>Ga0068872_10004101_pt1 | contig 11057 bp, 10 predicted proteins | sample NOAtaG_7_FD_66441 | JGI IMG/M metagenome (GOLD analysis project Ga0068872, IMG submission 66441) | Freshwater lake microbial communities from Lake Erie, under a cyanobacterial bloom - NOAA_Erie_Diel1S_2200h metaG | ecosystem: Environmental > Aquatic > Freshwater > Lake | place: USA: Ohio, Lake...
CGCGTCCGCGCGCGACACCAGGCCATGCGCGAGCGGCCCCTCCGCGAGGATGTCGGCGACGCGCATGCGCGGGTTGAGCGAGGCGAACGGGTCCTGGAAGACCATCTGCACGCGCGTCGTCGCCTTGCGCGGCCGCGCGCCGCCGGACATCAGCGGCGCGCCTGCGAGCAGCGCCGTGCCGGAGGTCGGCGCGTGGATGCCTGCCGCGACGCGGCCGAGCGTGGACTTGCCGCAGCCCGACTCCCCGACCAGCGCCAGCGTCTCGCGCGGCGCGATGGAGAGGCTGACGTCGTCGACCGCGTGGACGACCTCTCCCGCCGGCCCGGCGCCGAGCGCCGCGGCGATGCGCTCGCCCAGGTTCGGGCGGCGCTCGAAGCGCTTCGACACGCCGGAGAGCTCGAGGAGCGGCGCGCTCACGGCGTGGCCTCCAGCGCGTGGTGGCAGCGCACCGCGCCGCCGCCCAGCGCGCGCAGCTCCGGCATCTCGCCGCAGGCCGCGCTGGCGTGCGCGCAGCGCTCGCGGAAGCTGCAGCCCGGCGGCAGGCGCAGCAACGAGGGCGTCGAGCCGGGGATCTGGGCGAGCATCGATCCGGGCTGCGCCTCGCCCGGGACGGAATCGAGCAGCCCGCGCGTGTAGGGGTGGCGCGGCCGCGCGAGGACGTCGCGCGCCGGCCCCGTCTCGACGATGCGGCCCGCGTACATCACGGCGATGTCGTCCGCGAGGTTGGAGACCACCGCGAGGTCGTGCGTGATCCAGACCAGCGCGACGCCGGTCTCGCGCGCGAGGCGCCGCATCTCGTGCAGGATCTGGCCCTGGATCGAGACGTCGAGCGCGGTGGTCGGCTCGTCGGCGATGATGAGGTCCGGCCGGTGGAGCAGGGCGATGGCGATCGCCACGCGCTGGCGCATGCCGCCGGAAAGCTGGTGCGGATAGGCGGAGAGCCGCTCCTCGGGGCTCGGGATGCCGACGAGGCCCAGCAGGTCGCGCGACCGCGCGCGGGCCTCGGCGCGCGAGGCGTCCTGGTGCGCGCGCAGCGCCAGCGCCATCTGCTCGCCCACCGAGAGGACGGGGTTCAGCGTCATCATCGGGTCCTGGAAGACCATCGCGATGCGCCGCCCCCGCAGGCGCCGCAGCCCTTCCTGGTCGAGGCCGACGAGCTCCTGCCCGTCGAAGCGCACCGAGCCGCCGACGATGCGGCCCGGCGGATCGACGAGGCCGAGGATGGAGAAGCCGGTCACGGTCTTGCCCGAGCCGGACTCGCCGACGAGGCCGAGGATGCGGCCGCGATCGATCGACAGGTCGATGCCGTCGACGGCGGGCAGGACGCCCGCGCGCGTCGCGAAATGCGTGCGCAGGCCGCGGACCTCGAGCAGGGGCCCGCTCATCGCCGGAGCCTCGGGTTGAACTGGTCGCGCAGCTGGTCGCCCACGATGTTGATGGCGACGATCATCACGATGAGCGCGACGCCCGGGTAGACCGAGATCCAGGTGCGGCCGCTCATCATGTACTGGAAGCCGTTGGCGATCAGCATGCCCAGCGAAGGCTCGGTCGGCGGCAGGCCGAGGCCGAGGAAGGACAGCGTCGCCTCCAGCGCGATCGCGTTCGCCACCTGCACCGTGCCGACGACGATCAGCGGCGGCAGGCAGTTCGGCAGGAGGTGGCGCAGGATCACGCTGCTCGCGCGCAGCGGCGTGGCGCGCGCGGCCTCGACGTAGTCCTTCTGCCGCTCGGCCGTCGCCGCGCCATAGGCGGTGCGCGCGAAATACGCGTATTGCGCCGCGACGAGCGCGATGACGAGCGGCACGCGGCCCTGGCCCAGCACCGCGACAAGCACGAGCGCCAGCAGGATCGCCGGGAAGGAGAGCTGCAGGTCGACCACGCGCATGATCGCCTGCTCGACGCGGTTCGACGAGACCGCGGCGACGACGCCGAGCCCGGCGCCGATCGCCATCGCGATGGCGCCCGCCGCGACGCCCATCTGCAGCGAGATGCGCAGGCCGTAGAGGATCGCGGAGTACAGGTCGCGTCCCTGCGCGTCGGTGCCGAGCCAGTGGACGTAGCCCTCGGAGCCGACATGGCCGGGCGGCCGCCGCGCGTCCATCAGGTTGAGGTTCGCGAGGTCGTAGGGGTCCTGCGGCGTGACGAGCGGCGCGCCGAGCGCGGCGGCGACCACGAGCGCGACCACGGCGAGCGCGACCACCGCCAGACGGTTCTCCGCGTACTCGGACCAGAACGCCTTCATCAGGCCCGTCCGGCGCGGCGCAGGCGCGGGTCGAGCGCGGCGTAGGCGAGGTCGACGACGAGGTTGATGGTCACGAACAGGAAGGCGACGAGCACCAGGTAGCCGACCATCACCGGCCGGTCGAGCGAGGTGATGGAGTCGATGATCAGCTTGCCGACGCCGGGCCAGGAGAAGATCGTCTCCGTGACCACCGCGAAGGCGAGGGTGGACCCGAACTCGAGCCCGAACACGGTCACGAGCGGGATCGCGATCAGCCGCAGGACGTGGCGGCGCAGGATCGTGAACTCCGACAATCCGGCGGCGCGCGCGAACCTGACCATGTCGGTGAGCATCACCTCGCGCGTGCCGGCGCGCGCCAGCCGGATCATCATCGCGAGCTTGAACAGGCTGAGGTTGAGCGCGGGCAGCGCGAGGAACCTTAGCCCCTCCAGCGTCAGGAACGACCAGCCGACGCCGAGGACCTCGGTCGTCGGCCCGCGATTGCCGGCGGGCAGCCAGTCGAGCTTGACCGCGAAGGTCAGGATGAGGATCAGCCCGATCCAGAAGGTCGGCACCGAGAAGCCGAGCACGGAGGCCGCCATGATCGCCTTCGAGGCGGGGCTCTCTGGGCGGTAGCCGGCATAGATGCCGAGCGGCACGCCGATGAAGGCGCCGGCCAGCACGGCGGCGAGCGCGAGCTCCAGCGTCGCGGGCAGGCGGCTCAGCACGAGGTCGAGCACGGGGATGTTGAGGACGAAGCTGCGGCCGAGGTCGCCCTGGACGAGGCGCCCGAGGAAGGCGAGGTACTGGCGCCAGAGCGGCTGGTCGAGCCCGTAGTGCCTGATCGTCGCCTCGCGGATGTCCTGCGTCGCGTCGGGCGAGATCAGCACGTCGATCGGGTTGCCGATCGCGTAGACGCCGACGAAGACCAGCGCCGACATCGCGAGCATCACGAGCGCGGCCTGCATCAGGCGCTGTATGACGAAACCGAGCATGAGGCGCCGGAGTGTGGCCGAATTGACTCCGCTTAACAACGTCCAATAGGCTTGGACATCAATGACTTGAGGAGAACGTCGATGCGCAGGACTTGCAGCAGGCTCGCGGTCGCGGCCACTGCCCTTTCCCTCATGGCGAGCGTCGCCTCGGCGCAGACGCTGACCATGGGCGTGATGGCCGGGCCGGAGAGCCTCGACCCCCACTTCACCGCGACCGGCACCCATTCCGAGGCGCTGAAGCATGTCTTCGACACGCTGACCCAGCTCGGCGACCGGCTGCAGATCGAGCCGGGCCTCGCCGAGTCCTGGCGCGTCGTGAACCCCACGACCTGGGAGTTCAAGCTCCGCAAGGGCGTGAAGTTCCATGACGGCTCCGACATGACCGCGGAGGACGTCGCGGCCTCGATCCGCCGCATGCAGCAGCTCGCGGGCCCGAACCCGACGCGCATCTATGTCCGCCGCGTGCAGGACATGAAGATCATCGACGCGCACACGATCCAGATCATGACGGACGGGCCGGCGCCGACGCTGCCGAACGACTTCATCCGCGTCTTCGTGACCTCGGCGCGCGCCACCGCCGGGCTGACGCCGGAGAACTCGAACGAGGCCTTCAACTCCGGTCGCGCGACGATCGGCACCGGTCCGTACCGCTACTCGTCCTGGACCCCGCGCGAGCAGTTCACGGTCGAGCGCAACGACAGCTACTGGGGCGGTCGTCCCGCCTGGGCCCGCGTTGTCCGGCGCGAGATCACCAACCCCGCGGCGCGCGTCGCGCAGCTGAAGACCGGGCAGCTCGACATGATCGTGCGCGTGCCGGCCGCGGACGTGCCGACGCTCGAGCGCGACAACACGCTGACCGTCGTCAAGGCCGAGACCATCTACGTGTTCAACCTCGCGCTCGACCAGCGCGAGCCGACGCCGCAGGTGACCGCGCGCGACGGCTCGAAGCTCGCGTCGAACCCGTATCGCGACGCGCGCGTGCGCGAGGCGATCGACCTCGCCATCGACCGCCGCGCGCTCGCGGAGATCGCGATGGAGGGGCTCGGCACGCCGGCCAGCCAGATGGTGACCCCGGGCATCTTCGGCTACAACCCGGCGCTCAAGGTTCCCACGCCGAACGTCGCGCGGGCCCGCCAGCTTCTCGCCGAGGCCGGCTTCCCGAACGGCTTCCGCATGGTGCTGAACTTCAGCAACAACCGGCTCCCGGGCGATGCCGGCGTCGGCGCGGCGCTGACCCAGATGCTCGCGCGCATCGGCCTGGAGGTGCAGGCGGCGGGGCAGCCCGCTGCTGTGATCTTCCCGGCCCGCCAGCGCGGCGAGCTGTCGAACATCATGGCCGGCTGGGGCACGCTCACGGGCGAGTCCAACTACTACTACGCGGCGAACGCGCACACGAACAACGCGCAGCTCCGCCTCGGCGCCTTCAACTGGACGGGCTTCTCGGACGCCGAGATCGACAAGCTGGTCCAGGCCGCGAGCGTCGAGCTCGACGACAAGGCCCGCGAGGCGCTGCTCCAGAAGGTGGGCGCGCTGTGGAACGAGAAGCGGGTGGTGATCCCGCTGGCCGCCGTCGGCTCGGCCTGGGCCGTGCGCCGCGACCGCGCCACGCTGCGCGTCGGCCGCAGCGACGAGGAGACCTACGCCTGGGACGTCGTCCCGGTCGCCCGCTGAAGCACGATCCGCGTCCGGGCGCGCGTGTCGCGCCCGGACGCGGCCTTTCCCTGCTTGCGAAACGAGGACGCCGCGCGCCGGGGCCAGACGCCCCGTCCGTGGCGTCCGCACCAACTGACGAGGACAGACCGCGATGCGCATCGTCGACATGAACTGGATGCAGGTCGAGGAGCACGTGAAGCACGACGATCGCTGCGTGATCCCGGTCGGCAGCGTCGAGCAGCACGCCTATCTCAGCCTCGGCGTGGACATGATCCTTTCGGAGCGCGTCGCGGCCGAGGCCGCCGAGCCGATCCGCGTCCCGGTCTTCCCGGTCCTCAGCTACGGCATCACGCCGTACTTCAAGGCCTTCCCGGGGACGGTCTGCCTGCGCCAGGAGACGGCGATCGCCGTCGCGCGCGACGTCCTCGACTCCGTCCGGCGCGCGGGCTTCCGCCGCGTGCTGATGGTCAACGGGCATGGCGGCAACAACCCGATCGGTGCCTTCGCCCAGGAATGGGTGAGCGAGAACCCGGGCATGGCCGTGAAGTGGCACAACTGGTGGAACTCGCCCCGGACCTGGGCGAAGGTCCAGGAGATCGACCCTCTCGCCAGCCATGGCTCGTGGATGGAGAACCTGCCCTGGACGCGCCTTCCGGGCGTGGCGATGCCGAACCTGCGCAAGCCGATGGTCGAGCTCGAGACGCTGCGCATGATGAACCCGGCGCAGGTCCGCGCGCATATCGGCGACGGCAACTATGGCGGCTGGTACGAGCTGCCCGACGAGAAGGTGCTCGAGATGTGGCGCGTCGCCGTCGAGGAGACGCGCGCGCTCATCGAGGGGCCGTGGCCGAAATGAGCGATCCCATCCTTCTCTGGGGCGCCGGCGCGATCGGCGGCACGATCGGCGCCGCCTGGGTGCGCGCGGGCCACGACGTCGTCTTCGTCGACAGCGCCGCCGACCATGTCGCGGCGATGCGCGCGACTGGCCTCGCGATCGAGGGGCCCGTGGAGGAGTTCTCCACCGGTCCCCTGCGCGCCTTCGTGCCTGGCGAGGTCGAGGGCCGGTTCCGCCGCGTCGTCCTCGCCGTCAAGGCGCACCACACCGACGCGGCGATGCGCGACATCGCCCCGCATCTCGCCGAGGACGGCTTCGTCCTCTCGGCGCAGAACGGCCTCAACGAACTCGTCATCGCCCGGCATGTCGGCGAGGCGCGCACGATGGGCTGCTTCGTCAACTACGGCGCGGACTGGCTGGCGCCGGGGCGGATCCTGCGCGGCAACCGCGGCGCCGTCGTCGTCGGCGAGGTCGACGGGCGCATCCTGCCGCGCACGCGCGCGATGCACGACATGCTGCGGGTCTTCGAGCCCGACGCGGTGCTGACGGAGAACATCTGGGGCTACCTCTACGGCAAGCTCGGCTATGGCGCGCTGCTCTTCGCGACGGCGCTGACCAACGCCTCGATCGCCGACGCGCTCGACAGCCCGCGCCATTTCGCGCTCTGGCGCCGCCTCGGCGCCGAGGTGATGGCCGTCGCCGCCGCGAAGGGCGTGCGCTGCGAGGCCTTCAACGGCTTCGATCCCGCGGCCTTCGCGCCGGGCGCGCCGGAAGCCGCGACGCGCGCGGCCATCGAGACGATGGTCGCGTTCAACCGCGGCTCGGCCAAGTCCCATTCCGGCGTCTGGCGCGACCTCGCGGTGCGCAAGCGCCGCACCGAGGTCGACGCGCAGATCGCTGTCATCGCCGAGATCGGCGAGGGCCTCGGCCTGCGCGCGCCCCTGATCCGGCGCCTCGTCGCCCTCATCCACGACGTCGAGGAAGGACGGCGCCCGCAGGACTGGGCCACCCTCGACGCGCTCGCCGCGGAGGCCTCGCCATGATCGTCGACTTCAAGGGCCGCAAGGCCATCGTCACCGGCGCCGACCACGGCATCGGCCGCTGCATCGCGCGCGGACTGGCCGACCGCGGCGCCGAGGCCTGGATCTGCGGCCTCGATGCCGCGAGCCTCGCCGAGACCGCGGGCGGCCGCATGCAGGCCCGCGTCGTCGACGTCGCCGACAAGGCCGCTGTGCAGCGCTTCGTCGCGGAGGCAGGGGCCGTCGACATCCTCGTGAACAACGCCGGCGGCGTCGCGGGCCAGGCCAACCGGCCGATCGAGGAGGTCACGCACGAGGCGCTGATGGCCATCGTCAACGCCAACGCCATCGGCACGTTCAATTTCTGCCAGGCCGTCGCGCCGGGCATGAAGGCGCGCCGCGCGGGGCGCATCGTCAACATCTCCTCGGGCGCCGGGCTGCGGCCCAGCCTCACCGGCATCCAGGCCTACACCATGGCCAAGCACGCGGTGGTCGGGCTGACCAAGCAGCTCGCGCTCGAGCTCGGTCCCTTCGGCATCACCGTGAACAGCGTCGCGCCGGGCTTCGTGCGCTCGAACCCGTCGACCGAGCGGCAATGGGAGTCCTACGGGCCCGAGGGCCAGAAGCGCCTCGTGGAGAACATCCACCTGCGTCGCCTCGGCACGGCGGAGGACATCATGCATGCCGCGCTGTTCTTCGCCTCGGACTACGCGTCCTGGGTCTCGGGCGAGATCCTGCAGGTGAATGGCGGCCGCGCCTGAGCGGGCGCGTCGACGAGGCGGGGGCGCCTCGCTCCGGAGGAGGGGAATGATGGCTGCGACGAAGCGGAACGTCGGCTACATCGGCGTCGGCCTGATGGGCCACGGCGCCGCGCGGAACATCCTCGAGAAGGGCCACGCGCTCGCGGTGCTCGGCAACCGCAACCGCGCGCCCGTCGAGGACCTCGTGCGGCGCGGCGCGCGCGAGGCCACGTCGCCCGCCGAGCTCGCGCGCGACTGCGACGTCGTCTTCATGTGCCTGCCCTCGAGCGTCGAGGTCGAGCGCACGGTGCTGGGCCCCGACGGGATCCTCTCCGCGGCGAGGCCGGGGCTGGTCGTCGTCGACTCCACGACCGCCGACCCGGCCTCGACGCGCAGGCTCGGCGAGGCGCTGCGCGCGCGCGGCGCCGACCTGGTGGACGCGCCGGTCGGGCGCACGCCGAAGGAGGCCGAGGCCGGCAAGCTGTCGACCTTCGTCGGTGGTCGCCCGGAGAGCGTCGCGCTCGTGCGCCCGATCATCGAGGCCTATGCCGAGGTGATCATCGACGCGGGCGAGCTCGGCGCGGGGCACGTGCTCAAGCTCTGCAACAACTTCATCTCGATCGGCACCTGCGCCGTGATCTCGGAGGCGGTGGCCACGGCGGCGAAGCTCGGCGTCGACCTCGGCAAGCTGCACGAGGTCGTCTCGGCCGGCGGCGCCAACAGCGCCATGTTCCAGATGGTCATGCCCTGGGTGCTGGAGGGCGACGACAGCAGGCTCAAGGGCCCGCTGCGCATCGCGGGCAAGGACCTGCGCTTCTTCTGCCGCCTCGCGGAATCGGTCGGCATGGCGTCCTTCGTCGCGCAGGCCTGCTCCCAGGTCTACGCGCTGGCGAACGCGCAGGGGCACTCGGAGCGCTTCATGCCGACGCTGCCCGGCATCCTCGCCGAGATGAACGGGGCGAGGATCAGGGACCTGCCGCCGGCGTGACGCGGCCCGCGGCGCGCAGAGCTTCCAGCGCGCGCGCGGCGATCTCCTCGGGCGTGCCGTCGATGTCGACGGCGATCGCGTCGCGCGGCTCCTCGAGCGTCGCGAACTGGCTGCCGATCAGCGAGGTCGGCATGAAGTGGCCCTTGCGCGCGGCCATGCGCGCGGTGACGAGCTCGGGCGTGCCGCGCAGCCAGACGAAGCGCACCTCCGGCGAGCCGCCGGCGAGGATGTCGCGATAGCCCTGGCGCAGCGCCGAGCAGGCGAGGACGGTCGGCCGGTCGAGGCGCCGCCAGCCCGCGATCGCGTCGGCCATCGCCTCGAGCCAGGGGCGCCGGTCCTCGTCCGTGAGCGGCTGGCCGGCGGACATCTTCGCGACATTGGCCGGCGGGTGGAAGCGGTCGCCCTCGGCGAAGTCGGCGCCCAGGGCGGCGGCGACGAGCGGGCCGATCGTGCTCTTGCCGCAGCCCGCGACGCCCATGACGACGACGACCATCATGGCGCCGGCCACTTCGCGTTGAAGCTGCCCTCGCGGTCGAGCCGGCGGAAGCCATGGCGGCCGAAGACGTCGCGCTGGGCGGCGACGAGATGCGCGCCCGAGCGGGCCTGGCGCGTCCCGTCGAGATGGGCGAGCGCCGAGGCGAAGGCGGGGAGCGGCGTTGCGCGCGCCGTCGCGGCTGCGAGCATGCGCCGCCAGCCGGGCTCGGCCCGCGCCGCGATGCGCGCGATGGCATCGACGCGCAGGAGGTCGGCGCCGGCCGCGGCGCCCGCCAGCGCCGCGGCGATGTCCTCCATGAGGCGCGAGCGGATGATGCAGCCCGCGCGCCAGGCGCGCGCGACGGCGGCGGCGTCGGTGCCCCAGCCATGCTCGCGCGCCGCCGCGGCGACCAGCGCGAAGCCCTGGGCGTGGACGGAGACCGCGGCGCCGACGAGCCCGTCATGGATGTCGGCGACGGCCGCTTGCGGCGCGCCGGCCCCGGCATGCGTCGTGGTCGCCGCGGCGGCGGCGACGCGCTCGGCGCGCAGGGCGGAGAGGCAGCGCGCGAAGACGGCCTCGGCCAGCGATGGCGCTGGCACGCCGAGTTCCAGCGCGGCGATCGCGGCCCAGGAGCCGGTGCCCTTCTGGCTCGCCGTGTCGGCGATCGCGTCGAGCAGCGGCGATCCGTCTGCGTCGCGCGCGGCGAGGGCGCGCAGCGCGCAGTCGAGCAGGAAGGATCCGGCCTCGCCCGTGGCCCAGCCCTTCATGGTGGCGGCGATGCCCGGCACGTCCATGGCGTGGTGGTCGCGAAGCAGGACGAAGGCCTCCGCGATCATCTGCATCACGGCGTATTCGATGCCGTTGTGCACCATCTTCACGAAATGCCCGGCGCCTCCGGGTCCGCAGGCGACGAAGCAGGGTTCGTCGCCGTGGCGCGCCGCGACGGCGCGGAAGAGCGGGGCGAGGCGGTCCACCGCGCCCGCCGCGCCGCCGGCCATGATCGCGGGTCCCCGGAGCGCGCCCTCGGCGCCGCCCGAGACGCCGAAGCCGAGGAAGTCGACGCCGCGCGCGGCAGCGACATCGGCGCGGCGCGCCGTGTCTCGCCAGAAGGAGTTGCCGCCATCGATCACGGCGTCGCCGGGCTCGAGCACCGCGAGCAGTTCCTCGAGCGCGGCGTCCACCGCCACGCCTGCGGGCACGAGCAGGAAGACAGCGCGTGGCCGCGGCAGGGCCGCGGCAAGCGCCGCGAGCGACGCGGTGGCCGTGGTGCCGGGGCCGAGTTCCGCGGCGAGCGCGGTCGCGCGCGCGGGATCGGCGTCGAGCAGGGCGAGGGATGCGCCGTTGCGCGCGAGGTTGCGGGCGAAGTTGGCGCCCATCGTCCCGAGGCCGACGAGGCCGAGGGCGGGGGGCATCGCCATGGCTGCCGGGCGCGTGGTCATTCCGGCTCGACGACGCCGACCTGCGTCGCGATGCGCCCGTAGTGCTCGATGCGCCGGTGCTTGGCGAAGGCGAAGGTGGTCTCCTTGCCGTAGGTGCAGAGCGACAGGTCGCAGTCATAGGTGACCAGCTCGTCGTCGACGCCGCGCGCGAGCGCGACGATCTCGCCGGTCGGCGCGACGATGCACGTGCCGCCGATGAGCGAGCAGCCTTCCTCGATCCCGGCCTTCGCGGTCGCCACCACCCAGGTCGAGTTCTGGTAGGCGCCTGCCTGCAGCACGAGGTGGTTGTGGAACTGGCGCAGGTGCTCGGGCTCCGGCGCGGAATGCGCGGCAGCCCAGGAATTGAAGGCCGGCGTGTTGTAGCCGAGCATGACGACCTCCGCGCCCTGGAGCCCCATCACGCGGAAGGTCTCCGGCCAGCGCCGGTCGTTGCAGATGCACATCCCCATGAGCCCGCCCATGGTGCGCCAGACCGGCCAGCCGAGGTCGCCGGGCTCGAAGTAGCGCTTCTCGAGGTGCTGGAAGAGGCGCTCGCCCTCGAACTCCTTGTGCCCGGGCAGGTGGATCTTCCGGTACTTGCCGACGATCCGGCCCTCTTGGTCGACGAGGATCGAGGTGTTGTAGCGGCGCTTGCGCCCGTCCTCGATCGCGAGTTCCGCGTAGCCGAGGTAGAAGCCGATGCCCCATTCGCG
>Ga0068872_10004105_pt1 | contig 11051 bp, 12 predicted proteins | sample NOAtaG_7_FD_66441 | JGI IMG/M metagenome (GOLD analysis project Ga0068872, IMG submission 66441) | Freshwater lake microbial communities from Lake Erie, under a cyanobacterial bloom - NOAA_Erie_Diel1S_2200h metaG | ecosystem: Environmental > Aquatic > Freshwater > Lake | place: USA: Ohio, Lake...
CCATTTTTTTTTTAAATTAAATATTATTTAAAAATAAATATAGATTAAAATTAATATACTTAAACATATATATGTCAGAAACATCGTTAGTATATATACATATTGGTAAACAATTACCAACTGATAATAACAGAGAAATAAGTTATTTATATGAGTCAATATACCAATCACTCTTAGTAAGTCCAAATAATAAGATTTTTGTCATAATTGATGACACTTTATTAGAAGATTTTAACAATAAAATCAAAGAATTTAACTTGTCGAATACATTAAATGTAAACACAATACCTATTAGTACACTTGGAGATTTGAATAATGATGAAAGATTTAGTAAATATGTTGAATATGTAAATTCATTATCAAATGATACCACTTCATTTAGAAATGGTTTTTGGGTATCAACTACTTCGAGATTTTTTTATATAGAAAAATTCATGGAATTATTTAAAGTAGATAAAGTTTTTCATATAGAAAGTGATGTTATGATATATGAAAACTTAGAAAATATATATGATATATGTAAAAACAAAAATGATTCCATATACATGGTTCAAGATAGTAAAGATAGAGTTATCCCATCTATTTTATATATACATAAATTAGAACAATTAACAAAATTAAATAATTATATAATAAATGTGTTAGTAAAAGGGCAAATGATAAATGATATGATTTTATTAGGAACATACTCTGATAAAAATTATTTCCCTTATAAATTTGAAGATAATCATAATGATATATTCCATAAATATATATTCGATGGGGCTGCAATAGGTCAATATTTAGGCGGTATAGATCCAAATAATATTCCAAATGTTAAAAAAATAGATTATATATGTAATCCCACTTCAAACATGTATGGAAAAGGATTTGTAAATGAAACATGTGATTTTAAACCTAATAGAAATGATATTCACTTTTTTCTAAAAGATGTGTATTTAAATAATAAAACAAATGTATTAGTTCCATTTTGTAAAAAGGAAAATTATAATAATGATATTTTTTTAAAACAAATAGTCAATTTGCATATTCATTCTAAACAATTATATCATTTTAGTAGTATATTTAATTTAAAATATACTGATATAATTACTGGAGACCGGGTTTTATCATTATGTGATTTCGTAATTATGACACCTGATATATATAATTATCATAAAAACATAGAAGTTTTTGTAAAAGATATATCTAAAATTATAATTATAAAAGATTTCTCAAAGGTAAATGTTAATACATTAAATGGATATTTTTCTGAAAATAATACTAAGACAGTTAAATTATTTATATATACTCATATACTAGATCAATTTATTGAACATGTATTAGATAAATTAGATAAAAATTTAAATTATATCATATACCTGCATAACTCAGATCATTCTTTCGGCGATACAGATACAAATTCAGCTCTTACAAAACATCATAGTCGACTAGTATCAGCAAATCATATTATTAAAATCTATTCTCAAAATATAAATTACCCTATTAATACTGAATATGATTCAAAATTGTCGGTATTACCAATTGGTCTAGCAAATAGTATGTTTCCACACGGTGACACAGTCTCTTTGTATGAAACAATGATAAATACTTATTTTATTAAAAAGAAAAAGAACATGTATGTAAATATTAATCCAAATACATTTAATTATAGAAAAACAGTACTTGATTCTATAAACGAGGCTAAAGATAAATATGATATAATTACGAAACCAAAGCCATTTAAAGATTATTTAAAAGAACTTTCTGAATATCGTTTTTGCTTATGTGTAAGAGGTAATGGTCTAGATACTCATCGTTTTTTTGAATCACTATATTTAGGTGTAATCCCAGTTATATTGAATAATAAATATACAAATATGAATAATTTTGTGTACTATCTTAAAAAAGCCGGTATTCCATTTTATGAAATAACACAAGAAAATTTTACAGAAAAATATATTGACTCATTTTTTGATGAGAAATTATATAATAAGATTTTAGAAAATTATAATATTCATAATCTTGAATCAATAAAGCTTTATAATTATAGATAAATATTGTATATAAATATTGTAAATAAATATTGTAGATAAATATTGTAGATAAATATTGTAGATAAATATTGTATATAAATATTGTAGATAAATATGTATTATAACTTTACATCAATATTTTCACTTGTTGATAACTTAAATTGTATACAATTGTATACAATTTGATACAATTTCATATAATTATTTTATAGGTATATATTATAGTATGTCTTATGGTATTATATAAAGATTCTTTACATATAATTTATATGCCAACAATTGAAAATGCAGTTAGCATATTAATACATAAGCAAGCTGATGTCTGTATAATTAAAGATTCACTAGTAAAACATTCTGGTATTAGGTTTGGTGAATTCTGGATATCTTATACATTTGATATATTAACAAATATAAAATTTAAAGACAATTTTAATTCAATAATAGATATTAATGAAATAGATTATATAAATGGTAATTTTGAAAAACCTTTATCAATGTCATCAGAACATTTTATGTGCTTATCAGAGCCTATACCTTCTATAGAAAGTGCTGATATAATTTTTCTAAGCCCTAAATTAAGAAGAATACTTCTTCATGAACTTCCAAAAGAGCAAAATTATGGAGATTTTTTTGATTCAACTCTAGATCAAATTTTAGATTGGTTATTAATTTTACTACATAGAGATAAGGAAATTGTTAATAGATAAGTTTAATATAAAAGATTGTAAAATTTTTTTTTATAAATAATATATAACAAATATATATAAAATCAAAATAAGATGAGTCAAAATAAATTAAAATTAGACGATTGTTATTCTAAACAAAGAAGTTCATCAAATAAAAGTATATTTGAATATATGACAGATAATACCATTTTTGTTAATCGAAATGCATGCGACGATTTTACACCACCATTTTTGTCATATATTCCATCTGGTACATCTTCTATGAACATAGATGTAGAGAATGATCTTAGAGGGGTAAATAAAATAAACACAAAATGTGCAGAATGTAAATATCATCCACAAACTTTACCAGTTGCAAATAATGATAATAATTTCCCACTAAAAGAAACACTTTCAAAATATAAAGAAGAATGTAAAGAAGAGCACAAAATTCTACCAAATGGCTATCTTAAACGATAAATATTAATATAAATTAAACGCATTGGTTGGTTTAAAACATAATTTATTTTTATATGAAATTATTATTATATTTCATACAAAAAATGGTAAAATTAACCTTTTATGAATATCTTAACAATGAACCAGAAACAAACTCAAGTAAACTATTTAAACAATATTTCGATTTAAACAAACTTCCTAATAAAGTATGCTCTTCGAAAACTATTTATAATATATTAATACCACATGATTCTTATGATTCATATAATACAAATAAAAAAGAAATATTCAAACAAACATTTACAGAATATTTTAGATATAAAATATCTTTATGTAATAAAATAGAAAAAGACAATGATTTTGATTACAGTGAAGATAAATACATTAGATAAGTACCATAAAATACACTAAATATTCTATAAAAAAATGAATTTAATATTAATTATATATATAATTTGCTATATATATATTTAAGGAACATTTAATATATTTAAGAAATATTTAAAAATATTTAAGAATGGTTTATCCTGATGATTTTTTCATGTACGACGAAATTGCCGGACAAGAAATGCCTCATATTCCTTTCAGACTTCAACAAAATGTTAATTATCCAAAACCTATTCCATATGAAATTCTATATAAAGCTTTTAATCAAGATGATGATAAAGAGCGCATAAAAAAAGAAGCATTAAAAATTGTTTTAAAAAATAATATTCAAAAAAATCCCGAATGGATGGGATGGAATACTGAAATCTCTTCAAAAACGTCAGACTTAGATAACGCCAACGCCAACACCAACACCAAATCCAGCACCAAAGCTAAACCCGGCACAACTCGCTAAAAATATTTAATTATCAATCGAAACTTCTTTATTTATATTATTTGTTATATTTGTATATTCTATTTTACACTTATATTTCCCAGGTTTCAATATTATTTCCCTTTCTTTATCATTAAAATTATCTAATAAAATATCTTTTATATCTACAGTCATTGAAAATATTATACTAAATTCTCCATCAGAAAACTGTTTTGCAATATTATAATCTGTAGTCCAACTACTTAATTCTGTAAATTTAACATTTATAATATTATTCTTCTTTAATTTACTAACATCTGTAATAATGTATGATAAATAGTCTCTAATATTGTTTTTATGCCACTTCAACCCTCTATAAATTTTTATACCATCCATAAAGATGGTTTTATTTTTTTTATTTTTTTTAATATAATTTTCAATATTAACATCCATATTTATATAACTTTTTTGATCTCCTTTTTCAATCCATTGCCTAATCCATTTCTCATATACTAGTTTATGTGGGTCCCCTTGTGTTAGCGGTTTCATTTCCATAATCCTATTTATTATACGAGGTTCCCTATTTGATATTAATGCATAATATAAAGCTGTATTTTCAAACATGTCTTGTGTATTTATATTGACACCTTTATTAATTATTTTATCTACATAATAGTGTAAATTTTCCTCATTATACGTTTTTAATATTCTCATTAAAACATTCCGACCTTCGTTATCTAATATATTAACATTCAAATTCTTATTATCAAACATCTTTTCAATAATATGACTTTTATTATGTTTGTTAAAATATAACATAATAGGTGTCTCTCCATTATTATTTTGTGAATTAACATTTATATAGTAATTATCTGACATTTTATTTAAAATTTTATTTATGTATACATTTTGTTGTTTATCTTTATCATTGAAATATTTCATAGCTAATGTAACTGCACTGTATCCTTCATTATTCTGAATATTTACATCAGGTTTTTTATCTAATAATTTCTGTATAATTTTATACATTTTGGCTTTATTTCCATTCGATAATTCATATAACTTATGAATAGCAACCATCAATGTATTGTTACCATCTTTATCTCTGATATTTATATCCGGGTCTTTATTTAATAAATATTTTATCAAATCATGTGGGGCATTAAAATGTATTAACAACATTAATGGCGTACTTCCATATTTATCTTGTAAGTTAATATTGATGTTTTTAATTATTCTAAAAATTATACTACACCATTCTTTAAAACTATTTAAATCACAAGAATTTTTTTGTAAATCGCCCTTATCGAGTTTTCCTTTACTTAAATTTTTTAAAGCGTAATAGATAGCAGTATTTTCATTATAATCTTTCAAATTTACATTTGGTGATTTTTTAAGTATTTTATTTACAATTCCTTTATCTACATCATATTTTAAACTAGTCATAAAAGCAGTTATTCCATGCATATTTTGCACATCTATATTTGTTTTTTTATTATTTAGAATTTTATCTATATCTCTGTAAGAAGAGGTTACATTTAATATATTTTTATATTGTTTATTTATTCTTTTTAACGCTATCATTAAAATTGTATTTCCATTATTATCTTGTAAATTAGGATCAGGATTTAGATCGAGTAATTTTTGTATTATTTTTTCATCAACTTTTATATTAGATAAAGCTATCATCAAAGCTGTTTCGTTCTTGTCATTCTGAATATTGATATCAAATTTTTTATTTAGCATTTTGTATATTAGATCTGTATTGAATTTGATATCTTCTGTATTGTCCCAGTCTATCTTATCGTTAAGAGCTATCATTAAGGCTGTATTTCCATGTAAATCTTGAATATCCAAATTTAAATTTGGATTATCTAAAATTTGAAATGCATGATCTGATTTTTGTATAATTAAAATCATTAGAGAAGTATGTCCAAACCCATTTTGAATATTAGGGTCTTTTGTTATTTCTACTTTAGAATAGGGTTTGTAATTCTTGTTGTACATTATTAAAATTAAGGGTAATTAAGAGGTACAATTTATATTAAAGTTTTTCACGACCTATTTTATACAAATAAAAAAAAAAAGAAAATTTGTTATAAAATGAATTTTATAGTTTATTATATTTTTAATTATATTGTATTATGAGTTGGCAAACGAAAAGTAATTATCTAAAATTATACATTGGCCCGATGTATGCCTCTAAAACAACTAGTTTAATATGCGAAATCAATCGCTATAAATATTTGACAGATAAAATATTAGTTATAAATAGTAAATTAGATAAAGAACGTCATGGTGAAGATTTAAATAGTATTAAAACACATGACAAAGAAACATTTCCTGCAATTATGTTAAATAATTTAATGGAATTAGAAAGTAATTATGAATATAAGAATATCTATAAAAATGCAGATGTAATTTTAATAGACGAAGCGCAATTTTATAACGACCTTTATACATTTATACAACAAAACTTAAATAATGCTTATCAAAAAAAGTTATTTATAGTAAGTGGATTATCATCTGATTCAAATATGGAACCAATTGGGGATATTATTAAATTAATACCACTTGCAGATGAAATCATTAAACTAAGCGCATATTGTATATTTTGTAAAGATGGTACACCAGCAAGTTTTACAAAGAGAAATAAAGAAATAGAAAATAATAATCAAATCTTAGTTGGCGCACATGACATATATTATCCTGTCTGTAGAATGCATTATCTTCTTTAAAAATTGTATACAGTTGTTCGTATAAAATAAATAATAAATTTATATATATTTTAAATATATATATATTGAAAATGGGATTATATTATAGTAAAGATGGTAGATGGGTTACGCAAACATATGGGTTTCCATATACATCTTTAACTCATAAAGGTAAAAAAGACACATTAGCAGCTATCAAAATACAAAGATGGTGGAGAAATCTTGATAGATCTTCATGTTCAGTAGAAGGAAATGTTGATTTATATGAGATTCTTTCAAATATAGATTATTCAAATGATCAAATTGACTTTTATTTAGAAGATTATGATGAAATAAAATATGATGAATATGATAAATATTATAATACAGAAGATAGCGTAGTACTCACCGAAAGCACTTACAGCACTGACATAGCTACTGATATCGACACAATAATGGTAAATAAATATTTAGATAAATATGTAACAAATATATTCCATAAACTAAATCCATTAAATTTTTTAAAATTTTTATATAAGAAATTTCAATCAACTTCTTCTTTGTTGTACAATTAAATGATATATTTTAATTAAATTACGATTCACTGTTGTTTATTATATAATTTTTGATATTTGATAAAATATTTTTATTCATATCAAAACTTATATATTTTTGTTCCAAAGATAAACAATCTTTTAATATTTCTGGAACAAAATTATTTCGTTCTTTATTATCTAAAACTTCATTAACAATATCTGGAAATTTACCGGGATGAGCAGTTGATAAAGATATAGTGATATTATTATTAATAGTATTATTTTTGATGAACGAACAAATACCGACTGCTGTATGGGGATCAATTAAATAATCGGTGTCGTTCTTTATTTGTTTAATTGTATCTAGAATTTCTTTGTTATTTACTTTTTCTGATGCAAAGACTTTTTTTATTTCATTAAGCATGTTATTTGATACATTAAAAAAGCCATTTTTTAATAAATTATTCATAAAAAATTTTATATCAGAATCTTCGGTTTTAAAATACCAAAGCAATCTTTCAAAATTTGAAGAAATAGTTATGTCCATAGCTGGCGACAACGTTTGTATAGTCATTACGGGCTGATAAACGCCGCCTTCATTTATAAATCTATATAAAATGTCATTTTCATTTGTAGCAATTATTAATTTATTTACTGGTAGTCCCATTTTTTTAGCGTAAAATCCTGCTAAAATATCTCCAAAATTGCCAGTAGGTACTGAAAATTGTAACTTATTTAAATCTATGTCCGTTTCATAATTTTTAATTTGGAAATAAGAATAAAAATAATATGTAATTTGAACCATAATACGCGCCCAATTTATAGAATTAAATGTACTAAGATTTACTTTATTTTTGAATTCTGTATCTTTAAAAAGATCTTTTACTATAGTTTGACAATCATCGAATGTACCATCTATTTCTATATTATGAATATTAGAATTATATATAGTTGTCATTTGAGCTTTTTGTATATTACTAATTTTATTTTTTGGATGCAATACATAACAGTTTATATTTTTCTTACCTTTAACACTATATATTGCAGCACCTCCAGTATCTCCACTTGTCGCGCACACGATTGTTAATTTTTTTGAAGAAGAGTTGCTTTCTTTTTGTTTATCTAAAAAATATGCAAATAAATTTCCTAAAACTTGCAATGCAATATCTTTGAATGCAAATGTTGGACCGTGGAATAATTCTAATACATATAAAGGAGCCGTGTCTTTATTTTTTAAATTTAACTTTACTAAAGGGGCTACTAATTCTGATCGAAATGTAGTAAAAGATCTTGTCATAATGTCTTTAAGATCATTATCTGAAATTTCGTTTCTATCTATGTACAATCTAGATATATAAAAAGCAATATCTATAAAAGATTTCTTAGACCCATATAATTTAGAATCTGAAGTCACTACGCCTTGTTTAAATATATCTTCTAATTCAGATAAATTTACCTGAGGTATATTTATTGGTATAAATAACCCACTATCTTTTGCTAGTCCATTAAATAAAGTATCTTTAAATGACACGTCTCCATATATATCTCTAGTCGATATGTATCTCATTAATATAGAATTATATATATATAATATAAATTGATAAATATTTAATTTAAAAAATAAATTATAGATTTATAACATAATTATATATATATGAATTATTATGATATTTTAGAAATCGATAAAAATGCATCGGATGATGTAATAAAAAAAGCCTATAAAAAATTAGCATTAAAATATCATCCAGACAAAAATGGAGGAAATGATGAACAATTTAAAAAAATATCTGAAGCCTATGAAATATTATCAGACCCAGATAAAAAGCAAATATATGATTCAGGTGGAGATCCTAAATCACAAAATGTAAATTTCCAAAATCAAGAAAATGATATACATAATATCTTCCAGCAATTTTTTGGAAACGCTACTCATAATCATTTTAATAATTTTAGACAACATCATCAACAAAGAAATATCAAGAAACATAATCACACACATCAGGTAAATGTACCATTAAAAGACATTCATTTTGGAGTTAAAAAAAACTTAAAAGTTGCAATAAAAAAACAATGTTTTGAATGTAAAACACAATGTTCAGAATGTAATGGGTCTGGTCAAAAAACAACACATCGTCAATTAGGACCTATGATTCAAATGATATCTCAAACATGCAATGCATGCGGTGGTTCTGGTAAACTAATCAAAAAAAGTCAATTTAATAAATGTGAAATGTGCGATGGAACATGTGAAATAAAGGAGGAAAAAATAATTGTCTTAGATATTGATAAATGTTTTAAAAATGATACTAGCATATTATTTGAAGGTCTAGGAGAACAACCAGATAATCAAGGTCAAACGCCTGGAGATTTAATATTTCAAGTTAATATATTACCCGATTCTAATTTCAAAAGAAGAAGCAATACCAATGATCTAGAATATACAGTTAATATAACTTTATTACAATCTATAGTAGGTGTTGATATAACGATTCCACATTTTGATGGAGATTTAACATTTGATACCAGTACTTTTGGTATAATAAATCCAAATGAAAAATATATAATTAATGGTAAAGGGTTGGGAAATATGGGTGATCTAATACTAAAATTCAAAATATCTTATCCTGTTGGAAGAATTAAGCATGGTGACAAGAATAAATTAATCGAAGTATTTAATAACCTTTAGAAAAAGGTTTATTAATTTAAAATTAATTATATTAAACATATTAAAGTATGTTTAATTTTTTTAACAAAGAACTTTCTTTAAAAGAAGGAGAATTTCTAATTAACAAATCTATATTTAAAGATAATGGTTATGAATGTAATATTTATAATATACCAAATCTTTTAATACCGCAAAATACATGGTCTTTTGATTTACATATGAGTATAAAAGTAATAGAACCTAAACTAAATATTTGGATAGACGATATTGAATATATAAAATATCATATCGAAGGTGTTAAAACACGTTTGGGGTGGGATTTGAATACAAAAACATTTCCAAATAGTAATTTTTTAAACTTTTTTATAGAAAGAAATGGTGAATTTAAATATTCTTCTGAAAAAAAATGTATTGTAAAATATAAATTATTATTAAACTAATAACTATTTTATTTATGTATATTATAAAATGTCACAGTCGCGCAAAACAATAAAAGAGTTTTCAGCTATTTATTTAGACGGTTTGCGTTTAGATACAAATTCAAGTGGTAATTTAACGCTTGCGGGGAATGAAATAGGCACAGGAGGCGGTAGCGTCGGAGATCATCTAGCTGTTCAAACAGCTACAATTGGAAACTTAACAATCCCGGTAATTGAAGGAGCTCCATCATATATTAATGATAATGGTCTGGCTTCTTTTCAAAATTTAAATGTAAACGACATTGCTTCTTTTCAAAATTTGAATGTAAACGGTATTGCTACAATTGGTAGTTTAGCTATCGGTACAGTTGAAGGAACGATTGCAAGTATTGATGAATCGGGGGTACTCGATTGTACTAGAATCAACTTTGCTTTGTTAGATCCAAAATATATAGTGTTAAGTACACAAGGAACATCTATTACGACACCCGTAGAAAATTTGAATAGTCAATTTGGAAGTGTTTTAACAGTATCTAGTAATTTAGCAACACAGGGTTCTGTATCTTTTGACGTATCCAACGTATTTGTATATGAAGAGTCAAAGATTATTTGTAATATTGTAAAATACAATGGTACAGGACTTCCATCTGTTTATGTATCTAATGTTACCTCGGGGGCATTTACTGTCACTTTACAAAACAATTCAATAACACAATCTCTTAATAGTTCAGTAGAAATCGGTTTTATTTGTTTAGGACTATCTTTATAGATTTTATTTACTATATTATAATTATAAA
>Ga0068872_10004109_pt1 | contig 11043 bp, 6 predicted proteins | sample NOAtaG_7_FD_66441 | JGI IMG/M metagenome (GOLD analysis project Ga0068872, IMG submission 66441) | Freshwater lake microbial communities from Lake Erie, under a cyanobacterial bloom - NOAA_Erie_Diel1S_2200h metaG | ecosystem: Environmental > Aquatic > Freshwater > Lake | place: USA: Ohio, Lake...
TTCCCTGGTAGCGAATCTCAAGTGTTTCTCGATTATACCTTTTCCCTTCGCAGTCTTCACAAAGCACATACACATCGGGTAAAAAATTCATCTCAATAGTTTTAAGACCAGCGCCCAAACAAGTTTCACACCTGCCTCCTTTCACATTAAAAGAAAAGCGTCCGGGCTTGTATCCCCTGATTTTGGACTCGGGTAATTCTGCCATCAATGTGCGGATATCGTTGAACACATTGGTGTAGGTGGCCAGATTCGATCGCGGCGTGCGACCAATGGGTGATTGATCAATTTCTATAATTTTATCGATATGCTGAATTCCTGATAGTTTTTTGTAAGGAAGTGGATTCTTAAGCGCGCGATAAAAATGTCTGTTAAGTGCGGGATATAAAGTCTCATTGATCAGTGTTGATTTTCCACTGCCTGAAACACCTGTTACACAGATGAAGCTTCCCAAAGGAAATCGCACATGAATATTTTTTAGGTTATGGCCCATGGCACCTTCAAGGTCAAGAAACTTCCCGCTACCTTTTCCCCTAATGGCAGGAACAGGAATGATTCTATTTCCGGTCAGGTAATCAGCAGTGATGGATTGTGCCTTGGAAATTTCACGAAAATTACCGCTGGCCACCACTTTGCCACCATGAATACCAGCTCCGGGGCCAATGTCCAAAATATAATCTGCCGCTTCCATCATTTCCTGATCATGTTCAACAACAATCAAGGAATTGCCAATGTCGCGCAATCTTTTAAGTGAATCAATCAGCTTAACATTGTCTCTTTGATGCAAACCGATACTGGGTTCATCGAGAATATATAACACACCCTGAAGTTGCGACCCTATTTGTGTTGCCAGACGAATGCGCTGGGCTTCTCCACCTGAGAGAGAAAAAGCACTTCTGTTGAGTGTCAGGTAATCAAGTCCCACATCAATAAGGAATCCCACGCGGGAATCAATCTCTTTAATGATTTCTGCTGCCACTATCCGGTTGCGTTCCTCCAGCCCTTCTGTAACACTCCCTACCCATTGACGCAAGGCTCGCAGGTTTAAGGCGCCTACCTCCGCGATGTTACTTTGATTAATTTTAAAAAACAGCGCTTCTTTCTTCAATCGCGTTCCCTCGCATTTTGGGCAGCTTACAGTGTTGCTGAACCCTTCAGCCCAGCGATCGATGGTTTTAGACTGGAGTTCTTCCTGCTGTCTGCCAATAAAATTTACAATTCCTTCAAAGGAAGAAGCCTGCTGGGTTTTGCTTTTCTTGTCGCCAAGCGGATTGAGGATTTCTTCGGTTCCATACAGAATAACGCCTATGGCCTCCTCGGAAATATCGCACAAAGGTGTGTCAAGGGAAAATCTGTAATATTTTCCCAATAATTCAAGCTGTTGAAAAATCCAGGTATTCTTTCCTTGACCTATGGGTGAAAGCCCACCTTTGCGAATAGATAAAGAAGGATTAGGAATAATTTTCTTTTCGTCGATTTCAGCTATGTAACCTATTCCATTGCATTTTCCGCAGGAACCGACCGGTGAGTTGAAAGAAAACAGATTAGGTGCGGGATCATCATATGAAATACCCGTATCGGCACACACCAGAAACCTGGAATAATAGAATACTTCTTCGCTTTGGGCATCCATGACCATAAGGGAACCCTTCCCCGTTTTAAGGGCATGAAGGATACTTTGAGTAAGTCTTTGATTACTTGCCTCATTCACCTCGATGCGGTCAATAACGGCCTCTATCTGATGAGTCTTGTAGCGATCCAGCTGCATCTTGGCTTTTAACTCAGTGATGTTGCCGTTGATCCTCACCCTGAGAAATCCCTGTTTGATTAGTTGTTCAAAAAGTTCACGGTAATGTCCTTTTCGTGATTTCACTAAAGGAGCAAGCAGGATGATTTTTTTTTGACGAAACTTTTTCCGGATGAGTTCTTCAATCTGCCGGTCATTGTATCTCACCATTTTCTTCCCTGTGGCATAGCTGTATGCATCTGCTGTTCTTGCAAATAGCAGTCGGAGAAAGTCATAAATTTCTGTGATTGTTCCAACCGTTGAACGAGGATTCTTGCTGGTAGTTTTCTGTTCGATGGAGATCACTGGGCTCAGGCCACTTATCTGATCCACATCAGGGCGTTCCAGATTACCAAGAAACTGACGGGCATAGGATGAGAAAGTCTCAATATAACGGCGTTGCCCTTCGGCATAAATGGTATCGAAGGCAAGGGAAGATTTTCCACTTCCACTGAGGCCTGTAATCACCACCAATTGGTTTCTGGGTATAGAAACATCCACACTTTTCAGGTTATGTACCCTGGCGCCTGAGATGTCAAGGGATTCAGTAGGTGTAGACATTAGTTTCGGGTTGTGGTATCATTCAATTGTATGAGGCTATCCTTTGCATCCATGAAGGAAGATGGTGTTTCTACATTTCCGGGGGCAATAAAAACGGGACCGAATGTAGCAATAAGCCTGTGGTATTTACGCATCATTTTTGAGGAAGGTAAGTCTACTTTTAACCTCTGTTTTCCCTCAATGTTCAATGTAAAACCTGATATCCATGGATTAAATGCATAAAGTACTTCAAGATCACAGTCATATGCATCGCAAAGGTTTTGCAAATGAGTAACGGGCGTATCAACGGACAAGGTGGTAATTGGAGGCATTTTTAATCGGTCGCTCTTAGAAACCCTGATTCCATAACGGCGGGGTGATTCCATCAAGGTCTTCGCAGCAAGTGCTCTAAAAAGATATTTGGATGTTTCTTTCTTGAGTATGAGATCGAAATAATTATCACTTTTTTGTTTCTCTATCTGGTTGCGCAGTCCGTTGATACCGCTATTGAAAGAGGCAGCAGCAAGCGTCCAGCTTTTAAGTTCTTTGTGCGCCTCTTTAAAATACCTGCAGGCAGCCCTGGTGGCTTTCACAACATGTAAACGCTCATCCATTTCGGTGTTGATAGTTAAACCATAACTCACAGCCGTACCGGGAATAAACTGCCAGAATCCGGCTGCTCCTTTCGGCGAGCGATTATTATAGAGGCCGCTTTCCACAATGGCCAGGTATTTAAAATCATCCGGAATACCTGCCGCTTTCAATTCTTTCTCGATGAGCGGGAACCAAAATGATGATCGCTGGATAAACAGACGAATTTGTTTGTGCCAGTAATTGCTGACTACAAATTCCCGGTGTAGAATTTTTTGAACTTCGGGATTATGAAGGGGAACTTCCTCACCGGCGAAATTTAGGTTTTTAGGGATTTGCAGAGAAATCATCCGAAAAGTACCTCCCGATTCTCCCACACTGAGGGAATCGTTGTTACACAAAAAACCGACTGTGCTCAACAGCGCCAACAGGGAAATAAATGCCAAAAAGAAAAAGAACTTTTTATTGATGAGAAAGTTGAGCAATTTAGGATTTAGGTTTCTTGCTTTTGGTTAACAGTGTAGTTGAGTAGAGGGCTAAAAAAACCAAAATCACATATCCGGAATAGATGAGGATACGCTTAATACTCCAGTCGAAATTCTTTATCATTCCATAGGCTACAAACAAGGAAATTGCACAAATTCCAATCATGACCAAAGCAATCTTTCTCTCCGAGAGTCCCATGTAAGACAAATGATGTGTGGTATGATCCCTCCCTCCCCTGAAAGGAGATTTTCCTGCGAGGAGACGATTTATGGTTACTGTGGTGGTATCACAGATAGGCACAATGAATACAATAATCGTAATCAGTATTTTTTTTGTGGGATGATGAAGGATAAATTCAAAAGGGGTATTCCAGAAACAGATAATACCTAGGGCACTTAGCAATGCCCCCAGAAACTGTGAGCCTGTATCGCCCATATACATTTTGCTGGGATGCCAGTTAAAAAAAAGAAATCCAAGAAGAGCACCCAATGTTCCGAAGGAGATAAACATTAGAAGTGGTTCTTGGCCGGCTGTGATTTTAAGCACCATGATAACTCCCATCAGAATCATTGCAGAAACACTGGTGGTAATGGCATCCATGTTGTCTAGCATATTGATGGAGTTCATTACACCAACAACCCAGAAAAGGGTTAGGGCCTGGTTTAGATGAATGTTGGAAAAAACTGTTATCAGAATGTTGCTATAGATAAGGATGAGGCCACAACCAACTTGACCGGCAAATTTGAGGAAGGGTTTGGTATTGTATGAATCATCAGCAAGACCAATAAGAAATCCTAGACTGGAGGATGCAATAATCCCAAAAACTGTCCTGCTAAGGATCTCATTTCTCGAAACGAAGAAAATGTTATAAGCGGCTATCGAGAAAAGGAAAACGATGAAAAAGGAAATCCCACCGAAAGCAGGTTTGGAAGTACTTGCCCAGCGTATTTCCCCGGATTCAATGTTGCGCATACCCATATTATGGGTAAAACGAAGAAAAAGGGAATTAATAAGAAAGGAAAAGCACAAGCTCACACCAAGGATAAGCCAATCTGCATCAGTAAGCCAATTCATTTTTTGCTATTACTACTTAATAGCAAACTTACTTAAAAAATCTGAAAAAAGTACCCCGTTTTTATCTTTATCTGAAATGATTGGGGTATTTTCATTCCATGGAATAGCTATCGTGGGGTCATTCCAGAGAATACATTGTTCCGAGTCTTTGTGATAATATCCGGTGCATTTATAACTAAAAATGGTATTGTTCTCCAGGGTTAAAAATCCATGGGCAAAGCCGGGAGGGATATAGAGTTGCCATTTGTTGTTTTCATTTAACTCATAGGCAACGAATTTCCCGTATGTTGGAGAGTTGAGCCTGATGTCGACAGCCACATCCCAAACTGCTCCTTTTATAACACTTACTAATTTGCCCTGCGCATGAGGGGGAATTTGGAAATGAAGACCACGGATTACGCCTTTGTGAGAGAGGCTTTGGTTATCCTGAACAAATTCGATTCCTTCTTCTAAAAAATCAAAACTCCGTCGGTTAAAAGATTCAAAAAAATACCCTCTGCTGTCGGAGAAGACAGTTGGTTTAATTAAAAACACTCCTTTGATTTCACACTCGGAATATTCCATAAAAAATCAACTAAAAAAACGCTTGAGTAGAGATGTTTCCTTCTTCTGAGGCAAATCCTCATAGTAGCCATAACCGTAGCCGTAACCATAGCCATAACCATAGCCATAACCATAGCCATAGCCTGGGTTTAACTGATCGACCCCGTTGAGTATACAAGACAAGTGCTTGATATTGTATTCGCGGACCAGGTTGTTTATTTTCTCGAAGAAGTAACGCTTTGAATAATTGGCTCTGAAAATAAAGATGGGGTAGTCCGCTTTGATGATATTGGAAATACCATCTGAAACGATTCCTATTGGGGGATTATCGAGTATGATGATATCATAACGGGTTTTTAACTCCTGTAGGATTACATCCATATGCCTGGAAATAATCAATTCTGCCGGATTTGGCGGGATAGGGCCAGCAGTGATAAAATCAAGATTCAACATGCTAGAATGTTGTACACAGTCATCAATCTTGTCTTTCCCTATAAGCAGCGTGCTCATTCCCTTGATATTTGGGGTATTAAACCCAAGGTGAATTTTAGGCTTCCGCAAATCAAGATCCACAAGAATAACCTTCTTGCCGGTGTATGCAATAATGCCACCCAGGTTTATCGCAACAAAAGTTTTTCCTTCACCTGAAACAGTAGAAGTTATAGCAATAAGTTTTGCCCCGGCTTCATTGGAAATGTACTGAAGGTTGGTCCGAATAGATCGAAAAGCCTCAGATATACTGGATTTCGGATTCTGATCGATAAGAAGCTGGGATACCGGAACCTGTTTTTTATAGGTAGGAATAAGACCGAGGATTGAGAAATCAGTATACCTGTTAATTTCGTTGGTAGAAGTAATATTATTGAAAAGGATATACTGAGTAAAGACAAGAATAAATGAAGCGATGAAACCAACAAAAAGGGCAATGGCGAGAATATTGTTTCTGTTTGGGAAGAGCGGTTTTTGTGCAGAATAAGCTTTCTGTAGAATTTCATTATTTGATACAAAACCTGATACGGAAATTGAAAACTCTGCTTTACGAGAGAGCAACTGGGTATAGAATATTTCATTGACCTTGTAGAGTCGACTTATTTTGTTGTATCGGGTTTCAACCTCAGGAATCTCTCCCATCTCTTTTTCAGTTTTACTGATTCGTTTGAAAATATAATCCTCCTTGCCCTTCAACTCATCGCTCAGGTATTCAAGTTGATTCCTTAGAATATTTCTTTTTTCCTCTAATCTTTGGTTGGTTAATTTTAAGGGAAGGCTATTGTTGGTGGCATCAATCTTTAATTTGTCGCGAAGGATGATCTGCTCATTAATCTGGTTAAGGATAGGAGTCAGCGTTTTTTGGTATTTGGTCTCATTTGTAATCCATACCAAATTGGCCAAATCCATCTGGCTGTTGAGTTCAAGTTGCTTGGAAAGTTGGGATAACAGCAGTTTTTCAAATTGTATGCTATTAACCTCGTCCTCATAAGACCTGATTTTTTCTATAAAATAGTCTTCATAGGTCTCGGGCTTGGTAACCTTTAAATCATGTTTAATATTTTGTAATTCAGTTTCATAATCCTTTAGATTATCGTACACGGCTTCGAGGGTCTTGTCGATAAATGCAAGTGTTTTCTTTGATCCTTCTGAACGCTTGATTACATCATAATCCATGAACTCCAAGGCGATTTGGTTGGCAATGTCGGCGCATTTCTGTGCATTAAAATCCTGCACCGTAAACTGAATAGTATTTGCTGCGGCATTAAGGATTACCACTTCAAGTTTACCTGATAAGATACTCGATAAATTATCGGTGTTATTGAGCGTAAAAAAGAAACCTTTTTCCTTTATTTTCGCTTGCTGATCTTTAATCTCATCATAATTATTAAGCCTCACTTTTAGTGCAAATCCACCAAAATTTCCCCATCCGTTTACAAAATATTTTTTCTTAATGATTGTGCCATTTTTGTTGTATTCAATGATGTAGGAATAAGGGTTGATAAATTTGATGAAAATAGGAACATTAAAAATTGATTTATCAATTACTCTCGATTCTACTGTGTACGGTGTATTGGGATAAATTTCATTGACTTTAAAAGTCCCTTTTACATTGTATGAAACCGACATGTTCATACCATTGAGAACTTTATTAAGAAATTCGGAAGATCTTATTAACTCAACAGAACCTGCCAAACCACCTTCATTTGCCATAAAGTCTGATAGGTAAAGCAATTTCCCGGCGCTGTTATTACTGTTCACCTGAATGATTGCAGAGGCATCAAAAATTTCCCTTTTGTATCGAACAAAAAGAAAAGCAGAGATTAGGGAAACTGAAAAAAAAAGAAGAATGAATATGGTATTTTTTTTTGTAATGTACCAAAAAAGCGCTAAGTCAATCTGGTCCTGAATTGTGCTCGTAGCTTTTTTTGCCATTTATCGCGAAATTTGCCGGAAGGTGATGTAAGTAAAAAACACCGTATTGAAAATGGTCAGATAAGGAATAATCAGACCGGCAACAGCAAGGAAGGGTCTTTGCACAATATCTACATACACAATATCATTTGACTGCAATACCATATTTCCTTGCTTGAGTCCCTCGAGGGTTGAAAAATCAATCAGAAAAACCTGAGGATTATTGGTGGCGCCTCTCACAACTTTGATCCTGTATGCTTTCCCTGAGGAAGGTATTCCTCCAACATTGGCAATTGCATCGATAAGAGTGGTAGTTGTGGAAGGAAGGCTAAGCGATCTTGCTGAACCATCTGCACCGGGAAAAACCAAAATCTTGCGGTTGGTGATTTTTAGGAGTATGAACGGCTTGATAAAATATTCACCATATTTTTCCTCAAGAAATGTTTGGGCTTGCCTAATAGTGAGGCCGGCTAACATCACCCTTCCGAGGAGAGGCAATTTTACCGTACCATCGAATTCAACGGGGTAGGTGATTGTTCCGGTGGCGGTTCCGGTAGAAGTAACAGAGGTACTTGAGCTGCTGATGTCAACCAACTTAAAGCCATCATTTGAATAAAGAAACATTTGTAAAACATCATTCAACTCAATGGTAATGTCCTGTGGTACAAATGTCTGTTGTTTGGTGTAATTGTAATCTTTGGGAGTTTGCAACATCCTGTTGGGATACAGAATCTTACATCCACTCAAGACCAAGGAGGACAAAAAAACAATGAGGATTGGCTTGCGTAAAGACATATCTAAGTCGCAAATTTATCAATTATACCTTATTATCTTGGGGTTCGGCCTTATTTTGAAGGCAATGTCTGTATAAACTATCCATATCAGCCACCAAGCGGCCATAAGAAAACCTTTCGAGCACAAATTCACGCCCACCACCCGATAATTTTTTCCTCAACATTGGGTCTGATGCAAGGCGGATGAGCTTTTCGGCAAATTCTTCAGGGTGGTCTGACCTGCAGAGCAATGCAGTATTTTCCTCCTGAACAACATCTTCTACCCCACCAACCCGCGTTGACAGAATGGGTTTGCCTGCAGCCTGTGCCTCAATCAAACTAACCGGCGTTCCCTCATTGAAGGAAGTCAAACAAACGATATCCAGTCCGGCAAGAGCCACATCTGCCTCTTTTATCCATCCTGTAAACAATACATCCGACTCATCAACCGACATACCGGATTTTTTGATTTTTAAGCCCAAAGACTCGGTAAAAGCTTCCAGTTGCTGTCTTAATTCACCATCCCCCACGATAATACCCTTTACATTTTTAAAACCAGCATCACGAAGTATTTGAATGCCTCTAATGAACATCTTGTGGTTCTTTATGGGAACCAATCTGCCAATAATACCCACAGCAAGATGGTCTTCATTCAAACCCAAATTGTTTCGAAATTGATTTCGCTTTCTCGGAAGATCCTCCGAAAACCTTTTTAAATCGAATCCAAGAGGAATCACTACAAACTTTGAAGCGGGAGCAATTCGATGAATTTCAGAAAGTTCGGTTCTCTGAAGTTCTGATATAGCAACAATCTTGGTGGTAAATTTCGCAAGATATCTTTCAACGGTTTTGTAAAAAAAGGTGCTTAATTTACCGAAATATGAATGAAACACATGTCCATGAAAGGTATGTATGATCACAGGAACACCGCAATGCTTTGCGGCCAAGCGGCCCAATGTGCCAGCCTTTGATGCATGGGTATGCACAATGTCGGGCTTGAACTCACGGATGATTTTTTTAATTTTCCGATAAGCAAGGTAATCATGCCATGGATGAAGAGATCTCTTCATTTCAGCAATAACGATAGGTTCCAGGCCAAGACTCTTGGCAATAAACAGCGAACTGTCTTCGGATTCATCTTTCTCCCCTCCTACCAGCATGGTTACATAATCAGCAGGTAAATACTTGCTCAAATAGGCAACATTATAGGTAGGCCCTCCAAGATTAAAGCGATTAATGATTCTGAGTACGCGTGGCATTCTAATTTCTGTTGTGTTTATTGATCCACCAATGTTGAAAAACAATAAGTGCCCATACTTTTGCGGTTGCATCGTCAGGACTAGGGGAAAAAACTTGTTGTAACAACTTACGGATTTCAACCGGATTAAAAATACCTTGTTCTTGGATGAATATATCGTTCAATAGTTCATCTTTTATGAGCGTCTTAAGGTGCTTTTCAAACCAGTTATGTAATGGAATTTCAAATCCCTTTTTGGGCCTAGAAAAAATTTCATTAGGTAGATAAGATGAAAAAGTATCAATTAATAATTTCTTTCTTCGTTTGGAATCAATCTTAAAATGGTGTGGCAGTGAAAACACAAAATCCACAACTCTGTAATCAAGAAAAGGGGTACGAACCTCCAAACTGTTGGCCATGCTCATTGAGTCAACCTTTACGAGCATATCACCCTGTAATACAAGTCCGAAATCAGCCTGTAACACTTTATTAAAATCAATAGCATCATTGAATGGAGCAAGATATCTTGCTTTAACTACATCCATCTCATGATTAGGATTAGGATGCATCAACATTTGGGCCAGTTGGTTTTGGTTATAAAATCCGGCCCACCTCCAGTATCGTTCGGCATCACTTAATTTTAACCCTACACTGTATTTATGTGCCTTCCGCATCAGATTTCCAATTTTTGAATGTCTTGATTTGGGTACATGCCCCAATATGCCTCCGGCCAGTTTCACCACATGTTCTTTTATGCCCGGATGCATAGAGGAAAGAAGGGCACTGTGTTTATTGTATCCGGCAAAAAGCTCGTCAGCCCCATCTCCGGATAATGACACCGTAACATGTTTTCGGGTAAACTTAGACAACATATAAACAGCAAGCGCAGATGAATCAGCAAATGGTTCATCCAAGGTATCTAAAAAAGGAAACAATTGACCATACATTTCCTCTGTACTTACTTTAAAGGTTGTATGATGTGCACCAATATGCTTTGCAACAGCTTCTGCATATTTTGTTTCATCAAAAAAAGAATTATCGGTGAACCCCAGCGAGAAGGTATGAAGCTGCGGTATTTGACGGGCTGCAACGGCAGACACAACAGATGAATCTATTCCACCGCTTAAGAAACAGCCGAGTGGTACATCTGAAATCAATCGTTTGTTTATTGCATCTGACAACAAATCATGCAAGCGCAATTTTGCCTGATCATATGTCTGTATATATTCATGATGTACATTTTTCAATTCATAATAACTATGCTCTTGTATCTTTTGATTATGAATTTTAATGTAATGCCCCGGCATCAGCTTTTCAACTCCCTCGTATATTGAATATGGTGAAGGGATATAGTTGAGGTGCAGATACAGATTGAGTGCTTTATTGCATATCTCTTTTTTATCTAAATAACGCATCACTGAATTGAGGGATGATGCAAAACAAAATGCCTTTTCGCTTTTTGAAATATATAAAGGTTTTACACCATAACGATCCCTTGCAACAAGCATTTGTTTGGTTTCTTTATCATAAAAGGCAAATGCAAAAAAACCATTTAACAATTCAAGCGTATTTTCTCCCTTTGCAATTAAAAGCTCTAAAAGAACTTCGGTATC
>Ga0068872_10004114_pt1 | contig 11037 bp, 8 predicted proteins | sample NOAtaG_7_FD_66441 | JGI IMG/M metagenome (GOLD analysis project Ga0068872, IMG submission 66441) | Freshwater lake microbial communities from Lake Erie, under a cyanobacterial bloom - NOAA_Erie_Diel1S_2200h metaG | ecosystem: Environmental > Aquatic > Freshwater > Lake | place: USA: Ohio, Lake...
TTGTAATGCGGAAGAACGATGATGGGGCTTAAAGATTAACTGTTGAGCATGATGGGCATCACCAGCATTAGGATTTCCTCGGCGGAAGCATCTTGTACTTCCGGGAGAAGAATACCGGCTCTGTTGGGGGCACTCAATTCCAAAATCACATTTTCTGAGTCCAGGTTTTGAAGCATCTCTACCATGAACCTGGCATTAAAACCAATCTCCATGTCTTCCCCGGAGTAGTTACAGGTGATTCTCTCGTTGGCTGAATTATTGAAATCATAATCTTCGGCACTCAAGCCTAGTTCAGAACCTGTAATTTTTACACGAATGAGGCTGGTGCTCTTGTTTGAAAACAGAGAAATCCTGCGGGCTGAATTAAGCAGAAGGATGCGATCTACGGTAAGTTTGTTGGGATTGTTTTGTGGAATCACAGCCTGGTAATTGGGATATTTGCCATCCACAAGACGGCAAGCCAAGCGAATGTCTCCGAAACTGAAAAAGGCATTGCTGCTGTTAAAAGAAAGGATTACATCCGTATCGAGAGCAGAGAGGATATTTTTAAGGAGGTTGAGCGGTTTACGGGGAACGATAAAGGAATCACTGTCGGCTGATTTTAGATCATTTCTGCGGTACCTTACCAATTTGTGTGCATCTGTAGCAACAAAGGTACAGTTGTCGGGTTCCAGTTGAAAGAAGATGCCATTCATCTGTGGTCGCATCTCATCATTACCGGCGGCAAAAATGGTTTTTTGGATAGCAGTGGCAAGCACCTGAGATGGCAAGCTCATGGTTTTTCCATCCGAAAGTGATTGAATTCTTGGGAAGTCGGCACCGTCGAATCCGGCCAGCCTGTATTTTCCTTCACCCGCTGAAATTTCGATGCCGTAATTGCCTGTGTCGATGGTAAAAGCAAGAGGCAATTCAGGAAAGGATTTTACAATGTCGGAAAGCATTTTGGCAGGGATGGCGATGCTGCCGTCCTTGTCTGCTTTAACAGCCACTTGTGCGGTCATGGTTGACTCCAAGTCGGAGGCAGTAACTGTAAGTGTTCCGTCCTTGATTTCAAAGAGAAAATTGTCGAGAATAGGCAATACATTGGAGTTGTTGAGTACGCCGGAAAGCTGTTGAAGATGTTTGAGTAGCGTGGCACTCGAAACGATAAAATTCATGTGGTACCAGTTTGGATTTGTATACCGCAAATATATTCCTATCCCTTTACAATCAGGTGGATTTTTAGCCTATCCTGTGGATAGTTGTTAACAATGTGATGCTTATTTTTTTAACAGGCTGCTGATCGGAACAGCCAAGCGATCGAATACAAAATATTGACCGATGAATATTTCTTGCCTGTTGTTGTCTACCAATACATATGCCCTTTCATCATCAAAAGAGATACTTTCTCCTCCACGGTTGGTACTGCCCGGAGGCAAGGGAATAGCCAGCACATCTATTTTTTTCTTTTTAGAAGAGATATCTGTGATGAGCAGACTCAAGTAGGGTCTGGAAAGCGCAGAGTCTAGTTTGGTTTTGGTAATTTGCTTGGCAATAAACTCATAATTCACCATCTTGTAAGCAGACATATATTGCATAACAAGTGAGGTGTCGAAATTTGGGACGGATAGTTTTTTTGCGTCAAAAAGGGTAAACCTGAATCTTGATTGACTAGGATCCTGTTCAACATGTATGCTGAAAGAGGAGGCCGGATTGGTATGAAGGTTCACTTCGAGTTCCTTTATTTGGGCAATGTTGTAGGATAGAAGTTCGGATGATCTCCATTGGTCAGGTGAAGTAAAAAATCGGGTGCTCAGGTAACCCTGAAACCCAGGTATTTCAATCACAAAAGGGGTGGAGGAACCTTCGAGCATCATATAAGTTCCGTCATGGTCTTTGGTTGGACTGCCAACATAGATAGTTTTGGTTTTTATACCGCTTGCATATATCTCCACTTTCACAGAGGAGGTTGCCATGTCTTTAATGATATTATTAAAGGCAGCTTTTGCCACCGGGTATTTTACTTTTAAATCATGAAGGGTTGCCAGGATCATTTGCACGGCATCCATTCGGGCATCCTGTTTTCCATCAATCATCCATTTTCTGCCGTTTTTTGTTAGGGTTACCTGAACGCCTTGCATGTCCGCAAGGAATATTTTGTCAACTGCTGCGGTATCCTTTATACTAAAATCACTAAGGGCTTTATTGAGCGTTGATTTCTTTTGACGCAGCAAAAGAAAAACGGTGAGTCCGGCCAGCAAAAGAACAATGACTATATAATTCAGGTATTTTCTCATGTTTTTTATTTCATGAGTTCATTGATGATTTCTTCTACCGTTACACCATCTGCTTCAGCTTTGTAGTTTCTCACGATTCTGTGTCTGAGCACACCGTAGGCAACTCCTTTTACATCCTCTATATCAGGAGAAAATTTCCCTTTGATGAGTGCGAGGGCCTTAGCTCCCACAACGAGGTTTTGAGAAGCCCTGGGGCCAGCCCCCCACGACAGGTAATTTTTTACCACAGGAGGTGCATCAGCGTTAGAAGGACGCGTTTTTACAGCAAGTTTCACAGCAAACTCCAACACATTGTCTGCCACGGGTATTTTTCTTACAAGGTTCTGGAAGTAAACTATTTCTGAGGCATCGAGAATGGTATCTAAATGCACATGTCTGTCGGCTGTGGTATTCTTAACTATAGACAATTCCTGTTCGTAGGTGGGATAGTCTAAATATACATTGAACATAAATCTGTCGAGCTGGGCTTCCGGAAGAGGATAGGTGCCTTCTTGTTCGATAGGGTTCTGTGTTGCGAGTACGAAAAATGGATTGCCTAATTCATATCGTTTACCTGCTGCTGTAACTGCTTTTTCTTGCATGGCCTCTAGCAATGCAGATTGGGTTTTGGGTGGGGTTCGGTTGATCTCGTCGGCAAGGACGATATTTGCAAAAAGTGGACCTTTAATAAACTCGAATTCCCTACGGTCATTTAGAATTTCTGAACCTATGATGTCGCTTGGCATCAGGTCGGGTGTAAACTGAATACGGCTGAAAGAAAGCCCGAGAACCCTAGAAATGGTATTTACCAGCAAGGTTTTTGCAAGTCCGGGTACACCAACCAAAAGACAATGTCCTCTCCCGAATATGCAGATAAGCACATCCTTGAGAATGTTTTCCTGACCCACGATAACTTTTCCAATTTCATTTGTAAGAGCTTCGTATTTTATGGTAAACTGTTTTACCGCTTCTACATCATTTTGATAGGCACTCATATTTATTCTTATTTATCGGTCCATTGGTTCTTAAAGCGACAAGAGCTGTAATCACCTGAGATTTTTATGAAGGTGGTTTTTCTTTTCTTATTTACCCAGTCGTTGACCAGTTTGGCTTGCTTTTGCATCAGTACCATCTGTTGCAGGCGCTGGTAATCCTCTCTCGGATTTGCTCTGTGAGGTTGCGTACGACTTTTTAGTAGAACAAGTTTACTTATCGGTTTGCCATCCTGTCCGGCTGACCTGGATACAGGAGATAATTCACCAGTCTTAAGTTTGTCAACAATAAAAAAAAGTCCTGGTTCCATCTCCTCAGCATTAAAACGGGTATTCCCCTGACGGGGATTGAACATGATGCCACCGTTATTTTTTGATTCACTATCATCAGAAAACCGTAAGGCTGCATCTTCAAAACTGATACTTTTTTTCTCTGCAATTTCAATCCTTAAACTGTCAAGCAGGCGCTGTGCTTTTAGAAAATTATCCTGAGAAGGTTTGGGAATCATCAGGATGTGTCGCACATTAATCATCTCTCCACGGCGGGCAATCAGTTGAATGATATGGTATCCAAAAGGACTCTCCACAATTCTTGAAATTTCCTTGCCACGCAGATTGAAAGCCTCAGCAGAGAATTCGGGAACGAGGTCGTTTCTTCCCACAAATCCCAGTTCACCGCCACGCTTGGCAGATTCTGTATCATCTGAGTAAAGCACAGCAAGCGTTGAGAAATCCTCACCGTTTACAATTCTTTTTCGAATGGCCTCCAGTTTTTCCCGAACCCGATTTTTTTCTACTTCATCAATACCCGGTTTCTTTACAATTTGCGCAATTTCATATTCGGCATCAATCAAAGGCAGGCTATCATTTGGAAGGGTATTATAATAGGCCCTCACTTCGGAGGGAGACACTTTGGTATCGCCGGTAATTTTAGATTGCATGGTGCGAGCAAGCAAAAGATTCTTTACATCATCCCGGAAATCTTCTTTCAGTTCTGCTATGGTTTTGCCATAAAATTCTTCGAGTTTCTCTTCAGAGCCAACCTGACTGATGTAGTAACGCATTCGTTGATCAAGTTCCTGCTGAACCTGCTGGTCGTTTACGGTGATTGAATCTATCTCAGCCTGATGAACTAACAATTTGTTGAATAGTAATTCCTCAATGATGGCACAACGATCGGGTACGCGAATACCCTGCGCCTGTGCCTGATGATATTCATTTTCAATGTCGGAGCTGAGAATCAGGTTTTGTCCAACCACTGCCTCAACTTTGTTAATCATGACATCGGAGGGCTTCATTTTTTTTCCCAATCCCTGGCTGCTTGCATCAAGATAAAGCAGAAGTAGGAATAACTCAAGGGATACTGTTTTCCACTTCATTGCTGTTTTTTGCTTGTTCAAGAATATCCCGCTTATGGCTGTCAATCAGACGCAGCTTTTTTTTGTTCAAAATCATGCGACGGATATTTTCTTTTTCAAATGCCATGGGAGAGCGGGTTTCTTTTGTTCTGAAACCTTTTATTCCCACAAAGTACATAAAATCTCCCTGCGTAAACTCGATTGATTTGTTATTTTTTAAAAATTCTTCCTCATCATATGTTTTGATGGGTATTTCCTTTTTTAGGTCCTTAAAGTAAAGCCATTTGCTATCATCTAAGAAATAGTTTACGGCATTCCTTCTGCAAAAGGCGTCAAGCTTGCGCATATCGCCTTCACGGTTGCTTTGGTAGAGCGTTTTTATGAGGGCTACTCCGCGAGTAACTTTGGCAAGTTTGATGTATCTCACCTGAACTATATTGTCTTTGAGCAGGAACTCTGAAGGATGCTTTTCATAGAATTCTCTGATTTCATTATCGCTAACAGAGGTGTCAAGTTTTTGCCTCACAAACTCTTTCTGGTAGGTATAAACCACCAGCGAATTTCGATAGGATTCTATTTCGCGTTCGAAATTTTTCTGTTCTGCTTCCAGGTTGTTTTCCGACTGCCGCAGCATCACCTGGTTCTCAATCCAGGATTGCACATAGGACTTGATCATGTCTAAGCTGTCTTTTCCGTGCACTCCCGGAGGCACAACTCCTGCAATGTCTGCTTTTACAAGAACCTTGTCATACGCTCTTGCCACAAAATCTTTTCCTTGCCTTTTTTCTGAGCAACCAAATAGGAAGATTGTAATGAGAAGAAAGGTTGGAAAATGCTTCATATGGGCTGAAAGTACTTGATTTACAAGACCTTCTTAAGTAAATTTTCAGGGCAACTTGGAGAGTACATCTCGGTTGATTTCAACCTTGTACTTCTTGCGCAGGGTTTCAATCCATTGTTTTTCAAGTACATTCTGGTAATCCGCAGTGATCAAACCTTTGGCTTCACTGAGCGTTTTGGGTTCGGGTGCCAATATCTTTTCGACATTCACAAAAAAGCTCTGTTTGCCGATGCTCATGTTTGGGCTTATACCTGAATTTTTACCTGATTTATCTACCGCTTCGTTTTCACCTTTGCTGAATTTACCATGCTCAATTCTTAGGTTTAACTGGGATTGCTGGTTGATTTTTGCGAGAATCTCAGATTCGGTAAGCACCTTGTCTGCATCCTTGTCTTTCTTCTTTTTCTTTGCAGGTGGCGGATTGAGGAGTGCTTTCACTGCATTGGCGATGGAATCATTCTTGCAGGTATAAACAGTGGCCTGAACCCTCTCATCCCACATGTATTTTTCTTTGTGTGAGTCGTAAAATTCTTTCAAACCTACGGTGTCTTTTACAGCCTTAGACCATACCTTTTTATCAGTCAGGTCGAACAATAAAATCCCATCTCTGTATTCCTGAAGAAGCGAACGGTAATCTGCATGCTTCTTTCCCAAATTGTTTTCTTCATAAGCAAGCAGGTTTTCATCCACGAACTGTTTGTACATGTCCGTTACCACGATGCGCATATCAATTTTAGTACGCTTTGTTTGGTGGCTTTCAAGAAACTTTGCAAAGTCGGCCTGTGTGTATTGTTTGTCGCCGATTTTACAGAGATTTTTAGTCAGACTCTTTGCAGAGGATGCTTTCCATTTGCCTTCGAAAAATGTTGTGTCGAGAACAGCAATACATTCTTCGGCAAGTTTCGGATTGTCAGAGAAACCATATTCTTTCTTGATTTTACCCAGCATGGAGTCTTTGCTTTTCTGAGAACGAGAGTCTTTACCCACTTTGGTTTTTATTTCGTTCTTCAACTCCTCGAAACTACCTATTTCTTTTTTTGAAAGTCTTTTGATGATATGCCATCCGTACATAGTTTGCACCGGTGCTGAGTAATCACCATCTTTTGCTAGTGCGAAAGCAGCTTTTTCAAATTCCAGAACCATTCTTCCTGTGCCAAAGGAGGGAAGCTCGCCACCTTTTCTTGAAGATGCTTTGTCATCGCTAAATTGCTTTGCAAGTTCTGCAAAGTCTTCACCGGCTTTTAATTTTGCATAGATTTCGTCTATCTTCTTGCGCACATTAACAGAGTCTTCTCCGCGCAGTTCTTTACCACCTTTAATCATGATGTGAGCGGCAGTAATTTGTCCGGGATTCGTGCGTTTTTCAATCACTTTGATGATATGGTAACCGAAACGGGTTCTAACAGGCATGGTGATGTCTCCTGCTTTACTTTTGTAGCAGGCAGATTCGAAGGGATAAACCATCTGGAGTGAAGTAAAAAATCCCAGATCGCCGTTATTTTCTTTTACAGAGGGATCCTCGGAATATTTTTTGGCCACTTCTTCGAAGGCTTCTCCCTTGAGTATTTTGTTTCGGGCTTCGATGCTTTTGTTGTAGGCAGCCAGCGTGTCTTTGGGGAGTGCCTCCTGAGGGCATTTGATTAGGATATGAGCTGCTTTGATATCGGTTTTCATACGATCGTATGCTTCGCGAAGCAGTTGTTCATTCACCTCGTTGTCTACCAGGTAGGGTTGGGCAAGTTGTTTCCTGTAACCCTCAAGCTCGTTTTTGAAAGAAGCAATGGTATCGAGTCCCATTTCTTCTGCTTCCCTCACCTTGAGTTTGAAGTTGATGAATAGTTCAAGGTATTCCTTCACTGAGGCAGAATCAAATTTCTGTTCCTTGTTATTTTTCTTGTAGATGGAGAGAAATTCAGATTTACTTACCGGTTTTCCTCCGATGACCAACATCTGAGGATCTTCATTTTTGGCTACTTGAGTTGTCGGTTTTTTTTGAGCAGCAGGGGCAACCTGTTTTTTTTGAGCAACTACCTGTAAGCCACATAAAAACATGGCAGACAGTATCAAATGTTTGGCGTTCATAATCTTTTTTAGAGCAGGCGCAAATGTAAAAACTTTTCGCAGGTTAAGGCCTTGTTTTGTGGCAAGTTGCAGGCTAGGACAGGGAGGTTGTTTAACAATTGTTAACCGGACTATTTCAGGTATCTGAAATCATGGCCATTTTTAATCCCTTTGAGCGATTCATAAATCAAGTGAATGACGGCTTCCACATCTTTTTTGTGCACCATCTCCACAGTGGTATGCATGTATCTTAAGGGGAGTGAAATAAGTGCAGAGGCCACGCCGCCGCCGTTATAGGCAAATGCATCTGTATCCGTTCCGGTGGCCCTGGAGACTGCTTGCCTCTGAAAATCAATTTTGTTTTTCCCTGCAGTCTCTACTAGGAGTTTGAGCAGATTGTTTTGCACTGCGGGCCCGTAAGTTAAAACAGGTCCTTTGCCACAAGCCAAGTCACCATTGGTAATTTTGTTGAGCATGGGAGTTTGGGTGTCGTGGCAAACATCGGTAATGATAGCGGCATGGGGTTTAATCTTATTCACAATCATTTCAGCCCCTCTGAGTCCTACCTCTTCTTGCACAGAATTAGTGATGTAGAGGCCAAAGGGTAGCTTTACCTTGTTTTCATGAAGGATCCTAGCAACTTGGGCAATCATAAATCCTCCGATGCGGTTGTCGAGCGCTCTGCCCACATAATAACGGTCGTTTAGTTGGATAAACTCATCTTCATAGGTAACCACACAACCCACATGGATTCCCAGCTTTTCTACCTCTGCACGGGTATGACACCCGCAATCCAGAAAAATATTTTTTGGTGAAGGGGGTTCTTCCTTCATGGCATCTCTGGTATGGATCGCAGGCCATCCAAAAACGGCCTTAATCATACCTTTTTCGGTATGAATATTTACGCGCTTGCTAGGAGCAATCTGGTGATCGCTTCCTCCGTTGCGTTTGAGGTATATAAATCCATCGGAGGTAATGTAACTCACAAACCAGCTGATTTCGTCAGCATGCGCCTCAATGACGACCCTGTATTCCGCATCCGGATTGATGATGCCCACCACCGTTCCATAGGTATCTACCATATGGGTGTGGATATATGGCTTGATATATTTCAGCCAGAGTTCCTGGCCTTTTGACTCAAAGCCGGTGGGTGAGGGATTGTTGAGGTATTTAACAAGAAACTGTTCGGCAGATGCCGTAATGATGGAGCTTTTTTTCTTGGCCATTTTTTTTGAAACTTAATCCCACGAATGTAATATTTACTTTTGTGCACATGGTTAAAAAGATTGGAATTCTGGGAGGTGGACAGCTTGGCCGCATGTTTTTGCAGGAAGCTCGGTCCTTTCCCTTTTCTTTTTATGTGCTCGACCCCGATCCGGATGCGCCCGCAGCCGTTTTGGCAGATGGTTTTACCTGCGGAAGTTTCAGGGATTATGAACAGGTCATGCAATTCGGTAAAAATGTAGACATACTTACCATCGAGATAGAGGATGTAAATACTCGCGCTCTGTTTGATCTCAGAAGCATGGGAGTAAAGGTTTTTCCCGAGCCTGAGGTTATTGAGTTGATCAAGGACAAGGGCAGACAAAAGGAATTTCTTACCGGACATGCTCTTCCCTGCGGGGATTTTTGCCTTGCAGATACCCCGTCGCAAATTGCGAATCAACCCTTTGGCTGGCCGGTATTCATCAAATCAAGAACAGGCGGGTACGATGGCAAAGGCGTTCAGCAACTAAGCAACAGTGACGATCCGGTAACCATTCCGGGGCCATGGCTGGTTGAACGGAAGGTGAAGGTGCAAAAAGAGCTTGCAGTGATAGTCTCCAGAAACAACAAAGGAGAAACAGCCGTTTTTCCTCCTGTAGAAAGTTCTTTTCATGGTGAACTTCACCTTGTGGATTACCTGATTTCGCCGGCAGAGATTCCTTCAGCATTGGTTGAAAAAGCCGGGCAGCTTGCCTTGCAGGCCGCACACGCACTTTCTATCACAGGCTTGCTGGCTGTTGAGTTTTTTCTGGATGAAAACAATGAATTGTTTGTGAATGAGATGGCTCCCCGTCCTCACAATTCCGGACATGCCAGCATAGAGGCAAATGATTGTTCGCAGTTTATGCTTTGGCTTTTTGCAATTACCGGATTGCCTCCGGCCAGCACCGATTCTCTGATGCCTGCAGTGATGATAAATCTCATCGGCTGCGAAGGTCATGAAGGCCAGTCCATGCTTAAGGGAATGGATGAGATAGTGGGCACCAAAGGAGCTTACCTGCATTGGTATGGCAAAAAAACAACCAAGCCCGGCCGCAAAATGGGGCATGTTACCGTGCTCAGAGAAAATTTACAAGACGCTGTTATTCAAGCCATGCGGCTCAGAAGTTTAATAAAAGTATTGAGTGTTAATAATATCTGAATATAGTCGACAATAATCTATTCTTATTTTTCGTTACATCCTTTTCATGCCTAAAAACCACTGGTTCAAACTTCAGATTGCCACCGATTACATCTCTGCTTTAGCATCCTGGTCGATATTTTATCTTTTCCGCAAACGATATATCGAGGGGCAAACACAATTTGGTTTGGGAGATTTTTTCGGTGATGAGAAGTTCATGCTTGCACTGCTGTTCGTTCCCTTTTTCTGGTTGCTCCTCTACGCGCTCTGGGGAAACTATGTAAATGTGCTCAGAAGATCCAGACTCAAAGAGTTTCTGCAGTTTGTTGCCATTGCCATCACCGGTTCATTAGTCCTGTTTTTCCTCCTCCTGCTCGACGACAAAATCAATAGTTACAAAGAGTATTACAAATCTCTAGCAGGACTGTTTTCCATCCATTTCATTATTTCCTATCCGTTTAAACTTTTCATCGCAAACAGCATCGTTAAGCGTGTGCACAATCGAATCATCGGCTTTAATACACTGATGATTGGCAGCAACCAGAATGCCCTTCACCTCTACAAAGAACTACAGGAAGAGAAAAAATCTTCGGGAAACAGATTCATTGGTTTTTTGCATATCGAAAACAAAAACGGCAAAGGACATCTGCTAAAAACCTATCTGCCGCATTTGGGAGAGCTCAAAGATTTAAGAAAAGTGATTGAACAGCATGAGGTCGAAGAGGTGCTGATTGCCATTGAAAGTTGGGAGCATGAATACTTGAGAAAAATAATTGAAGAACTGGAAACCACACAGGTGATGGTTAAAATTATCCCTGATGTTTACGATATTCTCTCCGGCAGCGTAAAAATGACCTCCATTTTTGGAGAACCTCTGATTGAAATTTCCAACCATTATCTCCTTCCATGGCAAAAGGTACTCAAACGAGTGATGGATATTTTTGCTTCGGTTTTAAGTTTGGTTATACTCTCACCTATATACATGATTGTGGCCTTTATTGTAAAAGCTACTTCGCATGGACCGGTCTTTTATTCCCATGAAAGAATAGGTTTAAACGGACAACCGTTTACCATGTATAAATTTAGGTCAATGTATGTGGATGCAGAGAGAAATGGCCCTTCGCTTTCGAGTAAAGATGATCCC
>Ga0068872_10004118_pt1 | contig 11033 bp, 10 predicted proteins | sample NOAtaG_7_FD_66441 | JGI IMG/M metagenome (GOLD analysis project Ga0068872, IMG submission 66441) | Freshwater lake microbial communities from Lake Erie, under a cyanobacterial bloom - NOAA_Erie_Diel1S_2200h metaG | ecosystem: Environmental > Aquatic > Freshwater > Lake | place: USA: Ohio, Lake...
CCTGCAAAGCCCATGGCTTTCCAGACTGATATCAATTTAAAAGACCTCGGTTTTCGGTATACCCCCCAAGGGCCTTGGGTACTAAGGCACCTAAACCTACAGATTTCCAAAGGCAGCCGAGTAGGTTTTATGGGGATTACTGGCAGTGGCAAGACCACTTTGCTTGACGTTGTAATGGGTCTGCTTGCCCCGACTGAAGGCGCGCTACTTATCGATGCCAGTCCTGTGAACCCCCAAAATACCCGCGCGTGGCAGGCGCACATTTCGCATGTGCCGCAGGCAATCTACTTATCAGACACTAGCATTACAGAAAACATCGCCTTCGGGGTACCGGCTGAATCTATCGATTTGCAGCGAGTTAAGCACGCCGCCCAGCAAGCACAGATTTCTCAGACTATCGAGGGCTGGCAAAACGGCTACGACACCCTGGTGGGCGAACGCGGTGTGCGCCTCTCGGGCGGGCAACGCCAACGTATTGGTATAGCCCGCGCACTCTATAAACGTACGAACTTGATTATCTTCGATGAAGCAACCAGTGCACTCGACAATGAAACCGAAGCAGCTGTCATGCAGGCAGTAGAGACTTTAGGTCGCGACATTACTATTCTCATCATTGCACACCGCCTTACCACCTTAAAGAACTGTGACCAGATCGTGGAGCTCGCCAATGGCGGAATTAAAGCAGTAGGTGGGTATGAACAAATGATACGCAGGGTAGCGTAAAATAAAAAGGTTATGCATGCGCAATTTGAAAGCTCTGGGCATCAGCCGAGGTCATCTGAATTAGGGCTTGTAGAGAAACCCTTTAAAAAGCGCTGATTGATTTATGATATATTGTCATGCTGGTGGGTCAGCGACAGCCGGTCACGGTACTGCACCCAGGGGAATTCGGTATGCTGATGAGGCTGGTAAGTCAGCTTCTGCGGTGGCAAATGAAAACCGTTATCTTCTTTAGGGTGCCTGACTAACTGTCTCGGTACTTATATGCTCGTTGTTCCTGTGCAACTCCATACTTTATCGTTTTATGTGGCTGCCTCCCTTTTAACAATTGATATGAATGTTAAAAGTGGCGCCGAGATTTCCATCGAAGAATGAAATCCGGAGGAAGTAAAGCGATTTCACGATCGTCACTGGGTTGCTCCTGGGATTTCTATTCATAATCCGGTTTTTGACGTAACGCCTTCCGATTTAATTACGGCGTTGATCACGGAGAGAAGAGCAGTCTCGGCAGTGAATAAGGTTGGCTTGACTGATGTCGCACCTGGCACTAGTCAAAGGTAAGGCCAACCAAGTTGCAGGACCAAAGCAAACAAGGCGATTCTTTGGGAGATTAAATGGACGCTCTCTTTGTTAATCCGGACTCGGCAGCTAACGCCTATCAAGCCCTGGCGAAGACTTACTCGGCTATCGAGCCACCGACCTGGGCTCTTCTGCTTGCTGAATCCTGTAGAGCGAAGGGCTTCGAAGTGGGGATATTGGATTGCGACGCGGAACGCCTGAATCTAACCGAAAGTGTGGCCAGAATTGAAGCGCTTAAGCCACGACTGATTGTGATGGTTGTTTATGGTCAAAACCCTAACTCGGGCACAACAAGCATGATTGGCGCCATGCGACTAGCCCAGGCGATAAAAGAGACTGGGGAAAGAGCCAAAGTGTGTTTCGTTGGTTCACACACGAGCGCACTGCCGTTAGAAGTTTTGGGTCATGAAAGTATTGATCTGGTTTTGCTGAACGAAGGTGTTTATGCGCTGCATGACCTCCTGCGTAGTAATCTTAGGGACGATTTGGGAAGCATTAAGGGAATTGGATTCAAAAAAAAGGGGGGGGAGGATGCGGTTTTAAACGCACCTCAACATGTTGTTCCCCAGGAGCGCATGGATGAAGACCTGCCTGGATATGCTTGGGATCTTCTTCCCTACAAAGCAAAACCCCTTGATTTATATCGCGCTCACTTTTGGCATGCTGATTTCAGTCACGAAAAGCGCACCCCGTTTGCAGCCATTTACACCTCGCTTGGGTGCTCTTTCGCGTGTGACTTTTGCATGATTAATATAGTTAATCGTGTTGATAGTTCGGATGGGATTAGCGCTGCAAATTCCAAGGGAATGCGTTTTTGGAGTCCAGCCTGGGTTCAACGAGAAATGAAAAAGCTGGCCGACCTTGGTGTGAAGACACTTCGGATAAGTGACGAGATGTTTTTTCTAAATAAGAAATATTACACGCCAATTCTGGAGAGGGTTATCGCTGAGAGTTTCGGGTTTAGCATGTGGACATATTCTCGAGTCGATAGTGTCAGGAAAGATGCGCTGCCGCTGTTTAAGAAGGCGGGGGTCAATTGGCTGGCTCTTGGAGTAGAGGCGGGTAATCAGTTTGTGCGACAAGAGGTATCAAAAGGGTCCTTCAAGGAAGTCAATATTCGTGAGGTTTGCAGAAACATTGGTGATGCAGACATAAATATAATAAGTAACTATATATTTGGATTTCCTGATGACAACATCCACACGATGCAAGAGACACTCGATCTTGCACTCGAGCTCAATACTGAGATGGCTAATATGTATCCATGCCAAGCGCTTCCTGGAAGCCCTATGTATTACACAGCAAAGCGAAACGGTTGGAAATTGCCCGACTCTTATGAAGGCTACGCATTTTTATCTTACGAGAGTCAACCTTTGCCAACCAAGCACTTAAGTTCAGCTCAGGTGCTGCAGTTTCGTGACAAGGCCTGGCAGACATACTTCGCAAACCCTGCCTATCTTGATTTGGTCGAAAAGAGATTTGGATTAGTTGAGAGGGAAAATGTCGTTGAGATGACTAAAATCCCCCTGAAACGCAAGTTGCTTGGGCACTAGTAAACGGTGGTAATAACCCGAACACCTTTCAGGATTTCCTTTTTTGGGGGAGGAACGGACTATCCGAAATGGTTTAGCACCCACGGGGGGGCCGTACTCGCGACGACTATTAATAAGTACTGCTATATAAGTTGTAGGAGGCTCCCGCCCTTTTTTGAGCATAAGCATCGGCTCGTTTATTCTGTGATCGAGGACGTTAAAAGCATTGACGATATAAAGCACCCGTCAATTAAAGCAGTCCTCAAGTGGGCGGGCATGGAAGATGGGCTTGAGATTCACCATGACGGGGACCTTCCCGCCAGGTCTGGCCTAGGCTCTAGTTCCTCTTTTACTGTGGGTCTGGCTCACGCTGTGCAAGCGCTGAAGGGTCAGCTTTCAAGCAAAGAACAGTTGGCACAAGATGCGATATATATTGAACAGAAGCTTATTGGTGAGCATGTTGGCTCACAAGACCAGGTTTCTGCAGCATTCGGTGGATTTAATTACATTGAATTCAAGCGCGATGGTTCCTTTGACTTAGTCCCCATCACGCTAGCCCCTCATCGATTAACAGAACTCAATAGTTATTTAATGCTTTTCTTTACCGGCGTATCACGCATCGCCTCTGACGTCGCGAGGTCAAAGATTCAAAACCTAAGCAATCGAGAGTCCGAGCTAGTCGCTATTCGAGAGATGGTCGATGAAGCGATAGCTATTCTTCATGGGGATTCGGAGCCTATTGAATCCTTTGGGAAACTTATGCATCGGAGTTGGCAACTTAAGCGATCTCTTTCGGATAAGGTATCGAATCCGTATATCGATGCCATATATCAAGCGGCGCTTGACTCAGGTGCAATTGGCGGAAAGCTGCTCGGTGCAGGAGGTGGTGGGTTTATGCTGTTATTCGCCCGCCCAGACTCGCAGCCGCGGATTCGTGAGACGCTAAAAGAGCTTGTTTATGTGCCGTTTAATTTCGAAGATTCCGGCAGTCGTGTGGTGCTCTATCAGCCCAATGGCTTCTAGCCTATGGAAAAAGGAGCCTCAATTTATATCGCTGGGCATACGGGACTTATTGGTTCGGCGGTTATGCGTTTGCTTTCAGAAAAGGGCTTTAGCAATCTAATCGCGTGCTCTCATAGGGTTTTGGATCTCACCAACCCGATTGCGGTAGAGTAATTTTTTGATCGACACACGCCTAACTACGTTGTTCTTGCCGCAGGAAAGGTTGGAGGTATTACGGAAAATCAAGCATACCCAGCGGATTTTCTGACAACGCACCTTTCGATACAACTGAATGTTCTTTCAGCAGCCTTTCTTAAAGGAGTCCGAAAGACCATATTTTTTGGCTCTTCATGTATGTACCCCCGCGAAGCTGATCAGCCAATGTCGGAAGCCGCTCTGCTATCTAGCATTCCTGAGTCGACGAGTTTAGCCTACGCGATCGCAAAGTTAACAGGCGTACAATTATGTCTTTCTTATAATCAGCAACTTGGTGAACGGCGTTTCTTGCCAGTTATTCCAAACAGTGTGTATGGCCCTAATGACAATTTTGACGTCGAATCTGGGCGTGTCTTATCTGCACTTATTCGACGGTTTCATAGCGCACGTTCCACGGGTGCGCGATCGCTCACCCTGTGGGGAACTGGTTCTCCAAGGCGAGAATTTATTTACGCTGATGACGTTGCCGCAGCCTGTCTGATGCTTCTCAACTCGGATACTACAAGTTTAGAGTTGCTTTTGAACCTAGGTGTGGGTTATGACTGCTCTATAAAGGAGTTAGCCGAAAAAATTGTTGGGGTGATTGGTTTTGACGGTGCGATTGAGTGGGATCCAACCAAGCCGGATGGTGCTCCACGTAAACTACTCGACAGCAGTCGTATGTATAATTTCGGTTGGCGTCCAGTCGTAAATCTCGATAACGGATTGCAGTCCAACTACCGTTGGTTTCTTGAGAATCATCTTGAAGGCACGGTGGTTTGATGGCCGGTCCGACAATTGATTTAGTTGAAAAAGCAAAATGGGTATGGCGGGAAACCCTAGCCATTCACAGGCGAGCCCCGGAAACCCGCTTGGCCTCCTCATTGTCGTCTGTAGAGATCTTTGTTGCGCTTTACTACGGAAAGGTTCTGAAGTTCTACCCTTCCATGCCTCTCGACCAACGTCGCGACCGATGCATTATTAGTAAGGGACACGGCTCTATCTGCATGTACCCCATCTTGGCTGACCTCGGCTTCTTCTCGCTGGAGGAACTTCAGCGCGTTTGTAAGAGAGGAAGTTTTCTTGGCGGTATTCCTGACCCCGTAATCCCCGGTTATGAAACAGTCAATGGCTCTCTTGGCCATGGTTTGGGTGTGGCTACGGGAATGGCTTTGGCGCTGAAAAGAAAGAAACAAGACAGTAAAGTCTTCGTTATTACTGGCGATGGTGAACTTCACGAGGGAGCGAACTGGGAGGCGATAATGTTTGCATCCCAGCATAATTTAGACAACTTAGTTCTGGTCGTTGATGAAAACAGCATTAGCATGCTCGGCCACACTGACGAGATCGTCTCTCACGGATCTTTATCGAGTCGCTTGTCAGCTTTTGGCTGGGAATGTGCGGAGGTCGACGGCCACGATGTTTACGCGTTACAAACTTTACTAAAGAGTAAGGTTACAAATTTAGGTAAGCCCAAGGCAATTATTGCAAGAACGCGCAAAGGCCGCGGGATCCCAGGCTTAGAAAACGCCCCGCTCTCACACGTTATGAATCCCCAAACCGAACTTATTGACAGACTTCTTGAGGATCTAAGGTGATTGTAAAGCCTGTAGCCATGCGCGATGCTTTACTTGAACGAGTTTGGTCTCAAATGGCAGACGATCAGACGATCTTCTTTGTCACCGCCGATTTCGGTTCTCCTGTGCTCGATAAGATCCGCGTAGATTACCCTAATCGATTCGTAAATGTGGGCATAGCCGAGCAGAACTTGATTAATATCTCAGCAGGCCTTGCACTCGAGGGCTACACTGTTTTCGCCTACGCAATAGCCCCTTTCATTACGATGCGCTGTTATGAGCAGATCAGGGTTAGCCTAGCCCTACTCTCCGAAGTACGCAGAATGAACGTAACCTTAATTGGAGTCGGTGCCGGTTACAGCTACGTTGTCTCTGGACCGACTCATCAGTGCTACGAAGACTTAACGTTAATGCGTTGCCTTCCGAACTTTAAGGTGTTTTCGCCTGCCGACCATATTACTGCTGCCGAGCTATTCGATACTTGTCTAAATACAGCAGGACCAAAGTATCTGAGATTAGACGCTCAAGTGCTGCCGGTCATCTATTCCGACACCCTCCCCAGCGTTTCTGTCGGGTTTCACGTACATCAAACCGGAGAAACCCTCTGCTTTATTGCCACTGGCTATATGTTGCATACAGCTCTCGATATTGCAAACCGGTTCGCATCAAAGGGCTTGTTCGTTGGAGTTATTGACCTCTTTGACTTAGTCAGCTTCGATACTAACCATCTAGCTAGCGTAATAAAACCATACTCCGCGCTTGTGAGCCTTGAGGAGGGTTTTCGTGGCCGGGGCGGACTTGATTCTCTGCTTTTCGAGTTTATTGCGAGGCGATCATTGCCGCTACAAATGCTAAATATTGGCGTTGAGGGTGGCTATAGCTTTGAGCTTGGTACACGAACTGAATTGCATGAGGCGGCTGGAATCGGCCCTAATGCCATTATGCAAGGGGTCAAGAACTTCCTTAAATCCATTCAAGGTATACATCCCCCCAGTTCACTATTGGCATAAATTCCATGAAATTTCCTTTGATGCGTAACAACATCCTCCGGGAGGATTTGGATGCGGTAATAAGCTATTTAAAGCAAGATGATCCCATGCTGACCAATGGGGCGAATGTACGCGCTTTCGAAGAAGAGTGGTCCCAATGGTTGGGTGTTAAGCACAGCGTGATGGTTAACTCAGGCGCTTCGGCGAACCTTATTACGATGGCCATCCTAAAGATTCGGCATCCCGAGGGGGGGGAGGTTCTTGTTCCCCCGCTTACGTGGATATCGGATATCGCCTCTGTTATTCAAAATGGCTTTACTCCGGTATTTGTTGATATTGATCCATTCTCTCTTGCGATGGACACCAAAAAGATTCTAGCAAAGATTACTGATCAGACTCGCGCAATCTTCTTAACCCATGTTCAAGGTTTTGATGGATTGACCGACGAGCTAATTGAAGAGCTCAGGGTTAGGCAAATACCGCTGTTAGAGGATGTATGCGAATCGCACGGGGCAACCCATGATGGACAAAAGCTTGGGAGTTTTGGATGGATTTCGAACTTCTCTTTTTACTACGCCCACCACATGAGCACGATCGAAGGCGGGATGGTTTGTACTGACGACCCCGAGGTCTATCAACAACTTAGGATGCTGCGATCACACGGCATGGTACGAGAGGCTACAGATCCTAACGTTCGAGATAGCTATCAAACAGCCAATCCGGAATTGAATCCCGACTTTATATTTGCCTTTTCTGCTTACAACATGCGGAATACTGAAATTGGTGGAATTATCGGGCGCAGTCAATTAAAGCGCCTAGACGCGAATGTTCGAAAGCGAACCGAGAACTTGTTAAAATTTTTACGCCAAATTGACCCGAGTAAATATCGCACAGACTTTAAAATCGAGGGATCGAGTAATTACGCCTTCAATCTTGTGCTCAAAGAGCCGGATGAGGGCTTTGCACAACGACTAATGACAAAAATGCGAGACTCTGGCATTGAGTTCCGGCGCGGTAGCGCGGGCGGCGGGAACCAATTACGGCAACCGTACCTCAAAGGAGTGGTTCCTTATGGACACCATGAGAACTTTCCAGAGGTTGAGCATATTCATTTCTATGGGTTTTATATTGGCAACTTCCCGGATCTTCGGGATGAAGAAATAGATGAGATATGCACAGTATTGAACTCAGTGTGCTGATCAATAGACAATTGTGACGACAGCAATTGTCCTGGCTGGAGGGTTGGGTACCAGGCTACGTAGTGTGCTAACCGACCGCCCTAAGCCGATGGCGCCAGTCAATGGTCGGCCTTTTCTCGAGTATTTAATGGATTACTGGATTCGACAGGGGGTCGATAATTTCATTCTTTCTATCGGTTATCAGCAGAATGTGATTACCGAGCATTTTGGGAGCTTATATCGCTCCGTTCCGATCACTTACAGCCCTGAGGAAAGCCCTCTGGGCACGGGAGGGGCGTTACTTGTCGCTTCCCGTAATCTAGCAGCCCCTTTTTTGGTTCTTAACGGTGACACGTTCTTTGAGGTGCCTCGCTCTAGCTTGACGGCGTTTTACAAGAGGAATGCCTCGGAGTGCACTCTTTCATTGTTTCGCACGGGGGAAGACCAGCGCTTTGGGGGCGTCGCCATTGATGAATCGAACAGGATAATTTCATTTGACGCGGCCAAGTCGTTACCTAGCACTCTTGCAAATGGGGGTGTCTACCTTTTCAGTCCCGGCCTAATGTCGAGCACTAGATTTGTCGCAGGTGATGTGTGCTCCTTAGAGCGGGAGTTTATCCCAGAGCTTTTGACCCTTGGTGTCAAGGTTCATGGGGTCGAGTTCTCTGGTAGATTCATTGATATTGGCGTACCACTTGACCTCGTAAGAGCAGAGACGTTTTTTGCTGCAAAAGGGACACAGTGATTCAATCTTTGGTCAAAGTGCTATAGGCCAACCTGTGGTTATCCAGTGAGGCGAGACAGGCACAGATTTTTCTGCCAGAGCAGTTTGAAACGTTGAGCGCGCAGTGCCAGGAGTTGTTCCACGTTATCCTAGTAGCGGTCGCTTTGACATTGCAGGAAATGGCAGCTCTGTCTTAGGGGTGCTGCAGAAAGCAGCTTAGCTCATTAGTAAGTTGGCCAAAGATCGGGCGCCCTTGCTCGCAGAGTAGCTTACCGTAGATGGCTCCGTCCCTACCGCGATAGGTAACAATTATGGTTGCGATTAGCTATTCTCGCGACAAATCCTTGGGAAAATGACGAAACGATTCCGTTATTGCGCCCATCTTGTGTGAAGATATTAAAAACGCGATATTTGAGAATTAATAAAGGGGAGTGCGAGTGGCTGCGAGAATACTGGTTACAGGCGGAGCGGGTTACCTAGGGTCTATTTTAGTACCGCATCTCCTAGATGCGGGTTATAAAGTAACTGTCTTAGATAACTTCATGTATAAGCAGGCTAGCTTAAACCATGTTTGTTATCACCCCAATTTTTCCGTGGTAAATGGTGACGTACGGCTTAAAGAAGTCATCGCACCCCTAATAAGGCACGCTGACTTCGTTATTCCATTGGCTGCATACGTGGGAGCCCCCTTGTGCAAAAAGGATCCGGTTGGAGCACAAACGGTAAATCATGATTCCATCATGCTTATGCTGGAACTAATTTCAAAAGAGCAATGCGTGCTTATGCCTACAACTAATAGTGCATATGGCTCGGGAGATAAGGATAACTTTTGTACCGAGGAGTCTCCGTTAAACCCAATCTCTAAATACGCAATTGACAAGGTAGAGGTCGAGAAACGGCTAATGCAGCACCAAAATGCGATCAGCTTTCGATTGGCAACTGTTTTCGGTATGTCACCGCGGATGCGACTTGACCTCTTGGTGAACGATTTCACTTATCGTGCAGTAAATGATCGGTTCATAGTGTTATTTGAAGGCCACTTCAAGCGCAACTATATTCATATTCATGACATCTCCCGAGTTTTTCTGCATGGGATAGAAAATTTCTTTCAGATGCGTGGCGAAATCTACAATGTTGGTCTATCTAATGCAAATGTTTCTAAGCTTGAACTTTGCGAGGAGATAAAGAAACATGTGAAAGACTTCACCTTCATAGAGGCTCACATTGGCAAAGACCTCGACCAGCGGAACTACATTGTTTCCAATGAAAAAGTTGAGCGTTCTGGGTTTAAACCTCAGGTAAGTTTGGGTCAAGGTATTGCTGAGCTAGTTCAGGGCTATGCAATGATTAAGAATTCACTTTATGGCAATCTATAGTGACCGAGCTCATAGATACTAGATTTGACAATCATATTTTCAGAGAAACCAGAGAGTAAACGGTAATGCAATGAAAGTCGCCATTTTAATTCCAACAAAAAATCGACCAGATTTTATTGAGCGTACCCTTGCTTATTACGACTCGCTAAAGAGCGTACATACCGTTTTCATCGGAGATGCCAGTGGTCCTGAAGCTTCCGCCAGAATCGCCGCTGCTATAAAACGGTTGAGTAATGTGGAGGTGAGGTATTTTCATTGGGAGGATCTGGGCGCAAACCAAACACTTGTAAAGCTCGCTCAAGAAGCTTTAAGAGAATGTCAATATTGCGCATTTCATGGGGATGATGATTTTTTTGTTCCTTCATCGTTGAGTAAATGTGCCGAGTTTCTCTCTAGGAATCCCAGTTACCGAATTGCGCAGGGCAGAGCGGCACTCATGATTCTTGATCGCAGCGGACCTTATGGTGAAATTAGAGGGCTTGGAGATTATTGGGGTAGAAACGCCGTTGAAGAAGAGACAAGTACTGAAAGATGCATATCGTTCGAGAAGAAAACTTTTGCGTCGCAGTTTTCAACTCACCGAACGGAAGAATTTTTACAAGATAGCCAGGATTATTTGGAGATTAAAGAACCCCAGGTTGGCGAACTCCTTCATAACTTCACGTTTGTTATTAGAGGGAAGTCCAAGTTTATTGATTGTTTATACCTGATTCGGAATATTCACGAAGAGATTTCTCATCCACGGTTTTGGGACTGGATACTGCAAGAGGATTGGTCTTCCGAATACCATAAAGTTTTAAATTCGCTTTCACTTGCGCTCCATGAAAGCAGTGATCTTTCGTTGAGTAATGCAAAGAAATTTGTCACAAAGCTGCTAAATGAGTTTATGGAGAAAGAGGGGCAGGATAAGAGCGGTGTAGTACTTGCGTTAAGCTTGTCTGCTAGGCTTAGATCGTATCTGCCGCTTTCGTTGAGGAGTGCAATAAAGGATGTCGTGATTAATGATTCCAGAGATATGCGGTTGTTAAGATCAAGAAAATCACTTTTTTATTATGAATTTTTACCTGTGCGCAATAGTGTAAGCATGAATAAACTTATATAACTCTCGAAAACTCGTATGATTTTCGAACATAGAGTGCTGGATATGGTCCAATTTGGATT
>Ga0068872_10004120_pt1 | contig 11032 bp, 10 predicted proteins | sample NOAtaG_7_FD_66441 | JGI IMG/M metagenome (GOLD analysis project Ga0068872, IMG submission 66441) | Freshwater lake microbial communities from Lake Erie, under a cyanobacterial bloom - NOAA_Erie_Diel1S_2200h metaG | ecosystem: Environmental > Aquatic > Freshwater > Lake | place: USA: Ohio, Lake...
GCAAAAGCAAGAGCCATGTTGTTGGCGCTTTCCGGAGTCGGATCCAAAACATCAGTTGATATTTTACAGCAATATTTATTGAATGACCGCAACGAGATGAGTTTGCGGAAATATGCAGCCACAAGGATCGGACGGAGCGGAGAAGGAGAAAAAAGAGTATTGTCTATTCTCAAAGCCGGTATTGTTCCGGAAGATTTTATCCCGGAGGTTGTGACCAGTGTCAGTGGTGCGTGGCAGAAGGCAGTCAGACTGGAAGCAGCTTCTTACCTACCCAAGAAAAAAGAAGAGGTTGTTCAGGTAAAACCACAATTGACACTGGAATCTTTGCTTCCGGTCAAAGCTTACGAAACAAATGGAAAAATCGTTTTTCAATCAAACTGCGCCATCTGCCACAAGGTGGGGAAAGAAGGCTACGATTTTGGTCCGGCTCTTACAACAATAGGCGACAAGTACGACAGGGATGGCATGTGGAAAGCCATTGTTAAGCCTTCTGAAGGCATCAGTTTTGGATTTGAGGGATGGAACATTCAACTCAATGACGGATCTGTATACAGTGGTATCATCAGCAGCAGAACCAAAACCGAGATCGAACTCAGGATGCCGGGAGGTACGGTGCAAAAGATCAGAACATCATCGGTGAAATCGATGAATCAGATGAAATCTTCCATGATGCCGGAAGGCTTGCAGGATGGGTTGAGTATTCAGGAGATGGCAGACCTGATGGTTTTTCTGGAACAATTGAAAAAATAAAATGTATTTGATTATGAGCGAAAAGATCATATCGTGGGGTATAATCGGTTGCGGAAATGTAACGGAGCTCAAGAGTGGTCCGGCTTTCAACAAAGTACCAGGATCAAAACTGCATGCAGTCATGCGCAGGGACGCAGCCAAAGCTGAAGATTATGCGAAACGGCATGCTGTACCGGTATGGTATGCAGATGCAGATCAATTGCTGGATGATCCCAATATCAATGCCATATATATTGCTACACCTCCACTATATCATGAGGACTATGCCATAGCCGCATTGGAAAGAGGCAAATATGTTTATGTTGAAAAACCTGTCGCCTTGAATGTTGCTGCTTGCAAACGCATCAGCGAAGTGGTGAGCAGAACAGAAGGTAAGCTGGTGGTTGCCCATTACAGAAGAGGGTTGCCCATGTTCAATCATATCAAGTTGCTGGTTACAGATGGCACGATTGGTGAGATCAAATCGATCCGATTGAATATGTCTCAGCCTTTGCACCCAGCGGTTGTAGCCAACAGTGAAGAGAATTGGAGGGTGGATCCTGCCATCAGTGGCGGGGGTTATTTTTATGACCTTGCTCCGCATCAGCTCGATATTATCCAATATATTTTTGGTATACCATTATCATGGAAGGGAGTCTCAGCGAAGCAATCAGGTCAGCATGCAGCAGAGGATGCCGTAGCGGGTGTGATGTTATTTGCAAATGATATAGTTTTTGAAGGTCACTGGAATTTCAATATGCCAGCATTATTGAGAGATGACAGTTGTCAGATCATCGGTGAGAAGGGGTATATACAGTTTCCGTTTTTTGGCAATGAGGTCAGGATCGTGATGGAGGAGAAAGTGGAAATGATTCCCTTTATCCATCCTGAAAATATTCAGCATCCCATGATCAGCAAGGTAGTTGCCTACTTTCAAGGCAGAGGGGCAAATCCTTGTTCCATTGAAGAAGGACTTTGCAGTTTGCAGGTGATGGAGGATTTCGTGTATGGTTCCTAAGGGATGAACTTTAGCGCAGCATATATGTTTCATTGCATTAAACCTTTTCTGATGAGATTTTTTTCTCTTTTAGCTCTCTTGACTCCGATGCTGTTGCAAGCCCAGATCGATCCTCAAAAAGTTACCATTGCCCGAGACCGATATGGTGTTCCGCATATATATGCGAAAACCGATCCAGAAGTATCTTATGGTTTAGCATGGGCGCATGCCGAGGATGATTTTGAGAGTCTCCAAAAAGTGGCTCTTCCTTCCAAAGGATTGATGGGCAGGGTATATGGCAAGGATGCAGTTGGGGGTGATTATGCATTTGCGTTATTCAGATGCCGCGAGATAACAGAAGAAAAGTGGAATACACTATCTCCGGATTTTATCCGATTGATTGAAGGATATGTTCAAGGATTGAATGATTATGCGCAGAAACATCCTGAGGAGGTGCTGCACAAGGATTTATTTCCCATTTCATTAAAAGATTACATTGCTTCATCTGTTCTGGCCCTCACTGTTTTTAATGGAGGGGATCGGGCACTCTCTGCCATTTTTTCCAATCGCGTAGATCCGGTGATTGATTTCGACAAAATGGGTTCCAATGCCATTGCCATCCATCCTTCCAGAACCAATACGGGAGAGGCTTTTCTGGCCATCAATGCGCATCAGCCCAATGAAGGTCCGGAAGCATTTTATGAAGCCCATGTCAACAGTGAAGAGAACTGGAATGCATTGGGGGGCCTGCTCGCCGGAGGCCCTTGTATCCTCCATGGTGTCAATGAAAATTTGGGTTGGGCGCATACGGTCAATCTATGCGACAGAATGGATATCTATCAGTTGCAAATGAATCCCAAAAATCCTGATCAATATTTATATGACGGGCAATGGCTGGAGCTTGAAAAAAAGAAGATCAAGTTGCTTATCAAAGGGATTCCGATTCCGATAACCCGGGACTTGCTCTGGAGCAAATATGGAGCCACCATGAAAAACGATCAGGGAGTATTTGCGATTCGCCTGGGTGCCAACATGGAAATAAGGGCTTTGGAACAATGGTATCGCATGAACAAGGCCAGCAATCATACCGAATTTTACAATGCCATCAGCATGCAGGGTCTCTCAATGTTCAACATCATGTATGCAGATAAGCGGGATACCATCTTTTATATCAACAATGCCCTGATGCCCGAAAGAAATCCATCTCCCGAGTTTAACTGGAAGAAGACCCTGCCGGGGAATACTTCAAAAACCTTATGGACCAGCTTTCAAAAAATCAATGCTTTGCCACAATATGTGAATCCGAAGAGTGGCTATCTTTTCAATACAAATCATTCTTCTTTTCTGGCAACTGCCAGAGAGGATAATCTAAGGGAAAGCGCTTTTCCAAAACAAAGCGGTTGGGAAACCAATCAGAATAATCGCAGTGTGAGGGTGATGCAGATGATGCCTCAGGGAAAGATCGATTATGCCACATTTAAAAAAATAAAATTCAACAGACAACTTCCCCAACCTTTACAATATATGTATGGTGTGGATACTTTTTTTCTGATGAAGCGAGATGACTATCCGCAATATGATACACTGTTACAAGTATTGCAGTCGTGGGACAGGAAAGGAGATGCAGAAAGCAAGGGTGCAGCAATATTTTTATTGATCTATGAAAATGTTTCCAAGGCTATGCGTGGCAAAGAGCCACAGCAGATCACCAGAGTACAATGTGAAAATACATTGCAGTGGGTTCAAGAGTACATGCGAAAATATTTTGGTACAGTTGATCTCAGGCTGGGAGATATACAGAAACTGGTAAGGGGGGATAAAGACTATCCGGCTCCCGGGCTACCGGATCTGCTGGCACCTGAATGGGGTGTTGATTGGAAAGATGGCAAAAGAAAGATCACTGGTGGTGATGCTTATGTAGCAATGGTTCGTTTTCCGAAAACAGGACTGCCCATTATTGAAACTGTGAATACCTATGGTGCTTCTTCCAAAAAAGGGAGTCCTCATTTTGATGATCAGGTGCCTCTTTTTCTGAAGCAGGAACTTAAGCCCATGACACTGGACAAGTCAAAAGTGATGGCTGAGGCCAAGAGGATTTATCATCCCGGTGAGTGATTATTTCGCTCCAATCATCACACCAAATCTTCCGTATACTTTTTCTTTGATATTCTTGTGCCACACTCTTGATACTTCGGCATCCAGCTGCAAAGCCTGTGTGCATCCTGCTTCTATGAAATGAGTGGCAAAAGATCTTTCAGAGCTTTCCATACAGGCAAAATAGACCATTCCTTCCTTTGTGATCCCTACTCCGTTTCTCATGATTATTCTATTTTTCCTGGCTAATCTGGGATTGATTTTACCATTGATGACGAGCATGGGTGAGGATTGCACTGCATAGCTTATACCGGAAGTTTTCAGGTTGGGCTTCAGTACTTCAACACAGGCCTGGCCTGATTTTATGAAGAACACACCATCTCCCTGTGATGCAGGCAATAGTTTGGCATTTTGTTCTATCTGCAAAGATTTGAATTGCTTCCCTTTTTCGATATATAGCCCGATTGGTTCATGGCGGGAATTGAATTTTCCGCCGTTGGTGAGGAATACCAAATCAGGTTGTATTTTTCTTACATTGTCAAATGTCAGCAAGGGATGTTTTTCTTCATCAAGCCAATACATTGAAATCTTTTTCGGATCAAAGTATTGTCCAAATGATGCTGAACTCAATAATATCATTGATAAAATCAAAACCGGCAGGATGGTGGATCTCATTCAGCAAAGTTGATGCATAAATTGATATATATTGCTTTCATGAATAAAAAAGATCTGCTATATGACTTAAGGCATAATACCTATGCCACACTAAAGCCTTCAGGAATTCATGGAATCGGGGTTTTTGCTATTTGTGATATTCCAAAAGGAACAAAAAATATTTTTTCAGCTGACAGATCTGAGTGGCACAGGATTGAGAAGAAGGATGTTGATACTCTCCCTACGCATGTAAAAGCTTTGGTAGAGAATCATTGCTTGTATGACGATGATCATTATTTCATTCCGGAATATGGTTTCAAATTATTTGACATGGTTGTTTTTCTCAATCATGCTGAGGATCCTAATCTTTTGTCAGTCAATGATGGTGAATATTTTGAGGCCATCAAAGACATTGCAGCAGGAGAAGAGTTATTGATTGATTATGGCACCATCGTTGAAGATGATTAAGCTCATTCAGTGATCGTATTTCGATCATGGTTCAGCAAACAGCCTGCTTCTATTTTTGGTGATCTTAAAACAAATCACCATGAAAAAATTTTTACTTTTTATTCTGCTGGTCACAACCACTTTTATTACCAATGCACAGATCAACAAGAACAATTGGATGGTTGGAGGGTCTTTTGCATTCAGTTCAAGTGAGGTGATGGATATAACTACCAAGACCACTTTGTTTTCACCCAATCTTGGTTATTTTTTCCTGGATAAGTTTGCAGGAGGAGTCAAGGGGAATCTATCTGCTTTAAAAATGGAGGGTGAAGATGTGATGTCCTCTTCTATGTTCGGCCCCTATGTCCGCTATTATCTTTTTAAGAACGATTCAGATCTCAATATGCATTTTGATGGCAGCTATATGTTTGGAGCCACCAAGGCTGGGGGAGAAACTTTTAACCAGGATGGATATGAACTGGCAATTACACCGATGGTTTTTTTAAACAAGCATACAGCGCTAGAGCTGCGGGTATCTTATGGTTCTGTGAATACTGAAGATGAATCTGAAAGGACCAATACTTTTGGGTTGGGTGTTGGATTTCAGATCCATCTGGGAGGGGGCTCAAAGAAATAAAGAGTTGATCTCCTTACCCTTTTTGCAACGCGAAGGCAGCGGCACCAATGGCTCCGGAAAGGTCATGGTGTGCTGCTTTCATTATTTTTGTTCTGTTGCCTCCGGCTCTCCATTCATATTGATCCATGAATTTTTCCAACGGTTGAAAAAGCGGTTCTCCTGCTTCTGCAATACCTCCGCCAATCACAACAACCTCTGGTGAAAGTATATTGGTGAGTGAAGCTATACCTATGGCAAGTTGTCGAACAGATTTTAGCCATACTTCTTTCGCCCATGCATTCCCGTTCTCAGCTGCATCGATGAGCGCATGGGTAGATTTGAACTTGCCATTTGTTCTTTTTTCAATTGTACAATTGCCAATACAATCTTCGAGACTTCCGGGAATTCCGGTGATATCTGCTTCACCATGGTGGTCAATGACCATGTGTCCTAAGTGTCCTGCTTTATTGAATGCGCCTTGGTAGGGTTTGCCATCAATTAAGATAGCACCACCAACACCTGTACCGAGAGTAAGCATGATGGCATGCCTTATGTTCTTACAAACCCCTGATTGTACCTCTGCCATCAATGCAGCAATTGCATCATTCACCACATGTACTTTTCTGTTTAAAAAATGTCCCCAGTTAAATTGTTCCAGTCCCTGCATCCTGCCAGGCATAAAAGCAATGCATTCATTTTCATGATCTGGTATTCCAGGAGCAGATAATCCTATGAGCGGGTTGTTGACCTCACTGATTTTCATGAGTTGATCAATCGAATGCATGACGGCGTTCTTCCATACCTCATCATTGCCATCCTGTGTATTTTCATAGTGATGGTAAATAATATTTCCATCCTGGTCTAATAACACACTTTTTATTCTTGTTCCACCAAGATCAATTCCAATCGCTTTCATTAGAGTGATTTATCAGTTGAATTCAAGATGCCCATATCTCTCATAGTCGTGGAAATTGGTTCTCACAGGACTCAGTTCCCATCTTGTCATACCCAAATCATAATCAATTCTGTAAAAATTGGCCCTCCACTTTGTACCTTTTACGGGGGGCACCTGTTGTAGAGGATTGAGAAGTGTATAAGGAATGAAAAACTCTGCAGTCCAGCCCTTCACCTTATCATTTTCCTTTTGGATACTTGTTGCATGTCTGGTTTTGCGATTGCCTTCATAGTGCCAAGGTCTCCATCCGTAAAATTTCCCTTTGTGATTGGGAACCAGAATAGGTAACTCATAATTATAGGGTGAGAGTTCATATTCAAAATAGATGGTTGATTGTTCGTCGGTCCAGAAAAAACATTCCACAACATCTTCATTGTATATATCAGCAAAATCTTCGCGCAGAGTGGATGTGATGATACTGTCTTCCAATACAAAAAGACAATAGATGCCGCTATCAGAGTACGAAAATTTAAGTTGTGTAGTGTAGTTAGCGTTTCCTCTTCTCTTGGTTATATCCATGAAGGGAATTTTTTCCCACTCAGGCGCATCTCCTCTTCCATTGATCTGAAAGTCTTTTGTCTTATAAATCTTCCATGCAGGCAAATTGCCATCCTGCGCAAATGTCATCAGTTGAAATCCAAGTGCAATGCAGCTTAGTATATTTTTCATCAGGGTTTTTTTACAAGCATCGGAAACAATCTTCTGATATCTGCTTCTGTTGGCTGTGAGCCATATTCGCATATTTCAAAGGCTTCAGCAAATTTTGCCTTTGTAGCTGTTTCTTCTCCATACCATTTTACCAATGCATTCCTGACATCTGAGCGCATGGGGCCGCTGTACTTTGACATAAGCCACTTGAATCTTTCCTCTTTCCCTTGAGGAACTTCATTCTCATAATGTCCGATCCAGGGCATCCACTCATAGAATTGTGATTCATGGGCATCGAGGGCGGATATCTTTTTTTCAAAAACGCTGCTGATGTCAATGGCAATATCGGGGCGAAAAGGGTTTGGCCTTTGGAAATTATCGATAGTATACAAAAAAACAGGGTTTTTTCTGAGCGGCGGCACATCATAGGCAATATTGGGAACGGCTACCATATAGGCAGCATCCTGCACCAGTACTCCTGTATAGCGGTGATCGGGATGATAATCGTTTGGCCTTGGAGCGATCACCACATCAGCATTCCATTCTCTTATTTTTCTTATGATCTGTAGTCGAACTTCAAGTGTTGGCAAGAGCATCCCGTCATGGTTATCCAGCACATCATATTTAACGCCCAGTCGTTTGGCAACTTCCTGGGTTTCTGCATAACGCCTTTCTGCCAGTGCTTTGCCCTGAATTTTATGGTGCCCAGCATCACCATTGGTGACGGCTACAAATTTTACGGCATGACCCATACTTGCTAAAAGTGCAGCAGTGCCACCCGCATCGCTGTCGCAGTCATCTGGATGAGCCCCAATCACTATGATTCTTGATTTTTCCTGTGCGCAGGGATAAATAACAGACAGGCAAAAAATTGTAGACAACAAAAGCAATCGATTAAAATAACTTGACATGTTCAAACTTTTCTTGAATTTACACAATTATATTTTTGTAACTTCCTCAACGATCAATGAAATTCAGACCATTAGATATCGAGAGTGAATTCAACAGTCAGGAACAGGACACCATTCTTGTCAGAAAAGGCAATCAGATCCACGTTATACTTCTATTGCTTTCTGCCACTTACGGTATTTTGTATACGTTTGTCAATTTGATACAAGGCTATCAATTGCAAGGTATAATCAATGCCACCTCAGTTTTGATAACAGGGGTCACCTTCATTCTTTATTATCGTAATCGTATTTTGATCTCGAAGATCCTGAATCTTGTTCAGTTGATCATTGTTATTTCCCTCATGTTTTATTATTCTCCCAGTAGTGCAACACATGAGGCAGACAGTATCCTCGTCTTTTTCATTCCTATCAGTCTTGGTACTTTGATTGTATTTCAGGGTCGCGAGAGAAAGTATGGGTATTTTTTTGCCGTTCTGATATTTCTGCTGATGACAAGCCTGATGATCATCGATAAACATACGCTTTTGGGTGTTGAAGAAGTCTATGAGGAGGGCATAAGTCATGAATTGATCCTTAACTTGTGTGGAGCTACCTTGGCTACATTATTGGAAGTGATTTTTATCTTAATGCTTAGCAACAAGATCGATGAAAAATTACTGAAAACCAACAAGGAGCTGGATAGCTTTGTATACAGTGTGTCTCATGACCTGCGATCTCCTTTGTTATCTGTTCGAGGATTGCTTCAACTTTCCATGGATGAAGCCAAAGACGATGAATTGCTGCAGAAATATCTTTTGATGGCCAATTCAAGTATTGATCATCTGGATGATACCATCCGTGAGATATTGGCTTATTCGAGAAATACAAGGGTAGAAGTGTCTCATGAGCCCTTCAATATAGATGAACCCATAGAGCAGATCTACCAGGATTTAAAATATGCTGTTCATGATGAGTTTGTTTTTGAAAAGCAGATTTCCGGATCACCGGTATTATTTTCAGACAAAGCAAGAATCAATACTGTTTTGCGAAATTTGATTGTTAATGCAGTAAAGTATCAGAAAAAAAGATCAGATCAGAAATCCTATGTTAAGACCAGCGTAAAGACTGTTGGAAACCAGATGATCATTTCTGTCGAAGACAATGGCGAGGGAATATCAAAGGATAACCTCGTGAAAGTGTTTGACATGTTCTTTAGGGCAACCACTTCGAGTCAAGGTACTGGACTAGGACTTTACATCTGCAAAGAGATACTGCTCAAGTTGCATGGCAAGATTGAAGCAAGATCTGAACATGGAAAAGGAACCAACATGATCGTAACCATACTGAACACAAAAAAATGAACATAAAAAATTTCATACAAAAAGTAGGAAGCATTTTTTTTCCCAACATGTCAAAAGGGCCTGAAAGTATTCTTGCCAAAAAAGGGAACCAGATCCATGTTTTTCTGATCTATCTCGCAGGAATCTATATGCTTATGTTCGGCATCATCAATTATTTTCTTGATGCCAAGGCAAGTGCTGCCTATGTAAATTTTGCCTCATTACCGCTCATTGCCATTGTATACATTTTTTACAGAATAGGATGGACAATTTTATCCAAACTGCTAAACCTAACTCTTATACTTGCAGTCATCATTCTGATTTTTCTGTTAACACGATCCGCGCAAGGTTTGAACAATGGTGACAGCATTCTTGCTTTCTTCATTCCGGTTTTCATTGGAGCCATGATTATTTTTCAGGGAAAGGAAAGAAGAATCGGGGTCTTTTTTGCAATATTTGTTTTGGTATTGATGACATTTCTCATATTGAGTGATCTTCATCTGGGGGATTCGCCACCTTATACTCGTGAACAGGTGCGAAGAGAATTGGCACTCAATATTATTGGTTCTGCATTTGCCACCATGATTGAGGTTTATTTCATCATGCTTGTCAGTAATACCATTGATGCAGAGCTTATCAAAGCAAATAGTGAGCTTGATCGATTTGTGTACAGTGTTTCTCACGACTTAAGATCCCCATTGTTATCCATTAAGGGTCTTTCCGGTTTAATGAAGGATGAAGAGACAACCGGGAGTAAGAACCTGCAGTATCTGAACCTGATAGACAAGAGCATCAACAACCTGGATGATACCATCAGGGAGATTTTGGCTTATTCCCGCAATTCCCGACTGGAGATTGATCAATCTGAGTTTGATCTTAAATTATTGGTAGATGATATTTTTGATGAGTTGCGTTACTCAACAGGGATCAACTTCCAGTTTATTTCAAACATTGCAACATCTACAACAATTGTATCAGACCGATCAAGAATGGAGACAGTTTTGAGAAATGTGATCGGAAACGCAGTAAAGTACAGGAGAACAGATATTGATGATCCTTTTGTATCTGTACAATTCATAAAACAGGGTAGTCAGTATCGTTTTACAATTGAAGACAATGGTATCGGTATTGCACAAGAAAATACAAGCAAGGTTTTTGATATGTTTTACCGAGGTGTATCGAACGTAAGCGGCACAGGACTTGGTTTGTATATCTGTAAAGAGATAATGGATAAGTTCAAGGGTAAGATTTTGTTGCTTTCAGAGCCTGGAAAGGGTACTAGCGTTAAATTGATATTCCCTCAAATAGTTTAAATTTGAATCATGCGAAAATACCTGATAGTAGAGGATGATGAAGTTTTCATTTTTTTACATGAGCACGTGGTGCGACATGCTGATCCTGACGGGGAGATTGTCAGCATGAAATCAAGTTTACTGGCAGTTGATTATCTCAATGATCTGATTGCGAAAGGTGAAAAAGCACCTGATTGTATATTCCTGGATCTGAATATGCCGGAAATGAATGGATTTCAGTTTCTTGAGTTTTGTCAGCCACATGTAAATGATTTTTTCAAGAACACCCATATCTACATTGTAACATCCTCTCTTTACGAAAGTGATAAGACAAAGGCATTGTCGTTTCCATTTCTAACGGAATTCAAAG
>Ga0068872_10004123_pt1 | contig 11026 bp, 9 predicted proteins | sample NOAtaG_7_FD_66441 | JGI IMG/M metagenome (GOLD analysis project Ga0068872, IMG submission 66441) | Freshwater lake microbial communities from Lake Erie, under a cyanobacterial bloom - NOAA_Erie_Diel1S_2200h metaG | ecosystem: Environmental > Aquatic > Freshwater > Lake | place: USA: Ohio, Lake...
GCCGGATTAATTTCTCGGAATCCACCTGAGGGAAGAATCATCAGTGCCGGAAGCTGAAAAGCACTTTTCAGGGTGTCTATAAACATCTCCTTTTTATAATCAAAACGAAAAGATGCTTGGGCTGTTATCACATTGATCCCGAGATTGGGCGTACGGGAAGAACCATTGGAAAAATGACTCAGGCTGATACCGGCGCTCATCGCACAGGATTTTCCCATACGAAACATCACACCCTGCTCCAGCCGGATAAAAGCATTTACATGTGAACCGATGGCAATATTTTTATGATTAAACTCCCTGTGAAAAGGATGAGAAATATATCCTAATCCTGATCCTACACGAAAATAGCGTTTCACTTTTTTTCCCCTTTCAAAGGAGAGAAAAGGATAGATAGCATAACTGTTTCCGATGAGTGTAGTTTGGCCCATGCTGCTATAGATAATGCCACAACCGATTTTCGGAAAATGATAATGCTGTTTCCATGGTACAAAAGTTTTTCCTGTGCTCAGCCAGTTGATCTCGTGAATGCCGTAATGTCTTTCATAAAAGTGCGCCATCACCTTGCGGTGTGCAAGGGTATAACCATAAGCGTACCGATATTCCAGTGAGCCGGCAAACAGGCCGCAAGGAATACATAGCAATACACTACACAGTAGTATCAGGAATCTGAATTTCACGGTTTCGGTAAAACGCAATAATGGCAAGCACGGCACCTATGAGGCCCACACCTACCAGCCAAAGATCGGAAGTGGAGGCACCAAGGGTGTCGGCTGATACCGGTAGTCCGGCATGCTGAATAGCAAATGAAAGCAATACTGCAAAACCATTGTTCATCAGATGACCGGTGATGCTTGTCCATAAAGTCCCAGACCAATGGTACCAGTAACCGAATAGTGCACCCAGCAGCATTCTGGGAAAAAATCCCATAAACTGCATGTGCACCGCACTAAAAACAATGGCAGTAAGCCAGATACCTGCATGATGATTGCGAAAAAGACGGATAAACAAAGGCTGCAATGCACCCCGAAAAATACACTCCTCACCAATGGCAGGAAGCACTGCAACAATCAGAAAAGAAAGGAACAAAGAACCGATGTCAGGCATTTGTAAAAATGCCTTGGTAAGTGCAGCTGCCTGTTTCTCCGAATCAATCACCCATTTGGGAAAAGGCAATTGTTCATTGCAGGTGGCAACGAAGTTCACAAATGGTACCAAGCAAATCATACCTGCTGCCGACATCAGGATCAGAAAAACACCGGGTGTTTTGTGGAGTCCGGCATAAGCGAAGATGCTGCCTGAAACGAGCAATGCATATACTGCATAGGGCAGGATAAAGGTGCCCAGTGACTGGAGCACCTGCATGGTGCGGAGCGAATTCATTACGCCGGTTTTTTCGGGTGAATTGAGCAATTCAGGCGATCGAAAAATATCGACATCAAAGAGCATCCGTGAAAGTAAAAAGCCAAGTATGGATGAGACAACCAAACCGAGAAATACCAATGAGGTAAGCAGAAAAAAACGCCTGAATGGCGATAGGGTTTTAAGAGACAATGGTTCCGTCACGATTCCTTACTTTTGCGCCAAAGATAATGGTTAAAATAGGCAATATTTCGCTTGGTGATTTTCCCCTGTTGCTTGCACCAATGGAGGATGTGAGTGATCCGCCTTTTCGTTCGGTCTGCAAGAAGCATGGAGCCGATTTAATGTACACCGAGTTTATTTCTTCCGAGGGCTTGATCAGGGATGCGGCCAAAAGCCTGCAAAAGCTGGATATCTTCGAAGAAGAACGCCCCATCGGTATCCAGATTTTTGGCTCCGACATCGATGCCATGCGCGAATCAGCCATTATCTCTGCAAGGGTATCACCCGATCTGATTGATATCAATTATGGCTGTCCGGTAAAAAATGTAGCCTGCAGAGGAGCAGGTGCTGCCCTCCTTCAGGACATTCCCAAAATGGTGGGCATGACCAAAGCCATTGTGGAAGCAACCTCTCTTCCCGTAACAGTAAAAACCCGTCTCGGTTGGGACGATCATACAAAAAATGTGCTCGAGGTGGCAGAGCGCTTGCAGGATGTGGGAATTAAGGCCCTTACCGTGCATGGCAGAACGAGATCGCAGATGTATAAAGGCAATGCCGATTGGACACTCATCGCTCGCATCAAGGACAATCCGCGTATCCATATTCCTGTGTTTGGCAATGGAGATGTGGACTCACCTGAGAAAGCCCTCGAGATGAAGAATCGATTTGGGGTGGATGGAATCATGATTGGCAGGGCCAGCATCGGCTATCCCTGGATCTTCAATGAGATTAAACACTACCTGAAAACCGGACTAAAAGCCAATGCACCGGGTATTGCCGAAAGGGCAGAAGTGTGCAGGGAGCATCTTGATTTTTCCATACGCTGGAAGGGACCCGTGCTCGGCATCCTGGAAATGCGCAGGCATTATGCCAACTATTTCAAAGGACTGGATCATTTCAAACCCTTCAGGATGGAACTTGTGCATGCTTCCGACAAGGACGAAATACTTCATATCCTGCTCCGAGTGGAAGCCTTTTATGCCCGTAGTGAGTTTGTTACATTTATGTGATTATATCATGTAAATACAATGCAATGCCCTAAATTGCACACATAAAATTGTATATTAGTGCACCTAATTTCTTCAACATGAAATCAATCTTTATTGTCATTGCCTGCCTCGGAATTGCCCTGCATGCCCAGGCCCGACAAACCCCCGCAACTGCCAAGCCAAGCAAAAAGCAGACAAAAGCTATTAACCTCGAGGATCGTATCAACCGCAAAACAGAAGCCATTTCCTCAGAACTCTCTCTCTCCACCGAGCAACAGAATAAATTGCATGATTTGTTGCTCAGTCGCCAATCAAAAATTCAGCAAATCCGCAACGGTCGCAAACCACAGGAGTTGTCTGAGGAAGACAAAAAGAATATCCACGCCATCCGTGAAGAATATAAAAATGAGATCAAAGGCATTCTCACTGCTCAACAATATGAGAAGTGGAAACAAAATCGCAAAAATGCCAAACAGCGACAGCAGATGATTAATGCCGATCCCAACATGCCCGATAATAAACGCGAGCCCGGCGATTTGGATTGATTCACCCTGATTGATGCGCATGCTTTCATCCCGCCTTTCTCTCGCATTGCTTCTGTTTTATCTGCTGCTTGCCGGCTTCTATTACCAGCATCGTCTGCATTTTTTTTCCGGGGAAGGTTATCGGGAAGCAACAGAAAGAATGGGAGAAGCAGATGAGGTCAAGGGACGAAACGAATGGATGCGCAGCAGATATGCAGATCCCCTCACCGGTAAAATACCGGCCGGCATCCGACAAGCTGAAATGGCATTCGTGGCGGGTCTTCCGAATGATGCTTCCTACAAAAAATCACAAAATGATTCAGCAGCTCTCGCCTTCAACTGGATCAAGCGGGGGCCTTGGCAAGTAGGAGGGATCACCCGTGCTTTTGCATATGATGTAAACAATCCACAAATCCTGCTTGCCGGAACCAATTCCGGAGGGATGTGGCGCTCCACAGATGGAGGTGCTTCCTGGAATGAAACTTTTCCTAAAGATGCATATGACGGAGTAACATGTATTGCGCAAGACAAAAGACCCGGAAAAACAAATATCTGGTATGCAGGTTCCGGTGATGCCTATGCATCTGCCTCCGATCCGGGTGCCTTCTACTCAGGCAATGGCCTCAGAAAGTCAACCGATGGTGGTATAACATGGACCCGTCTGCCTAATCAGGGTTCTATGTTTTCTTTCGACAATGCTTTTGATGTAACCTTTAATATTGCCACCCGGACACAGGATACTGCAAATGTGGTGTTCGTGGCTTGCATAGGTGGAATTTACAGAAGCATCAATGGAGGAACAAGTTTCACCCGCGTAAGAGGAACAGCGCTGGGAAATACCTATTCATTTTATACTGATGTTTGCGTTACTCCTTCTGGCATTGTTTATGCCAGCCTGGGTAGCGATGGATCTCAAAAAGGAATTTACCGAAGCACAGATGGCATCAATTTTAAGCGCATGATGCCTGCTAATTTTCCCACCACCTACGAAAGAATAAAAATCTCTTACGCACCTTCTGATGAAAACCAACTTTATTTTTTGGTGAATGGCACCACCAATTTTGGAACGCCAGACACCAATTATGTGGGAGATATTGAGTGGAATAGCTTGTGGAAGTTTCATTATTCCGGCGATGATTCACTCGGAAATCCTGTCGGATCATGGCATGATTTGTCATTGAACCTCCCCACCCATGGAGGTCCTTTCGATAAGTTTTATACACAAGGATCCTACGACATGGTTGTGAAAGTTCATCCCAATGATACCAATCTGGTACTTATCGGCGGAACCAATCTTTACAGATCAACCACCGCATTTAAAGATCCCGACCACACCACCTTTATTGGAGGATATAAACAGGGAACTGCCCTACCGGTGGTGGAGGGTTTTGACAATCATCATCCCGATCAGCACGAGATATTTTTTCATCCGGTTAATCCGGATATCGTCTTTAGCGGATGTGATGGAGGGGTGTATAAAACGAATAATATCCGCGCAGCAAATATCACATGGACTCCCTTGAATAACGGGTATCTCACCACCATGTTCTACACCGTAGCCATCAACCATGCCATGCCCTCTCCGGTGGTGGTTGGCGGAACCCAGGACAATGGTACATGGTTTACTTCTTCTGATTACTTGGCACAACCATGGACACATGTCAATGGAGGTGATGGCTCCTACTGTGCAGTTGCCGACAGCAATAAGTTTTATATATTCTCTCTCCAGAGAGGAAAAATTCGTAAGTGTAAGGTAAACAGCAATGGGGTGGTTACCTCATGGAAAAGGATTGAACCCATCGGTGCGAGAGATTATCAATTTATCAATCCTTTTGCACTTGACCCCAACGACAACAATATTTTATATCTCCCCGCAGGAAGAGCACTCTGGCGAAACAATATCCTCGGACAAATTCCATTCGACAACGGTTGGGACAGCATCAGCAACGGCTGGTACAGGCTGGCAGATACCCTCACCGGCACCAATATGGTTTTTAGTGCGATTGGTGTTTCCAAAATGCCTGCAAACACTGTTTATCTCGGAACAAGCAACCGTAATGTTTACAAAATTACCAATGCGAGCACGGGAGACGGAGTATTTACCAACATCACCTCCACCATCGCACCAAATGCATTTCCGCTTGGCGCAAATGTATCCTGTGTTGCAGTTGATCCTTATGATGCCGATAAGGTGATGGTTACATTCAGCAACTACAATGTGTACAGTATTTTTTATACCAATGACGGGGGTATTTCATGGAAAAAAGTTGCCGGCAATCTGGAATCTTCACCCAGTGGCTCCGGCACCGGCCCTTCTGTCCGCTGGGCAACCATTGCCCATATAACACCCGATTCGGCATTGTATTTTGTGGCCACTTCAGCAGGGGTTTTTGCTACATCTGCTCTTCGCACGGATGTGGACTCTACTGTTTGGGTGCAACAAGGAACCCAAGTGATTGGCAATACTGTTTGCGACATGATGGACTATCGTGAGGCAGATAAAGCGCTTGTGGTAGCCTCGCATGCCAGAGGGATTTTTTCTACATGGCTGGATAAAACCAATGGATTGCATGCCTATTCACAAAAGGACATTTCATTTGGGGTATATCCCAATCCCGCATCAGATAGTTGGAATCTTGAAACAGAAAATCCCTTTGCAGATCCGCTAAGCGTGCAAATTATTGACATGGGTGGAAGAAACAGATTCGAATTTACTATACAGCCGGGCACACCTGTAAACAGGTATCGCCTTCCCTGCAGCAATCTTCCCCCAGGATTTTATTTTATTACACTACGCTCCGGCAAATTTACCTCTATTAAAAAAGTCATTAAAATTTAACCTATATGCAATTAGAAGATGCAATTCATCAACAAACATTTCGCAATCATTTTCAAAAAGCCTACATCAACATTATTTTTACTGCAGGCCACATTCACAACACCTTCAGGTCCATGTTCAGCGAATACGGACTTACCTCCCAGCAGTTTAATGTGCTGAGGATTCTCAGGGGCAGTAAGCAGCCCCTCTCTACCCAGCAAATCCGCGACAGGATGCTCGACAAAATGTCGGATGCTTCCAGGATTGTAGACAGGCTGGTAGAGAAGAAACTTGTGCACAAATCCGTATGTGCCCACGACAGGAGACTGCTCGAAATCACCATTACGCCCAAAGGAATCCAGATTCTTGGCAAGCTAGATGGATTGATCGAAGAATTTGAAAAAAAAATCCCTGAAACAGATTCCGATCATATGATTCATTTCAATCGCATGCTCGACAATTTCAGACTCTATTTCGATGGGAAATAATACTTCCTTCTTCTAAGTCAAAAAACTTCTTATCATCTCCTCTCCGGAAATGAAATTTCGGGGAAAAGAGTATCCATCTGCATTTTTTTAGTGTCCTTTTCTTTCGTTTTCTTTTCATTCGGTAAGTGTTTTGTAATTTGTACCCTGTTTGGAAAACGCACCAAAAAATACGCTTTCTCTGGTGGTGATTACTTTTAACGAAGAACACAATCTCCCACGCTGCCTGCAATCAATCAATGGTCTTGTAGATGAAATCATTGTTCTTGACTCCGGCTCCACCGACCAAACCAAAACCATTGCACTGGCTGCAGGAGCAAGATTCCGGGAGCATCCTTTTGTCGGTCATATTCAGCAAAAAAACCATGCACTCTCCTTTGTTGAAACATCCTGGGTACTATCGCTGGATGCTGACGAGGCGCTTGATGATACCCTCAGAGAGGAAATTAAAATGGCCTTGTGTCATCCTCTGGCAAGTGCTTATTCCATGAACCGTCTCACCAATTATTGCGGACATTGGGTGAAGTATTGCGGCTGGTATCCCGATCAAAAAATCAGGCTCTGGAAAAAGGATGCAGGCACATGGGCAGGCATCAATCCGCATGATCGGTTTGTTTTGCACAAGGAGATGAAACCACTGCATCTGAAAGGAAACATTTTACATTTCAGTTACCACTCTGAGGAACAGCACCGTAAACAGGCACTCAGGTTTGCTCAGATTGCTGCTGAGCAATTGCATGCTCTTGGCAAAAGATATCCCGCCTGGCAAGCACCGCTCAGAGCAGGATTCAGGTTCTTCAGAGATTTTTTTCTGAAGAAAGGTATGCTTGATGGCAAAACAGGATTTACCATCTGCAGGATTTCTGCTTGGTCGACCTACAAAAAATATTCACTTCTGGCTGCAATGAACAATGGATAAAGTTTGCTTCGATGCATCTAAAATGCAAAATATGCAGAGCGGTCTTGGACAGTTCTGTTTCCATCTTGCCTCAGCTATTCAAAATCATCCCCATCACTATACCTTCAAAGCACTGGTTCCTGATAAGCTACATTCAACTGTTCAATACCCTTTTTCTACACAAAGCATCTTATGGTACCAGCGATACCTCACTCCTGTAAGGGCCCAAGTATTGCATTGCACGCATCAGGAATCTTATTTCAAACCTGCCGTTGGATGTAAAATGGTACTGACCATTCACGACTTGAATTTTTTACACCGCAAACTGCCCGCATGGAAGCAAAAACTCAGGCTATGGAAAATTCAAAAAAAAATTGATGCATCACACACACTTGTTTTTATCTCAGAATATGTGAAAAATGAATGTGCTCGGAAATTGTCTTTTAATAACAAACCAACCCATGTAATATACAATGGCGTGCCTCACCTGGGAAATAAGTTGCAAAAGCCTAAGGGTATTCCGGAAGAACCATTTCTTTTCAGTATTGGGGTTATGCAGCACAGAAAGAATTTTGCAGTACTGATAGACATGCTTCCTTATTTGCCGGGATTCAATCTGGTGATTGCAGGTCAGCATAATAAATCTTGTTATCCTGAACTGCTGCAATTGGCAAAAACACGCGGTATTTCAGAGAGGGTTTTTTTTCCCGGTGCCATATCTGATGAAGAGCGGCATTGGCTTTATGCGCATTGCCGTGCATTCGTCTTTCCCTCTCTTGCCGAAGGTTTTGGCTTGCCTGTTGTTGAGGCGTTTTCACTCGGGAAGCCGGTGGTATTGAGCAAATTTACTTCACTGCCTGAGATTGGAGGAAAGTATGCCCATTATTTTGATGATTTTGAGCCAGGGAACATGGCCGCAGCAGTGAACCGCGCCATGTTGGACAATGCGCCGGAAAAGCAAGAAGCAAGGAAGAAATACGCTGCCGGTTTTTCATGGGAAAAGGCGGCACTTGCTTATCATGAACTTTATCAATCATTGCTCAAGTTGTGAAAAGCCTTTTTCTTTTTCTCATCCGGTTTTACCAGGGTTCAATTTCGCCCATGCTCCCACCATCCTGCCGTTATTCGCCAACATGTTCGGAGTATACCAAACAGGCGGTGATAAAATATGGTGCCGCTAAAGGTCTTTGGTTGGGTATCAGGCGTCTTGCTCGCTGCCATCCCTGGGGCAGCCATGGTCACGACCCGGTTCCCTGAGGAGCTCAGTTGAAACATTGCTTAGAGCAGATAAATTCAGACGACTTTGTAAGGTTGAAAAGAGCCTCAAAAAATGAATCAATCATGAAATATTTCTACCTTCTTTTCGTTTGTCTCAACACACATTACAATAGGAACATGGCTTAACTTACTTTAACCGATGCCCACCATCATGTTCCTTTTTATTTGTACATTGCTCATTCAATGAATATGCTTCGTAAAACCGGAAAAAAAATTCGCCTTGCCATCGCTGCGCTCTCACTTGTTGCAATCTTTACCATCACCACAGGGTTTGCTGATAATTACTTTGAGATTTCAAAGAACCTCGACATTTTCGCTACACTTTTTCGTGAGGTAAATACTTTTTATGTAGATGAAACCAAACCCGGTGATCTCATGAAAAAGGCCATCGATTCGATGCTCGAAAGTTTGGATCCTTACACCAATTACATCCCTGAATCAGAACTCGAAGATTATAAATACATGACCACCGGACAGTATGGTGGTATTGGCTCACTCATTCGTCGCAAAGGAGATTACATTGCCATCTCCGAACCATACGAAGGTTTTCCTGCGCAGAAAGCAGGTTTACAAGCAGGTGATCTCGTGCTAGAGGTGGATGGTAAATCCATCAAGGGAAAATCAACAGACGATGTAAGCAAGCTATTGAAAGGTTCTCCCAATACGCCTGTAAAGCTCTTGATTCAGCGTGAAGGCGAAGTGAAGCCCCTCACCATGATCATCACCAGGGAAGAAATAGTCATCAAAAATGTGCCCTATTCCGGATTAGTATCCGAAGGAATTGGTTATATCTATCTGAATCAGTTTACCGAAAATGCCTCAAAGAATATCAGAGATGCCTACCAGGAACTGAAAGAAAAAAATCCCGGACTCAAGGGACTCGTGATTGACCTCAGAGGAAATCCGGGAGGCTTGTTAAATGAAGCCATTAATATGAGCAATCTGTTTGTTGCCAAAGGCACAGAGATAGTAAGTACCAAGGCAAAAGTGACTGAATGGCAAAAAAGCTACAAGGCACTTAACAACCCCCTAGACACGAGCATTCATATTGCTGTTCTTGTTAGTCGCGGAAGTGCCTCGGCTTCGGAAATTGTTTCCGGTTCCATCCAAGACCTGGACAGGGGCGTAATCATTGGACAGCGAACCTTCGGCAAAGGATTGGTGCAGGCAACCAAGGAACTTTCCTATAATGCAAAACTGAAAGTTACTACTGCCAAGTATTACATACCCAGCGGAAGGTGTATTCAGGCACTCGACTATACCCATCGCAATGATGATGGCTCGGTGGGAAAAGTGCCGGATTCTTTGATTACTGAATTCAAAACCAAAAGCGGAAGAAAGGTATATGATGGCGGAGGCGTCAATCCGGATATCCGCATAAAAGCCCGCATTATCCCAAAAATTTGTCAGTCGCTGGAATCGAAAAATCTGGTTTTCGATTATGCAGGAATTTACAAAAAATCCCACCCCACAATTGCTGAAGCATCTAAGTTCAGACTCAACGAAGAAGAGTACAATGCATTCATAAAGTGGTTGAAAGACAAGGATTACGACTACAACACTGATACAGAAAAACAGTTGGAGGAACTAAAAAAAACAGCCACTGATGAAAAATACCATGAGCGTATATCAAAGGAATGGGAAGAGATGAAACACAAACTTTCTCACAATAAAGAGGAAGATCTTGTTACTTTCAAGGATGATATTTGCCGACAACTTGAAGCTGAAATTGTAGCAAGATACTACTACCAAAAAGGAAAAATTCAACATTCGCTTTCACTGGATCAGGAATTGAAAAAAGCGGTGGAAGTGCTCAACAACACCGGTAAATACAATGATATTCTGACAGGTAAATACACTGAGCCCGAACCCAAAGAATAACTCTGCCGATGCCGGAAATTGAAATCCGTGAAAGGTTTTTTTCAAGGCTATTTGTCTTTTTCTCGGCACTCTTTGCATTTGCCCTAACCACCTCTTTCTTTTTAATTTCAATTGCCTGCTTCGGCCTTCTATTTACCTGGCTTTTCTCTCCCGGATTCAAGGAGCGCCTTTTGGTTCTTTTTAAAAGTCCCTGGGCTTTATTTTTTGTGCTGCTCATCCTGCTCCACATGGCCTACTTGCCAAAAGGAGATGATAGTAGTTTTGCTCTCAGCGATTTAAGAATAAAGTTTCCTCTCTTGCTTGTGCCGGTGGTTTTTTCATCCACACCTCGTCTTATCAGAAACGAAATGTATCTGGTGCTCTATGCTTTTCTTGCAGGATCAATCATTGCCTGTGTCACAGGTTTTATGCTCTATCTGGGGTGGATGGAAACCGCATTTATCGATACCCGGCAAATGGGTTTTTTTGTTTCGCATGTCCGTTTGGCCATTCTACTTTCAATGGGTTTCGTTATCTCATTATGGTTGTTTCTCTCTCATTCTCAAAATGGCGCAAGGTTCTTTTCTCTGCTC
>Ga0068872_10004128_pt1 | contig 11020 bp, 9 predicted proteins | sample NOAtaG_7_FD_66441 | JGI IMG/M metagenome (GOLD analysis project Ga0068872, IMG submission 66441) | Freshwater lake microbial communities from Lake Erie, under a cyanobacterial bloom - NOAA_Erie_Diel1S_2200h metaG | ecosystem: Environmental > Aquatic > Freshwater > Lake | place: USA: Ohio, Lake...
GGAAGAAAAAGTAAAAGAACAAGTAGAAGAACACGTAGAAGAACAAGTAGAAGAACAAGTAGAAGAACGAGTAGAAGAAAAAGTAGGTCAAGAAATAGCTACCCAAGTAGATAATAATACGAATATACATAATTCAAATGAAATGTCGATTCAAACTCAACAATTAAGTCCAGAGATTGTATTTATGCAAACAAATAATTTAAAGAGTGATAGAAAATTTTTTCATAATAAATTTCAATTACAAATAGAAGATCAAAATAAATTAATAACTAATTTAAAAAATCAAAATAGTGATAAAGATGGCGAATTAGAATTATTTAAAAATAACATTAGAACGATTCAATTACAATTGCAAGAAAAAACGCAGATTATAAATAATTTATCAGAATCTCTGTTGAAAGAAAGAAATACTATAGTAAAATTACAAAATGATATATTGGAAAATAAGAATAAATTTAATTTAGAAAAAGAGAATTTTGAAAATGTAAACACAATATTATGTAATAATAATAATCAATTAATTAAGGATAAAGAAGAGATGTCTGCTAATCTAGAAAATATTACAAATAAATATGATAATTTGAATGAAGTTTACAAAAATACTTTAAATAATTTTAATGAAAAAACTAATAATTACCATAAGTTAGAACTATCTCTTAAACAATCAAATGATCAGGCGAATCTTCACAAAGAAAATATGATATTAATGCAAAATGAAATTAATACTTTAAAAGAAACATTATTGGTAAATATAAAGGAAGTAGAAAGACTAAAAGATCAACTTGCTTCTCAAATAATATTACAACCAGTTCCAGAAGATACAAATGAGGAAATTGTAATTAATTCAATCGAACCAGTAATACAAAAACCAATTGTTAAAAAGAAGGGCTCTCTTCCTTCTAAGAGAAAATAATAACTTATGACCAATTTTATCTAAAAAGTTATATAAATTATATATAAATTTATATAATTATCCTAAATTAAGTATAAATAATAAGTATTAAACAGTGCTTTCTATCAATGTTATTACTATATTTGCAGAAACGGGAGTTTCACCTCCCGCATTTGGAGTTATAGTTAATGATGTTGTATTATCGATAGGGTTTTGTAGTTTTAATACTTGACTCAAAACTGTTGTTTCTATTATAAAAGATCCTACGATCTGAGATGTTCTGCTAGAACGCCCCACAACAGTTTTAGATATAGGTAAACCATCTAATTCTAATACTAGCTGACCAGGTTCTTCAACAGATACTTGGAAATAAACTAAGTATTTCCCAATAACATCTAAAGAAAAAGATGATGCTGATATTCTCGTCAAAAATGAGCCTGATATTGGACCATCTTGAGGAAATTGAACATATCTTCCTGGATCAACTGGTAATGGATTATCCTGAGGCATTATAGCGTAAAATTCGGCAGAATTTACATACCCAGGCAAACCTTGTTCACCTTGTTCACCTTGTAGACCTACTGGACCTTCTGGACCTTCTGGACCTTCTGGACCTACGGGACCTTCTGGACCTTCTGGGCCTTCTGGGCCGCCTGGACCTTCTGGGCCTTCTGGACCTTCAGGGCCTTCTGGGCCTTCGGGACCTTCTGGACCTTCAGGGCCTTCTGGGCCTTCGGGACCTTCTGGACCTACGGGACCTTCTGGACCTACGGGACCTTCTGGGCCTACGGGACCTTCTGGACCTACGGGACCTTCTGGACCTTCGGGGCCTTCTGGACCTACGGGACCTTCTGGGCCAACGGGCCCTTCTGGACCTACGGGACCTTCTGGACCTTCGGGGCCTTCAGGACCATCAAGACCGTCCAGGCCATCTAAACCATCTAAACCATCTTTTCCAGATGGACCTTGTGGACCTTCAAGGCCTTGTGGGCCTTCTTTTCCATCTAAACCATTCTTTCCATTTTTACCATTTTTACCATTTTTACCCGGAGAGCCATCTTTTCCAGGTGGGCCGGGAGGACCTGGGGGGCCAGGAGGTCCGCGAATTATACAGGGGCGCCAGTTTTTGGAATTATGAGTTTTTTTTTTCAAATATTTTGAAAAATCAACTGAGCAATCTTCACTACCACTATCATCTGTATTATTTTCTGAATCTCTGACATTTAAACAGCTCTCCCAACCCCTTCAGGATCTTCGTCCGCCTCTGCTGCCACTCCCACTGCCGGTATCACTGCTACGGCTACGGCTACGGCTACGACTTCTGCTACGACTTCTGCCGCGCCCTCTGCCTCTTCCGTGGTAGTGTCCTGGGAAATAATCAAAAGGAGCTCCCAAGGGTTGAACTAAGGCATTTTCAGTAGCAAGTAATCTTGCACGTAAAGAATCAGATTCATTATCAACTAGTAATTTCTTAATATTATCTTCTGAAGTAGTTACTGCTTGTTTTACTTCGCAGCAACATTCTGCAACTTGTTTAGCCATTTCATTGTTCATTTTAATAGCTTCGGTTTGGATAGATAAATAGTTATCAGAAGCTTGTTTTTGAGCAGCTACAAAATTAGCATCTGCTTGACGCCCTAAGCTATTTTCAATTTTAAATAGATCAGCTTGAGTTTTAGCATATTGTGCGGCAGCTTGTCGTTCAATAGCACTTCCAACATTTAATACTTCTACACGTGTTTTGTTGAAATATTCTCCAATATTATGTTCTACTTCTTTTAATTTATAAACGGTATCATTGAATTGTTGAGTACTACGTACGGCTTCAGTACTAGCATATCCAATTAATTCATTTGTATTTTTTTCAGCTTGAGTTTGAGCCATGCCTGAAAGATGCTCTTGATTTGCAAGTAATTCAGCTGCTTTTGTCATTGTTGCAGCAATGTTTTCTGACCCACGTCTTTCAACTGCACTTTTAACTTCCTCTTCAGTATCTTTTAAATTATCTAAGATATGATTTGCATTGTGACGTTGACGTTGTTCTGCGGAAAAATATTGACGATCGGCCGTAGAAATTAATTCAGCGCTTTGAGCACATTGGGATTTTTGTAATTCAGAATTTAGTTTATTTATTTCTGCAAGAATTGTTTGAGTATCCATTTAGTATTTAGTTTTGTTTTTATAATATAAAGCAAGAAAATAAATTTAATTAAATATTTAATTAAATATTAAATTAAATAATTACATTTTATTAAATGATTTGTTTTTATTTTCTGCTATTAATAATTTAATTTTTAAATTTTCCTTTTCATGATTATTTAATAATTCTTTTATATTATTTTCAGCTTTTTTAATTTCACTTTTAACTTCGTCAAAATATTTAACTATTTCTTTTATTAATATATTATTCATTTTTAAAGATTCTATCTGTAATTTAGCATAGTTTTCTAAGATTTGTTTTTGTAATAATTCAAAATTGTTATTTGTTTCCCTATATAAATTATTTTCCATATTATTTAATTTGTTTTGAATTTCATTGGATTGAGTAATAGATAGCTTTTCTATACTATTTCCTATTATATATATTTGTTGATTTATTTCATTAAACATTTTGCCAATATTATTTTCTGTTTCTTTTATTTTATATATAATAGGAACTTGATCCATTATATTTTGATTATTACTTATGACTAAATTATTATCTAGATATTTATTATTTATACGTTTGTTATTCTCTATAGCTTGAATTTCAAGTGTTAATTTAGCTAAATTATCCAAAATTATTTTTGTATCCATATATACATATAATCAATACACGTTAATATAATTAAAATAAATAATTATATTAATTTTTTGAAGTCTACGAATACAAATTTAATATTTTAATTAGTTTAATATATTTGTTTAATACACTTGTTTAATGATGACCATGTCCCCAGTGACCACCGCGGCGATGATGTCTAAACCCATGACCCCATCCAAGATTACGATCGACTAGAGCATTTTCTGTAGCTAGTAGTCTTGCACGAAGACCATCTACTTCATTTGCATTTATTAATGACTTAACATTATCTTCTGATTTAGCAACAGTTTCCTTAACTTCACAACAGCATTCTACCATTTGCTTAGAAAGAGCACCATTCATCTTGAGTGCTTCAATTTGTATAGCTGCATAATTGTCAGATGCTTGTTTTTGAGAAGCTGCAAAATTGTAATCTGCTTGGCGACCTAAACTACTTTCAATTTTGAAAAGATCTGCTTGAGTTTTAGCAAATTGAGCAGCTGATTGACGTTCAACGGCATTGCCTACATTTAATACTTCCACGCGTGTACTATTAAAATAATCGCCAATATTCTTTTCAACTTCTTTTAATTTATAAACTGTATCACCAAATTGTTGTGCGCTACGTACTGCTTGACTATGAGCATAGCCAATTAATTCATTTGTATTTTTTTCTGCTTGAACTTGAGACATGGCTGCAAGACGTTCTTGATTTGCACGTAAATCAGAAGCGGTTGTCATTGTTGCTGCAAAGTTTTCAGATCCGCGGCGTTCTACCGTATTTTTTACTTCACTATCTGTATCCTTTAAGTTATCTAATATATGAGCTGTGTTAAAACGTTGGCGCTGTTCAGCGGCAAAATTTTGGCGCTCACTTGTTGCAATTAGCTCAGCGCTTTGAACACATTGAGATTTTTGTAATTCGGAATTTAATTTGTTGATTTCTGAAAGAATTGTTTGAGTATCCATTTAGTATTTAGTTTTGTTTTTATAATATAAACCAAGAAAAAAAAATTTAATATTTAATTAAATATTAAATAAAATATTAAATAAAATAAAAAACAAATTATACAAATGTTAAATATTTATTTTGCTTTACTTTAATTTTTCATTTAATAATTTTATTCGCGACATAAGACAATCCAAATTTCTATTTTGATCTAAAATAATATCTTTAAGTTCTTTATTAATATTTTTCTTTTTTGATTGGTCCATATATATAAATATATGTTCTGAACCTTCTTCGTTTATTTTATAATTATTTTTATAAGATCCATATATTTCTAATAAAGCTTTAAATCTATTAAAATTCTCCCTTGTTTTAATAAAATAATCATTCTTTAGTTCCAAGTAATGTTCATTTGAATTTACATATTGATTATTTTCCTCTAATAGATAATTGTCAAAATTAACTTCTAAATATTTTTCCTTAAATCTTTCTAGTGAATACATATTATTCTTATTTAAAATAAAAAAAAATAAGAATTAACTAAATAATAACTTTTCATTACTCTAATATAATTTATAATGTATGTAATTTGTAATTTATATAATTATATAGTTTTATATAAATTTTATTTTCCAATCATCAAATTCTTATTAATAACTGTATTTATGCTTTTTTATTATTTTTTTTATTATTTTCTTTATTATTCGCCTTGTAGCGTTTAACTAATTTATCCATAGATTCATCCGAATTTTTAGATTCCTCACTTTCACTTGCTTCACTGTCGCTTTCGTCGCCACTGTCGCTGTCTTCGCTATCGCTTTCGTTACCGCTGTCACTGTCTTCGGTATCGCTTTCGTTACCGCTGTCACTGTCTTCGGTATCGCTTTCGTTACCGCTGTCACTGTCTTCGGTATCGCTTTCGTTGCCGCTATCGCTGTCGCTGCCGCTGCCGCTATCGCTACCGCTATCGCTGCGGCTATCGCTGTCACTGCCGCTATCGCTGCCGCTATCGCTGCCGCTATCGCTGTCGCTATCGCTGTCACTGTCTTCGCTGTCTTCGTTATCGCTGTCACTGTCACTGCCTTCGCTGTCTTCGTTATCGCTGTCTTCGCTATCGCTGTCACTGCTGTCACTGTTATTTTTACTCACATCTTCTACAACAGGAGTTTCTTCATCTGGAGTTTCTACAACAGGAGTTTCTTCATGTTCAGTTTCTACAACAGGAATTTCTTCAGCTTGAGTTTCTACTGCTTTAGTTTCTACAACTTTTAGATTTTTACGATGCTCTTTAACTTTTTCTTGTTTTGTAAGGGTGTCTGTTTGAACTTTATCATCTGTATTTTCTTGTTTGGCTACTGTTTGTACTTCTTTAGTTTGTTTAATTGTTACATTTTCGGGCTCATCTTTATTTGATAAAGATTCTTTTACTTTATTTTTGTCTTTAACATTCTCTTTTTTACTATTTGAACTCTTTTTAACAGGGTGTGATTCTTCAGAAGAATCATTTGATGAACTTTCGGATGTTTCTTCTGGCATTTCTATAACTGCATAAACATGCTTCTTACGACCATTTCCTGTTGTATATTTTACAACTGCCTTAATATTTAAATAATCACGCTCAACGCCTCTTACATATAAATCGTCATATTCATGTTTTGCATATTTTTTTGCCATAGAATTTGCTTCTTTTAGATTACTTGTTATTTCAAGTACTTTAAAATCCTGTTGATTATGGTAATTTACATATCTTATGACAGCATACATTTTCATATATATAATTTATGTTTATACATATATATTTCATTTTATTTTTCTATTTTATACGTCACTTGTTTTAATAACTAATAAAGGCCCAAATGATTTAAATAAATTTTTGAAGCCGCCATCACTATTATCATAATTATCAAACGCTATTTTAACTTCTTCTGAATTGTATAAATAATATATAGATATAAACATCATCGTATATGTTATTATATATGCAATCATGTTGGAATTTGTTTCAGATATATTATACATTGGAGAGATAAGTTTATGAGTAAACGTAGAATCTCTTTCTATTCCTCTTAAGTGTCCTTCTAATAATGTTAAAGAACATACGTCAGAGCTTGTATACCAATGCACTAATAAAGACACGCAAAAGGTAATATGTAATATTAATAAAGCCGGGATTTTTGTAAATGGTGCTAATAATACAAATAATACAACACCTAGATGAAATATAAATATTATATTTGCCAAAAATATACTTTCGTCCATTATGATATAATATTATATAATAAAAATATTATATAATGTCTAATAGAAATATTGCATTAGATATAGATTATAGAGAACAACATATAATTGATCTATTAAAAAAAAAAAAGTTATATGTTAATGAAGAACTGGCTGATGAAACCGTATCTCCTCAAAATAACGTATTAAATAATAAAATTAATATTAATATAAAAAATTTAATAATTGGCGATTTTATATTTAGAGAATATACAGATTCCAACTCAACTCAAGAAGATAAATCAGAGTATTCAGATACTGTTCATTATATAATAGAACGTAAAACAATTAATGATTTGTGTTCTAGTATAAAAGATGGTAGATTTATAGAACAGAAATCTCGATTAAAAGATACTATAAATGATCCTTCTAAAATTATATATATAATAGAAGGAAATATTAGTAATATTTCTCCCATGTATAATATTCCAAAAACAAGCATTAACAGTGCGATACAAAATTTAATTTTCAAACATAAATATAAAGTAATATTTACAGATTCTATTGAAGAAACTATTGATAATTTAACACTTTTATATAAAAAATTAGTTAATAATGATTTTGAATCAAAGGCTACATCTGTAAAATTTATAAAACGAGCCGATAAAATTAATCAAAATGTATTTGTAAATATGCTTTGTACTATACCTGGCATTAGTTTAAAAACCGCAAGGATGATTACTAATCAATATAAGAGTATGAGTGATTTGATTCAAGCATACACAATTATACCAGATTATGAATCAAAATGTTCTCTTTTGTCAAATATATTATTATCTGAAAAAAGAAAAATAGGCATAAGTTTGTCAACAAAAATTTATAAAAGTTTATTTGAAAACAGAATTGTACAAACTAGTAAAACGGATAAACAAGATAATGAATCAACTCAAATGGAAAAATCAGACAGTAATAATAAAGATGTTTGCCTGATTTGAAATTCAGCTTAAGTTACCTTAAATTCAGCTTAAGTTACCTTAAATTCAGCTTAAGTTACCTACCTTACATTTTAAGCATATTGTCTACCCATCCCCAAGCAATAACAGAAATGCGTCCTTCATCTCTTATTTGAGAGTCTTGTAATATACCATGTCGCCATATAATATTTGTATCCTTCGCAAATGCATAAATCCATCCGTCAGGCTGAGGAATACTTACAACAGTTTTTGTATCAGCGTGTTCAAAGGCAGCTTCTCTAGTTGCACCAAAAGATACTGCTACGGTGAAATTTTGCACATCAGCTTTATCTTCTTTTACTGCTGCCGCATCAAAATGAAATGGTTTCCATTGAGAAGTATCTTTATACCAGTTAAAACGAGTTGCCTGAATATCCATATTGAAAAAACTTTTTATACGATCAATGACCAATTTAAATGTTGGACATTGCTGTTTCCACCTTGTTTTATCATCAACTATTAAATGGGTACCATCTATTTTATCATTACCATGCCACATTTTTAATAATTTTTCTTGCGGGATATCGCATGAATTTAATTCTTGCATTAATCTTTCATATAATTCTCCATGTTTAAAATCACCAAATACGTTTGGAGCTAATAGAACATCTCTTGAACTTAACGTTGTAGTCATTTTATCTCCTAAACTACCATTATCACATACAATTCTCATATCAACTGGCTTTGTCATTGGCTCAAAACATTCCGTATTTTTCTTTCTTTTATGATTTTGATTTTGTCGAGGTTTATTAGTTTGTAAATTATCTAATACTAATTGAACATTTTTGAATTCATGTTTCTTTTTACAGTTATCACCAAATTTGCAATTGCCAAATTTCCAAAAATAAAAACATAATAATTCATCGTGAATATATCTACAATCATTTCTACGTTGACAATTATTATGCATAAAATTCTTGCAAATTGTATTTTGCTCTATATTGTTCATATTTAAATTAAATTTTTATTGATTAAATTACTTCATATTTAAATCAATTTTAATTAATGACTTTTTAGAAAAAAGTCTACAAAAATTTATATTTTTTGGATGAACCTTTTTTTAAAAGGTTTGGGTTAGCCTTTTCTTAAAAAAGCTATTTTAAGAACAAATTCTTTTTGTTGAGATGTTTTTCTATTATAGTTGCTAATTGTTTTTTATCTAAATCAGATATATTTACATTAGGGAACCCAAGATAATTGTCCATTTCTTTTGAAGATATTTTTAGATATTCAATTATTTCAGTTAAAGCCTGTTTATCAAAACTTGTTATGACCATACCAGATATATTTTTTCTTTTATCTTCTGTATCTTCTTCTGTTTGTTTTCTTAAATCTATTATTCTAAATTTATTATCCACTGGGCCATATATACCTGTAGTTTTTGTACCTCTGTCTCTATAAGTTCCTAATATACCACCTTTAAATTCCTTTAACATATTATTGTTATATTCAATATCTTTACTTGATATTTCTGAAACAAAACTCTTTCTCTTTTTCTCCTTTATAACTTCTTTAATTTCTATGCCTAGATTTTTAATATTTGAGAAATCTGTAAGTGTATATTTATTTAGATCTATATTGAAATCTAACATTTTAGAATATAAACTTGTATTAATATCTTTGTCAACTGGATTAAATATGAAATAATCCCCCTTTTGTATTATAAAACCTTCTCTATCATAATTATCTAATATAACACTTTTATTATCTACCAAAAATGATAAAGCTGTATAAATACTTTCATTTGAAATGGAAGATTCTTTTTCTTTTATTTTTGTAATAATATCATCTAAGCTCCAAACAAAATATGTTTTATATAATTTTTTAATTACATTTGTAATATATTCTATATCGAATTTTTCAAAAAAATCTATGTACATGTTATAAGTAGATTTGTCTAATAAAGTATCTGGTTTTTTAATCAAACATGTATATTCACATTTTGTATAATCACAATCAGCAGAACCTTCTCCAGTTGTTGGTTGTAACTTTTCATTAATATTACAATCAAATGCAATTTGTTTTAATAATCTTTCTATTACTTTATTAGATCTATCTTTTTCTTCAGCTAATATGTATTTTTGTATATCTATAAATTTGGAATTCTCAGTTAATTCTTTTTCAATATTTTTACCTCCAGTATATACACTGCAATATTTATAAATTTCTACATTTCTTTTTTCTGGCTCTAAATCATCGTGAGAATGATGTCTAACTGCTCTTCCTATTATTTGATTAATCCGACTCATATTCCAAGATGGTTCTAAAATATGTACTTGTCTAATATTTTTAAGAGTAATTCCTTCTGATAATACTGGAGAACCAATAATAACCTTGATATATTTACCATAACGATTATCTTTACTATTTAAAATTTGTCTTTGCCTTTCTCTAACTTCAATATTTGTTGAATCATCATACATTATAAATGATTTATATTGATGACTAGGATTGCTATCTATATAAGATTTTCCTTTATATTCATAATATCCATTGTTTAATAATAATTGTTTCAAAAGACCAGTTCCGCCGAAATTAACATAATTTGAATAAATAAATACATTTCCATCGCTGTTATCAACATTTTTTAATAAAGCACTTAACTTTCCAGAATGTTTATCAAGATCTTTTGATAAAATATCTTTAAATTCTGGTTTAATTTTAAATTTATTTTTGTCTAGTTCAAAACATTCTAAGAAACCTTCTTTTCCATATTTACCTTCAGGATAAGCAATAGTAGATGCATCACTGCTATTTTTATATAAAGAACTACTTTTACTTACATTTGTTTCTACAGATTCATTTAAGTTTTCACTTGCTTCTATATTTTGTACTATAGTAGAGAAATCGTATTTAGTATCAGTTTTTAAATCTGTATTCAATGCATTCATATAAATGGAATATTGATATTCAGACATTTCGCATGGTACTATTTTAATATTTCCAACTTTCCCATTAAGTTGTATACCAACATCAATTTTTTCAGGGAATGTTTCTGTGTTTGCTCTTAAATAACTTACCTTACCCTTTAACGCTCTTATTAATTTTTGTTTACCATAGTCAGTAATTTTTATTATACCACCCTTTAAATTCAATAAATTTTCAGATTTTTCTTCTATTGGTTTATCGATTTTTTCCATAATGGGATGATCTCCTTTGAAAAGATC
>Ga0068872_10004129_pt1 | contig 11019 bp, 8 predicted proteins | sample NOAtaG_7_FD_66441 | JGI IMG/M metagenome (GOLD analysis project Ga0068872, IMG submission 66441) | Freshwater lake microbial communities from Lake Erie, under a cyanobacterial bloom - NOAA_Erie_Diel1S_2200h metaG | ecosystem: Environmental > Aquatic > Freshwater > Lake | place: USA: Ohio, Lake...
GAGGACACCCCGAACCACCCACTTGTTGGGGCGGGGGAAACGCCGTTGCTCGACGAGGTCGTCTGCGGTCGCTGCCTCGATCCGATCCCAAGGATCGGCGACCCAGCCCTCGGGCTCGTCGGTGCGCTGCCCTGTGCCGTGCCCTTTGCCCTGCAACGGACCGAATGGATCGGACATCTAGAGGTTGGCTTGCCGGTCGATCCAGGACTGCAGCATCACTGCAGCTGCCACTTTGTCGACGACACGACGACGCGCATCGGCGCGCATCTTCGCCTCCATCAACGCCCGCTCGGCGGAAACCGTCGTCAGGCGCTCGTCGTAGGTCTCGACCGGCACGCTCACCACGGTAGCCAGCCGCCCGACCTCGGCGATGGCAGATTTCGCGGCGCGACCGACACTGCCGTCGAGCGACAGCGGCAGCCCAACCACGATGCGTTCGCACTCTTCTTCGACCACGAGCTTCGCGATCGCCTCGTGGTCGCGGCGTTCACTCCCGCTGCGCTGCAACACACTGAGCGGCGAGGCAATGAGTCCGCTGCGATCGCTGACCGCGATGCCGATGCGCTTCGAGCCCAGATCGAGACCGAGAACACGGCCGACGCCCGTTCGCCCGGTGTTGTCAGCCAAGTGCCGCGCCCACGGCCTCGCCGGCCAGACGAAGCGCATCGGGAAGACCGTCAGGGTTCTTCCCTCCCGCGCTGGCAATGTCGCCCTTGCCACCGCCACCACCACCGACCGCCTTCGCCGCGGCGGCGATGAGAGGCCCCGCGCCTCCCGCGACGCCGGACGCCGTCGCCGAGACGAGAGCGACGCCACCTGTGTCGGTGATACCCGCGAGCACGACGGCGCGTACGCCCTCGACCGCGCGCACCGCAATCGCAAGGTCCCTCAGTTCACCGGGTGACAAGCCGTCGACACGTTGCACGACACCCCCGACCGGGGTCGCGGATTCGGCGATTTCTCTGGCGCGGGTTGCGGCAACCTTGGCGCGCAACGCCTTGATTTCGTCGTTGGCGCTCTTCAGTTCGTCGATCTTCCGGATGACGGCGTTCTCGAGACCATCGGCGGTGCCGCCCAGCAATTCGGCAACGCGCGCCATCGTGCGCGCCTGGTCCTGCATGTGCGCGACCGACGACTCGCCGACCACCGCCTCGATGCGCCGCAGATTCGAACCGATCGAGCTCTCCCCGACGATCTTGATGGCACCGATGTCACCGGTTGCCGACACGTGCGTTCCTCCGCACAGTTCGAATGAACTACCGGCACGCAAGACCCGGACGGTGTCGCCGTATTTGTCACCGAAGAACGCGATTGCGCCGTCGGCCGTGGCCTCGTCCTTGGATGTCTCGTAGGCCTGAACGGCGGCATTGACGAGCACTTCGCGGTTGGCGAGGCGCTCGACCTCGACGAGTTCGTCGTCGGACACGGCGGCAAAGTGGCTGAAGTCGAAGCGCAGTCGATCCGGTTCAACCAGCGAGCCCGCTTGCTTCACGTGCTCGCCGAGCACCGTGCGCAGTGCCCAGTGCAGAACGTGGGTTGCGGTGTGGTGGCGGCGGATGTGCGAGCGTCGGACGTTGTCGATGCTCGCCGTGACAACTTCGCCCACCCGCGGAATCCCCCGCACCGGACGACACACGTGACGCCGCAAGCCGGGCAGCGCGAACGTGGTGTCGATCACCTCGAGTTCGATCGAGTCCGAGCGCAAGACACCGGTGTCGCCGACCTGGCCACCGCTTTCGGCATAGAACGGAGTGACATCGAGGAAAACCTCGAATGTGCCGTCTTCGTCGCCGTCGACGACCGCGACGATCTTGGCGATGTTCTCGGAATCCGTGTAGCCCGTGAACGTGGTCAGGCCCGCGTCGTCGAGGATCGTTCGGTAAACGGCCAACTTCTCGTCGGACACTGCGCCGCCCTTGCGGGCCTGCTTCGCCCGCTCGCGCTGGCCCGACATCTCGCGCTCGAATCCCTCGAGGTCGACGTCGACCGAGCGTTCCGAGGCGATTTCCTGGGTGAGCTCGAGCGGAAAGCCGTAGGTGTCGTGCAACAAGAAGGCCGCCTCGCCCGAAAGGCGCCCGCTGCTGCGGTCGAGTTCCGTGTCGAGGATCTGGGTTCCGGTCTTCAGGGTCTGGCGGAATCGCTCTTCTTCGCGCGTGAGAACATCGACGATGAAATCCCGGTTCTTGTTCAGGTCGGGATATGCCGCACCCATCACGTCGATCGCCGTCGACACGAGGTTCGGCATGACCAACTTTTCGGTACCGAGCAGGTATGCGTGACGCACCGCGCGACGGATGATGCGACGCAACACGTATCCCCGGTTCTCGTTCGACGGGAAGACCCCGTCGTTCACGAGCATCGTCGACGAGCGAGCGTGCTCGGCAAGCACGCGCAGGCTGAAACTGGCCCTGTCGTCGTAGTCGCCGACCCGGTACGAGCGGCCCGTGGCGGACTGCGCCGCTTCGACGAGCGGAAAGAGAACGTCGCTCTCCCAGACCGAATCCTTGCCCTGCATGAGGGTGACGATGCGTTCGAGGCCGGCGCCGGTGTCGATCGACGGCTTGGGCAAGAGAGTGCGCGAACCGTCGGGCGCCTGGTTGTACTGCATGAAGACGAGATTCCAGAACTCGAGGAACCTGTCACCGTGAGGGTCGTTCAATGGACCCCCTTCGGGACCGAAGCCCGGGCCTCGGTCGATGTGAATCTCGGAACACGGCCCGCAAGGACCGGTTTCACCCATCTGCCAGAAGTTGTCCTTGTCGCCGAGTCGCTGGATGCGGCTCATCGGCACGCCCACCTTCTCGTGCCAGATCGCCTCCGCCTCGTCGTCGCTTTCGTGAACGGTGATCCACAACTGGTCGCCGTCGAAGCCGAAGATCTCTGTCACGAGGTTCCACGACCAAGGAATCGCGTCTTCCTTGAAGTAGTCACCGAAGCTGAAGTTGCCGAGCATCTCGAAAAAGACGAGATGCCTCTTTGTCCGGCCGACGTCGTCGAGGTCGTTGTGCTTGCCGCCGGCGCGGGCACATTTCTGCACCGTCACCGCACGGCTGTATGGCGCAACCTCGTCGCCGACGAAGTACGGCTTGAAAGGCACCATTCCTGCAACGGTGAAAAGAACCGTCGGGTCGTGGGGAATCAGGCTGGCGGATTCGACGCGCGTGTGGCCGCGTTCGGCAAAGAAAGAACGGAATGCCTCACGAACCTCGTCGGCCGTGCGGGGGCGTTGCGGCGATGACATCGGGCGACAGCCTAAGACAGTTCGTTCTCGCGGGCCCGCATCGCTGCCTTGCCCTCGGCAACGGCATCGGTGACGCGGTGCTTCACGCGTTGTGCGACCTTGACGGGAGTGATCGATGTCGCGGCGGCACGGACGCGGCGCTTGGCGTAACCGCCACCCACGAGGGCGACGACAAAGCCCACGAGAAACCACGTCAAACGGCGCATGGCGACACGCTACCGACGACGGCGCAGAACCGAAAAAGCCCGCTTTGTGCCGGTGGCCGCTGCGGCGACCTTGATGACCGGCGCCGACAGCACGGTTCGCGCGACACGGGAGGTGTCGGCAACGGCTTCGGCGACGGATTCGGCAGAGCCGAGAACCTTGTCGAAGCGCTTCAGGTCTCCCCGCGCCGCGGCGATGATGTCGCGACTCTCGCGTGTCGCGTCACGCAGTTCGTCGACCATCGGCATAAGTCGCGACTCGATGACCTCGAGATCCGAGCGCAGATCGGCCAGTGCCACGAGCACGCGATACAGCACCAACACGAGCGCAGCAAAGGCGACGGCACAGAGCACGAGCACGACCACGAGCGCCGTGTTTGTGCCGGAGTCCGCTGCGAACATGTCACTCACGGTAATAGGTGCGTCCGCGCAGTTCCTCGGGGAGATAGTCGTCGGCAGTGGCGGCGGGTGCTCCCGGAGTCGCCACGTGGGGCGAGACGTAACCGACGCCGTGACCGAGTTGCGCCGCACCGCCGTAATGTCCGTCGCGCAGGAACGCGGGTACGGCGCCGATGTCGCCCTTGCGCACGTCCTCCATCGCCGTCCAGATGGCCGTCGACGTGGCGTTGTTCTTGGGCGAGCGACACAGGTGCACCGTCGCCTGGGCGAGGTTGAGCTGCGCCTCGGGCATGCCGACGAATTCGACGGCATGTGCCGCAGCGGTCGCAACGGCCAGCGCAGAAGGGTCGGCCATACCAATGTCCTCACTCGCGAGTATCACGAGCCGCCGCGCGATGAAGCGCGGGTCCTCCCCCGCCACCAGCATGCGGGCCAACCAGTGGATCGCCGCGTCGACGCTCGAACCGCGCACGCTCTTGATGAACGCCGACACGACGTCGTAGTGGTCGTCGCGGCCGTAGCGCAGAGCGCTCGAACTGATCGCTGCCTCGACATCGGCAACCGTGACACGGGTGCGTTCGTCGTTCGACCGCCGTTCTCGCGCACGCGCCAGGGCGCACGCGACCTCGAGCGAGGTGAGAATCTGACGCCCGTCACCCTGCGCCACCGACAACAGATGGTCTTTCGCATCGCCGTCGATGTCGGCCCGTTCGGCGACAAGACCCCTGTCGACGAGGAGCGCGAGGTCTCCCTTGGCAAGCGGTTCGAGACGAAAGAGCGTCGACCTGCTGAGGAGCGGTGCATTGACTTCGAAGTACGGGTTCTCCGTGGTCGCGCCGATGAGGACGATGGTTCCATCCTCGACCGAGGGCAGAAGTGCATCCTGCTGAGAGGTGTTGAAGCGGTGAATCTCGTCGATGAAGACGATCGTGCGCCGATGATGCTGGCCGAGTCGGTCGCGTGCGGCCGCAAGAGCCTCACGGACGTCCTTCACGCCCGAGGTGACCGCCGACAGCCTGACGAACTCTGCCTTCGTCGTCGCTGCGACGACCTCGGCGAGCGTCGTCTTGCCCGTGCCGGGCGGACCCCAGAAAACCACTGACGTGAGTCGGTCGGTTTCGACGAGCGCGCGCAACGGCCCACCGGGGCCAACAAGATGCTGCTGGCCGACGACGTCGTCGATCGAACGCGGCCGCAAACGTGCCGCAAGTGGCGCCTGGCGCCGCAATTGGTCGGCGACCGAGACGGAGAACAGATCGTCGGCCGTGGCGCCCTACTTCGTTGCCGGCGGAAGAACGCGAATGCCCAGTTCGGCCAACTGGGCCTGGTCGACCTTCGTCGGGGCATTCGTCATGGGGTCGAGGCCGGACTGGGTCTTCGGGAACGCGATGACCTCGCGGATGTTCTCTTCGCCCGCGAGGATCGCAGTCAGACGATCGATTCCGAAGGCGAAACCACCGTGCGGCGGCGCACCGTAACGGAACGGCTGCAGGAAGAACCCGAAACGACGGTCGGCCTCCTCGTCGCTGATACCCAACTTGTTGAACACGGTGCGCTGCATCGCAGGATCGTGGATACGGATGGAACCCGATCCGAGCTCCCAGCCGTTCAACACCAGGTCGTAGGCCAACGCACGGACCCGCAGCGGATCTGTGTCGAGGTACTGAAGGTCGTCGGGGTGCGGATGACAGAACGGGTGGTGGCCCGGCCGCGGCTTGCCGGTGGCGGCATCGATGCCGACGAACAACGGGAATTCCACGACCCAGACGTAACGGTACGGACCTTGGTGCACAGGAGGACGACCGATGTCGTTGCGCAACTGACCGAGCACTTCGCACGTGGTCGTCCAGTCGTCTGCGACGATCAGAATCATGTCCCCGGCCGTCGCGCCGAATCGGGCGATGATCTCGGACGTTTCATCGGCGGAGATGAACTTCGCCACGGGCGACTCGAAGGTCGAGTCAGCCGTCACCTTCAACCACACCAGACCCTTTGCGCCGAGTTGCTTCGCGCGATCGGTGATGGCGTCGAGGCGCCCGCGACCCCATGCGGCCTGCTCGGGATACGTGGCCGCATCGACACGGATGCCCTTGATCGCTGCCGCCGAGGCGAATGCCTTGAACTCGGTCTTGGCGAACACGTCGGTGAGTTCGACGAGCTCCATGCCGAACCGCAGGTCGGGCTTGTCGACGCCGAAGCGTTCCATCGCCTCGCGCCACGTGATTTGTTCGATCGGTGGGACGTCTTCACCAGTTGCCTCTTTGGCGGCGGCAGTGACGGCCCGGCCGATGGCGGCAAGGACGTCGGGCTGGGTGACGAAACTCATCTCGGCGTCGAGTTGCATGAACTCGTATTGACGGTCTGCGCGAAGGTCTTCGTCACGCAGACAACGTGCGATCTGGTAGTAGCGATCGACGCCCGCGACCATCAGCAACTGCTTCCACAACTGCGGAGACTGCGGGAGCGCATAGAAGGACCCGGGTTCTTTTCGCGACGGCACGAGGAACTCGCGCGCACCTTCGGGGGTCGAGGGCATGAGGAAGGGCGTCTCGACCTCGACGAAGTTCTGTGCCTCCATCGCGCGACGGATCGCAGAGTTGATGCGGGCCCGCAAACGAACGTTGCGCTGCATGCGCTCGCGACGGATGTCGATGTAGCGGTGGCGCAGACGTACGTTTTCGTCGACGTCGTCGGCGCGGGCGTCGACGGGAAACGGCGGCGGTTCGGCGACGTTCAGCACCTCGACCCGGCATTCGCCGATTTCGATTTCGCCCGTCGAGAGACCCTCGTTCGTGGTGCCTTCGGGACGCCGGCGCACCTCACCGGTGATGCGCACCACGTACTCGGAGCGCACGTCGACGGTGCGGTCGACGACACACTGCACGACGCCGGAGTGATCGCGGATGTCGAAAAATGCCAGGTGCTCGCCGTGCTCGCGGCGCCGCGCCAGCCAGCCACAGACCGAGACCGTCGTGCCGATGTGTTCGGCTCGCAGTTCACCGCAGAGGTGCGTGCGCAGGGAGGTTGCGGAGGTGCTCATCACTTGGCTTTCTTCACGATGTCGACGACGGTCGCAACGACCGCGTCGAGGGGGTACTCGGACTGTTCGCCGCCGTTCATCGGGCGCACGGTTGCGACACCGCGGGCGAGTTCGTCCTCGCCGATGATAACGGCGACGATCGCGCGGCTCTTGTTCGCCGTCTTCATCTGGGACTTCATGCTCTTTGCGCCGTATGCCCGTTCGGCACGCAGCCCTGCCCCGCGCAATTGTGCGGCCAATCGCAAAGCGGTACGGCCACCGGTGGTGTCGACAACGAACACATCGGCTGCCCCATCGGGGGCGGGAAAAGCGGATTCCGCATCACAGGCAAGCAGCGTGCGGTCGACTCCGATCGCAAAGCCGATGCCGGGAGTGGGTTCTCCGCCGAGGTCCTCGACGAGCCCGTCGTAGCGGCCTCCCCCGCCGACTGCCGTTTGGGCGGCGTCGAGCGCCGTCGACACGAATTCGAACGTGGTGCTGCGGTAGTAGTCGAGGCCGCGAACGAGGCGGTCGTTGACGACGAAGTCGATGCCGAGAAGGGCAAGACCTTCCTGCACGGCGGCAAAGTGCGCTGCCGCCTCGGGGCTGAAGAACTCGGAGATCGACGGTGCCTGGGCAACGACGTCGCGGTCTTCGGCGCGCTTCGAGTCGAGGACACGCAACGGATTGCGCGCCAGGGTTGCCCGGCTCTCTTGGCTGAGTTCGACCTCGTGCGATCGAAAGTACGCGGCGAGCGCGTCGACATAACGTGCGCGGTCGCCCGTGTCGCCGAGCGAGTTCACGTGCAGTTCCACGTTGCGCAGACCGAGGTCGCGGTAGAAGGAGTGCGCGAGGGAGATCACCTCGACGTCGAGCAACGGATCATCGACACCCAACACCTCGATACCGACCTGGTCGAACTGGCGGTAGCGACCCTGCTGTGCCTTTTCATAACGGAAGTTCGGGCCCGCGTACCAGACCTTCCACGGCACGGTGGGATGGTGCTGAACGAAGGCTCGACACACGCCCGCCGTTTGTTCCGGCCTCAACGCGACGTGGCGACCACCCTTGTCGACGAAGTCGTACATCTCTTTCGTGACGACGTCTGTCGCATCACCGAGACGCTGGAAGACACCGAGGTCCTCGAACATCGGGAGCACGATCTGTTCGTATCCGGCGCGCTCGACCACCCCGGCAAAGACGTCGACGAAGGCCCTCCAGCGGGAGGCGTCGGGGGGCAGGATGTCGCGCGTCCCCGGCGTCGTTTGGAAGGCAGGCACGCCCGCAGGCTAGTCGTCGGCGCGACGACCCGACCCTGAATTGTCATTCCCCGCATTGCGGACTTCATTCCCCGCGTTACGGACTTCGAAAACCGAGTCGATGTTTTTGATGGTGCGCATCACCGACTCGAGATGGGCAGCATTCGCCAGTTCGAAGTCGAAACGCATGCGGGCCACCCTGTCGGCTCCCGTGACCGTCGAACAGGCAACGATGTTCACGTGCTGATCGGACAACGCATTTGCCACGTCCCGCAAGAGACGTGTGCGGTCGAGGGCGGCCACTTCCACGGAGGCCCGGAACGTGGACGAGCCCCCCGACTCGACCCAGTCAACTTCGACGACCCGATTCGACGGATGGCGCGCGAGCGATGCCGCTTCGGGACAATCCTCACGATGGACGGCGACCCCTCCCTCTTTCGTGAGAAAACCGGTCACCTCATCGCCGAGTGTCGGATGACAACAGGTGGACATCCGCACGATGACGTCGTCGGTGCCCTCGACACGAATCGTTCCGCCGCCGAAACGTCGGGGCCTGTCGACCCGCAGGTCGCCCGCGAGGTGTTCGGGGTGTTCGTCTCCGCTCAGAGCGTCGGAGATGATGCGCGCAACATCCGAAGGAAGAATGACTCCCTCGCCGATGTCGGCGAGAAATGCGTCGACATCGGTGTGGCCGGACGCCTCGACCTGCGCGGCCAGCGCCTCGGATGCCCAGATGCCGCCGAGCGCGAGACCGGCACGCCGCAGTGCCGTCGTGAGTTCCTCGCGACCAACCTCGATCATCTCGTCGCGATGCTCGCGCGAGAACCACTGCTTGATCTTGTTTCTCGCGCGTGGACTGCCGACGAAGTCGAGCCAGTCGCGCGACGGCCCGGTGTCGGAGTTCTTGGCGGTGAAGATCTCGCAGGTGTCACCCGAGCGGAGAAGATGGTTGAGGGTGACGAGCCGCCCGTTCACCTTGGCACCAACGCAGGCGTGTCCCACCTCGGTGTGCACCGCATAGGCGAAGTCGACCGGTGTCGAGTCGAGGGGAAGTGGAATCACGTCTCCCTTGGGCGTGAAGACGAACAGCTCGTCCTGGACGAGGTCGGCCTTCAGGCCCTCCATGAACTGGTTCGGGTCGAGAATGTCGGCCTGGGTCTCGATGATGCGGTTGAGCCAGTCGATGTCACCGGGTGCAGTGCCGTCCTTGTACGAGTAGTGCGCGGCAACCCCTTGTTCGGCGCGGTTGTGCATTTCGCGCGTACGGATCTGCACTTCGATCGGCTTGCCCTCGGGCCCGATGACCGTCGTGTGCAGCGACTGGTACAGGTTGAACTTGGGCATGGCGATGTAGTCCTTGAAGCGACCGACCACAGGCTTCCAACGACCATGGATGCAGCCGAGCGCGGCATAGCAGTCCTTCACCGAGTCGACGATGATGCGGATCGCAACGAGGTCGAAGATTTCGTCGAACTCGCGGCCCTTCTCCACCATCTTTTCGTAGATGCTCCACAGGTGCTTGCCGCGGCCGGTGACCTCGGCCCGCACATTCAGCTCGCCGAGGCGAGCCTGGACTTCGGCGATCGTCTTTGCAAGGTAGACGTCGCGCTCGGGCGACCGGGTCGCAACCAGATGGTCGAGTTCGGCGAAACGCTTCGGATAGATCGCCGAGAAGGACAAGTCTTCGAGTTGCTGTTTGATCTCTTGCATGCCCAGGCGGTGCGCGAGGGGTGCATAGATGTCGAGTGTCTCGTGGGCGATCCGCTGCTGCTTTTCCACGGGCATGCCTGCGATCGTGCGCATGTTGTGCAGTCGATCGGCGAGTTTGATCACGAGAACACGGATGTCGCGCGCCATCGCAACGAGCATCTTGCGCATCGTCGCGGCCTGCTGCGCCTCTTTCGAATCGAACTGCAGACGTTCGAGCTTCGTCACACCGTCGACGATGGATGCGACCTCTGCACCGAACTCCGTCTCCACTTCGGCGAGCGTGATCTCTGTGTCCTCGACGGCGTCGTGCAGCAGTGCCGCAGCCAGCGACGTGTCGTCGAGGCCGATGTCGGCCACGATTTTTGCCACGGCAATCGGATGGTTGATGTAGGACTCGCCGCTCCCCCGAACCTGATGCTGGTGCGCTCGACGCGCGGTGAGGTATGCGCGGTTGATCAACGACACCGGCGCCTTCGGATGCCGCGACCGGTACGCGGCGAGAAGGGGCGCGAGTTCGTCACTCGGTGCGGCTGCCTGCCGCCTCCAGGGAAGAACGCGGTCACCGGTCGCCATTTCGTCTCCGCTAGTAGGTGATCACCGAGGAAACGGAGTGACCGGACAATGCCCCTCGGCCACCAAGGACGGGAAGCTCGATGAGAAATGCGAGACCCGCGACGGTCGCGCCGAGGCCTTCGACGAGTCGGATTGCGGCCCTTGCCGTGCCGCCCGTTGCGAGAACGTCGTCGACGATCACGACCGAGTCGCCCGGCTTCAGTGCGTCACGATGGATTTCGAGTTGATCAGTGCCGTACTCGAGCGAGTACTCCTCGCGCACCACGGCCCACGGCAACTTGCCCGCCTTGCGCACGGGGATGAAACCGGCGTTCAGGTGGAACGCAACGGGCGCGGCCATGATGAACCCGCGCGCCTCGATACCGATCACCTTGTCGACGCGCTTGCCGTGGGTCAGACCGACGATCGCCTTGACGGCGGCGTCGTAGCCGACCGGGTCCGCGAGCAGCGGGGTGATGTCGCGAAACATCACGCCGGGTGACGGCACATCGGGAATGTCCCGGATGAGACGCTGGAGATCGGCGGGCGACATGTGATCTACCTTCTGCGCTTCTTGCGCGGCCGCGGAGGATGCGACAACACGGCCGCCGCGCGCTGGGCAGCGGTGCCAACCAG
>Ga0068872_10004136_pt1 | contig 11013 bp, 11 predicted proteins | sample NOAtaG_7_FD_66441 | JGI IMG/M metagenome (GOLD analysis project Ga0068872, IMG submission 66441) | Freshwater lake microbial communities from Lake Erie, under a cyanobacterial bloom - NOAA_Erie_Diel1S_2200h metaG | ecosystem: Environmental > Aquatic > Freshwater > Lake | place: USA: Ohio, Lake...
CGCTCCACGTCCTCGCGCTTCGTGCCGCGGAGCAGCGCGCCGATGTTGTCGCCAGCCTCGCCGCTGTCCAGGAGCTTGCGGAACATCTCGACGCCCGTCACGACCGTCTTCGTCGTCGCCTTCAGCCCGATGATCTCGATCTCGTCGTTCACCTTCACGATCCCGCGCTCAACGCGGCCCGTCACCACCGTCCCGCGGCCAGAGATCGTGAACACGTCCTCGATCGGCATCAGGAACGGCTTGTCCTTCGGGCGCGTCGGCTGCGGGATCGTCGCGTCCACGGCCTCCATCAGCTTCAGGATCGCGTCCCGCCCAAGAGCAGGCTCGCGGCTCTCGAGAGCGCAGAGCGCAGAGCCACGGATCACCGGGATGTTGTCCCCGTCGAACTCGTACTTCGACAGAAGCTCGCGAACCTCGAGCTCCACCAGGTCGAGAAGCTCCGCGTCCTCGACCATGTCGCACTTGTTCAGGAACACCACCAGCGCAGGAACGCCAACCTGGCGCGCAAGAAGGATGTGCTCGCGCGTCTGGGGCATCGGGCCGTCCGCCGCGCTCACGACCAGGATCGCGCCGTCCATCTGAGCCGCGCCCGTGATCATGTTCTTCACGTAGTCCGCGTGCCCGGGGCAATCCACGTGCGCATAGTGCCGGTTCTTCGTCTCGTACTCGACATGCGCCGTGTTGATCGTGATCCCGCGCGCCTTCTCCTCGGGGGCCTTGTCGATCTGGTCGTACGCCATGAACGTCGCGCCGCCAGCCTCGGCGAGGACCTTCGTGATAGCGGCCGTCAGAGACGTCTTACCGTGGTCGACGTGCCCGATCGTCCCGATGTTGCAGTGCGGCTTGTTCCGCTCGAATTTCGTCTTGCTCATGGCCTTGTCTTCCCTGCCTCGATTTCGTTCCTGCCTCGGTTTGCCCGCCGGCCCCTCGGGGCGCGGCACTTCCATCGTGGAGCGGGTGATGGGAATCGAACCCACGTAGCCAGCTTGGAAGGCTGGAGCTCTACCATTGAGCTACACCCGCTTGAGCCGAACCCGCCTCGCTCGTCCTCTCGTCGCCCGCGCGCCAGGTGACCGGGCCAGGGCGCGGGCCTTGCGCCGTCGCGCGCGAGGCATGCCGCATCTACCTGTCCCGCCTGCCTCCGCCTGAAGCCCTGACCGCATGGACCCGCCCGCATGGACAGGCGATCAGGTCGCACGCCGCGCTTGGTGGAGGGGGAAGGATTCGAACCTTCGAACTCCGAAGAGGGCAGATTTACAGTCTGCTGCCATTGACCGCTCGGCCACCCCTCCGTCCAAACCAGCTTGCTCGCTACCCGTGACGGCGAAGCGCGCGAGTTATTTTAAACCTCCAGTTCCTGTCAACGTCCAATATGCGATGCAAAGCAAGCCGCCCCTGCCGCCGGCGCGAAACCCGGCGGAGGAGCGGCTTGCAGAGTCGATGTCAGGGGGATAGTACGGGCTCGCCCCATGAACCGCAAGCATCCTCGCCGGCCCGACAGGTCCGGAGGGGGCGAACGGCGCGAAGCACGCCCGTTCCGCTCCCATGACCGCTCGTCCTCCAAGCCGGAGGGGGGCGAAGGCGGCGACGCGCGCGGCCGCTTCAGGCCCCCACGGCCCGAACGCGGCGAGGATCGCGGGGACAGGCCCCAGCGCCACGGCCCGGGGCGGCACGGGGCCGAACGGCAAGGACCCGAACGGCACGGTGCGGAGCGCCAGGGCGCCGAGCGCCACGGCGCCGAGCGGCGAGGCCCCGGGCGCCGCGGCCCGGAGGACGAGGCACCAAGGCGGGCCGCGCGCGACGACACGCAAAGGGGCGGCGCCCCGGGCCGGGACCAGTCCCGGCAGCAGCCGGGTGGCGGTCCGCCCTGGATCTACGGCACCCATGCGGCGCTGGCCGCGCTCGCCAACCCGGCGCGGCGGATCCGCCGCGTCCTTGTGGGCCAGGACCAGGCCGAGGGCCTCGCCCCGGCGCTGGCTGCCGCCATGGCGGCCCGCGGCGGGGATGCCCCGCCCGCGGAGCACGTGGCGCGCGAGGAGCTCGAGCGCGTGCTGCCCCGCGGCTCCGTCCACCAGGGGCTGGCGGTCCAGGCATCCGATGTCGAGCCGATCGACGTCGACGACCTCCTGCGCCTCGTCGAGGGCGCGCCCTCCGCGTGCATCGTCGCGCTCGACCAGGTGACCGATCCGCACAATGTCGGTGCCATCCTGCGCAGCGCAGCCGCCTTCGGCGTCGCCGCGGTCATCCTTCCGGAGCGCCACGCGCCGGCGGCCAGCGCCGTTATGGCCAAGGCGGCGTCGGGTGCGATGGAGCGCGTGCCGCTGGTGCGCGTGGTGAACCTCGCGCGCGCCCTAGACCAGCTCAAGGCCGCGAATGTCTGGTGCGTCGGCCTCGCGGGCGACGCGCCGCAGGTGCTCGGCCAGGCGGACCTCACCGGGCGCATCGCGCTCGTCCTCGGCAGCGAGGGCGAGGGCCTGCGCAGGCTGACCCGCGAGCGCTGCGACATGCTCGTGCGCATTCCCATGGCGCAGGAGGCGGTGGAGAGCCTCAACGTCTCCAACGCCGCCGCGGTGGCGCTCTACGAGATCGCCCGCCGGCGCGGCTGAGCGCGCTCAGCCGACCTCGCGGCGATCGGCGCGCCTGTAGCCCCACAGGGCGAGCGGCGGGCCGATGCGCCGAGCGAAGCCATGCCAGGGGATCGGCTGGATCGGCGTGAAGGGCAGCGCGACCTGTTCCTCGCGCTCGCCCGCCGCGAGGCGCGCGAGCTCGCGGCCCATCGAAACGGCGAGCGCGACGCCGCGCCCGTTGCATCCGATCCACGCGAAGCCGCTCTCGCCGAGGCGATGGATGTGGGGGAAGAAGTCGGTCGTGACGCCGAGCTTGCCGCTCCAGACATGGTCGAAGCCGATCCCGGCGAGCTGCGGGAACCAGGCGCCGAGCCGGCCGCCGACGCGCGCGCGCAGCGACCCCTCGATGCCCGCGAGCGACAGCATGGAGGCGCCGCCGGTCACCAGCCTGCCCGACCCGTCGTGCCGGAAGAAGCCAAGCTCGCCGCGCGTGTCGGACACCGCCTGGCGGCCGGGCACGACCGTCGCGCGGACATTCTCGCCAAGGCGCGACGTCGCCAGCTGCCAGGAGTTCACGGGCACGATGGTGCGCGAGAGCCCCGGCCAGAGGTCGGTCGAATACGCGGCGGTCGCGAGCACGAGGCGCGAGGCCCGCAGCGTGCCGCCCGGCGTCCCGACGATCCAGCTGCCGCGGTCATGCGAGAGCGAGGTCGCGGGCGTGCGCTCGTGGACGGCGCCACCGGCGGCGACCACGGCCGCGGCGAGGCCGCGCGCCAGGGCCAGCGGATTGACGTGGCCACCCGATCGGTTGCCCCAGCCGCCATGCCATGCGTCCGAGCCGAGCAGCGCGGCGATCCCCTCGCGGTCGTAGAACTCGACCGGCGCCCCGCGGCTGCCCCAGGCGTCGTGGCGGCGGCGCGCGATGGCGACGCGGCCGGGCGAATGCGCCGGCTGGATCCACCCCGCCTGCTCCGCCTCGCATGCGATGCCGTGCTCGCGCACGAGGTCGAAGAGCAGGTTCGCGCTGTCGCGCACCAGCGCGACCATCCGCTCGCCGCGCTCGGCGCCGAAGCGCGCGACGATGTCCGCCGGATCGCGGCGCGACAATGTCGGGATCACCTGCCCGTTGTTGCGGCCCGAGGCGCCGAAGCCGACCTCCACCGCCTCGAGCACCGCGACGGACAGGCCGAGGCGGCGCGCGAACAGCGCGGTGGAGAGGCCCGTGAAGCCGCCGCCGACGATGGCGAGGTCGATGTCGCGCGTTCCCTCCAGCGAGGGATGCGGGGCGCCCTTCGGCGCGGTCGCGGCCCAGAGGCTGGGCGGCATGCTTGGCTGTTCCGGGCTGGTCATGGGCTTGCTGTTCCCGTCATGGCAGGCCCGCCGCGGGCGGGCCGAGGTTGTGTCGCGTCCGGGAAAATTGTAGCGCTTCTGGCGTCGCGGCGCCGGCTTAGCTCAGGGGTAGAGCAACCGCCTTGTAAGCGGTAGGTCGTCGGTTCGATTCCGACAGCCGGCACCGGCGCGCCCGGCGCGCGGCGGGCGTCAGTCCTTCTTGTCCTCGTCCTTCTTGTCCTTCTTGGCCTGAGCGGGCGGCACGTGGATCGAGCCCGCCGCGGGCGTGCCCGGCCCGGCGTGGATGACGCGCGGGTTGGCCTGGTTGATCCGCTTGGCGGCCGGGTTGGTCGAGTCGATGGTGCGTCCCTGCGAGTCCGTGGTCTGCGCCAGGACGACGCCTGGCGCCCCCGCGCCGAGCAGGATGGCCAGGAGAAGGGATTGCGGGCGGATCGATCGATGCCTTGGCATGACGGCTTCCTATCCTATCTCGCGTTAAGGCGTCGTTGCGTCGGCCCGGGCTGCCCGCCCCGGCAATCACCTCGCCGCCCACCGAAGGGACCGTGCTAGCCTCGGTCTCCAACCAGCCGGGAAGCGCCAGTGGACATAGAGTCGATTCAGGGCCTCGTCACGGAGTACGGCGCGCTCATCTACGCCGGCATCTTCATCTGGACGTTCTTCGAAGGCGAGACCTTCGTGATCTTCATGGGCATGGCGGCCCACCACGGCATCCTGTCCTGGACATGGGTCTTCCTGTGCGCGTGGATCGGCTCCTTCTGCGGCGACCAGTGCTGGTTCTGGATCGGGCGCAAGTGGGGCAACCAGCTGCTGGCCCGCTACCCGAAATGGCAGGGCGGGGTCGCGACGGCGCTCGACCTGCTGCGTCGCTACGACACCTGGTTCATCCTGTCCTTCCGCTTCATCTACGGCGTGCGCAACGTCGCCTCCTTCGCGATGGGCACGAGCGGCGTGGATCCGCTTCGCTTCGCGATGCTCAACTTCGTGGCCGCCGCCGTCTGGGCGCTGAGCTTCGCGGGCTTCGGCTACGTCTTCGGCAAGGCGCTGGAGAAGATGATCGGCAACATCGTGCTCGCCTTCGGCGTCACGATGCTGGCGATGTTCGCGCTCGTCTTCCTCGGCAGCTGGCTGGCGCGCAGGCGCCGCCAGCGCAAGGCCGCCGCGGCTCCGGTCGCCCCCGCCGCGATCGCGCAGCCGGGCGCCGACGCGTCCTGATCAGCGGCGCCCGGGCAGCGGCAGGCGCGGCCCGAGCACGATCGCCAGCGAGGCCAGGATCAGGCCCAGCGCAGCGATTTCGGTGAGGCCGATGTCCTCGCCGACGAGCAGCGCGGAGCTGAGCACCCCGACCACGGGGATGAGCAGCGTGCCGATCGCCGCGACCGAGGCGGGGAAGACCTGCAGCACGCGCACCCAGCCCCACTGGCAGAAGATCATCGGCACCGTCGCCGAGTAGAGCGTGCCCGCGATCCCGCGCCAGCTCGGCGCCTCGAGGCCCGCCCGCAGGACGTCTCCGCCCTCCAGCACGGCCCAGCCGACGAGGATCGGGATCCCGCCCAGCAGGAGCTGCCACCCGGTCAGCGGGAAGGATTGCAGTTCCCAGCGATGCCGCTTCACGGCGAGCGAGCCGGCCGCCCAGGACATCGCCGCGCCGAGCATCAGGAGCCCGCCCAGCGGCGCGCGGCGCAGCTCGGCCACCTCCCCGGCAAGCAGGAAGCCGAGGCCCGCGAGGCCGAGCACTAGGCCCGCCGCCTTCGCCCTCGTGATCCGCTCGCCGAGCACGGGCACGGCGAGCAGCGTCGCCCAGAGCGGCATCGTGAAGGCGATGATCGCGGCGCGGCCCGACGCCATGTAGGAGAGAGCGTAGGCCGAGCAGAGATGCCAGACCGTCATGTTGAAGAAGGACGCGACGAGGAGCGGGCCGAGGTCGCGGCGCGGTATCGCGAGGGACTGGCCGGCCAGCCGCGCGCAGGCGAAGAGCCCGGCGACGCCGATGACGATGCAGGCCGCGCGGAAGCTCCAGGGACGGAACTCGGTCACGCCCCACTTGATCATCGGCCAGTTGACGCCCCAGAAGATCGTCAGGAGCCCGAGCAGCGCGAGGCCGCTGCGCGGCGGCGCCTCTTCCCGCGCGGCGGCGCTCAAGCGCCGCGACGGATATCGATCACGAAGACCCCGCCCTCCTCGCGCGCGCCGAGGAAGGCATGTCCCGCCGCTGCGCAGAAGGCCTCGACGTCGCGCGGCGCGCCGGGATCGGTCGCGAGGACGCGCAGCTCGGCGCCGGCCGCGAGGTCGCGCATGCGCTTCTTCACGCGCAGCACGGGAAGCGGGCAGGTCAGCCCCTTCACGTCCAGTTCCTCCGCCATGCGATGCCCTCCGTCCTGCGCGCGGGCGCGGCGGATTGGCGCCGCGCCCCGGCTGGACCTATAACGCAAAGCGCCGGCGCCGCGAACCCGGCCGCCACGACCGGAGGGATCGGATGGAGTTCCACCCCGCCTTGCTGCCGCTCGCCGGGCTCGCCATCGGCGTCGCCTTCGGCGCGGCGACCGAGCGCAGCGGGTTCTGCACCATGGGCGCCGTGAGCGACTGGGCCGGGCTCGGCGACGCGACAAGGCTGCGCGCATGGGCCCTTGCCGCGGCGATCGCGATCGCGGGCGCGCAGGCGCTGCACATCGCCGGGACGATCGACCTCTCGCGCTCGCTCTACGCCGGCACGCGACTGCTCTGGCTCGGCCACCTCGCCGGTGGCGCGCTGTTCGGCGTGGGCATGACCTATGCCGGCGGCTGCGCGAGCCGCGCGCTGGCGCGCCTCGGCGCCGGCAACCTCAAGTCGCTGGTCGTGCTGCTCGTGCTCGCCGTCGCCGCCATGGCGACCATGCGCGGCCTTCTCGCCCCGCTGCGCATCGCGCTCGTCGACGCAAACGCCATCGCCCTGCCACGCGCGCAGTCTCTTCCGGACCTCCTCGCGTCCGGCGCGCCCGCGCTGCGCGCCGCCATCGCGGCGCTCGCGGCGCTCGCGCTCGCGTCCTGGGCACTTCGCGACGCGCGGCTGCGCGCGCGCACCGCGCTCGTCGCGGGCGCCTGCGCCGCCGGTGCGCTCGCGGTCGCCGCATGGGCCGCGACCGGCATCCTCGGCCATGACGACTTCGAGCCCGCGCCGCTGGCCTCGCTCACCTTCGTCGCGCCGGCGTCGGAGACGATGCTCTACGCGATGTTCTCAACCGGCAGCCGCTTCACCTTCCCCGTCGCGACCTGCGTCGGCATGGTCGCGGGCGCCGCGGCCTCCGCGCTCGTCGGCGGCCGCTTCCGCTGGGAAGGCTTCGCCGACCGCGCCGACCTCGCCCGCCACGTGCTCGGCGCAGCCGCGATGGGAGTCGGTGGCGTGCTCGCCCTCGGCTGCACGATCGGCCAGGGCGTCGCCGGGATCTCGACGCTCTCCCTCGGCGCGCTGCTCACGATCGCCGGCATCATCGCGGGCGGCGCGCTGGCGACGCGCGCGCTCGCCGAGGGCAGCTGGCGCGAGGCGCTGCACCTGCGCTGAGCGCGGCGGAGCGCGGGCTTGCCGTCCGGCACGCGAGGCCGGATTATCGCCGCCTCGTCACGACACACGAAACGGAGCCTCGGATGAACAGGATCGACCTCGAAGGACGCAAGGCCGTCGTCACCGGCGGCGCGCGCGGCATCGGCCTCGCGGCGGCGGAGCGCATGCTGCAGTCCGGGGCCGAGGTCTGCCTCTGGGACATGGATCCCGCCGCGCTCGACGCCGCGACCAAGCGCCTGGCCGGCAAGGGCAGCGTCCATGCGGCGGTGGTCGACGTCGCCTCGGCCGCCTCGGTCACGGCCGCGGCGCAGCAGGCGATCGGCCAGATGGGCCGCGTCGACATCCTCGTGAACAACGCCGGCATCACCGGCCCGAACACGACGGTCTGGGAATACCCGCCCGAGGAGTGGCGCAAGGTCCTCGACGTCGACCTGACCGGCCCGTTCCTCTGCGCGCGCGCCCTCGTGCCGATGATGATCGAGAAGAACTACGGCCGCATCGTCAACGTCGCCTCGATCGCGGGCAAGGAAGGCAACCCGAACGCCTCTGCCTATTCCGCGGCCAAGGCCGGGCTGATCGCGCTGACCAAGTCGCTCGGCAAGGAGCTCGCGAAGACCGGCATCCGCGTCAACTGCCTGACGCCCGCGGCGGTGGAGACCGACATCTTCAAGCAGATGACCGAGAGCCACATCCAGTTCATGCTCTCCAAGATCCCCATCGGCCGCTTCGGCAAGATCGAGGAGGTCGCGTCCATGATCTGCTGGCTCGCCTCCGAGGAGATGAGCTTCTCCACCGGCGCCGTGTTCGACATCTCCGGCGGCCGCGCGACCTACTGACCGACAGACCAGGAGCCACCAGCATGACCGCCGCCACCCCCGCCCTGCTCGCCAGGGCGCGCAAGCACCTCTTCGTCGCCGTCGTCTCCGACACGCTCGACAACATGGGCATGACCGGCCAGGCGCTCGCGCCCTCGATCCGCCCGCTCGACGAGGCCCTGACCTTCCTCGGCCGCGCGCGCACCGGGATGTACCGCGAGATGTTCCACGTCCAGCCGGGCAATCCCTACGAGCTGGAGATCAAGCTGATCGACGACCTGCGCAAGGACGAGGTCGCCGTCCTCGCCTGCTCGGGCAACCCGCGCATCGCGCCCTGGGGCGAGTTGCTCTCCACCGCCTCGAAGGCGCGTGGCGCCGCGGCCTGCGTCACCGACGGGCTCGTGCGCGACGTCAAGGCGATCCGCAGGATGAAGTTCCCGGTCTTCGCGGGCGGCATCGGCCCGCTCGACTCCAAGGGCCGCGGCATCGTCGCGGAGATCGACGTGCCGGTGGAGCTCGGCGGCGTGCGCGTCACGCCGGGCGACCTCGTCTTCGGCGACGCCGACGGCGTGGTCGTGATCCCGAAGGCGGTCGAGGCCGAGGTGCTGACCGCCGCGCTCGAGAAGGTGCTGGGCGAGCACAAGACCCTCGCGGCGCTGAAGAAGGGCGAGAAGCTCGCGACCGTCTTCGCGCGCTACGGGGTGCTCTGAGCGGGTGGCGCAGAGCCTGCCCCTGCTCGCGGCGGCGGCCGGCGCGCTCTACATCGTCACGCCCGGCCCCGCCTTCGTGGCGCTGCTTGGGCTCTGCGCCGCGCGCGGCCGCGCCGCGGGCCTGGCCTTCGTGCTGGGCCACATGGCCGGCGACCTGCTCTGGACCAGCCTCGCGCTCCTCGCGCTGGTCGGCGCCCAGGCAATACATCCCGCGGTCTTCGACCTCCTGGGCGTGGCCTGCGGCCTCTACCTGGGCTTCCTCGGCTGGCAGGCGCTGAAGGCGCGCAGCGCCGCCGAGGCCGGGCTCGCCCTCTTCGACAGGCCGCTGCGCCGCGGCCTCGTCTTCGGCCTCACCAACCCCAAGGGCTACCCGGTCGCGGTCGGCATGTTCGCCGCGCTGCTGGGGCCGCGCGCGGCGGAACTCGACTTCGCGCTGGCGCCCACGCTGGTCGGCGCGAGCATGGCCGGGGGCGCGCTGGCGGCGCTCCTGCTCGTCGCCTTCGCCGGGCTGCCCGCCGTGCGCGGCTTCTACCAGCGCCGCGAGCGCCTCGTGACGCGCGCCGCGGGAATCCTCTTCCTGTGCTTCGGCGCCGCCGCGATCGCCGGGGGCGTGCCCGGCCTGCTCGGCCGCCGCGCGTAGTCACTCCTTCTCGAACAGCCTGAAGACCGACACCGCGTCCATCTCGGCGAGGCCGCGCGCGACCGCGAAGCGGTAGAGCGTCGCCGCCTGCGACGTCATCGGCAGCGGCGCCTTCAGCTCCTTCGCCACCGACTGCACCATGTCGAGGTCCTTCAGCACCTGGCGCGCGTAGCCGGCCGGCGCGAAGTCCCGGCGCAGCATGCGCGGGTAGAAGTGGCGGAGCATCGGCGTGTCGGCGTAGCCGCCGGCCAGCGCCTCCGGCACGCGCGCCGCGTCGATCCCCGCGCGCTCCGCGAAGGACAGCGCCTCGGCGAGGACGGCGAAGTTCGTGCACACGATGACCTGGTTGACCAGCTTGGTGAGCTGCCCCGCGCCCTCGCCGCCCATGTGCGTGAAGCTCTGCCCCAGCACGGCCATCACGGGACGCACGCGCTCGATGTCGGCGTCGGCGCCGCCGGCCATGATCGCGAGCTTGCCGGCCGCCGCGGCGGGCGGGCCGCCGGAGACCGGCGCGTCCACCCATCCCATCCCCGTCCCGGCGCGCAGCCGAAGCGCCATCTCGCGCGAGCGGTCGGGCTGCGTGGTCGACATGTCGACGAGGACCTTGCCCGGCGCGGCGCCCTCGGCGACGCCGCCGGGGCCGAAGACCGAGTTCTCGACGGCGTCCGTGTCGAGCACGCACACCAGGACGATGTCCGCCGCCCGCGCCACCGACGCCGCGTCCGCGTGGATCGTCGCGCCGGCTTCCTCGATGCGCGACGTGCGCCCGGCGACGAAGTTCCAGGCATGGACGCGGTGGCCGAGGGAGAGCAGCCGCAGGACCATCGGCTCGCCCATCAGGCCGATGCCGAGGAAGCCGATCACGGGGGCGTCGCCAGCCATGGCCTCATCCCTCCTGGCTGGAGAGGCGGTCGTAGACGCGGTAGAGGGCCTGGTTGCCGTTCGAGCCCTCGCCATGCGCGCGCGCCTCCAGGTAGAGCTGCGTCGCGAGCGCCGTCGCCGGCAGCGGCACGCCCATCTCGAAGGCGGCCTCGTTCACCAGGCGCAGGTCCTTGAGCTTGAGGTCGATGCGGAAGCCGGCCGCGGGATCGCGCGCGATCATGCGGGGCGCGAGGTTCTGCATCATCCACGAGCCCGCGGCGCCGCCCATGAGCACCTCGCGCAGCTTGCCGAGGTCGAGCCCCGCCTCGCGGCCGAGCGCCAGGGCCTCGCACACGCCCATGAGGTTGATCGCGCAGACCAGCTGGTTGCACATCTTCACCGTCTGCCCGGCGCCGCTCTCGCCGACATGCACGATCGTCTTGCCCATCGCCTGCAGCACCGGCAGGGCGCGCGCGAAGGCCTCGGCCTCGCCGCCGACCATGATCGACAGCGACGCGCCCTCCGCCCCCGCGGG
>Ga0068872_10004141_pt1 | contig 11011 bp, 9 predicted proteins | sample NOAtaG_7_FD_66441 | JGI IMG/M metagenome (GOLD analysis project Ga0068872, IMG submission 66441) | Freshwater lake microbial communities from Lake Erie, under a cyanobacterial bloom - NOAA_Erie_Diel1S_2200h metaG | ecosystem: Environmental > Aquatic > Freshwater > Lake | place: USA: Ohio, Lake...
GTCTGCAGCACCTGGCGGCGTCCGTTACGGCGTATGGACGCAAACAAATCATGTTCGCAAAGGCCGCGATTGAGAAGTTCTATGGTCCAGATGCAAAACGAAAAGACTGCTCTGCTATGACGGTTTATGGAGATACGGACTCGCTTTTCATCACATTTAATGTCATGAACCCCGCAACGGGCGAACTTCTTCAGGGCCGCGAGGCCATTGTGGAGACGATGCGGTTGACAGAAGAGGCGGGGAAGCTAGTGACGACTTGTCTGAAGCCCCCGCACGACTTTGAATATGACAAGGTGTTCTCTCCGTTCATCATATTCAGTAAGAAGCGCTATGTGGGCAACAAGTACGAGGAGTCGCCAGATGAATACTATCAGAACTCCATGGGTATCGCTACAAAGCGGCGCGACTATGCCGGTATCGTGAAAGTGATTTATGGTGGTGCCATTCGCATTCTTCTAACGGAGAAGAACCCTGTAGCAGCGGCGGACTTTGTACGAGGGAAGCTGATGGAACTCGCACAAGGAAAGGTGAGTATGACGCAACTTACACTGACGAAGTCCCTGCGTGCAGAGTACAAGTCGGCCACGCCGCCTGCTCACAAAGTCCTCGCAGAGCGCATCGCGGCCCGTGACCCAGGCAACGCGCCGGCCTCTGGCGACCGCATCAGTTTCCTGTATGTGATGGCCCCACCGGGCCAACTTGCAGCGAAAAACCAGGGTGACCGTATTGAGACACCCACGTGGATTCGCGAACATGGCCTTGAGGTGGACGCCAAATTCTACATGGAGCACCAGTTGATGAACCCCATTTCACAGCTGTTTGCGCTCATTGTGGAAGAGCTGCCCGGCTGTGTTGCACCAGGTGGCAGGAGTTGGGCGGCAGCATCGGCATCGGACCGTGAATTCGCAGCCACTGAATTCCTATTCCGCGACGCTCTTCAGGCCTGTGACCGTGCTGCTGCGAGACGCTTCGGGGCGAAGATGTTCGGTCTCAGCATTAGCGCGAACCGAGACAGCAGCGGCTCTCTCGCATCAATGGCTTCAAACGGGACAGCAGTGGTGGCCAGAAAGGCTACAGCGGCAGCCGCAGCGACAACGGCCACACCCCAAGTACAGCCCAAAATCAGCAACTTCTTCGTCCAGAAGATAATCATGAAAGAGATTGAAAAGAAGATAACAAAAAAGAGTCCTAGCCCAACGAAGTCGGATACGGATTGCGAAGGCAGTAAGAGTCCTGTGGCTGGAGCAACGCCTCGGCGCTCCACTCGTATTCAGGGTAAAACGGTGGATATTTGAGTTCTTGCAATTAACCAGAGGCGGATTATGTACGCATCGGCGAACGAACTCCTACAAAATGCTGAAAAGGTTGATGGATACAGGGCCGCAGTCGCTAACTCTTTTTTAAACGCGACGGCGCGCCGTGACGACTACTATCACCCCAGCAGCGTAAGTCCTTCAGAGGCTGAGAGGCTGATACGAGAAGTAGACAAGATTGACCTTCTTAATGACGCTGTTGTCGTCGTGATGCACCCCACAGCAGACGGCGGATATCCTCACACGCGTCCTCTAAATATAGTTTGCATGCCCGCCCCAACTATAGATAATGTGAGTGATGATACGCTCGCGACGACACTGCGTCATGAGGCGATACATCTTCATCAGCGCAACAATCCCGCGGTGTGGACGGCGGCCTGTATGAAGGACGGCTGGTCCCTCGTGCCTACTGCGCGTATTCCAGAGCGGTTTCGTGAAAGGTGCAGACTGAATCCTGACACTTTCAAGCCACAGCAATTCTGGGCCTGGGAATACACGTTTGTTCCACTCCCCATGTTTTATCGCGACGATTCACCGCGTCTGGGTGATGTGCAAATAAAATGGTACGATTTGCGGAATGGGGCACTCTTTACGGATGCCCCCTTTTCTTTTCAGTTGCGATACGGGCCGAACCCTTCACAGCCAGAGCACCCTTTTGAACTCCTCGCCGTTGAAGCGGCCAATAAAGGAATAAAAGACACCTACACGCTGCTTTCAAACCTCAACATGAAATAGTAGGAAGCAGACAATAAAAAAATGGGAAGTGAATGTTTGGAGCTGAAAGAGAATTTTGATATAGAACATCAAACCACCGATTTCACTTTACCGTTGACCGCGCTTCCAAAACAGTTCATAACAGGAGAAATAAAGACGAAGGAGGGTCGTGCAAGATGCAATATTCAGTACGGGGCTCTTGAGAACAGAGGAAATTATGGAAGCGTATCGCGTGTGAAACGAAATCCTGTGCCTTCTGGGAATCCGAGCTTGTGCGTAAAACAGCCGCATGATTCTGAATTCTCACTTTGTCCCGAGGCTCTCATACAGTGGTATTCTGTAAAAACACTGGAGGCCGCGGGCATTTTTGGCGCGGTGCCACACATCTACGATATTTTTCAGTATGCGAGCGAGACACGCTTCTGTATGGAATATATTGAGGGTGTGAGTGCAGTGGAATATATTTGCATGAATGCGCAGCCAGAACAGACGTGGTATCAAGTAATGGCGCAGGCTGCGCTTATCCTTGGCTTTCTAGAGGAAACCATTCGTCTGGACCATCGCGACCTGAAGGCCGACAATCTCTGGATTCGTGAGAGGCCGGTTGACTACTGCTTGCGCGTAGGAGGTGTTCAATGGAAACTACAGGCGCCTTTTCAGGTGGTCATTCTGGATTTCGGCTTCGCTTGTCTAGGAGGAAGGGATGGAAATGCCAGAATAAGTCTCAGTGATGGAATTCTCCCTACTATAGACCCCTGTCCGAAAGAAGGGCGGGACCTCTTTCACCTTGTCTCCTCGCTCTGGTCTGTTCCGCCGGTCCGTGAAAGGATGTCCACTGAATTTAAAGGAGAAATAGAGGAGCTCTTGTCCTATGGAGGCACACAATTTGCTAGTATCATTCACAGAACTCTGCGACCACGGTGGATTTACCTGGCAACGAGTGACCCTGCATTTCATTATCCTCCTCTTGTTCCTGGTGCCATCCTTAGAAAATTGAGCTCTGTATGGAAAGGAAGTGGTTCATTACGAATAGAAGAATGTCAACAAGAGAATCGGCGAATCCATGGGTCTCTATCTTAACCCCTGTTGCGAACGGGTGGGAATATCTGGAACAATGCGCTGAGAGCGTATTCTCTCAGATATTGCGTGTTGGAGATGTATGTGTCACATGTGAGTGGCTGGTGGGGATTAATGGCCACGGTGAAACAGGGGGTGAGGCGATGAAAACGGCTTTGCGGCTGCAGAGGTCCAAGGACGGCGGGGAGCTGCAAATGAGAGTGGTGAACTTGCCTGGGGTAAAAGGAAAGGTGGCTGCGATGAATGAACTTGTGGCACTCTCTAGAGGAGAGTGGGTCGCTATTCTTGATTGTGATGATACATGGGAACCTTATAAACTAGTGGCACAAAAGGGGGCGATAGAGTCGCAGGCGAAGGGGGCAGGGGTTGTGGGGACCCTCTGTTGGTACTTTGGTGAGTGGGTCTCGGCTGGACCCGACCTTCCTTTGGAATGGGTGCCTCATGCCGCCTTCAAAGAGGGAAATCCAATAATCAATTCCAGCGCTATTCTCAAAAGGGACTATGCGCTGTGGTCGGATACATGGTGGGGGCTGGATGACTATGACATGTGGCTGAGGCTCAATAAGGGGGGCGTGAAATTCTACAATGTACCGTTGCGTCTAGTGAATCACCGAATCCACGGAGCATCTGCATTTAATGCATCTGGAAAGCAGGACATAAAAGGGCTACAGCGCTCTTACTTTAAGGAGTCTGAGGCCGACAACACCGAATGGGAGGAAAAGCAACAGTCGTCACCGCATACTATCCAATAAAGAGCAAGCACCCCAAGAGGAAATACATAGAATGGATATGTGATTTTTGGCCTGCTACGAGTTGCCAGCTGGTTTTTTTTACGGAGCCTGCCATTGCTTCGGAGCTCCAGCAGGTGCTTATGTGTGGCGGAAAACGGGATGCGAGCAATACGCGCATTTATGGCGTTCCCTTTAAAGAGTTGTCAGCATTCAAGAAGGTACCGTTGTCTGTGTGGAAATGGCAGATGGCGATGGACCCTGAGAGGGATGTCCATACAGCCGAGGTCTATGCGCTCTGGTTTGAAAAAAAGGAGTTTGTTCAACGGGCTATAGACGCGAACCCGTTTGGGTCCGAATGTTTTGTGTGGTGCGATGCCGGCATTTGTAGGAGCCGTGAATGGTCCAGGAACTCTCAGATTGTTGACAACTTTCCACTAGAAAATAAGATTCCTCGCGGACAGATGTTGGTTCTCCAGATGGAGCACTTCTTTCCAGAAGACTTCATTCCAGACTCTGATGGTATTTATGGAGATTTTACTGTGGGGCGGACCACTGTAGGAGGCGGCATTTTGGCATCAGACGTGGCTGGATGGAAGAGGTGGGATGTCGCATATGACGCCATGGTGCAAAAATACTATCATGCGGACCGCTTCATAGGAAAGGACCAGAACATAATGGGGTCCATGATACTCGCAGATTCCACTCTTGCATTACCCGTGTATTCGCCGACTAGTCTAGGTGCGCAGTCTCTGATACGGTGGTTCTACCTTTTATTTTTTCTATCATTTGGTTCGCAATCTTGAATTCGCGTTCTGGGCGAATGGTTGTTTCTGCGAGTTTGAGATAATTAAAGGGGGTGATGCCCGCCGCGCCTCCCATCATGGCACGCGGGTTGTAGCGAATAGGGAATACATACATTTCTGGCGGAGGGGGGGCTGGAGTAGGAGGGTGGGGGCGCCTCTTTTGTTGAATGGATTTCAACTTGAGAGGGACGAGGCTTGAAAAAGGGGATTTGGTTGAGACCTTTATCTCGCGTGAAGCTAAGGGCTCATCTTCTGGCATTGCGTTTAGTTCCTGGGCCTCTTCGTCTGTTAAAAGTGCTTCAAGCTCATCATCCAATGCTTCATCGTCCTCCTCTAGCCAGATGTCTTCCTCTTCGCCCTCTTCGCCCTCTTCGCCCTCTTCTTCCTCTTCTTCCTCTTCCTCCTCTTCTTCACCCTCCTCTTCCTTTTCTTCTTCCTCCTTTTTCATAGACTCTTTCGCATACAATTGTCCCGCAGTATACCCTCTTTCATATCCAACTTTGTAACCCTCATCATAACCTATTTTATAACCAACTTCATAGGGGTCAACAGTAGAAAGGGAGCCACCTCCATAACCAGCATATTCATTTGAAGTTGCATAGGTTGCAGGAGCTTCTTCTTCGCCCTCTTCTTCCTCTTCTTCTTCGCCCTCTTCTTCGCCCTCTTCTTCGCCCTCTTCTTCTTCAGCACATTCAGGGTACGCATCTCCAACATTGGTTCCCGTTCCTTCCAAATTCTTTTCCATAAGTGCGCAAAAATCGGCCTCATCGGCCTGTTGTTTTTGTATGTAATCCTCTACACTGTTGAATTTTGTCTGTATATTCTCAACTTCCATATTGGAATCTGCAAATGTATCAGCTTTACCCAGCAACACATTCATATTCTGCTTTCCATCTATGAATCCATTCTCATATCCATCTTTCTCACCCTTTTTATATCCAGAATCATATCCTCTATTGTACTCTTCCATAGAATCTTTCGGTACAATAGGCGGTATAGGGGGTCCGCTTGGTCCACTGGGGGGTCCGCTGGGAGGACCGCTGGGAGCACCACTTGGCCCGCTAGGCACACTGGGTCCACTCGGTCCGCTGGGTCCGCTAGGAACAATAGGGGGTACAACTGGGGGAGGAGCAGGAGGGGGGACATTAGGAGGGGGAGGAGGTTGTGCTGCATGTCTAAATCCCTTTATTAAATCTAATAGGGCCATCATACTCTGTAGGCCAGAAAGCAACTTACCCACTTTGCTTATATTTGCATTCAATGCATCCATCTTCTTTCTAAGATTCTGTCCCTCCACCTCCAACTCTCCATCCAAACCCCTCTTTCGCCCATCAGCATCCCCTATTTTCTTATTCACTCCATCAATATCCGAGTCTACCCCCTTCTTCCTAGCATCCAATTCTGCAAGTTCCCTGTTTTTGGCCTCAATATCAACTTCAGCATCCCCCTTCTTTTTAAGATTGTCTGGAATTTTATTAACATCATTATCATTCAATTTCATCTCAATATCCACATCATTAGGGTCACGAACTGGCCGATTTGCCTCTGCATCATTCGGATTCCTCCTCTTTCCATTCGCATCCGCTACATCAGCATCAGCAGAATCTAAATCCTCCTTTAGTTTTTTAGAGTTTGCATCGTTTGCATCCATATCCCCTTTATCCAAATCTCTCTGTTTTGTATCATTATCAACATCAGTCTTCTTATTATCAATATCCGTTTCCCCCTTTGTCTTTTTCCCTTCCAGGTCACTAATCTTAGTATCATTTCCTTCTATCTTACCATCCAAATCACTCTTCACACCATCCGCATCCTTCAGAGCTGCATCAGCCTCCGCCTTTGTCTTTCCCGCATCCTTTTTCATATTTTCCATTTTTGTGTCTAGATCGCTCTTCAGATTCTCTTTCTTAGTATTCAAATCCTTCACTTTTCCATCGGCATCACTCTCATTTTTGAAATTCGTATCACCGTCCTCCTGGTCTTTGGCTCTCTGTGCATCAGCCTTCTCGGCATCCTTACTACGGTTTTTTGCAGCCCCCTCTTGCTCTCCTGCATTATTTTTATGTCCATCAGACTCATCCTTTACTCTCTTGGCTTCTGCATCTAATTCAGCAGCATCACTTCTCTTCTGTTTAGCATTCGTATCCGCAGCGTCAAACTCTGTTTTTTTCCCACCCAATTCTCCAGATTTGTTTTTCAGATTCGTGCCAGCATCCTTAATCTTTGGAGATGCAGTATCCCCTCCTGATTTATTTGTATTCACATCGGCTTCAGCCAGATCCCTTTTTCCTTTTAAGTTCGTTCGGTTAGAATCTAGGTCAGGTCGCTTTAAATCAATATCATTTATTTTAGTTCCTGTTCCATCTATATCAGTAGAATTCTTATTTTTCAAACGAGTTGCATCTCCTAATTTAGTATTCGCATCCACCATGCTTTTGGTATTGACATCCAACCCTTTTGTGTTCGTCTCCATTTTTATTTTTGCATCCAATCGTATACTGTTATTCATTAAATCCATTTTGCGTATTCTTTGGCGATTTATACGATTCTTTATTTGTTTGATTTTATCTGTAATGCGCGTTTTCACCTTGTTTAAAATGCCAACCTTTAACTTTTGTGCTGTTTGTGCCGTTTTTAACTTCAATTTGGATTTGATATTTGATATTTTCGCTCTCGCAGCATTTAATTTAGCCTTCATTGTTCTCGCAGGACCACGTTGAACCAGCTTTGTATCAGCAGGACCCACAGATTCCGCCTCTCGTATTTTTGCCTCCGCTTTCGCCCTCACATTCGCCTTTTGACGAAAATCAATTGTCTTCTTTTTTCCAAGACTGAGTTTTTGCATTCCAAGACTGAGCGCCTTCTTTGTCTTTGCGCCAAACGCCTTTACAATATCCAAATCAAAAATACTCTTTTTTGCTTTTACATCTACATTTGCTGGCCCTTTTGGTCCTCTTGCCTTTTTTAAACTTATATTCGCCCCCCTTGTCTTCTTTGAAAAAGGGGAAACACGCTTTACAAATTTCGCAGTTTTGGTCTTAATAGATTTTCCCGCTTTTTTGAGTGCAAGTTTCACAGATGATAACTTTATACTGGGAAGTTTCAGCTTAATCCTTCCTCCTTCTTGGGCATCTATCTTTTTTCTTCTCATTGCCTTCTTTTCCTCTGCGGAAACAGCCATCTCTATTTATTGCTAGGCATTTTAATGCTAAGAATGTATGCGCAAAATAGGGGTTTATCCGGAATACCTATATCAACCATGTAGTATACATTGAAAATATTGGTATGTTACATATAAATTAGAACATGGCATACGGATTATAGCCCGTCTTTTTTATATAAGAACTAATATCTGCTTTCCAGTTTCTTGAAGGGCGGAAAGTTGTGGCGGGCCTTATTGTTGTAGGGGCCCTTGCTACTGTAGGGACTCTTGGTGCTGTAGGGGCCCTTGGTGCTGTAGGGGCCCTTGGTGCTGTAGGGGCCCTTGGTGCTGTAGGCTTTCGTGTTGGTACTGTATTTAGATTTCCATTATTATTCCCTGTGTTATTGCCTGCATTGTTGCCTGCATTGTTGCCTGCGTTATAACCTGCGTTGTTGCCTGCGTTATAACCTGTGTTGTTCCCTGCGTTATAACCTGTGTTGTTCCCTGCGTTATAACCTGTGTTGTTCCCTGCGTTATAACCAGTATTATTAGCTGGGATGTTACCAGTATTATTAGCTGGGATGTTACCACTATTATTAGCTGGGATGTTACCTACGTTACCATTCCCTTCCTCTGGCTCCTCTTCTACTGGCTCTTCAAATTGCTGCTCTGGCTCCTCTTCTACTGGCTCTTCAAATTGCTCCTGCTCGCCATAAGCTCCTGTATTGTTATATACGGTAGAAGGCCCTTGTGCTGGTTGTGCTGGTTGCTGAGCGCCTGGAAATGCCATTTGTGCAGCTGTTGATATTAGAGGAACTGCACTTTGTATAAAAGAGGGTTGAGAAGGCATACCAGGGATTTGATAGCCAGGCCCCATACCATATCCAGGCATACCATAAGAAGGTGGTGGAACGACCCCCATTTGTCCTAAAGTACTTGTAACTGTTGATGCTGCTTGCGCCCCTTGCGTTACCTTACCTAATCCGCTGCTTGCAGCCTGCCCTGTAACTGAATTCGCAACTTTACCTGCATTCGCAGCTTTACTTGCATTCGCCGCGTTCACTGCATTTCCTGGCTTCGGCTTCTTCTTTCCCGTAATCTTATTCTTTAGAGCAGATGCTCCAGACTTAATTGTACGTCCAACAGCCTTCACACCTTTTACGACGCCTTTACCAACAGCCTTCAAACCTTTACCAATACCCGTTGCAACCTTCTTTGTAGCACCTTTAACAGCACTAGCAGCTTTTGAAGTCGCCTTTCCAAATTTACTTCCCTTTATTTTTGACCCAACCTTCTTCACAGCAGCAGAAGCCTTTGAAGCAGCCCCCCTCGCAGCAGCAGAAGCCTTTGAAGCAGCCCCCCTTGCAGCAGCAGAAGCCTTTGAAGCAGCACCCCTCGCAGCAGAGCCAATCTTCCTCGTCAGCTTCTTCGTTCCCTTTTTCAAACCCTTTCCCAACTTCTTCAAAATACTTTTACCACCTTTTTGCCCATATTTTTTTTCTATTTTGCGCGTCTTTGTTCGCATCAGCTCTCTTACTAAAAAAGGACGATATTTTATTCAAAGAATGGCAAGAGAACCAACTAGAGCCTCTAAGACCTACTGCGCCAAGTAAATCCGCAAACATTACACACATACATAAACTTCATATTCACAGCATCATACTTCATATAAATTACATCGCGCTCAGCCCCTCTTCCACCATTGCTATTACAAGCATCATTTGCACATTTAATATTCCTCACATGTGGCAGTGTAGGGTCTTGCCGGGTAAATTCATTCAGAAGAATCTTATATCCTTCACTTGAGCGCTCTTGCACCAGCGTCTCCATGAGAAGACAACCTCCCTCTTGTTCCTCTTCAATTCCGCAGCTGAGGCATCTCCAAAAGAGCTTACCATCTGGCTGCAGCCTCATAATGAACATATTTTGACAAGTAGAACAGACCTTCATTCTGCTATTTCTTTATATATACCTTTAAAGTCGGAAGAAGCTGCGCGATGCAATTTTACCAGGGGGAAGGCGCCAAGGCGCCGGCCGGCCTAAAAAATTGGCCTAGTCAAAGCGTCTCGCCACCACTTATTAGAATATTGCTATAGACAAATCAAAATGTCTCTGGCAGCACTGCACGCCTTTGAAACACACCCTCTTGCAGGGTTCCTCCAAAAACATGTCACAAAAGACGCCCGCGGCGCCTCTATGACATCCATGGGAGAGAAAAAGGGTAAATGGCTTATACCCGACGAAGACTATCCGCAATTCATCCGTCTCATGCACGACTACCTCTTCGTAAAACGGGGGAGGCCCATGGGCTTCGTAGAGCAGCCCAAACGCGGCGAGCCCAAGCCCCTCTTGATTGACCTGGACTTCAAATACCCAACTGAGACAAGCCTCGTCCGCACATTCACCCTGGAGCAAATCAAAGATTTCTGCAAAATGTTGATTGAGGCCCTTCGCACATTCTTTGGAGTCAACAATTACGAAGTCCTCCGCTTCTTCGTTACTCTCCGTCCGGCCCCCTATCCAACTGCATCCACACGCAAAGACGGTGTGCACATCATGTGCCCCGATATCGCCCTCTCAGATGAAAAGCAGAAAGTGATTCGTAACTGGATGCTCTCCGAAAATGCCATAGAGAGATGCTTTGAAGGAACGGGATTCACCAATCAACCGACGGATATCTATGACGAATCCATGGTCCGCAAACAGGGCTGGATATTCTATGGTGAGTCTAAACCGAACATCCCCCCATATAGCCTCGCTGCTGTCTTCAAATATGTCCCTGAAGAGGATAACTGGGTGGACGACGATGTCGGCTCCTTTGAACCAAAACATCTCATTGAACTTCTCAGTGTGCGTTATAACATCGCCCCAGACGATAATATAGTACAGGAAGATGCCGGGCAACTCTATGAACGCATGAAGACTCTTGGAAGCATAGGAGGGATGCCTGTGGGTGGTGCCTTGGTAAAATTCCAGCCGACAGAGGCCCCAGCGGCGGCCCCCGAGGACCCTGCAGCCAACACCTTTCTAGAAACACTCCAGGCTCTCTATCCTACAGAGGTCACTGCTGAAGAGAGGGGTATGAATCGCCGCTTCGTAATGGAATGCCTGACGCGAGAGTGGTATGAAGAATACGACAAATGGATTCGCGTCGGCTGGTGTCTACACAACATTGAGCCCAGCGAAGACAACTTCCAACTCTGGATGGACTTCTCTAAAAAGTCTCTAAAG
>Ga0068872_10004145_pt1 | contig 11004 bp, 7 predicted proteins | sample NOAtaG_7_FD_66441 | JGI IMG/M metagenome (GOLD analysis project Ga0068872, IMG submission 66441) | Freshwater lake microbial communities from Lake Erie, under a cyanobacterial bloom - NOAA_Erie_Diel1S_2200h metaG | ecosystem: Environmental > Aquatic > Freshwater > Lake | place: USA: Ohio, Lake...
GCACAGCCCTACGCGAACGGCTTGGCAGTGCGCACACGCGTGCCGCTTCTCCCCGACCGGTATCTGCCCCGCCTGCCGCGCTACCTACGCGACGCGCATACGGGTTACGCGCCCTAGACGGCTGTGTCCATCGCCTAGACGGCTGTGTCCATCGCCTAGACGGCGGTGAAGTTGCAGACGGTGTCGATCAACAGGCGCGTGCCGAACGCGGTTGCGCCCTTTTGCATCCAGCCATCGTCGCCGTCGACCTTCATCGGCCCGGCAATGTCGAGGTGTGCCCACGGCGTGTCCCCGACGAATTCACTGAGGAATATTCCTGCGGTGATCGACCCACCGTACGGGCCACCGATGTTGCGCATGTCCGCGACGGTGGAATCGAGAAGTTTGCGGTAGTCCTTCACCAACGGCAGCGGCCAAATCGGTTCGTCGACACGTGCCGACGCCTTGCGCAACTGCTCGACAAGCCCGTCGTTGTTGCCCATCACGCCCGCGACTTTCTCGCCGAGGGCAACGATGCAGGCACCGGTCAGCGTCGCGATGTCGATGATGGCGTGTGGCTTCGCCTCGGTAGCCAACGAAAGACCGTCGGCAAGGATCAGGCGCCCTTCGGCATCGGTGTTGTGGATCTCGACGGTTTTGCCGTTGCGCATCGTGAGCACGTCGCCCAGCTTCAGTGCCGAGCCCGAGGGCATGTTGTCGGTGCACATGAGGTACGCCGACACCTGAACCTTGCAGTTCAGCGACGCGAGCGTGCTCATCGTCGCCAGCACTGCGGCCGCACCCGACATGTCCATCTTCATCACGGCGTGCGACGGATCGGAGGGCTTCAGCGAGATGCCGCCCGAGTCGTACATCACACCCTTGCCGACGAGAACGACGTGGCCCTTTCGGCCCTTGATGGTCTTCGCGCCGGACTTCGGCGTATAGACGAGCTTCACCATGCGCGGCGGTTCGGTGCTGCCCTTGTTCACTCCGAGGATGCCACCGCATCCCATGTTGGCCAGTTGATCGCGGTCGTACACAGTGACCGCAAGACCGGTCGCCTCGCCGATGGCAACCGCACGATCCGCCATCATGCGCGCGGTGAGATACGCGGGCGGCATGTTCGCGAGATCACGCGCCATGCACACCGCATCGGCAACCGTGGTGCCGCGCGCGACGCCGTTGCGCACCGCGGCCGCCGCCTTCGACGACGCGGTCAACACCACCGTTTCGATCTTCGATGCCGACGACTTGTCGTTCTTCAGGTCTGTGTAACGGTGCGTGGCGAGGCGGAAACCCTCGACCACCGCCTGTGCGATCTGCGCACGGTTGCCCGTTCCCGCATCGGCCAGACCCGTCGACACCGACGTCGACTTCGACACCGCGCGAGCCAGTGCAGCCGCGGTGTTGCGCGCCTCGGTCGGTCCGAATTTCCGGGGATCACCGATACCGACGGCAACGATGATCCGTGAACCACGCAGACCATGAAGCACCAGCGTCTGGCCGACCTTCGCGTCGAAGCCCCGCGCCGACAACTGCTTGCGGTTGAGGCCGAGCTCGGACGGCACGGCACCGTCGGAAGCGACGACGACGCCAACTGCGTCGGTGGTGGATGACGAACGGGAGACCTTGAAAGAAATGCTCACGCGGAGCAGTCTATGAAATCCCGTGCGCTAGGAAACCGTGCGAACGGGTTTGCTCTTGCCCTCTTGCCACCGCGCCATCGTCCACAACAGGTCGGACAGACGGTTCAGGTAGGGCACGACGAACGACGGCGACGGCGCGGCAGCCACCGAGTGACGCTCGGCGCGACGCACGACCGTGCGGGCGAGGTCGAGCCAGGCCGACACCGGGTGCTCTCCAGGCACGACGAACTCGGTCGGCGGCTCGAACTGGGTGTCGAGATGGTCGATGAGGTGTTCCATGCGATCGACCATGTCGGGCGCGACGCACGACTGGCCGGGAACGAGCTTGTGGCGGTTCTCGGGCAGCGTCGCAAGCTCGGCCATCAGCACCCACAGATCGCGCATGAACGGCTCGAGCATCTTCACGACTTCGGCCGAGCGGGCGTCACCAGTGTTGTTGGCCGCGGCACTGCGCGCGAGACCGAGAACGGCCTGTGCTTCGTCGACGGTGCCGTACGCGCGGGGCAGTTCGGAGTCCTTCGGCACGCGACCGCCGTAGAAGAGACCGGTCGTGCCGTCGTCTCCGTCGCGTGTGTAAATCGGTTGGCGTGCCATCTGGCATGAACGCTAGTTCGCAAAGCACGATCGGGCCCGATCGTGTGCGGATAACTTGTGAGTCTCATGGCACGTCAGACCTACCTCGAAGCCGTCAACGAGCGCGTCATCGTCTTCGACGGGGCCTTCGGCACCTTCGTTCAGGGCCTCGATCTCGGACCCGACGACTTCGGTGGTCCGTCACTCGAGGGCTGCAACGAAATGCTGTGCCTCACCCGACCCGACGTCATTCGTTCGATGCACGAGGCATTCCTCGCGGTCGGCGTCGACGCCATCGAGACCGCATCGTTCGGGTCGTTCTCCACGGTGCTCACCGAATACGACATTCCCGAGCGCGCCTACGAACTGAACGTCGCTGCTGCGCGCCTCGCACGCGAGGTCGCGAGTGGTTTCGAAGCCGATGGCCGCAGCCGTTTCGTCGCGGGCTCGATCGGACCCGGCACCAAGCTGCCGAGCCTCGGCCACATCGGCTTCACGGAACTGCACGACTCGTACGTCGAACAGGCGCGTGGCCTCCTCGACGGCGGCAGCGACCTGTTCCTCATCGAAACCTGCATGGACCTGTTGCAGATCAAGGCGGCGATGCAGGCTTGCCGCAAGGCAATGAAGATCGTCGGCCGCGAAGTACCCATTCAGGTACAGGTCACGATGGAAACCACCGGCCGCATGCTGGTCGGAACGGAAATTGGCGCCGCTCTCGTCGCCCTCGAAGCAATGCGCCCCGACGTCATCGGCATCAACTGCGCCACGGGCCCCGCCGAGATGCAGGAACACCTGCGCCATCTCTCCCAGCACTCGCCGATCCCCATCTCGGTTCTCCCGAACGCCGGCCTGCCGAGTGTCGTTGACGGTCGTACCCACTACGACCTCACACCGGCGGAACTCGCCTCGTTCCACCGCCACCATGTCGAGGATCTCGGCATCACGGTCGTCGGTGGATGCTGCGGCACCACACCCGAACATCTGCGTCAGGTCGTCGAGGCCGTGCGCAACGTCACCCCGGCGAAGCGCACGCCGGTTCTCGAGCCGTCGCTCACCTCTCTTTACTCACCGGTGCCGATCCGCCAGGACAACTCGTTCCTCATCATCGGCGAGCGCACCAACACCAACGGCTCGAAGGCGTTCCGCGACCTCATGCTCGCCGGCGACTGGGACGGCTGCACGAAGATGGGCAGCGACCAAGTGCGCGAGGGTGCACACGTCATCGACGTCTGTGTCGACTACGTCGGTCGCAACGGCGCCATCGACATGGACGAGATCGCCAGTCGCTTCGCCTCACAGGTGAGCGTTCCCCTCGTTCTCGACTCCACAGAACCCGAAGTGATGGAGGCCGCGCTGCGCCACAACGGCGGCCGTGCCGTTCTCAACTCGGCGAACCTCGAGGATGGCGAAGAACCGGGCAGCCGCCTCGACCGCGTCTTCTCGCTCGCGCGCGACTACGGCTGCGCCGCCGTGTGTCTGCTCATCGACGAACGTGGCCAGGCACGCGACGTCGAATGGAAGATGGAAGTCGCCCACCGCCTGCACAAAATCGCCACCGAGCGTTACGGCTTGCGCGCAAGCGACCTCATCTTCGACGCTCTCACGTTCCCGCTCGGCACCGGCGACGCCGACCTGCGCCGCGACGGCATTGCAACGATCGAGGCCATCCGCCGCATCAAGAGCGAGATCCCCGGCGCGTTCACGACGCTCGGCGTCAGCAACGTCAGCTTCGGCCTGAAGCCGGCATTGCGCCAGGTTCTCAACTCGGTCTTCCTCGCGGAATGCGTCGAGGCGGGCCTCGACTCTGCGATCGTGCATGCAAGCAAGATTCTTCCGCTCTCGCGCATTCCCGACGACCAGAAGGCCGCATGCAACGCGCTCATCTGGGACCGGCCCTACGAGGGCCAGGACGCACTCACCGCTCTCCTCACGATGTTCGAAGACGTGCAGTCGGTCGCCGCGGTGAAGGAAGACCGCACCGACTGGCCGCTCGACCGCCGCCTGAAGCAGCGCATCATCGACGCCGAGCGTGACGGCCTGACCGACGACCTCGACGCCGCGATGACGCAGGGCATCGCCCCACTCACCATCATCAACGACATCCTTCTCGATGGCATGAAGGTCGTCGGTGAACTGTTCGGCTCGGGCCAGATGCAACTTCCCTTCGTTCTGCAGAGCGCCGAGACGATGAAGACTGCGGTTGCGCACCTCGAGCCGCACATGGAAAAAGTCGAGGGACAAACCTCGAAGGGCCGCCTCGTTCTCGCCACGGTCAAGGGCGACGTGCACGACATCGGCAAGAACCTGGTCGACATCATCTGCACCAACAACGGCTACGAGGTGCACAACATCGGCATCAAGGTGCCGATCGCCGACATGATCGCCAAAGTCAAGGAAGTCAACGCCGACGCGCTCGGCATGAGCGGCCTTCTCGTGAAGAGCACGCTGATCATGCGCGAGAACCTGGAAGAACTGAACAACATCGGCATGGCCGACTTGCCGGTTCTCCTCGGCGGCGCGGCACTCACGCGTACCTACGTCGAAAAGGACCTGCGCGAGGTGTACCAAGGCCGTGTCTTCTACGGCCGCGATGCGTTCGAGGGACTCAACACCCTCGACAAGTTGATGGAGATCAAGCGCAGTGGAGTCGACGACCCCGAATTCGGGCGCACTCCGAGCGGTCGCGTGCTGCCCGAGCGAACGAAGACCGAGCGGCCCGCGGTCGATCTGCCGAAGCGTTCTCCCGAAGTCGCCGTCGACAACCACGTGTTCACGCCACCTTTCCTCGGCTCGAAGGTCGTGAAGGGCATCGGCATCGACGAGATCGCGGCGTACATCAACGAAACCGCGCTCTTCCGCAACCAGTGGCAGTTCCGCCCCGAGGCCGGCGAATCCGACGACGACTTCAAGGCCCGCATCAGGTCCATCCTGCGCGAGCAACTCGCCACGGCCAAGGCCACCGGAGTTCTCGTGCCACAGGTCGTCTACGGCTACTTCCCCGTCAACGCCGACGGCAACGACCTCGTCGTGTGGACCGACGAATCACGCACCAAGGAACGTGCGCGCTTCCACTATCCGCGACAGAACGAAGAACCGTTCCTCTGCATCGCCGACTTCTTCCGCAGCATCGAATCGGGCGAGGCCGACTACGCCGCATTCCACATCGTCACGATGGGCCAGGCCGTCAGCGACCGCGCAGCCGAACTGTTCGCCGCAAACAAGTACCAGGACTACCTCGTGCTGCACGGCCTCGGCGTCGAGATGGCAGAAGCACTCGCCGAGTACTGGCACCACCGCATCCGCACCGAGTGGGGTTTCGTCGAAGAAGACGGCCCCAGCCTGCACGGCCTCTTCCGCCAGCAGTACCGCGGCGGTCGCTATTCGTGGGGCTACCCCGCGTGCCCCGACCTCGAGGACAACGCGACAGTCGCCGAGTTGCTCGAAGCCGGTCGCCTCGGCATCGCCGTCAACGAAGAAACCGGCTGGCAGTACCAGCCGGAGCAAACCACCTCGGCAATCATCTGCCACCACCCGCGCGCCAAATACTTCGTCGCCCGACAGTAGATGGATACGGTTGGCGGCATGCCGATCGTCATCGCCGTCAAGACGGGGTTTCTCAACTACATCAACTTCCGCACCCGCGCCCGTCGCGCGGACTTCTGGTGGTGGTTTCTCTTCATCATCGCCGGTGAATTGATTCTGAACTTCATCTCGAAGGACATCGCGAACGTCTTTGCGTTCGTCACCGTCGTCCCGCACGTGATGTACGGCATTCGCCGCATGCACGACACGAACCGCAGTGGCTGGTGGCTGTTGTTGCCCATCGTCAACCTCGTCTTTTGGGCACAGCCGGGTACCGACGGCGAGAACCGCTTCGGACCCCCGCCGCCGCCCCCGTCGATTTAGGGGTAACTCCCCCGACGGTCGCAACAGACCCGTTACCTGTCGGAGCCTTGCGCGACTAATCTTGGGAACTCATGGGGGCCGTGCACACGACGAATCTGTTCGCACCGAATGCACCCGCGCCACCCCCACCGCGCAGTGTCACCATTCGCGGCAAGGCGTACCCCGTGGTGTTGCCACGGTTGCTGGACTCGCGTCTGCACGTGGCGGCGATCGTCATCACGTTGCACACCCTCGGTCAGGTCGGCCTCGGTTTCCACGTCAGTGTGCCGCAGATCCTCTCGGCAATTCTCACCTGCGCGGTCATGCAGGTGGCGATCACCTTCTACAGGACGCGGTCCTTCGTCTGGCCCGCCAGCGCGATGCTCACGGGAAGCGGTATCGCCCTCATCCTGCGCGTTCCCAGCACTCCCGTCGGTGATCACTGGACCTTTCACCACTGGTGGATGTTCTCGGGAATCGCTGCGTTCTCGTTGCTGACGAAGTTCGTCATCCAACGCAACGGCTCGCACATCTTCAACCCGTCGAATCTGGGTCTCGTCATCGCATTCATCGTGCTCGGCAGCAGCCGCGTGGAACCCCTCGACTTCTGGTGGGCACCGCTGTCGAACACCTCAATGATCATCGCCTACGCCGTCATCCTCGTTGGTGGCTCACTCGTCACGCGGCGGTTGGGCCTGCTGCCGACCGTCGTGTCGTTTTGGCTGGTGCTGTGTGCCGGCACCGCGCTGAATGCGGCATCGGGACAGTGCTTCACCGCCCGCTGGGCATTCCAGCCGGTTTGCGGCAACGACCTGTGGTTGACGATCATCACGTCGCCCGAGATCTTCATCTTCACCTACTTCATGATCACCGACCCGCGTACGGTGCCCCAGAGCCGCGCCGGCCGCACGCTGTTCGGCGCGCTCGTCGGCGTCGTGTGCGTCTTGTTGATGGCACCACAGCAAACGGAGTTCGGTGCCAAGGTGGCTCTTCTTGCGGGACTCACCGTGATGACCGCGGCACGTCCGTTGCTCGAGCGGTTCCTTCCCGCCGCCAAGAGCAACGCTGACAACCTGTCGGGCGTGGTACGTCGCATCGTGAACGGCCCCGAAGGTGCCGCACCCCTTGCCACCCGCGCCCGCCGTGGCACCGTGCTTGCGTCGGTCGCGATTCTCGTCGTGGCCGGGTTGTCCATCGGTGGACGTTCGGCGCAGGGTGTGCTGGCGGGCGAACCCGAGAACCTCATCGGCCGCCTGTCGACGCGCATCGACCCGGCAACGTTCCCGGCGATCACGGTCGACGACGAGGTCATCAACTGGAACCATGAGATCGACGTGGATGGCGCCCGTGCAATCGTCCTCACACTCGCCGAGAACCTTGCCCTCGAATCGCAGGCCATCATTGAACGCGACGCCGCACTGCTGGAAGCGGTCGACCACGGTGATCGTCTCGATGCGCTGCGCGAACGTCTGCGCGTCGCCGAGACCACCGGACGGACCGTCGTCGACACCCATGACATCGACAACGTGCGCGTCAGTTTGCTGGTGCCTTTCGGCCGCCAAGACGGGCTCAGCCTCGGCATGATCGCGCGCGGCACGGTGACCACCGAAACCCGCGACGAATCGGGTGCGGTCGTTTCTCGCAACAGTGCGCCGTTCGAGACGATGTGGGCGATGCGTCGGGCAACCGGTGCGCGTTGGCTGATCGTCGCCGAGCTCCCAGTTCCCGACGCCAAGTAGTGCGCCATGAAACGGCGGTGGTTGTTGACCCTGCCCTCTGCTGCAGTCGTCGCGGTCGGGGTCGTTGCGCTGCGTTCGGCTGGTGACGAATCGGGTCCCGTCGTTCCGAAGCTCATCGATGAGTCGAAGTCCGCGGGTATCGACCACGTGTACGGCGGCGAGTTCGAACATTTCGTGGGCGGCGGCGTCGCCACCTTTGACTGCAACGACGACGAGAAGCCCGAGATCTACCTCGCGGGCGGAGCCAACCCCGCTGCGCTCTACGTGAATCGCAGTCCGGTCGGCGGCGCATTCCGATTCGAATCCAAGCCGTCGGCCACCACCGACCTGATGGCGGTCACCGGTGCCTACCCCATCGACATCGACAGCGACGACGTGACCGACCTCGTCGTGCTGCGGCGCAAGGGCAACGCGGTGTTGCGTGGCCTCGGCGACTGCAGTTTCGAGGATGCAACGACCTCACTCGGCCTCTCCGCCGGAACCGCATGGACCACCGCGTTCGCGGCCACGTGGGAGAAGGACGAGATTCTTCCGACGCTCGCGTTCGGCAACTATCTCGTCCCCGACACCTACGACTGCGATGCAAGCGCCCTGTGGCGGCCCGACGATTCTCGCTACACGACGAGCGTCGCCTTGCCGGGCCATTGCACGCTCTCGCTCTTGTTCTCCGACTGGAACCGTGACGGCAACGTCGACCTGCGCGTCAGCAACGACCGCAACTACGACCGCAATGCACGCGAACAACTGTGGCGCATCCGCCCCGGGGAAGACCCGCGGGAGTACGGCGAGGCCGACGGCTGGCGCGACCTCGTCATCTGGGGCATGGGTATCGCCAGCCAGGACCTGACGGGCGACGGCAAACCCGAGGTGTATCTGACGAGCCAGGCCGACAACAAACTGCAAACCCTCGACGATGGTGCAGCAGGGCCTGCGTACCGCGACATCGCCCTCGAGCGCGGAGTGATCGCCCAACGCCCCTACGTCGGTGACGACATCCTTCCCTCGACTGCGTGGCACCCCGAGTTCGACGACGTGAACAACGACGGCTTCATCGACTTGTTCGTCGCGAAAGGCAACGTCGATGCACAGATCGACTACGCCAAGAACGACCCCAACAACCTGCTGCTCGGTCGCCGCGACGGCACCTTCGTCGAACGCGGGGATGCGGCCGGCATCGCCAACGACGCGCGTTCACGCGGTGCGGCACTCGTCGACTTGAACCTCGACGGCTTGCTGGACCTCGTGGTGGTGAACCGACGGGTCGTCGCCGAGGTGTGGCGCAACGTGGGCGCCGGGACCGGCGACGAATCGAAGCCCTTGGGCAACTGGTTGGCGGTGCGACCCCGTCAACCCGCGCCGAACGTCGACGCGATCGGTGCCTGGGTCGAGGTGCGCGCGGACGACAAGGTCATGACCCGCGAAGTCACGGTCGGCGGCGGTCACGCCAGCGGGGACTTGGGATGGGTCCACTTCGGCCTCGGCAAGGCGGCAACGGCCGAGGTGCGCGTCGGTTTTCCCGGAGAACCACCCGGCGAATGGCAGCGCGTCGAGGTGAACGGCTTCTACGACATCTCCCGTGGCGACGTCTCGCCCGTGCGCCGGGTGATCGAGGACTGAGTCGCGGCTATTCGGCCGAGGCGGGCTTCTTGCCCATGATGATCATGCCGAGGACCTCGTCCTTGGTGACCTTGTTCTTGTCGACTGTTCCGACGAGCCGACCCTGCATCATCACACTGATCCGGTCGGCGAGGTCGAACACGTCGTGGATGTCGTGGCTGATGAGGAAGATACCGATGCCCTCTGCCTTCAGTTGCGTGATGAGTTCACGCACCTGTTCGGTCTCCGCCGGTCCGAGCGCGGCGGTGGGCTCGTCCATGATGAGGATCTTCGCGTTGAAGTGCACCGCGCGCGCGATGGCCACCGACTGGCGCTGACCACCCGACAGCGACTTCACGGGCGTGCTGAGGTTCTTGAACCGTGGGTTGAGACGCTGCATCACGGTGCGCGTCGCCGAGGCCATCGCGGCCTCGTCGAGTGCACCCGTCTTCGTGTGCAGTTCGCGCCCGAGAAACATGTTGCCCGCGGCATCGATGTTGTCGGCAAGGGCGAGCTTTTGGTAGATGACCTCGATGCCATGTGCGCGTGCGTCGCGCGGATTCGCAATCGTCACGGGTTCGCCGTTGACGAGGATCTGGCCCGAGTCGGCGGGACGAGCGCCGGCCAACGTGTGCATGAGGGTCGACTTGCCTGCACCGTTGCCGCCGACCAATGCGACGACCTCGCCCGGGTTCAGGGTGATGGTGACGCCGTCGACGGCGTGCAGACCGCCGAACGAAACGCGGATGTCGCGCATCTCGACGAGCGGTGTTTGGGTGGCGGTCTTTGTGTCGTTCATCGTTGACTCCTGCCTATTGCCGACCGGTTTGGACGATGAGAGCAGCCAGCACGAGACCGACCGTCAGCGAGATTCCGGCGAGACGGCGCTTGCCGAGGCGCAGGGCCGCGTCGACCGCCACCGCGCTGACGAGAACCACGCCGACCACGATGTCCTGCGAGGGTGAATCGATGCGCAACAGCACCATGCCCGAACGCAGCGACTGCATGATCACCGCACCCAACACCGCACCGGTGATGGTTCCGATGCCACCCGCGAACGAGGTGCCACCGATCACCGCCGCGGAGATCACGTCGAGTTCGTTCTGGACGCCGAGGTTCGTGACGGCGGCGTCGAGACGCGCCGTCTGGATGGCCGCGCTGATCGCACACAGGATTCCCATCAAGACGAAGGTCATCATCAACGTCTTGCGGGTGTTGATACCACCGAGCTCCGCGGCCTCGGGGTTGCCGCCGATTGCAAACACGTACCGGCCGAAGCGCCGGCGTCGTGCGATGTACACCATGCCGATGGTGACGAGAATGAGGATCACGACCGGGTAGGCGACGCCGGTCGGATCGCCCGAGATCGGCGACTCGTATCCGACGGCGACGAACGCGATGCCCGCCAGGATGATGATGCACCCGAACACTGCGAGGCCGACATCGACGGCGAACGGCCGCACACCGAGGTCGTAACGACGACGACGACGACGCGCGAGATAGATGCTGAAACTGACGCCGGCACATCCGATGATCCCGAGGATCCAACTGCGCCACTCACCGAGTGATCCGCTGGGTCC
>Ga0068872_10004146_pt1 | contig 11001 bp, 7 predicted proteins | sample NOAtaG_7_FD_66441 | JGI IMG/M metagenome (GOLD analysis project Ga0068872, IMG submission 66441) | Freshwater lake microbial communities from Lake Erie, under a cyanobacterial bloom - NOAA_Erie_Diel1S_2200h metaG | ecosystem: Environmental > Aquatic > Freshwater > Lake | place: USA: Ohio, Lake...
TCATGTTCGAAGACCAGGTTTTGGGGATAGCAGGAATTACTCTTAGCCACTGAAGTACCCGTAGCATCATTGCCTCGAAAGGGAATAGCACCCGCGTTACCGGTAACTTTAAAATCAGACTTAATATCACCCGCACTAAAATTACTACCACCAACCGAATGGGTTTTGGTAGAAACAACCCGCAGCTCACCATTCCATTTTGAAGAAGCCACAACATCCGGAATGCCATCAAAATCAACATCTCCAATGGCAACTTTCGATTGCGTGTCAACCGTGTTTTGTCCAGACACCGCGGGTTTAACGAGATTGAAAACGTTTCCGTCCTCATCCGGAGAAATCGAACAATCAACCCCATTACCAATAAAGGAAAGTCCTGGAGGAAAAGTTGGCGTTCCTTGAGCAAAAACAGCGTTAGAGAACAAAGTCCCTCCAACCACAATCAAAAGCACCCCAAGGACTCTAAATCGAACCATCAAAAGCATCATTCAACTATCGCGCTATTAATAAATTTCCGGTAATCGGTGGACGATCCGGACAGCCCATTATATAAAAATAGACTCCATCCGGAAGCAACCTGCCATTATACCTGCCATCCCAGTCGTTGGAGTATCCTTTTTGTTCAAATACCCGACTGCCAGACCTATCAAAAATAGTCAAAATACAATCAGAAAAAGCCTCCACAGACGGGATTTGCCAAATGTCGTTGACACCGTCCCCATTTGGGGAAAATACATTCGGAAATGAAACAGATCCATCTACCTGAACCTCAACAGAATCCCTAGCGCTACAACCTCCATTCAGGAACCCCGTCGCAAAATATTCGGTAGTCACCAGAGGACGGGCCACCGGGTTGGCTAAAGTTGGGTTATCCAATGTCTCTACCGGCTCCCATTGCCAACTGTCCGCGCCAGTGGCCGTTAATGGCACAGGTTCTCCGCTTGAAACTACTTTCCGACTCGCCTCTACCTTGACGGTTGGTATTGGTAATGCCGTTACACTACGGGTGGCCGTTCCTTTGCAACCAGTTAGATCTATTGTATTTACCGTATAATCTCCGGCAGCATTTACACTAAGCGTGGCAGCAGTCGCGCCGGTACTCCAGGTAATGGATTGAAAATTTCCGATTACCGACAAATCCTGAGGCGCCTCCGGACAGATGGCTAAAGTCTCTGGCTGTATTACCGGATTAACAGTTTGATTGACTTGAATGACCTTGCTTTCAAAATCCGAGCACGTTTCAACTCCGGTGTAGGAAATGGTTAGCGTAACGGTTACCGATGCCGCCGAAGGGAAATTTACTTTAGCTGGTGTCTGAAGATTCGATGTGCCTCCTGATCCAAAGTTCCAGCTGTATACCGCAATGGTTGCACCACCAGGATCGACCGTAGAGGTATTAACAAAAATATTTTCTGGTCCAGAACATGCAGTGGATGGCTCCGTAAAGGAAGCGATCGGTGGAGCAAGAACCTTTAAATCAATTCCAGGTGAAACCTCTCTGACACAGGAAGGTAAGGATGTGGAGGAAACGGCCACGGTATACAAACCCGCAGAACCAGCAGCTAAAACAGAATTGGTTGCACCCGAAACCGATACTCCATCTTTTTTCCACTGATAGGCATACCCATCAAAATCAGGCACTTCAAGATTTATTGTCTTTCCCTGACAGATAGCGTTTGTTGACGATGGGCTGACAACAGAGAAAGTGGACAGGGTAACCACTTCAACAACCTTGGAAACGACTTCACTTTTACAAGATCCCTGTTCAATCTGAAGCGTATACGTTCCAGCGATGGAGGCATTGGAGTTCGTCCTGCTAAGTGTACTTCCATTAGAAGTAAAAGTAAAGCCATTGGGGCCCGTCCAGTTGTACGTGGCGTTTGGCACGGTAGTGGTTGATAAATTAAGCGCACTTCCTTCACAGACCAATGTAGAACCCTGAATCACCGGATTGGCCGGAACAGCTCCTGTGCCAGTAGTCATGGTTACTGGTGCTGACGTTGCAGAACCGACCACACACTCGCCAACTGCCGTTACGGTATAGGTAGCAGCATTTGTCACAACCACTTCTGGTAATGTTGTCGTTGAGAAGGTTGCCCCACTACTTTTCCATTCATAGGTGACACCATAACCAGGAATTGTTTTTAAGGTTATCGGTTGGCCCGGACAATTTGAAAGTGGTTGTTCATTCGTAATGGATGGAACAAAACAGGATGTATTTCGAAGAACGTCAATGGAAAATTCATTGGTGGGCGTATTGAACGCTACCAGGGCCAAATCAGGCTTGGCATCACCGTCCAAATCACCGGAATACAGATTACGAATATTTTTTCCTGTGGTGAGGTCTGTTCTTGAAAACACCGGAACAGATGCTCCATTGTTGAGTAGAACGGTCACCTTTTTCTCATTACGACAGGCTACCAACAAATCCACATCTCGATCTCCGTCAATATCCGCCACATCAATTCCATCAGGCCCTTTACCAACATCCAGACTGAGTGGATTCGCAAATGAAATCACTCCTTGAGTTCCGCTATTTATAAAAACATCCACCTTATCGTTAAAAAAATCAGAGACGGCCAAATCAGGTTTTCCGTCACCATTAAAATCAGCGGAATTCAATTTATTGATTAGTGCATTGGAAATTGGTTTGGTTACAACAGCACCCAGATTGATAAAATTGGTGCTTTTGTTGGGAAACAAATAGATTGAATTTCCCTGAAATTCAGCAATAGCAATATCCGGCAAACCATTGGAGTCAAAGTCCTGTATTTCAACACTATAGGTACCTAATGATCGAGGCAAAAGCACCTCTGTAGGCGTCGCACTAAAACTGATAATGCTTCCACTGCTTTGGTTGGTGTAAATGTAAAATGGACTGACGTTATCCGGTGCCACAGCATCGGCAGAAGGCTTGTAGGAATTGGCCACGATCAGCTCAGGCTTTCCATCGTTGTTCATATCCCGGATGACAATCGTCCGTACATAAGCCTTTGTGCTCGGTAATAATATTTGTTGCGCTGCTGCAAAATTTATCGTCCCTGGAGTAGAACGATTGGGTAGAATCGTTATTATATTTTTATTGACTTTATCGGAAGGTGAGGCCACCAAATCAGGCAATCCATCACCATTCAGATCACCGCAAATAACCCGATCCGTTACCTGGGTTCCAGAGGAAAAATTCAGTTCTGAAAATGAAAGATTACCAACCGTGCTGTTGTTCTTTAAAACTTTAATTCTTTGATCAGTGTTGTAGCGACTGGCGGCAAGATCTGGTTTTCCATCACCATCAAAATCACAAGAACACACATCATAATGTTCAGGCAAACTGGGGAATTGTCGTACGTTCCCGGATGGTGGCGTATATGGTGGCGTAGCAAATGCGCTGGCAGAAAATCCAGATCCAGAAAAATAAGGCGCAAATCGCGTTGTAGATCTCACCGAAAGTCCACTCTCTAAATTGATTATCTCCACATTGCTCACCCGTGCCGAAGGCGGAACTTGTACTTCAAGAGAAAATGCAGAAGAACTCAATACCGTTCCGGCTACTGAACCAAACACCACCTTCATTTTTGTTTTGTCACTGCTGAAACCCGCACCCGTAATCACCAACTTGTCGCCCGGATACATCACCTGACTACTGATGGTATTGATCACAGGAGCCTGTCCAAGGCCAACATTCAGTGAGGCCACTAAAAGTATACCGATGACTACGTTTTTAAAGGACATACACATCAGGGATGAACAGTTAAAACCCAGGCATCACGGAAAAGCTTGATCTTTCTATACTTCTCTTTTAAAACCTCCGCCTCATTCATGGTATCCGTGCCCGCAAAGTGCACGTACCAGGTAGACTTATTGGTGAGGTAACCATAATCGATATCTAAAAAGCCCATACTTTTCAAACCATCTGCCCACTTTTTAGCATTTGCTTCCGTCTTGAATACTCCAATGACTACATAGTCTCCCAAATTCATCTCCTCGCTATGCACACCTCTTTGCACACGTTCATAGCGTCCCTCATGAGGAGCCTCCCCTAGGTGAACTTCCATAGGGTTTTGTTTATGCTCCTCCAATCGATCCAAGCGTTCGCGCTCATCAACTTCTTGTAAACTATCGGTTAGGTGGTTCGTACCATGGAGTAGTGAAGCATCCTCTCCTTCTTCTTCCTCATCATCTAAGCCATCAATCTTTTCCTTTAGTCGCGGTGTTCCAGCCTGTAGATTATTTGGGCGATCCCGCTCATCTGTGGCAGGAACCTCCTGTGTCTGCTGTCGCAAACGAGAAGCTGCCTGCGACTCATCCACGACCGGCTTTTGCGGAACAGTAATTTCTTTTTTGACCACTGGCTCCACCACTGGCTGTAAAGGCTTGGCAGGAAGAGGTTTTTGCGTGGCTACTACAGGCTCATTAACTGGAGCTTCTTTTGGCTTAGCCACCACCGCTTTGGATGGAGTGTTTTTAACTACCGGCTTTGCTTTTGCAACAGGAATAGGTGTTGGTGATTTTTTCTTTTGCGCTATCTGATTGACCGGACGTCCTTTGAACTTAGGCTTCTCTGAGTTGACAAAAGAATACACGGGAATATTCCGGTGCCTGGTGCCAAACAAAAATCCAAGCTGCACCTCATGACTTGGACTAGCGAGTTCATTCAACCCTGTATTTTTGATCGTATAGGCATACCCAAGTGCAACCGTTGGAGAGAATTTATAACCAGCCATTCCGGAAATGCCAAAATCCTGTTTGTAGGAAGCACCAAACCACACCAGGTTTTGCAAATGTAAAATGGTAGCCACTTCCAATTGCGACGGCACTACAGCGTTCAGACGGTAATTCACATAAGGCTCAAATAAAAATCGACCTTTTTGAATGTAGTAACGATAGGAACCATGTAGGATTAATTGATCGAATGGTTTGAATGAACCAACCGAAAACGGAGTAGACGATAAATAATTGGCTCGAAACAGATGTGGTATGGCAAGACCAAAATGAAAGGTCTTGGTATGTATAGAGATACCGGAATTGCCGAGAAACTGAATGTCGTTTTGCAATAAACCACTAAGTATGGGATCCGTTGACTGACTTCCGAACTTTAATGCGTCAATATCCGTTCGGAAAAATCCGGCTCCAAGAGAAAAACCAAACCGCATATAAGCCTGCTTATTAAGAGGAATATTATATGCAGTGGTAAGTAAAAACGAACTTGTTCCGATAACACCCCGCTTATCCTGATTAAAGTTCAAACCAATGGCTAGCCGCTTTGGATTGGGAGCCTGAAAACTAAAATGCGAAACGGCCGGCGAACCCTCAATACCTACCCACTGCTTTCGATACGAAAGAAAAGCAGCCGCCTGACCGTCTATACCTGTAAATGATGGATTTAAAGAAGATGGATTAAAATAAAATTGAGCAAAATGAGCACTTTCCTGGCCGTGAAGGTCAGCTGAAGAAAGCATTAGCGTTCCAATCGCAAGAAAAGCTGAATAATAAGCTCTAAACACAGAATTTGTAACATCTAAAAATACAACTTCTGATTTTGTTTTAACAATTGAACTACGGAATTTGGGCTTTTATTATGAATTGGGTGGGGATATTGCATAAAGGTTGTCGTTTCATGACGGTGGTCATGATTTTTACTGTCCATTTGGCTGTTGCTCAAGCAACATCGAAAATGAAAAAGGATACGTATTGGAGCAATACCCAGAAATATGGACTGGGTTTTAAAGTTGGACCAACCATTACCATCGGATCAATAACCAATAAGGCGGATAAGGAACTTCTAAGCACCTTACCCAAGATTGGCTTTAATCTCTCTTCTGAGCTAACCATGCCACTTAAAGGAAGCTACACCTTTGCGGCTGAATTGGGCTACCAGCGCGGCGGTCGCAAAATGAAAATAACCGAATCGGGATGGGTTGTGGATTATGATTACAACTTTATTACTTCGGCGATGGCTCTTAGAAAAACAATTCCAATTGCCCTCCGCGAAGATCTTAAAGGTGAAATTTATTTTGGCGTTGGTCCAAACGTTTCCTGGTTCATTGGACCAGGAAGAGGTAAAATCCTTACACCGAATGGCGGTGTATCAAAATTTAAAATTGAGTACAACAATTACGATCCGGATGCGTGGGGTGATTTCACTAAGTATTTTGTTAACGACCCCAATCGATTGTTGTTCGGCCTAGACCTGAGCATCGGTGGTGATGCACCCCTTAACCTTAAACAAAAGTTATACGGTGAAGTTCGGTTTACCTGGGGCCATACAAATCTTGGCAGTAATCAAACCGATACACACCTCAATATTCTGAACTTTGAAGACACCATGTTCGTGAATCTAAAAACGATTTCATTTAACCTGATTTACACGTATGGTTTTGAAACGCGCCGAAACAAAAAAGGCGGAAGTACCTTGAATAAAAGTCCGCAAGGCCGTCGTTAATTATTGATTTTCAAATACTTATAAATATTTTGATCCCTTTCCCATGAATCGTTCCCAGTCACGCCGAAGCTTTATCAGAAAGGCTGCAAGCCTTTCTGTACTAACCTCCACTATTGGTCATTCAGCCAAAAGTCAGATTCTTTTACCTTCAGAAAATGCGTGGGCGTCCAAGCCTGTCTCAGCAAATGACCACATTCAAATTGCCGCCATTGGTATGGGCATTATGGGTTTCAATAATGTTGAACACACCTTGAAAGTGCCAGGCGTAAAACTGGTTGCGGCCTGTGATTTATACAGTGGGCGACTGGAACGGACCCGCGAGGTGTATGGAAGGGAAATCGCTACCACCAAAAATTACCTTGAGATACTGGATCGAAAAGACATCGATGCCGTGATTATCTCTACCTCCGATCACTGGCATGACCACATGGCGATTGCAGCACTGAAAAAAGGAAAACACGTTTACGTTGAAAAACCAATGGTGCACAAGCTGGAAGAAGGCGCTGCACTCATTGAAGCAGAGAGGAAATCAGGTAAGGTGCTTCAGGTAGGAAGTCAACGCGTCAGCTCTGTAGTTACGCTTAAAACGAAGGAATTGTTTGAGAAGAAACTGATCGGAGATATTGTTCTTATTGAAACCTGGAACGACCGACATAGCGCAAACGGTGCTTGGCAATATTCCATCCCGACCGACGCCAAACAAAATACAGTTGACTGGGATCAGTTTTTGGGTGATGCACCGAAACGGGATTATGATCCGGTACGGTTTTTCAGATGGAGAAATTATCAGGACTACGGCACAGGTATCGGCGGTGACCTTTTTGTCCATTTGTTTTCAGCTCTTCACACCATAACCTCTTCTGAAGGTCCGGTCAAAGCCTATGCGACTGGCGGATTAAGATATTGGAAGGATGGCCGCGATGTACCGGATATAATTGCCGGCTTGTACGATTATCCGGATACCAAAAACCACTCCGCTTTTAATCTTCAGATGCGGGTTAATTTCGTTGACGGTAACGGCGGCGGCGAAATGTTGCGAATTGTTGGAACCGAAGGAATCATTGAAATGGATTGGGATCAGGTAATTCTGAAAAGGAATCGACTCTCCAAAAATCCAGGTTATGGGGGTTGGGATTCTTTTGAAACATTCTCCTCCGGTCAACAGAAAGAATACGCTGCGTGGTATAAGGCCAACTTCCCAGAAGAGAAAGAAATTCCTCAGGAAACAATTACCTGGAAGGCTCCTGAAAACTATAATACCAATGTCGACCATCATCTAGTCTGGTACGCCGGTATTCGTGAAGGAAAACCAATAGTTGAAGACGCACTTTTCGGAATGCGGGCTGCCGGCCCGGCGCTGTTGGCAAATAAAAGTCTAACCGAAAAGCGCGTAATCCACTGGGACCCTGTCAATGCGAAGCTCGCCTGATAGTTTGGAACCTCCGGCAGAAGAAATTTTTTGGAAAACCTTTTTATCCGCTCTATAAAAAGAGTTTATTAAACATGATTTAACTAATTCATTTTCAATTAGTTATTTATATTCTCAAAAAAACTTGCTGACAATAAATCATCTGGATTAAAAAAAGATGACACGCAAGGCCATTTAAATGGATTAAGCCTTTCTACTACCGATGGGCTCGTTTATTTTTGGGCCAAACTTCGATCTGGATTATGTCTGATAAAGCCCAACTTACTTTAAACGGGAAAACCTATGAGTTCCCTGTCATCATTGGCTCCGAAAATGAGGTAGCCATTGACATCAACGACTTGCTGGAAAAGACCGGAGCCATCACGCTTGACCCAGGTTATAAGAATACTGGAGCCACCAAAAGTGCCATCACCTTCCTGGATGGTGATCAGGGTATTCTTCGCTACCGCGGTTACGCCATTGAAGAATTAGCCGAAAAATCCACGTTCATCGAAGTCGCCTATCTGTTGATTTTTGGAAATCTGCCCAACAAACAGGAGCTGGATACCTTCACTGAGGAAATCAAAAAGCATACGCTCGTCCACGAAGACATTAAGAAGATTCTGGATGGATTTCCTTCTACCGCTCACCCAATGGGTGTTTTGGCTTCCTTATTCTGCAGCCAAACCGCCTTTTACCCTGAATCCCTTGACCCAAACCGTTCTGCAGAAGGCGTCCGGCTCAGTATCGTCCGCTCCCTGGCAAAAATGCCAACTTTTGCAGCCTGGGCTTATAAAAATGCTGTTGGACATCCAGTTAACTATCCAGACAATTCGCTGAACTATAGCTCGAGATTCTTAAAAATGATGTTTGCGCTTCCTGCAGAGCAATATCATGTAGATCCAGTCATTTCAAATGCATTAGATAAACTCCTGATTCTTCATGCTGATCACGAGCAAAATTGCTCCACGTCAACAGTGAGGATGGTTGGCTCTTCCAAAGCCAGCATTTACTCATCGATTTCTGCAGGCATCAATGCCTTATGGGGTCCATTACATGGTGGAGCCAATCAGGAAGTTATCATCATGCTCGAAAACATCCGTAAGGATGGCGGTAATACCGCGAAGTGGATTGAAAAGGCAAAAGACAAAAACGATCCATTCCGTCTTATGGGATTTGGGCACCGGGTATACAAAAACTTCGATCCCCGTGCCAAAATCATTAAAAAAGCAGCAGATGACGTTCTTGCGAAACTAGGAATTAACGACCCTGTTCTTGAAATCGCTACCAAGCTGGAAGAGGTAGCCCTTAAGGACCCATACTTCGTAGAAAGAAAGCTCTATCCCAATGTGGATTTCTATTCCGGAATCATTTACCGAGCACTTGGCATCCCCGTTGAATTGTTCACGGTAATGTTTGCCATGGGCCGCCTTCCTGGATGGATCGCTCAATGGAAAGAACTTCGTGAAAACAAAGAACCTATTGGTCGCCCAAGGCAGGTTTACACCGGTGAAAAGCCCCGTCCATACGTTCCTGTAGAAAACAGATAACACGTCTATTTCCTGATGGATCTTCAAAGTTCTTTTCAGCAATCGGTAGATGCCGTTCAAAAGCTTACACAGAGACCTTCAAACGAAGAACTCCTGAAGCTTTACGGATTATTTAAACAAGCAACGGATGGGGATGTAACCGGTGAGCGACCCGGTGGCTTTGACTTCAAGGGAATAGCAAAATTCGATTCATGGTCGGAGCAAAAGGGAAAATCAAGAGAGGTGGCCATGAAAGAATATGTGGATACGGTGACCACACTCCTTTCCAAATACAGTTAATTGAATCTTCAATTCGAGCCGGACTTTTCGGAAAATTCTACTGAACTCTCTCCTGAGGAGTCTCACCATGTTCGTACCGTCTTAAGAAAAAAATCCGGAGACCTCCTACACATTACCAATGGCAAAGGAGGATACTTTCAATGTCGAATCACTGAAGTTACCGGTAAAAAGTGCCTGATACTCATAGAACAAAAGGAACAACACATCCAGCCTATCAATATTTGTCTGGCCATTAGCGTTTTAAAAACATCAGAACGCATGGAATGGTTGGTTGAAAAAGCCACGGAAATTGGGGTAACCTCTATACGCTTTTTTCTGTCTATGCGTACGGAGCGAAAAAATTTGAATCTGGAAAAATTACATCACGTAGCTGTAGGCGCACTTAAACAATGCGGCCGCCTATGGCTTCCTGATCTGCGTGGACCAGAACGATTTACCGAAGTTTTAGAGACTACCGCCGATCAGAAGTTTATTGCCACTCTATCGGGCCACAGCACTCCACACCTGATCCAAATCTGTAAACCCAAACAACCTGCCTGTATCCTGATAGGACCTGAGGGAGATTTTTCCGAGGATGAAGTCAAAAGGGCTACGGAGCAAGGCTTTAAGTCGGTAACACTTGGTGATTATACCCTGAGGGCCGAAACAGCTGGATTGGTAGCAGTTCAGAATATTGTAACCTCGGGTTTTATCTGATCATTTCGAACCTTGCCGAGGGCCACTTATCTTTACCGACGATCTACACGACCATGAACGCCACGGAAGCGAAAAAGAAGATCGCTGAATTAAGCAGCGAAATCGATCGTCACAACCGACTCTATTACCTGGAGGACAAGCCCCTCATTTCCGATTATGCCTTCGATCAACTGTTAGAGGAACTCATCCGACTTGAAAAGGAATTTCCAGAGTTTAAAAAACCCGACTCGCCAACGCAACGCATCGGTGGTGGCCTGACTAAGGTTTTTGAATCTGCTCAGCACGAATTCCCCATGTTATCCTTATCGAATACCTACTCCGATCAGGAATTAAGGGACTTCGATGAGCGAGTAAGAAAAGGGTTGGATGGAGAATCCTTCGAATACTTCTGTGAACTAAAGTTTGATGGCGTCAGTATAAGCTTGATTTACGAAGATGGAGTTTTGGCACGTGCCGTTACACGGGGAGACGGGGTTCGCGGCGACAATGTCACGGTCAATGCTAAAACCATTCGGACCATACCCTTGCGCGTTCTTGGTGATGATTTCCCAAAAAAGTTCGAGGTCAGAGGGGAAATCTTCATGCCTAAAAAAGTTTTTGAGGCACTTAACCGAGAGCAGGAAGAGGCTGGA
>Ga0068872_10004148_pt1 | contig 10998 bp, 9 predicted proteins | sample NOAtaG_7_FD_66441 | JGI IMG/M metagenome (GOLD analysis project Ga0068872, IMG submission 66441) | Freshwater lake microbial communities from Lake Erie, under a cyanobacterial bloom - NOAA_Erie_Diel1S_2200h metaG | ecosystem: Environmental > Aquatic > Freshwater > Lake | place: USA: Ohio, Lake...
ACGATGTCTCCGACCAGCGCATCGCCAATTGCCTCGTCAAGCTCGATCGGGACGAGGAGGCGCTGGAGCGCTACCGCGGGCATCTCGCGCGCTTCCCGCATATCGCGGTGTCATGGAGCAACGCGGCGATCATCCTCTGCCGCCTCGATCGCGACCGCGAGGCGCTCGCGTTCTTCGACCGCGCCGTCGATGGCGACCCGGGGCTTCGCATCGCGCGCGCCAGCCGGGCGATGGCGCGCATGCGCCTGGGCATGCTGCGCGAGGGCTGGGACGACTACAGGTTCCGCGAGGCGCGGGACGAGCCGTACACGGGCGAGGCGTGGCCATCCTCGCTCGCCGGCCGCCGGATCCATGTTCGCGCCGAGCAGGGCGTCGGCGACCAGCTCTATTTCCTCCGCTTCGCGCGCCTCGCCGCCGGGCGAGGGGCCGAGCTGACGGTCGATGTCGTCGGCAAGCTCGCAGGCATGGCGCGCCGCGCCGGCTTCGTGGTGTCGGAGGAGGCGCCGGAGGGCGCGCAGTCCGTCTTCATGGGCGACCTGCCCTGGCTGCTCGGCTGCGGCGACGACGACTTCCCGCCGCCATTCGCGATCGAGCCCCTTCCGGAGAGCGTCGCGCGGGCGCGCGAGCTGCTCGCCGGACTGCCTCGGCCGATCGTCGGCGCGACCTGGCGCGCGGGCGGGGTGCGGGGAAAGAAGGACACGATCAAGCTGGTGCCCCCCGCGGCGTTCGGCGCCGCGTTGCGCGGCGCGACCGGAAGCGTGGTCTCGCTCCAGCGCCTTCCCGAGCCGGGCGAGACCGAGGCCTTCTCTGCTGCCCTCGGCCGCGGTGTCCTCGACCTCAGCGCCTGCAACGACGACCTCGAGCTCATGCTCGCGCTCATGGCGCAGGTGGACGCCTATGCCGGGGTGAGCAACGCCAACCTCCATCTGCGCTGCGCCGTCGGCCTGCCGTCCGACATCCTCGTGACGTTCCCGCTCGACTGGCGCTGGATGCGCGCCGAGGGCGGATTCCTGCCCTGGTATCCCGGGTGCCGCTCCTACCGCCAGGCGCCCGCCGGCGGCTGGGCGCAGGCGCTGGAGGAACTCGCGGCCGCCGCGCGCGGCTGGCGCGCGTGAACGCCGGCCCGTCCGGGCTTGCGGACGCGCTGCGCGCCGCGCTCGCCGCGCATGGCCGCGGCGAGCTCGACGAAGCCGCGGCGGAACTCGATCGCGCGGCCAGGATCGCCCCTTCGCACCCGGACCTGCTGCACCTGCGTGGCCTCGTCGCGATGGGACGGGGCGCCGCGTCGGAGGCGATCGCCTGGCTCGCGCGCGCGACCGACGCCGCGCCGGCGACGGCGCTCTACTGGAACAACCTCGGCTATGCGCGGCGCGAGGCCGGCGACCTCGACGGCGCCGCGCAGGCGCTTCGGCGCGCGATCGCGCTGCAGCCGGGCTACGCCTCCGCCCACAACAACCTTGGCGCGACGCTGGCGGCACGGGCCCTCTACGTCGAGGCCGCGCGCTGCTTCGACGCGGCGATCGGGCTTTCGACGGGGCAGGGAACGGAGTACGACGATGCGCGCCTCAACCGTGCCCGCGCCATGCTCTGCATGGGTCGCCTGGCCGCGGGCTGGGACGACCATCGCTTCCGCCCCACGCGCATGGGCGCGCCGCAGGCCTGGCGGATGCCGGCCGAAGCCGCCGGCTGCACGCTCGCCCTCGCGGGCGAGCAGGGCGTGGGCGACGAGCTCTTCTTCCTGCGCTTCGCGCCGATGGCCATGGCGCGCGGCGCGCTGCCGCGCTTCGCGGGCGACGCGCGCCTTGCCGGAATGGCCGCGCGCGCGGGCATCGCACCGGCCACGGGCGGCGAGGAACGCCGGATCTCGATCGGCGACCTGCCCTGGGCGCTCGGCTGCGGGGACGCGGACGTCCCGCCGCCGCTCCGGCTCGACCCGCTGCCCGAGGCGATGCGCCGCGTCGCGTCACTGCTCTCGCCACTGCCGCGCCCGCTCGTCGGCGTGGCGTGGCGCGCGGGAGGCGTCGCGGGCGCGCACGACACGACGAAGCAGGTGCCGCCCGCGCGACTTGGCGTCGCGCTGCGCGGTGCGCGTGGCACGTTCGTCAGCATCCAGCGACACCCGCGTCCAGGCGAGCTCGCCGCGTTCTCCGCAGGCGCGGGCCGGCCGGCCGCGGACCTGTCCGGCGCGAACGAGGACCTCGAGCTGCTGCTCGCCGTCGTCGCCTCCCTCGATTTCCTCGTCGGCGTCAGCAGCACCAGCGTCCACCTGCGCTGCGGCGCGGGCCTCGGTTCCGACATCCTCGTGCCATTCCCGATGGACTGGCGCTGGCGCGACGAGGAAAGCGGCGGCGCGCCGTGGTACCCGGGCTGCGCGGCCTATCGCCAGGGACCGGACGGGGGATGGGACCGGCAGCTGGCGCAGCTCGGTGCCTCGATCGCCGCGCGCGCGAGGTGAGCGCGCGCCGGCTTCAGTGCATGACCGGCGTGGGCAGGTCCAGCGAGAGGAGCATCATGTCGCGGCGGATGCGCGCGCCCCGCGCCGGCTCGAAGCCGCGGAAGCTCGCGTCCGTCTCCGGGAAGGCGAGGAGGGAATTGGTCCTGAAGGGCAGGGTGGTGACGAGGTCGAAGGCCTCGCGGCCCGCGCCCGGGCCGGGCAGCGGCGCGCCCTCGCGCGGCATGTACAGCGAGGTGCCGAGGTCGGCGCGCCTGTCGTCGGGCGCGAGCTGGAACATCGCGGTGAGGACGCGGCCCGGGACCGAGGCATGTGGCAGCAGCGGCGCCGGGGACCTGTCCCGGACCAGGCTCACGCGCGTGTCGAGGTCGGTATGCGCTGCGGCGTTGCCGAGGCCCAGGCGCTCCGAGATCGTCTCGTAGAACTTCGCCGTGAGCCACCCGCCGAACTCGACATGGTCGAAGGCCTCGAAGGCCGCGGTCCAGAAGCCGGCGCGTTCGGCGTCCATTCTGTTGCAGCCGCGGCGCGCGCCCTTGATCGACCTGCGTCCCTCCACGTGCTCGGCGGCCGCGCCCTCGTCCCGGTCGTAGGCCCGGATGCCGGGGAGGTTCGCGAGCAGGCGGCGGTAGAAGCCGGCGGGGAGGATGTCCTCGACGAAGACATGGGGAAAGGGATAGGTGCGCAGCGGCGCGTGCGCGATCTGGTAGATCGCGTGGCGGCGCGCGTCGGCGAACGCCCTTTCCTCGGCCTGCATCGCGGCGCGGCCGGTCCCGTCAGCCGGCGCGGGGAAGCGCGGCGTCGCGCGCCTGGCAGGCGAGCATGCGGTCGCGCTCGGCGCGCCAGAGGTCGGCGTAGCTGCAGTCGCGGAACTGCTCGAAGTACGGTCCGCCGATCGTGTAGTGGAGGTTCGAGACCTCCGAGGCGGGCACGTTCGGGTCGTAGTCGACGAGGTGGTTCCAGCGATGCGGGATCTCGCCGATCATGTGGTCGCCCGCGAGCCACTTGAACTGGTGCAGCTCGAGCCCGGTCGCCGAGTTGACGTAGTCGGGCGTGAGCGCCCGGCAGCGTGCGTTGTTGAAGAGGATCGCGCTCGACCAGTTCTTCTTCTCGTACTTGGTCTGGGTCGCGCCCAGGAACTTCACCTTCTCGGCCGGGACGTGGCTGTGCTTCACGACCTGGACGGCGCTGGCGTCGTCGCGCAGGTCCCAGAGCCTGGACACGTCGTCGAGCATCAGCATGTCGCAGTCGAAGAAGGCCGCCCATCCCTCGTAGCCGCAGAGATAGGGCACGAGGAAGCGGGTGAAGGAGAAGTCGGTCGACTGCAGCGCGTGGCGCGGCCGCGTGTAGACCTGCGACAGCTGCGTGAGCATCAGCGGCGCGATCGTCACCGGACGGGTGGCGCGCGCCATGATGGAATGCGCGAAGACGTGGTAGGCGGCGCTCTCGCGCGGATCGTAGCCGATGAAGATCCTGATCATGGTGCCTGCTCCTTCGTCCTCACGGGTTCGCGCGGCGTTCGGCGACGCGCTTGGCCGCCCGCGCGATGGGGTCGCTCCAGTCGCCCTCCGCACGCTGCCGCAGCAGCGCGAGCGACGGGTACCAGGGGCTGTCCGGACGCTCGAGCAGCCATTGCCACTTGAGGCCGCGCGCGCGCGGCAGGAGGACCGTCCCGGGCCGCCCGAGCGCGCCGGCGAGATGCGCGGCGACGTTGCTGATCGTCACGACATGGTCCATCGCCGCGACCTGCGCGGCGAAGCCGTCGAGGTCGCGCAACTGGTCGATCGCGGGATCGTGGACGATGTCGACGCCGAGGGTGGCGCGCGCCGCCTCGACCTGCCGGGCCACCGACCCGTACTGGAGCGAGACGAAGCGGATCCCGGGAATGCGCAGGACCGGAGCCAAGGCGAGCAGGTCGATGCTCTTCTCCGCCGCCTCGCGCCGCGCGCCGCTCATCCAGGAGATGCCGACCACGCGGTCGTGGCCATCGGCGGCGTAGCGCGCGCGCAGCGCGGCGACGCGCTCGCGGTCCGGCCGGACATAGCCGGCATGGCGCGGGAAGTCGGCGATCGCGCCGCGCAATTCGCCACCGAGGCTCGCCACCGGCATGGAGGCGTCGAACGCGCCCATCGTCTCGGGCGCCGGCGGGTTCGTCGGGGCGACGAAGCGGAAGCCGCGGAAGGAGCGGGCGAACAGCGGCACGAGCCGCGGGTCGCACTCGACGACGCCGCCGATCCCTCGGCTCGCGAGGTCCGGCAGCATCGAGGCGAAGAGCAGTTCCTCGCCGACGCCCTGCTCGCCCCAGAGCAGCACGCGCGTCGCGCCCGGCCCGAGCGGCTTGCGGGGGAAGGGCCTGGCGGGGCCGCGATAGTCGTCGGTGCCGATGCCGGTCTCCCAGAGCGGCCAGCCGGCGCCGAACTCGCCGAGGCGGAGCTTCGCCTCGCCGAGGTTCCAGAGCGCGCGATGGTCGCCGGGGGCGACGACGAGCAGCGCCTCGAGGGTGCGGGCGGACTCGGCCCAGGCGCCGCGCTTGGCGAGCGACGCGGCGAGGTTGTGGCGCGGCTCGAGGTAGTCGACGTCGCATGCGCTCGCGGAGGTGAAGAGGGCCTCGGCGGCGGCATGGTCTCCGGCCGCGTCGAAGACGGTGCCGAGGTTGTTGCGCGCGACCGCGTAGTTCGGGTCGGCTTCGAGCGCGCGCTCGAAGCGCTCGGCGGCCTGCTTCAGCTGGCCCTGCTCGAGATGCATCATGCCGAGGTTGTTGTTGGCCTTGGGGTTGCGCGGTTCGCAGGCGACCGCCCGGGCGAATGCGTCCCGCGCACCCAGCTTGTCGCCGAGCGCGTAGCGCACCGAGCCGATGGCGAGCCAGCTGCCTGCGTCGGCCGGGGCGAGGCGCGCGGCGGCCTCGGCGCTGCCGGCTGCCTCGGGCAGGCGGCCGAGCGACAGGTGGGCGCCGGCGAGCTCGATGTGCACGGCCGGGTGCTCGGGCGCCTGGCGCGCGGCGCGGCGAAGGCGCTCGATGGCCTGCATGGGGTCTCCGGAGGAACGGTCGATGCGTGCGCGCAGGACGAGCGCCTCGGCGTCGTCCGGCTCGCGCGCGAGGATGGCGTCGCAGAACTCGGCCGCGGCCGCGAGGCGGCCGGCCGCGAGCGCGGCGCGCGCACGCGCACGGGGGTCGGCGACCGGTGCGGTCGGCTGATCGCCCTGGAGGGGTGCGTGCGCGGTGGCGGTTCGCGTGTCGGTCATGTGGGTCGGCCCGCCCGCCTCAGAGGTACTTGACCAGCGTCATGTCGCGCATGAGCGTGAGCATGCGGTACGACGCCTCGAGCGAGGTCTGGGTGGCGGTGAGGCTGCTGAGCGCGGAGCTCATGTCGACGTCCTCGACGTTGCCGATCTGCATGTCGAGGGCGGTGATGAAGTCGTTCTGGCGGATCGTCGTCTCCTGCAGCTGGAGCTGCTTGACGCCAAGGTCGCCGATCTCCTCGATCACGCCGTCGAAGCCGTCCTTCAGGTCCCGGATCACGCGGTTGATCACCTGCCGGTAGCCGGCCTCGTTGGCCGGGTTCAGGTCGACCACGGACAGCGCGTAGAGCGACTGCATGATCGTGTTCACGGAATCGTCGCGGCCGGTGATGCCGTAGGTGATGTCGGTGTTGGTATCGATGCGGGTGATGAGCAGGGACTCGACCGTGGCGCTGTACTCGCCATCGTAGTAGCGCACGGGCGTGGCGCCGGGCTGCGCGCCGACGGCGGTCCCGTCGAGATGCGCCACGATGTTGTCGTAGAGCGTGTCGCCGGACGCGCCGTTGTTCGCGAGCGGCGCGACGGCCGCGACGGCCGCGACGTTGGCGAGCGGCGTGCCGGCGGTCCCGGTAGAGCCCGGCTCGACCATCGGGGGCGCGTCGGACTGGCGGCCGCCGAAGAGGTAGAAGCCGTCGATCTGCGTGTTCAGGAGCTGCGCGATCTCGAGCAGCGCGCCGTTGGCCTGCGCCTTGAGCGCGGCGTTGCCGTTGGCGGCGGGGATGGTGGCGGCGCCGATCGCGGGCAGGGCGGCGTTGCGGACGTCGTTGGAGAGCGTCTTGATGCGCTCCAGCACCGACTGCATCTGCTCCATCCGGATTTCCGTCGTGATGTTCGCCTGGATGAAGGTCTGCGTGACCGTCTTGGACTGCTGCAGGCTGAGGGACAGCCGCGCGTTCTCGCCCAGGCTGCTGTAGTTGGCGCCGCGCTTGCCGGACGAGACCTGGACCTGCAGGCGGTTGAACTCCGTCTGCGTGTCCAGGATCCGGCGGCGCAGGACCTCGTTCTGGGCGAAGGTGCCGATGCTCGTGACCATGGCTCAGCTCCTCACTGCGCGACCGACATGAGGTCGTCGAACATCTGCCGCGTGGCCTGGATGACCTTGGCCGACGCGGCGTAGGACGACTGGATCTCGATCATGAGCGCGAGTTCGCGGTCCACGTTGACGCCGCTCTCCGACGAGAAGCGCGTGAACAGCTGCTGGTTGAGGGAATCGCGGGCGTCGAGCGTGTCCTTGAGCGTGCCGCGCGCGGTCGTCTGGGCGACGATGACCGAGCCGGCGTAGGCGGTCAGGGTCAGGCCGGTGCGCAGGCCGACGCTCGCGGTGAAGGGCTGGACGCGCTCGAAGCTGTCGACGATGGCGCGGGGGATCGCGTTCGCCTGCGAGATGGTCCCGATGGTCGCCGTGCTGGTGCCGTCGCGCAGGCGCCAGGGCGCCGACGAGACGTCGGCGTTCACGCCGACGCGGATGGAGAAGCCGGCGGAGGCCGTCCCCGGCTGCGCGGCGAGGATCATGGCGGTGCCGGACGGCACGTCGATGTCGATGCCCGTGCCGGCGCCCGTCGCGGGCTGCAGCGAGATGGTCGTGCCCGCCACGCCGGTGACGAGGTAGGTCGTCGGGTGGTTGGCGAAGCGCAGGTTCATCCCCGCGCTCAGGCCGGCGGCGCTGGACACCGTGAAGCTGGTCGCCCCGCCCGTCGCGGTGGCGGTGGCCGTGCGGCCCGTCACCACCGTCTCGACGTCGCCGTAGTCGAAGAGGTCCAGGTCGCTCAGCGCGAAGTTCTGCGCGACGCGCGAGACGAGTTCGTCGAGCTGCGCCTGCGCCGAGACCATGTTGTCGTCGCGCGTGTCGAGCAGGCCGCGGAACTTTCCGCCGACGATCTCGGAGGAGATGTCGACGCCGTCCAGAAGGATCCCAGAGAGGTCGCCGCCCGCGTAGCTCATCGCAGGCGATATTGACGAACTGGCGTTAAAACTCAGTTGATGCGGGTCGTTGTCGAGCAGCGGACGGCCGAGCTTCGTGAGCACGAGGACCTGGCCGTTGGACTGCTCGAAGGTGCGGATGTCGATGACCTTCGATAGGTCGGCGATCAGCTTGTCGCGGCGATCGTCGAGGTCGGCGGTCGAGCGGCCGAGGCCGCGGTTCTGCGCGATCGTGGTGTTAAGCTGGTCGAGCTGGGTGATGTAGCCGTTCGCGATCGTGACCTGGGCCTCGATCGTCCGCTCGGCGTCGAGGCGCAGGTTCTGGATCGTCTCCGAGAGTGCGTTGACGGAGGTGGCGAAGTCGTCGGCGCGCAGGAGCACCTGCTGCTGCAGCGCCGCCGAGTCAGGCTCGCCGATCAGCGCGCGGAAGGAGTTCGCGAGGTTGCCGAGCTTCGCGACGATGGACGACCCGTCGCCTGGCGCGCCGAACAGCGTCTCCAGGCGGGCGAGGTAGTCCTCCTTGACGCGCATCGTCTCGGCGATCGAGTGGCCGGCGCGGATCTCCTGCAGCAGGCTCGAGCTGACGTTGCGGCGGATCTCGCCCGCATTGACGCCCTGCGCCGAGATCCCGTTGACCAGCGTCTCGAGCGGCGCGTCCTTGCGCGTGTACCCGTCGACCGACGCGTTCGTGACGTTGCGCGAGACGAGATCCAGCTGGATCTGCGCCGCGCGCAAGCCGGTGTTCGCGGCGATCAGGATCCCGTTGAGGCTGGAGATGGGCATGGTGGCGTACCGGGTCCGGGGTGTGGCGTCCGCGGCTCAGAAGCTGCGGTCGATGGCGACGGAGATGCCGCCGCCGGAGCGCGGCGCGGCGGCCGACATCCCGTTGCGGCCATAGCCCTGGGCGCGCGGGCGCTGGGTCTCGGCGGCCTCGATGACCGCGCGCAGGACGCGCTCGTTGGCCTCGCGGGCCGCGGAGAGCGCGCGCTCGTTCTCGCGCGCCGCGGCGTCGAAGGCGGCGAAGGTCTCGCGCAGCTCGTCGCGCACGGCCTCGGTGAGGGCCCCCGCGGTCTCCGCGTCGGCGCCGAAGGACTTGACCAGCCCGGCGTAGCGCTGGACGAGCTCGCCCTTCTCGGCGATCAGCGCGGGCACCGCGCCGAGCGCGGCCGAGCGCAGCGCCTCGGTCTCCTTGCGCATGATCACCACGAGGCGGCCGGCGACGGCGAGCAGCTCGCGCATCGAGGCCGGCGTGGTCGCCGCGGGCGCGGGGCGGTGACGGAGGGTTTCAGCCATTGGTCTTCTCCTGCATGCGAAGGATCTCGCGGGCGACGTCCTGGGCGAGGCCGATGCCGCCCTTCGCCACGATCGAGCCGGCGAAGGCGTCGACCTGGAAGGAGCGCAGCATCTTCTCGGCGCTGCCCCCGCCGAACATCCCGCCGGTGTCGATCGCGTCGAACACGGGCGTGAGCATCTGGGCGAGGAACATCTGCTCGAACCTGAGGCCGGTCTGCGCCGCCTGCTCCGGCGTCGCGCGGTGCCCGGGGCGCGGCGTCGCCGACGCGACGTCGCCGGCGCGCGAGGCGGCCGAGGCGGTGGCGGCGATCGTCGCCGGGGAGAGGAGGCCGCCCATCACATCACCTCGATGTCGGCCTGCAGGGCGCCGGCCGTCTTGATGGCCTGCAGGATCGTGATCATGTCGCGCGGCCCGAAGCCGAGGGCGTTGAGGCCGTTCACGAGCTCCTGCAGCGTCACGCCGGAGGGCAGGATCGCGAGGCGGCGGTTGTTCTCCTCCTCGACCTCGATCTGGGTGCGGGGCACCACCACGGTGGCGCCCCCGGGCGCGATCGCCCCGCCGGTGATGGAGCCGGGGATGGTCGGCGCGCCGCCCGTCGAGGGGGCGAAGGGATTGGGCTGCGAGACCTGCGGGGTCTCGGTGATGCGGATGGTCAGGTTGCCGTGGGCGATGGCGACCGTGGAGATGCGCACCGCGTCGCCCATGACGATCGTGCCGGTCTTCTCGTCGATGACGACGCGGGCGACCTGGTCGGGATCGACGGGCAGCTGCTCGATGTCGGTCAGCAGGTTCACGATGTCCCCGCGACGGTTGTCGGGCACGATGACCAGGACCGTGCCGGGATCGAGCGGCCGGGCAGCGGGCGTGCGCAGGAAGTTGTTGATGGCCTGCGCGATGCGGCGCGCGGTCGTCAGGTCGGGATTGCGCAGCGAGATCCGCGTGCGGTCCATCGAGGCAAGCTGGAAGCCGAGCTCGCGCTCGACGATGCCCCCGGCGGCTATCTTGCCGGAGGTCGGGATGTTCTTGGTGACGCTGGCGCCCGCGCCGGAGGCGGTGAAGCCGCCGATCGCGACCGCGCCCTGCGCGACGGCATAGACCTCGCCGTCGGCGCCGAGCAGCGGCGTCACGAGGAGGGTGCCGCCCTGGAGCGAGGTCGCGTCGCCGAAGGTGCCGACCGCGACGTCCACGCGCGAGCCCTGGCGCGCGAAGGGCGGCAGCGTCGCCGTCACCATCACGGCCGCGACGTTCTTGGTGCGCAGGCTGCCGGCGATGTCGCGGGTGTTGACGCCGAGGCGCTCGAGCATCGCGATGATGCTCTGCTGGGTGAAGGGGGAGTTGTTGAGCGTGTCGCCCGTGCCGTTGAGGCCGATGATGAGGCCGTATCCGACCAGCTTGTTCTGACGGATGCCCTCGAAGTCGGCGATGTCCTTGATCCTGGAGCGCGCGCCGGCGTCGGCGGCGAGGCCGGCGGCGAGGCCGGCCGCGAGGATCATGGCGGCCTTGAGGCGGGCGAGGCGAAGGAAGAGGGACATGCGAGCCTGCATTCTGCGGGGACTTCGCGGATGTCCTTGCGAGGCTCGTGCCAGATCGCCCGGGCCTTCAGATGGCTGGAAAATCGACGTTTTCGAAGGGTGGACCGCGCGTGCGCCGTGGCGTGGCGGGCAATCGCTGCCTGCCTCGCGGCAAGATTTGCCGGGCGCCTCGCGCTTGCCTTGCCCGCGAGGTTTGGCGTAACGAGTTGAGGTGTCGGCGACAGACGGCTTCCAAACCCAGCGGGCGTGGCGCGAATGAAGGTCGACAATACCCCGGGATTGCGCGGAACGACCGCGACGAGGCGCGCCGACAAGGGCGCCGCGCGCGGAGGGGAGTTCGCGCGCCATCTCGACGGCTCGTCCCAGGCCTCCGGCGCCGGCGCGGCGTCCGGCGTCTCGGTGGCGGCGGGCATCGCCGGCATCCTCAGCCTGCAGGAGGTCGACGACGCCACGGCTTCGCGCAAGCGCGCCGTCAGGCGGGCGGAGACCCTCCTCGACCGGCT
>Ga0068872_10004154_pt1 | contig 10995 bp, 9 predicted proteins | sample NOAtaG_7_FD_66441 | JGI IMG/M metagenome (GOLD analysis project Ga0068872, IMG submission 66441) | Freshwater lake microbial communities from Lake Erie, under a cyanobacterial bloom - NOAA_Erie_Diel1S_2200h metaG | ecosystem: Environmental > Aquatic > Freshwater > Lake | place: USA: Ohio, Lake...
TCGTGTTCAGCAACCACCTCTTCAGCCCGCAGCGCATGGCGCTGGGCTGGAAGGTGTTCGGGCGGCGCAACGGGCCGACGCTGCGCGCGCAGATCGTCGTCCCGGCGGACTCGCCGGTCGCGACGCTCGAGGACCTGCGCGACCAGGAGATCGCCTTCGCCGGCAACGAGGCCTTCATCGGCTACAAGCTGCCCATGGCCCACCTGCTCGCGAGCTCCATCCAGGTGAAGCCGATGTTCAGCGGCAACCAGAACGCCGCGTTCGCCCAGCTCCTCGCCGGCCGCGCGAGGGCGGTGGGCAGCAACTCGATGCTGGTCGACGGCTACGCCGAGCGCGAGCGCAAGGCCTTCCGCGTGCTCTGGAGCTCGGAGGGCTACCACGACCTCGCGCTGATGGCGGCGGCGAAGGTGCCGCAGGCCCATGTCGACGCCATCGCCGACGCCTTCTTCGGGATGCATGCCGACCCGCGCGGCCGCAAGGTGCTCGAGGCGGCCTCGGCCGTGGTGTCGCTGACGGCTGCCGACCACTTCATCCCGGCCTCCATGGCCGACTACGCCAACTACGTGACGTTCTTCGAGAACGCCCCGCCCTTCCTGCGCTGAGGCGGCGGTGGGCTCCGGGGCGGTGCAGGGACGGCGCGCGGCGCCCCGTGGCGCGCCGGGGCGCTCCTGGCTCGACCTGCTGCTCCCGGGCTCGATGGTGGTGCGCGTCCTCGCGCTCTACGCCCTCGCCTGGATGCTGTGCGTCGGCAGCCTCTCCTATTTCTTCTTCCACCACGAGGTGCGCCAGCAGGTCGAGTACATGCAGGACAACGCGCTGGTGATGATGGAGATCACCGCGCAGACCGTGAGCGACAGCGCGGTGATCGGCGACTACGACACGATCCTGCGCACGCTCGACCTGGCGACGATGCGCGACCACCTGCTCGAGGTCCAGTTCATCGACCTCGGGGGCGGGCGGATCAGGAGCGTGCGCACGCGCGGGGCGCACCATGCGCTCGCCGCGCCCGGCTGGCTCGTCGCCGCCATCGCCGCGCAGCTGCCGGAGGCCAACCGCAGCATCACCGTCGGCGGCATCGACTACGGCGTGCTGCGCATGCGCTTCGATGCCGATGGCGTCGCCAGCGAGATCTGGAGCGACGTGGCGGAGGCGGTGGCCGTCGGCCTTGCCTGCTTCGTCGGCGGCGTCCTGCTGATCTGGGTCCCGTTGCGCCTCTGGCTCCGGCGCCTCGCGCTGTCGCGCATGACCGGCGGGGCCGGGAGCGCGGACGCCGCGCCCGCGCTCGACGACGCGCTGGTGCGCAGCGCGCCGGCGGAGTTCCGCGAGGCGCTCGAGGCGCTGTCCTCGACCGCGGGCAGGCTGCGCGGCGAGCTGGCCGAGCGCGAGGCGGCGCTGGCCTCGCTGCGGGGCATCATCTCCGACCTGCTGCCCGAGCGCGGCGCCGGCGCGCGCGCCGGCGAGGGCATCGGCGACATGGTCGCGACGATCTCGCGCCTCGTGCAGGAGCGCGAGGCGACGCGCGCGGAGCTGCAGCGCGCCAAGGAGGAGTCCGAGGCCGCCAACCGCGCGAAGGGCGACTTCCTCGCGACGATGTCGCACGAGCTGCGCACGCCGATGAACGGCATCCTCGGCATGGCGCAGCTGCTGGAGGCGGGCGAGCTCGACGAGGCGGAGCGCCGGCGCTTCGTGCGCACCATCTCGGATTCCGGCAGCGCGCTGCTCGCGCTGCTCAACGACATCCTCGACTTCTCCAAGATCGAGGCCGGCAAGGTCGAGGTCGTCGAGTCCGACTTCGAGCTCGGCAGGCTGGTCGACGGCACGCTGTCGCTCTTCGCCGAGGCGGCGCGCGGGAAGGGCATCGCGCTGTCGGCGGAGCTCGGCGCGCTGGCCGGGCGGTCCTATCGCTCGGACCCGATGCGCCTGCGCCAGATGCTCACGAACCTCGTCTCCAACGCCGTGAAGTTCACCCAGCGCGGCTTCGTGCGCGTCGAGGCCGCGGAGGCGCGCGGCGCCGACGGGCGCGCCTGGCTGGAGATCGCGGTCGCCGACAGCGGCATCGGCATCCCGGCGGCCAAGCAGGGACTGCTCTTCGAGCGCTTCTCGCAGGTCGACGCCTCGAGCACGCGCCGGCATGGCGGTTCGGGGCTGGGCCTGTCCATCCTGCGCGGCATCGCGCGCGCCATGGGCGGCGAGGCCGGCTTCGCGAGCGAGGAGGGCAGGGGCTCGCGCTTCTGGTTCCGCGTGCCGGTCGCCGAGGCCACGCATGCGCGGGAGGCCGGCGCCTCGGGCGCCGGCGCGGAGCGCTTCGCCGGCCGCGTCCTGATGGCCGACGACGCGCCGGCCAACCGCCTCGTCAACGAGCGCCTGCTCGCGCGGCTGGGCGTCGAGGTGCGCGCGGTCGAGGACGGCGCGCAGGCCGTCGAGGCCGCGCTGGGCGACTGGGCGCCCGACCTCGTCCTCATGGACCTGCAGATGCCGGGCATGGACGGGCTGGAGGCGACGCGCCTCGTGCGCGCGGCCGAGGCCCGCGAGGGGCGCAGGCGCGTGCCGATCGTCGCGCTGACCGCGGCGGCCTTCGACGCGGACCGCAAGCGCTGCCTCGACGCCGGCATGGACGGCTACCTCAGCAAGCCGATCATGCTCGCCAGCCTGCGCGCGGAGCTCGCGCGCTGGCTGCCGGGCCAGGCGATCGCCGGCGGCGAGGGCGCTGCCGCGCCGCCGCGCGCGTGAGGATGCTTCGCAGGCGCGAAGTTCCCGGTTAAAGACTCCCCGCGATTGCGCGATACTCCGCCCCCCGAGGCGCGAAGCGCAGAAAGACAGAGAGGGAGAGCCAGAGATGTCCGTCCGTTCCCATGGCCGCCGCCGCGTGCTGGCCGCCACCGCCGCCACCGTCGCGCTCGCCGGCGCGCCCGGAATCCTGCGCGCGCAGGCGCGCTCCGTGACGATGTACTCGGCGATGCCGACGGACATCCTCAACGCCCTGGTCCCGGCCTTCAAGGCGAAGTCGGGCATGGAGGTCCAGGTCGTCTCCGCCGGCTCGGGCGAGCTCGTCAAGCGGCTGCAGGCCGAGTCCGCGCGCCCGCTCGCCGACGCGCTGATCTCCGTCGGCGCCGACGGCATCGACGCCAACGCCGCCCTGTTCGAGCCCTACGACCCGCCCGGCAACGACAAGATCATCCCCGGCCTGCGCTACTCCAGGAACTGGATCCCGTTCACGGTCACGCTGCCCGCGGTCATCGCGGTCAACACCAGGCTGGTGCCGGAGGCCGAGATCCCGACGCAGTGGAAGGACCTCGCCGACCCCAAGTGGAAGGGCAAGGTCGCCTTCGCCGGCTCCGACAAGTCGGGCTCGGCCTTCGTGCAGATGCTGCAGATCCTGCACAACGAGGGCGAGGCCGCGGGCTGGGCGCTGTTCGGCCGCATGATGGAGAACTTCGTCATCACCGGCAGCTCGACCGCGGTGATCCGCGGCGCGGCGCAGGGCGAGTACGCGATGGCGCTGACGCTGGAGGACAACGCCCAGCGCTTCATCGATGGCGGCGCGCCGATCCGCATCGTCTACCCGAAGGAGGGCACCAGCGTGCAGGCCGACGCCATGGCGCTGGTCGCCAAGGCGCCGAACGCCGCCGCCGGCAAGGCGCTGATCGACTACATCGTCTCGCCGGAAGGCCAGGGCGTGATCGTCAAGGCCTCGGGCCGCCGCCCGATCCGCACCGACGTGCCGGGCCCGGAGAAGGCGCTCGACGTCTCCAGGCTCCCGATCAAGAACATCCCGCCGGAATGGGCGGTGTCCAAGAACAAGGAGTTCATGGATCGCTACCTGCGCCTCGCGCGGCGCTGAACGCGAGGTAGACCGGCGTGACGGCCCACGTGGCGATAGCGGGCGTGGTCAAGCGGTTCGGGCCGCTGACCGTCCTTGGCGGCGTCAGCCTCGAGCTGCCCAGGGGCGAGTTCCTGACGCTGCTGGGGCCGTCGGGCTGCGGGAAGACGACGCTGCTGCGCATCGTCGCCGGCTTCCTGCAGCAGGACGACGGGAGCGTGACGGTGGGCGGCCGCGTCATCGACGGCGAGCCGCCCCACCGGCGCGACTTCGGCATGGTGTTCCAGCACTACGCCGTGTTCCCGCACATGTCGGTCTTCGACAACGTCGCCTACGGGCTGCGCGCGCGCGGCACGCAGTCCGCCGACATCGCGCGCAAGGTCGCCTCGGCGCTGGGGCGCGTGCGGCTGGGCGACCTGGGCGGGCGCTTCCCGCCGCAGCTCTCCGGCGGCCAGAAGCAGCGCGTGGGCCTCGCCCGCGCGATCGTCATCGAGCCCGAGCTGCTGCTGATGGACGAGCCGCTGTCGAACCTCGACGCCAAGCTGCGCATCGAGATGCGGCAGGAGATCCGCCTGCTGCAGCGCGAGCTCGGCATCACGACGCTCTACGTCACCCACGACCAGGAGGAGGCGCTCGCGGTCTCGGACCGCATCGCCGTCCTCGACCGCGGCCGGCTGCTGCAGGTCGACGAGCCGCGGCGCGTCTACGAGCAGCCCTCGCATCTCTTCGTCGCCGACTTCATCGGCGGCGCCAACAAGATCCCCGCGCGCGCCGAGGGCGGCGCCGCGCGGCTGTCCGGCGGCGAGATGCTGCCGCTGCCGGTGACCGCCGCCGCGGGCAGCGAGCTCGTCGCGACGCTGCGCGCCGAGGACATCAGGCTCGAATCCCCGTCGCCCGACGCGGTGCGGCTGCGCGCGCGCGTCGTCCTCGCGTCCTACCTGGGCGCGAAGCTCCGGCTCGCCTGCGCGCTCGCGGACGGCACGCCGGTCGAGGCCGACACCGACGTCGCGGCGCGCCTGCCCGGCCCGGGCGGCGAGGTCGACCTCTGGTTCGCGCCGGGCAAGGCGCGCGTCTTCGACGCCGGGGACGGGCGGAGGGTCGGTTGAGGCGCAACCCGGTCGCCGCGGCGCTGCGCGATCCCTGGACCTTCATCGGCCTCGCGGGGATCGCCTTCGCCACCGTCTTCGCGGTCGTCCCGCTGCTGGCGCTGTTCGCGCAGAGCCTGCAGGGCCAGGACTGCGACTGCATCGGGCTCGAGAACTTCGAGACCTTCTTCGGCTCGCGCTACTTCCGCCGCGCGCTGTTCAACAGCCTGAACGTCGCCACGGCCGCGACCGTCCTGTCGCTGGCGATCGGCGTGCCGCTGGCGATCCTGTTCACGCGCTTCCGCTTCCCCGGGCGGCCGGTGCTCATGACCATGATCGTCATGTGCATGCTGTCGCCGCCGTTCATCGGCGCCTATGCGTGGGTGATCCTGTTCGGGCGCGGCGGCATGGTCACGCTCTTCGCGCGCGACACGCTCGGCATCGAGCTGCCGACCATCTACGGGCCCGCGGGCATCTCCATCGCGAGCGCCTTCAGCCACTATCCGGTCGTGTTCTTCGTCGTCTCCGGCGCGCTGCAGCGCATCGACCGCAGCTTCGAGGAGGCCGCGGCGAGCCTCGGCCGGCGCCCGGCGATGGTCGTCGCCACGGTGACCCTGCCGCTGGCGCTGCCCGGCGTCGCGACCTCGGCGCTGCTGGTCTTCCTCAGCACGCTCGCCGACTTCGGCACCGCGAACATCCTGGGCGAGGGCGAGCGCTATCCCGTCCTCGCGACGCTCGCCTACTCGCTCTACCTCAACGAGATCGGCAGCGAGCCCGGCATGGCGGCGACCACCAGCGTCGTGCTGGTGACCATCGCGCTCGGCCTGGTCCTGCTCATGCGACTCGCCTCCGACCGTCGCTCGGTCGTCGGCGACGCGGCCGCGCAGCAGCCGCCCCCGGCGCGCCTCTCGGGCTGGCGCGCGGCGGCCTGCGCGAGCGCGACGTTCCTCGTCGTCGCGGCGGCGAGCCTGCCGCTGGTCGTCGTCTGCGTGTCGTCCTTCCTCGACGCGCGCGGCGCCGTCTTCCAGGCGGAGTTCACGCTCGAGAACTACCAGAAGGCCTTCGCGCTGATCGGCGACGCGCTGTGGAACAGCATCGCCTACGCGACCGCCGCGCTGTGCGCGATCGTCGTGATGGGCTCGGCCTTCGGCTACTACGTCAGCCGCTACGGCGGCCCGCTGTCGCGGTCGCTCGACCTCGTCGCGATGATCCCCTTCGTCGTGCCCGGGACCGTGCTGGGCATCGGCTACGCCTCGGTCTTCAACGGCCCGCCCATCTACATCACCGGCACCGCCTGGATCATCGTGGTCGTGTACATCGTGCGGCGCATGCCCTACCTCACGCGCGCGGCGTCGAGCGTCGTCTACCAGATCGACCGCGGCCTCGAGGAGGCGTCGCTGAACCTCGGCGCGCCGCCGCTCGCGGGCTTCCGCAGGATCATGGTGCCGCTGATGCGGCCGGGCATCATGGCCGGCATGACCATCGCCTGGCTCGAGGTCTTCAACGAGCTCTCCGCCTCGATCGTCCTCTACACCGGCGCGACGCGCACGCTGCCGATCGCCGCCTACCAGCAGGCCTTCAACGGCGACATCGGCATCGCGGCGGCCTACGCGACCATGCTCGTCGGCATCACGGCCGCGACGCTGGCCGCGGTGATACGCCTCGGCGGCGCGGAGCAGACCCTGGCGATCAAGTGAGCGAGCCCCCGCAGGACAGGCGCTTCCAGGACTTCGCGGAGATCGCGTCGGACTGGTTCTGGGAGACCGACGCCAGCCACCGCTTCACCTTCATCTCGGGCAACCGTTTCAACTCGATCCCGGAGACCCTGTCCGAGATCCTCGGCCGCTCGCGCATCGAGATCGTCGAGCTCTACGGCCATCCCGTGCCCGAGCACCTGCTCACGCTCGAGCGCATCATGGACCGCCGCGAGGTGTTCCACGGCTTCGTCTACGAGCGGCCGACGAACAAGCCCTACGACCGTGGCAGGATCCAGTTCTGCGAGCTGAGCGGGCGGCCGGTCTTCGACGCGTCCGGCACCTTCCTCGGCTATCGCGGCACGGGCCGCGACGTGACGGCCCAGCGCGAGCGCGAGATCCGCGTCCGCGCGATGGCGGAGGCCGAGGCGCGGCGCAGCGCGGAGATGCGCAGGCTGGTCTCGATGGTGAACCACGAGCTGCGCACGCCGCTGACCGTGATCGACAGCTCCGCGCAGCGCCTCGGCGCGCGGCTCGCGGAGGACGCGGACGCGCAGCTGCGCATCGACCGCATCCGCGCCTCGGTGTCCCGGGCGGTCGACGTCATCGAGCGCATGCTGTCCAGCGCGCGGCTCGAGGACGGCCGCGTGACCACGGCGAAGGAGAGCCTCGACCTGCTTTCCCTCGTGGGCGAGGTCACGAGCCTGCAGAAGCAGATCAACCCGGCCTTCGACTTCACGATCGAGGCCGAGAACCCGGGCCTCGCCGTGGAGGGCGACCGCCACATGCTCGAGATGGTCGTCTCGAACCTGCTCTCGAACGCGGTCAAGTACTCGGGCGAGAGCCGCGCCATCGGCATCCAGCTCGGCCATGCCGAGGGCGGACGCTGGGTCGAGCTCGCGGTGACCGACCAGGGCATCGGCATCCCCCACGAGGAGCTGCCGATGCTCTTCCGGCGCTTCTTCCGCGCCAGCACGGCGCGCGGCCTCCCCGGCTCCGGCCTCGGCCTCAGCCTGGTGCGCGAGTTCGTGCAGATGCATGGCGGCTCGGTGTCGGCGACGTCGACGCCCGGCGCGGGCTCCATCTTCCGCGTGCGCCTGCCGGCGCGCGCCTAGCCGCGGGCCGGGCGGGCCACCACATCACGCTCCCCCAGCAGAAAGGCGAGCCATGACCAGCCAGCCAGGCCAGGAACCGCGCCCCGCCGCGCGGCGCGCCCTGTCCATCGTCGCCGCGGCCGCCCTCGCGCTCGCGGCCGGCTTCCCCGCCGCGATGCTCTGGACCCACGACATCGACGACGACCCCGCCTACGCCCTGCCCGCGGGCGAGCCCGCCGCCGGCGGCAGCCGCGCGGTGGCGATGATCGCCGCGCTGGTCGCGCGCGAGACCGACGAGAAGCGCTGGGTCGCCAACGATCCCTGGTTCATGCCCGGCCACTGGCTCGACAACATGCCGAACTTCCAGCAGGGCATGTTCGCCGCGCTGGCGCGCGTGACCGCCGAGCTGCGCGACCAGCTCGGCCGCGCGCGCGGCACCAGCCAGGACGACGGCGACCTGCGCGAGGCCGCTGGCCTGCTTCAGTTCCCCGGCGACAAGTGGGTGATCGACCTCGCGACCTCGCCCTGGCCCCAGGCGCCGAGCGAGGCGCAGTACCGCCGCGCGCGCCAGGCGCTGCTTGCCTACAACCGCCGCCTCGCCGCGGGCCAGGCGGTGTTCGAGCGCCGCGCCGACAACCTGATCGCGACGCTGGACCGCATCGCGCTCGACCTCGGGTCCTCGGCCGCCGCGCTCGACCAGCGCATCGGCCATGGGGTCCTCGACATGCGCGCCGACGACATCTTCTTCTCGGTCAAGGGCCAGGCCCATGGCTACGCGCTGGTGCTGCGCGAGCTGGAGAAGGACTTCGCCGGCGTCGTGCGCGAGCGCGACGTGGCGACGCTCTGGCGCAGCATGCTCGCCTCGCTCGCGCATGCCGCGTCGATGGACCCGCTGGTCGTGGTCAACGCCGCGCCCGACGGCGCGCTCTTCCCGAGCCATCTCGCCGCGCAGGGCTTCTACCTGCTGCGCGCGCGCGTCCAGATGCGCGAGATCGCGGCGGTGCTCGCGAAGTGAGGGCCGCGCCGCGCGCGGCTCAGCGCGCGGGGATCGTGAAGCCCGCGCCGCCGGACACGTAGCCGTCGGGCGTCACCGAGAGCGCGTGGACCGCGGAGGTCTGCGTGTCCTGGAACACGAGCATGAAGGCCTGTCCGCCGCGCGCGCCGGCGACCGGCATCGTGCCGACCAGGCGCCAGCTGCGCGGGATGGAGACCTCGGCGGCGTCGAGCGTCGCCGCGACCTGCCGCGAGGCTGCGTTGGAGACCTCGTTGACGTTGCGCTCGATCGGCGCGAGGCGCAGCGGGCGCAGCTCGAGCCGGTCGGGCAGGTATTCGCCCGCGCGCGTCGACGCGCTGGCAAGGCATGCCGTCGCGGCGAGCGCGACGGCGGCGGCGCGCATGGGTCGCATCGCTCGTTCCTTCCTCGCGGCGGTCGCCGCGTTCATCTCGGGCAGCCGAGGTTGTAGGACCATTGCGTGCCGACGCCCGGCCCGATGACCTGGACCTCGACGACATAGGCGTCGGGCCCGCCCGGCTCCGGCCGCCAGTCGAAGCGGATCGAGCCCTGGCCCGAGACCGGCCCGTTCGTCTCCGCGAGCAGCCGGCCGCGATAGTAGACGCGGACATGGTCGGGCTGCCGCTTCGTGTCGTAGGTCACCTCGACCGGGCCGGGCCTGTCGCCGAGGAAATGGTTGTTGAGCGTCACGCCTTGCCCGCCGCTCTTCGTCTCGGCGTTGCAGGGCAGCGTGTTCGGCGGCGGCTCGGGCGGCTTCTCCGCCTGGCGCTCGGGTTGGCGCGGCGCGGGCTGCGGCACCGGTGGTGGCGCCGGTGGCGGCGGCGGCGGCGGCGGCGGAGGCGGCGGAAGTGGCGGAGCAGGTGGCGGTGGTGGCTCCTGCGGCGCCTCCATGCGCGGCGGCGGCGGGGTCTCCGGTGGCTTGGGCGGTTCGGGCGGCCTGGGTGGCTCGGGCAGGGGACAAGCGGCGCGTCGCGCACCGAGCTCGGCCTCGAGCTCGGCGATCCTGCGGCGCAGCGCGCGGCCGCGCTCCTCCTCGCGCAGCAGCTCGGCCAGCTCCGCCATCTGCCCCGGCTCGGCGCGGCACACCGGCTCGGCGCGCGGGAAGAGCCCGAGCACGGGCCCCGCGAGCAGCGCGGCGAGCGCGCCGAGCAGCAGCAGCGCGAGCGCGGCGAGCGCGGCCATGCGCCACGGCCAGGGCCGCGGCGCCTGCGCCGCGACGCCGTCGTCGAGCCGCGTCACGAAGCCGAGCGGCCCCGGCGCCGCGGCGGGGACGAGGCCCCAGCCGAGCAGCACGGGCCTGCCTTCCGCGCCGGGCGCGGCCCAGGCCTCGACATGGGCGAAGGACGGGATCTCCAGCGCGGCAGCGACCAGCGCGGGCAGGCCCGCGTCGGCCGGATCGCGCGCCGCGCGCAGCTCCGCGGCGCGTCGAAGCTCCGAGGCGAGCCGCCCGAGCTCCGCGCGCAGCGCCTCGCGCTGCGCGGCGTCGAGCGTCTCGTGGCGCGCGCTCGTCCCGCCGGGCGGCGGCGCGAAGACGAGCGCGTCGGCCTCGACCGCCACGTCGGCGAAGAGGCATGTCGTCTCCGGCCCCGCGGCCTCTGCCAGCAGCGTGCAGAGCACCGCGCGCGCGCGCGCATGGTCCCAGCCCGCCGGAAGCAGGCTGCGATGCTCCGAGGCGGCGAAGCGCTGCGTCATCGCGCGGCGCCGTGGGCGGATGCCATCGGGGCGCTCACCTGCCGCCTCTCTGGTCGGGACGGAAATCGTGCTCGAAGCCGTAGCTGTCGCGGCAGCGCGCGAGGTCGTTGCCGACGCGCTGGCAGGTCAGCTGGTCCTGGTGCCACACGGTGTTGCCCGGCGTGCACTGGACCCTTGGCTGCGTCGTCCTGAGCGTGCCGCCCGAGAACGAGGCCTCGATCGGCGCCCTGCACGCGAACCTGCCGGCCGTCGGGCAGGAATTCGATGTCTCGCGCGTTCCGCGTCCATTGGCATCGAAGCAGATGCGCCCGGCTTCCACGACGCAGGATTCCGAGCGGCCATCACCGAAGGAATGGCGCGCCTGGCTTTCCTTGCCGAGGATCCAGCACCCCTCGAGCATGCCGAGGTCTCCCTGTTCCCATCTGGACGCAGGCAGCGGCGCTGGTGGTGGCGCCGGTGGTGGCGGCGGTGGCGGCGGCGGAGGCGGCGGCGGAGGTGGTGGTGGTGGTGGTGGCGCGGGCGGCGGCTCCTCGCGCGGCGGCGGCGGGGTCTCCGGTGGCTTGGGCGGTTCGGGCGGCCTGGGTGGCTCGGGCAGGGG
>Ga0068872_10004157_pt1 | contig 10990 bp, 6 predicted proteins | sample NOAtaG_7_FD_66441 | JGI IMG/M metagenome (GOLD analysis project Ga0068872, IMG submission 66441) | Freshwater lake microbial communities from Lake Erie, under a cyanobacterial bloom - NOAA_Erie_Diel1S_2200h metaG | ecosystem: Environmental > Aquatic > Freshwater > Lake | place: USA: Ohio, Lake...
GCGAGGGAGGCCCACTCGCCCGCGTTCTGCAAGCGCGTGAGCTCGGCGTGCACCGCCTCGATCTCCACGCGCTCGGTGGCGGCGGCGTTCCAGGCCTCGGAGACGGTGTTGAGGCGGGCCTGCATGCCGGAGCGCTGGTCTTCGGCACCGACGAGGCCGTTCTTGCTGCGGAACTCATGGACCTTGACGTCCGACTCGTACTTTTTGACCTTAAAGGCCTCCTGCTGGTCCCGCAGCCAGTCCAGCGCGGAGCGCGTGCTCTCCAGCGCGCGGTCCAGGTTGGACTTCATGTAGGCCTCGGCCAATACATCGGCGAACAACGCAGCCTTCTGCGGGTCCGGGTACTCGACGGTGATGTTGACGAGGTGGGTCTCCACCACCGGCGACACGGAGAGCAGGGCGCGGAAGGCGTCCACCGGCTTCTCGGCCTCGTCGAAGTCCGTCACGCCGTGCTGCTCCTTCAGGATGCGCAGCGCCTCCTCGATCACGCTGCGAGACTGCATGATCTTGTACTGGGTGGCGTAGTAGTTGCGAAGCTCTGAAGACGACGACGCCTGCACGAACTCGCTCACCTCGTCCACCTCGATCACCCGGTCCGCCTTGGGGCTGATCTCGATGACGGCGGTGGCCGCGTAGTACCGGGTGGACAGCGAGGTCGCGACCCCGACCGTCACCACCAGCAAGCCCGTGAAAAGTGCGACGACCCATCGCCGCTTTTTGAGCACATGCCAGTAATGAAGCAGCAAAGCCTCGCCCGAGGAGGACTGCGGGCTCGGGGGTGCGTCCATCGGCGGCTCCAGGGGCGCCCGGCGCGGGCCGGCTCCCGGGGCTACGGTAGCCCGGAGCACCGGGGATGGGGAGGCCGTCGGGCCGCGCCCGCCCCACCGCGCAAGGAGGCGAAAGACGATGGAGACCCACGGGCGCCGGCGCCGAGACCACCCCGCCATGGGCTGGGCCCTCCTCGTGCCGGTTCCGGTGGCCGTGCTGCTGTTTGGCGGCGTCCAGCCAGGCCCGCGCCTCGCGGTGGTGGCGGTGGCCGCGGCCTGCGCGGCCTTCGCGCTCGCGCGCACCCCCGCGGATGTCCTGCCGCACCCCGCGGCCACCCGCGCGCTCGGCCCCGCGCTGCTCGCCTGGGTCCTCGCGCTCGGCATGCTCGTGCCGCTGCCGGCCTGGCTTCGCGCCCTTTTGCAGCCCGGTGTCGAGGCGGTGCGCGGCGGCGCGCTCGCCCTCGCCGGGGGCGGGGCCTACCCGCTGGTGCCGCATCCGGCGGCGGCCCTGGACGCGCTGGGGACCGGGGCGGCGGCGCTGCTGCTGGCGGGCGCGACGGCGGTGGCCGCGCGCCACCACCGCCGGCGGCAGCGCCTCGTCATCGGCTTGTTTGTGTGTGCGGTGATGTTCGCGCTGCTCGGCGTCGCGCAGCGGGCGGCGGGCGTCACCCACATCTACGCGGTGAGCCCCTACCCCCTCTCCACCGCGGAGGCGCGGGACGCGTTCTTCGGCACCTTCGTCAACCCGAACCACGCCGCCGCGCTCCTGGCCGCCGCCGTGCCGCTCGGGCTGGGGCTGCTGGCCCGGCCCGAGCCTGCGGTGCGCGTGGGCGTCCTGCTGGGCCTCGCGACGCTGCTGGGCGGCGTCGTCAGCACGGGCAGCCGTGGCGGCCTCCTCGCCGTCGCGGTCGGCGCCTTCGCCTTCGGGCTCGCGGCCAGCCGCGGGCCCGCCCGCGCCGTCGTGGCCGTGGTCGGGGCCACCGCGGCCCTCGGCGCCGTGGGGGTCGGGCCGGCCCGCCTCGCCGCCCGCCTCGCCGCGCTGCTCCCAGGCGCCGACCCGGCCCCGGACCCGCTCTCCGCCCGCCCAGAGATCGCCCTCGACACGCTGCGCCTCGCGGGGGCCAACCCGCTGCTCGGCGTCGGGCCGGGGGGCTTCGAGGACGCCTTCCGCACGGCGAAGTCCTCCGTGCGCTTCGTGGAGGTGAGCCACGCCCACGCCGAGCCACTGCAAGCGCTCGCCGAAGGCGGGGGGCCAGCCGTGCTCCTGCTCGGCGCAGCGGTCGGGTTTGCGGTGCACGCCAGCCTGGGCGCCATCGCCGGCGCCCCCCCGGGGCGGCGCCAGCTCAAGGCCGGCGCGCTGGGGGGGGCGGCGGCCCTGCTCGCGGCGGGGCTGGTGGACTTCCCGCTGCGCATCCCGGCGCTCGCCCTGCTGTTCGGCCAGCTCCTGACCGTGGGCGTCGGCGCCGCGGCGGGAGACGCGTCGCGGCCTGCGGGGCCCGCCCGCGGCCACACGCTCGCCCGCGGGGCGGCCGGGCTCCTGGCCCTCGGCGCCGCGCTGGTCGCCGTGCCGCCGCTCCTGGCCCGCGTGGCGCCGACCCATCCGGCCGCCCCGTCGGAGCCCGCGCTCGCCCAGGGCCTGGCCGCCACGGCCGAGCTGGCCGACTTGGCGCTGCTGGAGCTGCCCGGAGAGGCCCCGGCCGCCGCGGCGCTGGCCGCCTTCGACGCCGCCACCCGCCAGCGCCCGCTGGACCCGCGGCCCCTCGTCGGGCGCTCGCGCGTGCACCTGCTCACGGGCGACGCCGCCGGGGCGCTGGCCGCCGCCGACGCCGCCATCGCCGCCGCGCCCACGCTGCCCTGGGGCCACCTCGCGCGGGCGCGGGCCCTCGGCCTCGCGGGAGACCCCGCGGGCGCCGCCGCCGCTTGGCGCGCGCTGCTGGCGCTCAACCTGCCGGACAACGACGACGCCCGGCCGTGGATCGAGAAGGCGCTGCTCACGGTGCCGCCCGCCGCGGCGCGCACCGTCCTGCCCGACCGCGCCGACCGCCTGCGCCTCGCGGCCGACCGCCTCGCCGCGCTCAACGCCCCCGACACCGCCCGCGCGCTCTTCGCCGAGGCCGTCGCGCTGGACCCGCAGTCCGGCGTGGCGGCGGCGCGCTTCCACCTCGGCGCGGGAGATCCGTCCGCGGCGCTCGACGCGCTGGCGGGCGTGCCCGTGCGCACCTGCGACGCGCGGGTGCTGGAGGCAGAGGCCCGACTGCGCCTGGGCCAGCCGTCCGAGGCCCGGGCCGCGGCGGAGGCGGCCCGCGAAAAGTGCGCGTCGGACGACCGCCGCTGGACACGGCTCCTGCTGCGCGCCCGCGCCTCCGAGGGCGACGCGACCGTCGCGGACGAGCTGGAGCGCGCCATCGCCGCCGCCCCAGAGGACGTCGGGCTGCGGCGCCTGTTCATCCGGCTGATGCGCTTGCGGGACGGGCCGCGGGTGCAGCCTCACCTGGAGGCCCTCGCCGGCGCCGGCGCCGCCACCCCCGCGGAGGCCGCAGACCTCGCGCGCCTCGCCGAAGGGCTGCCCTTGCTGCCGGAGCCGCGATGAGCGCGCTGCCTCCGGCCGCAGAGGCGGCCCTGGCCCGCACCCGCTGCTGGGACGCCGAGGTCGAGGCGCTCTACGCCGAGACGGGCGTGCCGCGGGCCGACGCCGCCTTGCAGAACCGCGCCGAGCTGCGCGGGCTGCTCTCGTTCATCGTGCGGCACGACATTCAGAGCGTCCTGGAGCTGGGCTGCTGGACGGGCGCGCTCTCCCGCTGCTTGCACGCGGCTTTTCCCCACCTGCGCCTCGCCGTGGCCGACGACGGCTACGTGGAGGGGCTGGGCTTGCCCTGGGCGCCGAGCCCGGCGGCGGCGCGGTTCCGCGGCCGGGTCGGCACGCCGGAGTACGCGGCCTTTCGCGCCGCCCTGGGCCGCGTGGACCTCGTCTTCATCGACGCGGACCACCGCTACGCCGCCGTGCGGGCGGACTTCCTGCGCGAGCAGGCCGCGCCCCACCGCTTCCTGGCGCTGCACGACATCACGGGGGCGAACCGGCACACCCGCGGGGTGGCCCGCCTGTGGCGGGAGCTGCCGCCCGGCCACACCGCGGCGCTCGTGCGCCCGATGGAGGAGCTGGGGCGCCCGTGGAGCGAGATGGGCATCGGCTTTTGGAGCGCGGCAGAGGCGCCGATGGACTTCGGGCCTCCGGCCTGGCCCCCCGGCCGGGGCGGGTGAAGGAAGGGGGCGTTGCGGGGGAAACCTTGGTTTCCCCTGCCCCATGCCGACAAAGGCCGGCCGCGCTCAGCCCTCGTCGTCCCCGGCGGGGGCCGCGGCATAGAGGCGCGCGAGCTCGGCGTCGAGGGCCTTCGCCTCGTCCTTGGAGAGCCCGCCGAACAGCGTGATGACGGCGTTCAGGCGGTCCCGCGTGATGTCGCGGCCGAGCAGCTCCATGGACTCGAAGAGCGGGAGGGCGCTGGGGCGGCCGGCGATGGCGAGGAAGAAGGGCTTGACGAAGTTGCGCAGCTTCTGGGCCGTCTTGTCACAGAGGCCGCGCATCTCGGCCTCGATGGCGCCCTTTTCCCATTCGGGCATCGCGGTGAAGCGCGCGACGGCGAAGTGGAAGTCGCGCACGATGCCGGCCCGCGCCGACTCGGGGCCAAAAGCCGCGGCGTCGAGGGGGACGAGGTGGGTGAACAGGTAGTCGGCCAGGGGGAGGACGTCGGTGAAGCGCTGCGTCCGGGGGCGGATGAGCGGGACCAGCTTCTTCAGGAAGTCGCGGCCGCGCCAAGCCAGGGCGCGGTCCAGGAAGGCGTCTTCGTCGAGGCGCTCGCGCAGCCAGCGGCCGTTGAGCCAGGACAGCTTGGGCACGTCGAAGACGGGGCCGCCGAGGGAGATGCGGTCCAGGTCGAAGTGGGCGACCATCTCGTCGAGCGAGAACAGCTCGCGCTCGTCGGGCATCGTCCAGGCCATCATGCCCAGGTAGTTGAGCAGGCCCTCCGGCAGATAGCCCTGCTGCTCGTACCAGAGGAGGGACGTCGGGTTTTTGCGCTTGGAGAGCTTGGACTTGTCCGGGTTGCGCAGCAGCGGCAGGTGGCAGAGCTGCGGGGGCTCCCAGCCGAAGGCCGCGTAGAGCAGCAGGTGCTTGGGGGCGCTGTTGATCCATTCTTCGCCGCGGATGACGTGCGTGATGCGCATCAGGCGGTCGTCCACCACGTTGGCGAGGTGGTACGTGGGCAGGCCGTCGCTCTTGAGCAGGACCTGCATGTCCACTTGCGCCCAGGGGATGCGGATCTCGCCGCGGAGGCGGTCTTGGAAGACGCAGTCGCCCTCGCGCGGGACCTTGAGCCGCACGACGTGGGACTCACCGGCGGCGGCGCGGGCCGCGCTCTCGCTCCCGGACAGGCCGAGGCAGTGGCCGTCGTAGCCGAGCCCGGCCTCGCCGGCGGCCTGGCGGGCGCGCAGGGCCTTCAGCCGATCGGACGTGCAGAAGCAGCGAAAGGCGTGCCCGCTGTCGAGCAGGCGCTGGGTGTGCTCCTGGTAGATGGCCGAGCGCTCGGACTGGCGGTACGGCCCGTGCGGCCCGCCGACATCGGGCCCTTCGTCCCATTGCAGGCCGGCCCAGCGCAGGCTGTGGAGGATCATCCGCTCCGAGGCGCGCGTGGACCGCACCTGGTCCGTGTCCTCGATGCGGAGGATGAACTCGCCGCCCTGGCTCTTCGCGAAGCAATAGTTAAAAAGCGCGACGTAGGCGGTGCCGACGTGCGGGTCTCCCGTCGGCGACGGGGCGATGCGGGTGCGGACGGTCATGGGCGACTCCGGGCCCCGCCGTCTAATGCGGCCGCGGGGGCCGCTCCACCCGGTTGAGCGGCAGGCCAGGCGGGGGCCCAACCAGCTCATGGAGTTGGATGCTGTGGTTTCCCTGGATGGGGATGCGGCCGAGGACGGCGGCCCGCGCCCGCGAGCGCCGGGCCGCGACGTCGGTGAGCAGGACCCGGCCGCGGTGGGCGGAGAGGTTCATGAGCCAGCGGGCGAGGTAGAACGGGCCGGCGAGCTCCCATCCCTCGGCCGGCCGCCCGGTGTCCGGGCGCAAGCGGGCGACGCCGGGGCACACACCCGCGGCGAGGCGGAACCCGCCGGCCATCGCTTCGGCCTGGAAGTCGAGCGCCGCGCGCACCACGCGGTCCAGCGTGCGCTCCAAGCCGGCGTCCGCCGCCCAGACGGCGAGCAGGCTGCCGCCGGCGCGCTCCCAGACTTGGCCGTCCTCGGCCTCCACGCGGGCGACCCAGCCGGCGAGCAGCTCCTCGGCGCTGCGGCGCGGCGAGGCGATGCTGCGCGGGGGCAGGGCGGCCTCGGCGGCCAGCACCACGACGGTGGTGGGGTGCGCGAGATCTTCGAGGCGCACGGGCGCCTCGCCCTTGGCGGCGGCCTCGGCGGCGGCGGCGGCGGCGCGCACGAAGGCCGCGAGGTCGGAGTGGGTGGCGCGGTGGCCCTCGCGGAGGACCACGCGCGTCAGCGCCTCCAAGAAGGCGTGGGCGTCGGGGAAGCGGTCTTCGGGGCGGCGCTGCAGCGCCTTCAGCAGCAGGCTCTCCACGTCCTCCGAGAGCTCCGGCCGGTAGCCCCGCGGGCTCGGCACCTCGGCGCGACGGACGCGGTCCAGGGTTTGGTCCCGCGTTTTGGCCTTGAAGAGGCGCTGCCCCGTGAGCAGCTCGTAGAGCACGATGCCGAGGGAGAAGAGGTCCGTGCGGCGGTCCAGCGGGCGGCCGTCCACCTGCTCGGGCGACATGTAGGCGTACTTGCCGCGGACGACCTTGTGCAGGGCCTTGCTCTGGAAGGCGGCGCGGCTGATGCCGAAGTCGGTGAGCTTGACCTCTCCGGCGAGCGAGCACAGGACGTTTTGCGGCGAGATGTCGCAGTGGACGATGCGCATCGGCGCGCCGTCGTCGGCCGCGCGCTCGTGCGCGAAGGCCAGCGCCTTGAGCACTTCGCCGGCGATGAAAAGCGCGAGCGGCACCGGGAAGGGCCCGAGGCTGCGCGCCTGGGCGATCAGGCGGGCGAGGTCGAGCCCGTGCACGAACTCCATCGCCATGAACAGCGTGTCGTCCGTGCGGTCCAGCTCGAAGACCTGCACGATGTTGACATGCACGAGATGCGTCGCGATGCGCGCCTCGTCCACGAACAGCCGCACGAACTCTTCGTCTTCGGCGAGAGACGTGAGCACCTTTTTGATGCAGACGATCTTCTCGAAGCCCGCGACGCCCTGCTGGCGCGCCCGCCAGACCTCAGCCATGCCGCCGGTCGCGATGGGCTCGATCAGATGGTACTTTCCGAAGACCTCCGGACCGGCCACGGCGCCCCCCGCTGGCCTCCCATAGCGCGGCGGCGCCGCGCCTGCCCTCCCGACGCGGGCCCGTCGGCCCGCGTGCACGCCCGGCACCGCCCGGATAAACCGCGCGCTGAATGAACGCTCATTCAGGAGGCGCCGGCCCCGCGCTCCCGCGATCGGCCGCCGCCCCGCCGGAGGACAGATGGCCCAGCAGATCTCGAAGGTCGCCGTGCTCGGCGCGGGCGTCATGGGGCAGGGCATCGCCGCCCACCTCGCCAACGCCGGCGTGCCGTCCGTGTTGTTCGACGTCGTCCCCAAGGAGGGGCCGCGCAGCAAGCTGGCGGTCGACGGCATCGCCAACGCCGCCAAGCTGAAGCCGGCCGCCTTCTACAAAAAGGACGACGCGCGCCTCATCACGGCCGCCAACTACGAAGACGACGCGGCCCTGCTCGCCACCTGCGACCTCATCATCGAGGTGGTGGTGGAGCGCCTCGACATCAAGGCCAAGGTCTTCGACTGGGTGGCGAAGAACCGCCGCCCCGGGTCCATCGTCGCGTCCAACACCTCCGGCCTCAAGCTGGTCGACATGGCCGCCTCGATGCCCGAGGAGATGCGCCAGCACTTCCTCGTGATGCACTTCTTCAACCCGGTGCGCTACATGCGCCTGCTCGAGCTGGTGGGCGGCCCGGAGACGCGCCCCGAGGTGCTCGCGGCGGTGGCCTCCTTCGGCGAGAAGAAGCTCGGCAAGGGCATCGTCTACGCGAAGGACACCCCCAACTTCGTCGCCAACCGCATCGGCACCTTCGGCATCCTCTCCGTGTTCAAGCACATGGAGCGCATCGGCCTCACGGTCGAGGAGGTGGACGCGGTCTTCGGCCCCAACATGGGCCGCCCCAAGTCCGCCGTCTTCCGCACCGCAGACCTCGTGGGCCTCGACACGCTGGACCACGTCCTCGGCAACGTCTTCCACGGCTGCCCGGCCGACGAGAAGCGCGAGATGTTCCAGTCCCCGTCGTGGCTGAAGGCGATGATCGCCGAGGGCGCGCTGGGCGACAAGACGGGCAAGGGCTTCTACCAGAAGCAGCGCGGCGGCGGCGGCAAGGTCATCCTGGCCCGCAACCTGCAGACGGGCGAGTACGCGCCCTCCGCCAAGGTCAAGTTCAAGTCCACCGGCGAGGCCCGGAACTTCGACACCGCGGCCGAAAAGATGCGCATCATGGTCCGCGGAGAGGACAAGGCGGCCCAGCTCGCGTGGGCCTGCACCGCCGAGACCCTCATCTACGCGGCCAACCGCATCCCCGAGATCGCCGACGACATCGTCAACATCGACCGCGGCATGCGCTGGGGCTTCGCCTGGGACCTCGGGCCCTTCGAGAGCTGGGACGCGCTGGGCGTGCCCGAGACGGTCGCCCGCATGCAGGCCGAGGGCCACACCGTGCCGGCCTGGGTGGAGGCGATGCTCGCCAGCGGCCGCACCTCCTTCTACGCCCGCGACGCCGCGGGCCGCCTCACCTTCTGGGACGCCGTGGCCGGCGGGGCCCGCCCGGTCCCGCAGAGCAGCGCCTGGCTCCTCGTCTCCGACGTCGAGGCCCGCGGCCCGGCCCTCCACACCACCGACACCGCCTCCCTCCACGACATCGGCGACGGCGTGGCGCTGCTGCGCTTCCACGGCAAGATGAACGCGATCGACGACAACGTCATCGCCCAGTACGAGCGCGCGCTGGACCTGCTGGACGCCGGCCGCTTCGAGGCCCTCGTCGTCGGCAACCAGGGCGGCAACGCCTTCTGCGCCGGCGCCAACCTGATGATGGTCGGCATGGCGGCCATGCAGGGCGCCTGGGACGAGCTGGGCGGCATGATCTCCCGCCTCCAGGGCGTCCTGCAGCGCGCCAAGTACAGCGACAAGCCGGTGGTGGCGGCGCCCTGGGGCCTCACGCTCGGCGGCGGCGCCGAGGTCGCGATGCAGTGCGCGCACACGCAGGCGGCCGGCGAGCTCTACATGGGCCTCGTCGAGGTGGGCGTGGGCGTCACCCCGGCCGGCGGCGGCTGCAAGGAGATGCTCGCCCGCTACCTGGGCGACATCCCCGAGGGCACCACCTACGACCCGAACCCCTTCGTCCAGGCGGCCTTCAAGAACATCGCCACCGCGCAGGTCGCCGTGTCGGCCGAGGAGGCCCGCGCGATCGGCTACCTCCGCCCGTCCGACCGCCTGACCTTGGACCCGGACGCCCTCATCGGCGACGCCAAGAAGGCCGCGCTCGGCCTCGTGCTGGCCGGCTACAAGGCGCCGCGCAAGCGCCGCTTCAAGCTGCCGGGCGCCTCCGGCCGCGCCGCCATCGAGCTCTTCCTCTACCAGATGCACGAGGGCGGCTTCGCCACCGACCACGACCTCACGGTGGGCAAGAAGCTCGCGTGGGTGATGACGGGCGGCGACATCCCGAACGGCACCGTCGTCGACGAAGACCACATCCTCACCCTGGAGCGCGAGGCCTTCTTGTCGCTGTGCGGCACGCAGGCCACCCAGGACCGCATCATGCACATGCTCAACACCGGCAAGCCGCTCCGCAACTAAGCCCGACGCATCGGAGGAACCCCCATGTCCCAGCAGAATCCCCGGGATGCCGTCATCGTCGCGGCCGTTCGCACCCCCGTCACGCGCGCCAAGCGCGGCGGCCTCAAGGACACGCGCCCCGACGACCTCATCTCCACCGCCATCCGCGGCCTCATGGCCCGCGTCCCCGGCTTCGATCCCGCCCTGGTCGATGACGTCGTCATCGGCACGGCCATGCCCGAAGGCGAGCAGGGCATGAACGTCGCCCGCATCGCCGGCATGGCCGCCGGCCTGCCCGCCACCGTCCCCGCGATGACCATCAACCGCTTCTGCTCGTCGGGGCTCCAGTCCCTCGCGCAGGCGGCGGCGTCCATCACGGCCGGCCACTACGACGTCGCCATCGCCGGCGGCGTCGAGTCGATGACGCAGATCCCGATGGGCGGGGACCGCCCGTCCCCCAACCCGGCGATCATGGCGGACAACCCTGGGCTCTACACGCCCATGGGCATCACCTCGGAGAACGTCGCCAAGCGCTTCGGCGTGTCCCGGGCGGAGCAGGACGCCTTCGCCGCGTCCTCCCACGCCAAGGCCGCCGCCGCCATCGCCGCCGGTCGCTTCGCCGACGAGATCGTCCCCGTCTCCACGCGGGTCTACGACAACGGCGCCTGGAAGGACGTCACCATCTCCATCGACGACGGCGTGCGCGCCGACACCACGGCGGAGGGGCTGGCCGCGCTCAAGCCCGCCTTCGCCAAGGACGGCACGACCACCGCCGGCAACTCCTCCCAGATGAGCGACGGCGCGGCCGCCGTGCTGGTCATGGCCCGCGCGGTCGCCCAGGCCCACGGCCTGCCCATCCTCGGCGTGCTGCGCAGCTACGCCGTCGTGGGCGTCGATCCCGACATCATGGGCGTCGGCCCCGCCCACGCCATCCCGAAGGCCGTCCAGAAGGCCGGCATCGCGGTGGGCGACGTCGGCGTCTTCGAGATCAACGAGGCCTTCGCCAGCCAGGCCGTCTACTGCGTGCGCGAGCTGGGCATCGACACCGCGAAGGTCAACCGCAACGGCGGCGCCATCGCGCTCGGCCACCCGCTCGGCTGCACCGGCGCCAAGCTCACCGCCAGCCTGCTCCACGAGATGCAGCGCACCGGCGCCCGCTACGGCGTCGTCAGCATGTGCATCGGCGGCGGCATGGGCGCGGCCGCGGTCTTCGAGCGCGAGGGCTGATCCGCCGGGCCCCGCCGCGGGCCCGACGCCGCGGCCCCCGGTCGGTGACGGCCGGGGGTCTTCGTTTTCGGGGGGCAGGGGGGCTTCGCCCCCCCGCAA
>Ga0068872_10004159_pt1 | contig 10987 bp, 5 predicted proteins | sample NOAtaG_7_FD_66441 | JGI IMG/M metagenome (GOLD analysis project Ga0068872, IMG submission 66441) | Freshwater lake microbial communities from Lake Erie, under a cyanobacterial bloom - NOAA_Erie_Diel1S_2200h metaG | ecosystem: Environmental > Aquatic > Freshwater > Lake | place: USA: Ohio, Lake...
GCCTACAACCGAAACGCCGTCTCGAGCAACAACGGCTTCCTCGACGACGCCTTCTTCGCGAAGGACTTCGGCGGCGGATGGACGCTGCGCGCCGGGCAGTTCAAGCCGCCGTTCCTGCGGGAAGAGCTCGTCAGCGCGACCTCGCAGCTCGCGGTCGAGCGCTCGCTCGTGAACGACGCCTTCACCGCCGGCCGCGCGCAGGGCCTGCGCCTCGGCTGGCAGGGCGAGCAGCTGAGGGTCGAGGCGTTCTACGGCGACGCGCTGCGCGCGAACGCGACGGCGCCGTACGCGGTGACGACCGGTGTTGTCGGCGCGCTGAACGCGGGCGGGGCGCTGGGCGTGGCGGCGTCGCAGAACACGGGCTTCAACGCGAATCAGAGCGACTACGCCTTCGCCGCGCGGCTCGAGTGGAAGCCGCTCGGCGAGTGGAAGCAGTTCAGGGACATGCAGAGCTACCGCGGCGAGGGGCAGGGATTCCTGCTCGGACTCGCCGGCTACGCCGAGCAGGTCGATCCGGTGTCCGGCGCGAACGGCGCCTCGCCCGACGTGATCTTCAGCGCCACGGCCGATGCCTCGATCGATTTCGGCGGCGCGCACCTCTTCATGTATGGCGTGTACCGCAGCGTGTCGCTGCATGCGGCGCAACCCGTGCGCGGCGGAGGCACGGGCGACTCGCTCGGGCAGTGGGGCGCCGTGATCCAGGGCGGCGTGTTCGTGACCGACGACGTCGAGCTGTTCGCGCGCTACGAGATGGGCGACAGCGACGCCGACCGGTATCGAACGCAGGCGACGGCCCTCCTTGCCACCGGCGGCGACCTGAGCGTCGCGACGGTCGGCATCAACTGGTGGGTCGCCGGCGTCAAGAGCAAGCAGGTCAAGTGGACGACGGACGTCGGCTACAGTCTCGAGCCTCTGGTCGACTTCGCCGCGTCCGGCGCGAACTACCTTCCCGACTCGACCGCTTCGGGCGGAACGACCAACGACGGACAGTGGGTGGTGCGCTCGCAGCTCCAGTTCATGTTCTGAGTGCCATGCCATGTCGATGAATCCAATGCGTCTCGGGGCCTCGCTTGCGCTCGCAGCCACCACGCTGCTGGCGACCGGCTGCATCGCGTCGCGCAACTCGGCGCCGCGCGTGACCAAGGCGGTGACGAGCTCCACCGACTTCAGCCGCACGAACGCGCTCGAGACGATCGACGCGGAGGAGCTGAACCAGCTCTCGAACGCGTTCGCCGACCGCTATCGCACGCTGATGGAGGACGCGATCCGCGACCTGATCGAGGGCACTCCCGACATGCGCGACGCGCAGGCCCCGGCCGACGGCGCGTCGCGGCGTCCGGTGCGGAACCTCGACGCGCGCCAGCGCGCGCTCGCGAACCGCTTCCTCGTCGAGAGCACGACCAGCGTCTACGACATCGCGACCAGCAACGATCCGTTCTCGCAGGTGCTCGACCTCACCATCATGGTGACGCTGACCAGCCAGGTGTGGATCGACAGCGACCGCGCCGCGCGCGAGTTCGGCGAGGAGCGCGGCCAGATCCTCGTCGACGCGCTGCGCACCGCGCGCGAGGAAGTGTGGGCGATCGCGGCGCGCGTGCTCCTGCCCGACCAGCTCTCCGCGCTCGACTTCATGATCGCAAGCTGGCGCCGCGAGCACGCGGACGTCGAGGACGTGAGCTTCGTCCGCTTCGACGACTTCGCCGATTCGCGCGGGAGCGCGCTCCTCGCCGAAGCGAAGGGCGGCGGCGGCCTCTTCGAGCCGTTCAACCAGGCGATCGACGAGGCTGTCCAGTACCGCAAGGTGCTCGAGCGCATCTTCTTCCTCGCGAAGCGCGCGCCGACCCTCGTGAACTGGCAGGCGCAATCGGTCATCGACCAGGTGCTTGCGAAGGACGAGACGATCGGCGCGCTCGAGAATCTCGACAGCGTGACGACGTCGGTCGAGGTCCTCGGCGCGACCGTGCAGAAGCTCGCCGGCGACGTGCCCTCGATCATCGAGCAGGAGCGCAAGGCGATCTTCGAGGAACTCGACCGCCGCCAGAAGGACATCGATGGCGCGCTTGCGAACGTGAAGGCGATCGCCGAGGACGCGCGGGCGACCACCGCCGACGTCAAGGCGACGGTCGACGCCGTCGCGCCGACCTTGAAGGAAGCGCAGGCGACGCTCGACGCCGCGCAGCCCACGCTCGCGGCCGTCGAGCGGCTCGCCGCGACATCGGAGCGCCTGCTCGGAAAGGTTGCCGAGATCTCCGGACCGCCCGACCCGAATGCGAAGCCGTTCGACATCGCCGAGTACCGCGGCGCCCTGACCGACGCCACCGCGACGCTCGTCGAGGCGAACAAGGCGCTCGACCGCGGCGAGTCGCTTGCGTCGTCGCCGGCGATCAAGGGATTGATCGACGAGGTCACCCACGCGACCGAAGAGCGCATCAAGAGCGTCGAGACGGCGGTTGCGCGCGTGGTCTGGCTTGTCGGCGCGGTGGTGGCGGGCCTCCTCGTCCTCGGCTTCGCGCTCGCCATCGCCTATCGCCGCATCGGCGGAGGGGCTTCCGCATGACACGTTCCGAACGCCGCCTCTCCATGCTTGCCCGCGTGATCCTCGCCGGGTCGCTCGCGGCGCCCGCGGGCTGCCTGAGCGTGCAGGCGCCGCCGCGCGGCCTCGACTCGCCTGCGCACGCGCACGCCACGGCAGAGGTCGAGTCGCCCGACATCGACCAGAGTCCGTATCCGAAGTTCGTCGCCGATCCGACGCTCGCGGGCACGGTCCGCTGCGTCGGAAGCTCGGCGGTCGGGTTGATCCTCAACGCGATCCGCAAGGACTTCAACGATGCGGAGCCCGACGTCGAGCTCCAGATCGTGTCGTCGGGCTCGGGCGACGCGCCCAAGATGCTCGCGAGCGGCCAGTCCGACCTCGCCCCGATGAGCCGGGCCATGAAGCCCGAGGAGATCGCGCTCGTCGAGAAGGCCCGTGGCGGAAAGGTCGAGTACGTCGACATCGCGATCGACGCGATCGCGATCAGCGTGAACCGCCGCAACCCGCTGATGCAGGTGTCGATGAAGGACCTCGACCGGCTGTTCGGTCGCGAGCGGCGTCGTGGCGGCGCGCCTGCGCTGACGTGGGGCGAGATCGGCCTGACGGACGATGCGTGGCGCGAGAACCGGGTGATGCTGTTCGGCATGGGACCGAAGAGCGGATCGCATGGCATCGTGCAGGAGGTCGTCCTCAAGGGCGGCACCTACCGCACGAGCATCAACGAGGAGCCCGTCTCCTCGAGCGTCGTCCAGGCGGTGGCCACCAATCCTTCGGCGATCGGCTATTGCAGCGCCTACTTCGTCGATCGTGCGCCGCGGACGCGCGCGCTGCTGCTCGAGGCGACCGATGGAAGCGGATACGTCGGTCCGACCGAGGAGGCGGTGCGCTCCGGGCGTTATCCGCTCAGTCGATCGCTGCGCATCTACTTCGTGCGGGACCCGGTGCGACCGAATCCGGCCGCGATGCAGTTCCTGCGCTTCCTCGTCAGCGAGGACGGGCAGTGGGCGATCGGCGAGCTCGGACAGCGCAAGATCTCGCCCGAGCAGGCGCATGCGTCGTTCGCCGCGCTGAGCAGGCCGTGAGGTCTCGCCGCGCGCGGCGCTTCTGCGCGCATGCGGAACAGGCAACCATGCCGCTTCGCGTTGACGAGGCCGCGTCGTACACTCCGTGGATGCAGTCCCCGTTTGCCGCGATCGGTCGCTGTCGCGTCACGCACCCGTTCGCCGTTTCCGTGGCGGCCGGGTGCCTTTGCATCCCGGTGGCGCTCGCGCAGCAAGGCGATCGGCAGGGGGAGACGCAGGGCGAGCTGCCGGCGGCGTGGCGCGTGGAGGCGGCGCCGCCATTGTCGCCCGCCGACGCGCTCGCGGCGTTCTCGATCGTGGACGGCTACCGCGTCGAGCTCGTCGCCGCAGAGCCGCTCGTCGAGGCGCCGGTCGCATTCGAGTTCGGTCCCGACGGAAGGCTGTGGGTCGTCGAGATGCGCGGCTACATGCGCGACGCCGACGGCGCGGGCGAGCGTGACCGGCTCGGGCGCATCAAGGTGCTGCGCGACACCGACGGCGACGGCCGCATGGACGACGCGCAGGTGTTCCTCGACGGGCTCGTGATGCCGCGCGGCATCGCGCTCTGGCGCGACGGGCTTCTTGTGATCGAGCCGCCGAACCTCCTCTTCTGCCGCGACACCGACGGCGATGGCCGGGCGGATGCGTCGGAGGTCGTCGCTGCGGGGTTCGCCGGCGCCGACAACCCCGAGCACGCGGGCAACGGCCTCGCCTTCTCGCTCGACAACGCCTTCACGTGCTCGCAGCACCCGCGGCGCTTCGTTCCCGACGGCGCGCGCATGCGCGTCGAAGCCGTCGCTCCGCACGGACAGTGGGGGGTCTCCGAAGATGCGGTCGGCCGACTCTTCTATTCGCCGAACTCCGATCCGCTGCTCGTCGACCTCTGGCCGAAGGAGTACGTCGCGCGCAATCCGTCGCAGAAGGGTTTCGATGGCGTTCCCGCGCGCGCGGCGACCGACACGCGCGTGTTCCCGTCGCGCCTCACGCCCGGCGTGAACCGCGGCTACCAGAAGGGCGTGCTCAAGGACGGGCGGCTTGCGAACTTCACGGGCGCGTGCAGTCCGCACGTCCACGAGGGCGTTGCGCTCGGAGAAGACATGCGCGGCACCGCGCTTGTCTGCGAGGCCGCCGGAAACCTCGTGCACCGCTATCGCCTCGCCGAGCGCGACGGCCGCGTGACGGCGACGCCGGCGGACGGCGACCGCTCGTTCCTCACCTCGACCGACGAGCGATTCCGACCCGTCTTCCTCGAGGCAGGGCCGGATGGCGCCATCTATCTCGCCGACATGTACCGCGGCGTGATCCAGCATCGGAACTTCATGACGACGTTCCTGCGCACGCAGGTCGAGGAACGCGGCCTCGAGTCGCCGCTCGACCGCGGGCGCATCTGGAGGATCGTCCGCACCGGTGCAGCGCCGCCGGCGATGCCCGATCTGTCGCGCATGAGCGCGATCGAGCTCGCGGGCGCGCTCGAGAGCCCCGAGAAGTCGGTGCGCACGCTTGCGCGGCGCCTGCTCGTCGAGCGGCGCGACACGGCTGCCATCTCCGAGATCCGAAGCCGATTCCTCGCGCTCGCAACGGCCCCCGCGGCGCGCGATGCGGCGGAGCGTGCGATCCACCGACCCGAGATGTTCCAACCCGAGATATCCCAACTTGAGATCTTTCAGCTTGAGATCTTCCAACTTGAGCGACTCTGGACGCTCGCCGGTTGCGGTGCGGCCGACATGGAAGTGATTCTCGCGGCTCTTAGCTCGGAAAGCCCGCTTCTCAGGATGCACGCGCTCCGCGTCGCCGAGCGTGCGCTCGACTCGGTGTCGCTCGCATCGCTCCTGAGCCGAGCCATCGAGGACGAAGCGCGACCGGTGCGCGTCCAGTCGGTGCTGACGTCGTGGCGGCTCGATCCGATGATCCGGATCGCGGTGCTCGAGCGCGGCCTGCGCCGCGACATCGGCGAGCGCGAGATGCGCAGCGCCGTGCTTGCGTCTTCGGTCGGCGCGGAGCACGCGCTTCTTTCAACGATCGCCGCAGGGCACATCCTCGACGAGGAGAGCGTGGGCGCCCGCGCCTTCGCGTCAGAACTCGTGGAACTCGTGCTTGACGACGGCAGCGGCCGCCCGGATCCAGCCGCGTTGCGCGATCTTCTCGCGGCCACCGCGGCCGTCGCGCGCGAACGGCCGTGGCTTGCGCGCGCGATGCTCGAGCGCATCGGCGCGCGTCAGAACCTGAACGCCCGCGAACCGACGCAACTCGTCGCGGCGTCCGAGCCTGCGGGCTGGATGGACGCGACGCGCGCGTCATCCGACGGTCTGCCGCTCATCGGCGCCGTCGACCGCCTTGTGTTCTGGCCGGGCCGGCCCGACGTGTCGTTCGTGCCGCCGCGCATCGTCGCGGCCGAGGCGATCGGATTCGAAGAGCTCGGCAAGCGCCTCTACTCGAACTGCATGAGTTGCCATCAGGCGAATGGCCGCGGATTGCCGCCCGTCTATCCGCCGCTCCGCGGCAGCGAGATCGTGCATGGCGACGTCGCGACGCTCGTGAAGATCGTGATGCACGGACTCGAGGGGCCGATCATGGTCGACGGCCAGCAGTACAACCAGGTCATGCCGGCGGCGCCGCTTCGCACCGACGAGGAGATCGCCGCCGTCCTCAGCTATGTCCGCAGCGCGTGGGGCAATGCGGCGGAGCCGGTCGACCCGGCGCTTGTCACGCGCATCCGCGAGGAAACCAAGGGCCGCAACAAGCCGTGGTCGTCCCGGGAACTCGGCCTGCATCCCTGAGCGCCGGCTCGGGTTGCGGCACGATCGCCGGGGGCCGCCCTTCAGGACTTGCCCAGTTCGACGAGCTCGACGCCCGACTCGGCGAGCAGTTCGCGCGACTTCGCGAAGTTCGCCTCCCAGTGCTCGTCGCCCTTGCCGGCGCGGTAGGTCACGACGCGCACGATTCCCGCCTGGATGATCGAGAGCGTGCAGTGAACGCACGGCGCGAAGCTGGTGTAGAGCGTCGATCCGACCGGAGTGACGCCGTTGCGCGCGCACTGGATGATCGCGTTCATCTCGGCGTGGCAGATGAGGTCGTACTTCACCGGGCGCTCGAGCCGTTCCGGCTTGTCCTCGATGCCGCGCGGCAGGCCGTTGAAGCCGGTCGCGACGATCTGACGGGCCGGACTCACGATGACGGCGCCGACGCCGCGCGACGGATCCTTCGACCACGCTGCGATCGTGTCGCTCAGTCCGAGGAAGCGGCGGTCCCATTTCAGCGCGCGTTGCGGGTCGTGCATGGCGCGAATGTAGCGGCAATCGCGCCGTTCACCAGCGCGAAAGCAGGATGCCGAGATCGGCCGAATCGACGGCTCCGCTCGCATCGAGATCGGCGCGGGCTCCTGGCTGCGCGGGGCCCCACGCACTGAGCAGTACGCCGAGGTCCGCGGAATCGATGAAGCCGTCGACGTTGAGATCGCCGCGCGGCGGCGCCACCGGACCGGCCGCAACCGCGCCCGACGCCGAGATCCGCGCATCTCCGATCTGCCCCTCGAAGCCAGGGTTGTTCGGATCGGCGTTGACACCGGTGCTCGCCAGCACGCCGACCACCGTGTCGACGATCAGCCCTGCCGGAACGGCCTTGCTCGGCCATTCCGGATGCTGCGCGCGGACGAGCGCCGCGGCTCCGGACACGAATGCGGTCGCGAACGAGGTTCCTTCCCACACGCCGTAGCCACCACCTGGGACCGGGCCGATGATCGACTTGGTCGGATCGGCGCCCGCCACCGTCACGAGCGAGTCGCCGGGCGCGGAGAGCGCAAGCTGGTTTCCGAAGTTCGCGAACGGCGCGAGCGCGTCGTTCCAGTCGAGCGCCGTGACGCCGACGGCGTTCGCATCGCTCGCCGGATACTCCTTCGGGTCGTCCGTCGCCCGGTTGCCTGCCGCTCCGACGACCATCACGCCCTTCGCCTTCGCCTCGGCCACGACATCGCTGATCGTGATCGATTCGTAGTCCTCGCCGAGGCTCATGTTGACCACATGCGCGCCCCTGTCGATCGACCATGCGACCGCGCGGGCGATCTGGAAGTTCGTCGCGATGCCGTCGGAGTTCAGCACGCGCACCGGCAGCAGCACGGATTCCGGCGCGACGAGGCGAATGAGCCCGGCCACGAATGTTCCGTGACCGACCTGCTCGTCGACGAGGCCATCGCCGTCGTCGTCGAGCCCGTTGCCGACGTCGCTCCAGCCCTGCGACCCCGTCACGAAGTTCGCGCCCGTCGGAGAGACGCTTCCCGCAAGCGCCGGATGCGTCGCGTCGATCCCGGTGTCGACGACCGCGATCACGACGCCTGCGCCCTGCGAGCGAAGCCGCGCGAGATCAAGTCCGAGCACGCCGCGCGCGTATTGGCCCTCGTACTGCAGCGCGCCGATTCCCACGCCCGAGAGCCAGAGGCTGTCCGTGCGTCCTTCGCCGGTCTGGCCGGCGTAGTTCAACTCGCCCCATGTGATGCGGCCTTGCGCGATGAGCGTCTCGAGCACGAGGGACACGTCGTCGGGCAGCTGGTTCGCCCCGAGGCTGTAGCTGACGAGATAGATCGGACGGCCTTCGATCTGCTGCAGCACGCCCACGCCGGTGAAGCTCGATGAAAGCGCCGCGAGGGCGGTGGAGAGGGCCTTTGGCGTCTCGGCGCGCAGCATGAGCTCGCCGGGAACGAGCGGATCGGTGCCGTCGTTTGCGACGGCGGGCGCGGCAAGCGCTGCGGCGAGAAGGGCGGCGTTGAATCGTGAGAGGGACATCACAGAACCCCTGTCGTGACAAAGGGGGCCCACCACGAAGGATGGACCCCGTTCTTCATGGAAGCAAGCATGGAGGCGCGAAGTGCGGCAGATGGTCGGGCGGACCGCAAAATGCCGTCGTGAACGCCCGTCGCGATCTCCAGCGCCGCTGCATCTCGGACGGACCAGAGCGTGGTCACGAGCCTTCGCGCGCCGCCGGCGAGGAATGCGCGCGCGATTCCCGTGAGTTCATCGCCGATGTCGACCGCGTGGCGCCCGGTCTCGCAACCGGAGAGGAAGACGAGATCCGCGTCGAGTCCGAGTTCGACGATGTCGCGCAGGGGGATCCATCCGTCCGCGAGGCGCAGGCCCGAGGCGGCGGGAAGGGCCGGCACGAACCGTCCATGGCACGCGAGGTGGATCATGCGCGCGGCGGGCGCGGCCGCGCGGAATGCGGCGATGGTCGCCGAGCCTCCCTGCAGGACGCGCGCGGTCGTGCGCGCGGCGATCTCGGACACCTCGCGATCGATCAGCGGCGCATCGACATCGGCGACACCGACGACGAGCGCGTCGCCCGCGGGCCGGTCGGCCGCATCCATGCAGGCGATCGATGCGCTTGGCGCGAAGTGCAGTTCGTGCGTCTCGATGAGGCGCGCGCGGCCGTCGTCGAGCATTGCGAAAGGCACCGCATGCAGTGCGCCGAACGGCACGATCACCAGCCGCTCGGCGCGCGTGGCGATCGCCGGATGGGCTGCAAGGACCGGCGCCACGATGCGCGCGTGCAGTGCGCGCGAGAGGGCCGCGAGCGTCGCCGACACCGGACTGCGCGAGTCGCCGCGTACGCCGGCGCGAAGCTGGAACAGGAGTTTCTCGGAGAGATCGGCGACGTCGGCCGCACTCGCGATCGCCCGGGCGCAGACAAGGTCGCCTTCGAACAGGATGAAGGCGAGGATCTCGTCGCCAGCCTCGAAGTAGGCGATGAGCGCATCGGTGGGCCCGAGCCGCGATGCGACGTCCCGCGGGCCGAGGGGTGCCGCGAAGAGCGCGCCGACGCCGCTCGGCGCCTCTCGGCTCGACGCAGCGCGAAGGACGATCGCCTCGATCTCGCGCTCGATCGCGCCCATCTCCGAGAGCACGGCCGGCGCGATGCCGCGTCGTTCGCCGGGTGCGCTGCTCCGGTCGACGCCGCGCGCGTGGAGTTCGGACAAGCGGGCCCGCAGCGCGGCAAGCCCGGGCTCTGCATCCGTCGTGTCGCGCGGGAGACGCTCGAACGCGCGCAGCATGGTGTCGAGCAGCAGCCTGCTTCGGGCTTGCTCGATCGCGACGAACGCCCGCTCGAGCGATGCACGGTCCTGGCGCGCAAGGAGCTCGAGCGCGAGTTCCTCATACACCCGAACTCGTGACGATGCGAACGCCGCCCGATGCCGCTCGGCGACAAGCGCCCCGCGCAGTTCCTCGGCAAGCGCGACCGCGCGCGAAAGAAGCGCGATCGCCCCGTCGCTGTTGCCGAGGGCGCGCTCGCATGCCGCATGGATGGCGATGCAGTCGATCTCGACCGTCCCGACGCCGAGCTCGCGCGCGGCCGAAGAAGCGCGATTTGCCTGCGTCCTCGCCTCGGCCGCGTCGCCGTCGAGCAGCAGCGTGGCGGCGGCGAGCGCGTCGGCCTGGGCGCACTCGAGCGGACTTGCGCCTTCGCGCGCCATCTGCGCAAGACCGCGTGCGCGCGACGGTTCGCCCGCCCGCAACGCCGCCTCGCCCTGGACAAGCGCGGCGATGCGCGCCGTTCGCGCATCGGACATTCCGGTCGCGAGTTCCGCGGCTTCGCGCGCCGCGTGCTCGGCCGCGGCGCAGTCGCCGACGGCGGCCGCGATCCGGGCCTGCACGAGAAGGGCGCGCGCGGTCTCCGACGCGAGGCCCTTCTCGCGCGCGGTGCGCAGCGCGATCTCGAGCGACGCGAGCGCCTCGCGATGGGCGCCGAGCACGGCGAGCGCCTCAGACTCGTCGATCAGGAGACGCGCGTGATGCCCGGGCGCAATCGGGGCCGCGATGGAGGCGGCGCGTTCGAACGCGCGGATCGACTCGCCGAGGCGGCCTTGGCGGCCGAGAAGGTCGGCCCTGTTCCCGCCGACAACCGCCTGCGCAAGCCCGAGTCCCTCGAGCAGTTGCTCCGCTTCGTCGAAGGCGCGCAAGGCCTCGTCGAAGCGGTCGAGCTGAAACAGCGTCTCGCCAAGCGTGTTGAGGATCGTGCCTCGCGCAGCGCGGTCGGCCGCATCGACTCCGCCAAGCGCACACTCGAGCGCCGCGACCGCGAGCTCCCGCTCGCCGCGGACCTTGTGCACGTTCGCGATGTTGAGTTCGGCGCGCGCGGCGAGGTCGGGACGCTCGGCGTTGCGGAGCGCATCGCGTGCGGCAAGTCCGGTGCGAAGCGCTTCGTCCGTGCGGCCGAGCTTGGTCAGCGCATGGATCGAGGCGACGCCCGCGCGAGCCGCCTCGATCGAGTCTCCGGCCTGCGATGCGAGCGACCGCGCCTCCGCGGCGCGCTCGAGCGATCGATCGAGCTGCCCGAGGTATGCGAACGCGGGGATCGTGGCGCGAAGCGCGCGCGCCGCGGCGGCCGGCGCGCCCAGTTCGATCGCCAC
>Ga0068872_10004161_pt1 | contig 10986 bp, 9 predicted proteins | sample NOAtaG_7_FD_66441 | JGI IMG/M metagenome (GOLD analysis project Ga0068872, IMG submission 66441) | Freshwater lake microbial communities from Lake Erie, under a cyanobacterial bloom - NOAA_Erie_Diel1S_2200h metaG | ecosystem: Environmental > Aquatic > Freshwater > Lake | place: USA: Ohio, Lake...
ACACAATCCTCCAGCTCCAGGGCGTGGATCAGGAACATCAATTGCTCCCGGTCGGGCCCCTCGCCGATAATCGTATAGGTAAATGTTATGCCAGCTTTTTTTAGCGTGGCCATCGTGCGGAGCGCCAGGGGATAATCTTTGATCCAATGCAGGCGTCCGATGGTCAGGATGCGCAAAGTACCCGGGTTGCTCGTGCGTTTGAAATCCGTGTCTGCCAGCTCCTTTCGCAAGGCGGGATGGATTATCCGTACGGGCATGTTTTCCGGTATCCCGTGTACTTTAAGTTTTTCGGCCAATTCCCTGGCGTTGCAGTGGACTTTATCCACTTTGGCCCAAAGGGATACGTACGAACGCTGGTGGAAGATAGGGTACACATTAATATCAGAGCCGCGGAAACTGAGGGTCATCCGCGCACCGAGAAGTTGCGCATAGTGCTCCCGGCCAAATGCCTGCGCGGCAAAGGGGAAATGAAGGATATCCAACCGCGGGGTAGTCCAGATATTCGCATCGGCAATAATCTGCTTAATGGACAGCTTTTTATTGCGGAGGACGAGCAGGCGTCGCCAGTACCAACCGATCGCCAGCCAGGAACCCAGGAACGCGAACATCTGATACCAGGGCGGCAGCCGGTTGAGCCAGGGCTTGCTCCGCCAGTTATTCTGCAGAGCATTAATATCCGTTAATCGCGCAAACAATACGACATCATACGCGTCCAGATGCCCCAGAAAAGAACGGATGAAGGTCTCGGAGGGCACTGGATACTGCCCGAGGACGACCCCAATTTTTTGCTTTTTGCCCATCAAAAAATAGCCCCTACCGGAATTTTTGCAGATTATTACGGTGTGGAACCCCTATCAATTTCATAGATGTGCGTAAAGCTTTTCCAGGGTACGTTTTACATACCTTCTCAAATAGGTAAGCGGTAAAAGGAGCAGAATGGCAAGTAGTACCATTGCGCCTCCCAACAAAGGGTTGATCGGGAAAATTTTAATCCCATTTTTTGCAATCAATTTGCTATCGCCATGCCCCGCCAGCTTACTGGAGGTAAAAACGATACGTCTAATAATCGCACGGGTTAATGCGGTAAACTCTAAGGGATCTACCTGAATACTTCTTCTTTGATCCAGAGCGTATTGTGCGACTGCGTTCCGGTGCTGATCAGACGCACGGCTTTGTACGAGGTCAGCGGTATTTTCGCTTGTCCCTTTATCTATATAGCACAGGATTTGCGGAATATGCACGATTCGGTTATTGATAGCACTCACCCCGATCTCAAAGAGGGAGTCCTGATTTGTCCTTAAAGGCTTCCATTCCGGCAAGCATTTCTTTTTCCACATCCACGCACAGGTTGGCCAGGGACGCAGATGATTAAATAGTGCAGGCATGATATGGCTGTGCGAAACATCGCTGCCTTCGCGAATTTTACCCGTATCAATATTTTCTGCAATCGTATAAGTACCCGCCACCTCTGGATGTTGGCTGTGCGCTCCCAGGCTTTTCTCCAGGAACCGGGGATGATAATAGTCATCCGAATCCAGAAAGCATACATATTCTCCTATGCTTAAATCTAACCCCCGTTGCCGGCTCAGGCCGGGACCCACATTTTTTTCATTGCGCAGCAGCGTAATCCTGTCGCGGTAGCCTTCGCAAAAGTCAGGAAGCGGATAGGGTACGTCGCTGCAATCGTCCACCACGAACAATTCCCAGTCCGTAAAAGTCTGATTAATTACAGATTGTAGGGCGCGATCCGCGTATTCAAAGCGGTTAAAGACAGGGACAACAATGCTTATTGCGGGCAAAGCAATCTTCGTTTAATGGTTCATAATTTTGTGCAGTGAGGCGATGGGGATAGTCAAATTACACCCACTGCCCTCCAGAATCTTGGATTCATCGTCACTTACGCCAAATACTGTCGCATAATCGTGCCTACATGCCGAAATAATATGCCAGTAACAGTGGTTATGATGCTTACCGTTCCACCGGAACTCCACCACTAAACCCCCACTGGGCATGTAAAGGCAATTGGTGAGCGCTGCACCATGCATCCCGACCAAAAGGCTTGTCTGTGCCATCAGCGCCATGGCCTCTTCTATCGTGAGCAGATCAAAATCAACAATCCGAAAACCATATTCAGTGCTTAGCAATGATTCGACTTCCGCTTCATTCAGCACCTGCCGCCGGTATTTCTTACCCCGCTTGGCATAAATACGAAGTCCTGTTCCGTTTAAGTTTTGTGTACACAAACTACCAGGCAGCCGTAACCTGATTTTGTGGATCAATTCAGGGTGGATATGACCGCTATGATGGGATTTGGTCAGATAAGATAAACGAAAAGGGAAGAACCAGACCTCATCTGGCTTTAAAAATATAATCTCCTTAAATTCGAGGTTTAAAGTCTTCATAACCCTGAGTGCTACATTTCGCATATAAGCGGTATCCGGGAGCACAAGGCATAGCTGTGCACGCTTCTCATCATCGAGCAAGACAAGGCGCGGCAGAAAATCACAATGAAAGTGAAAATGTCCGGAAGTCCATTCATCAAAAATAACCAGACAATTGCTTTTTAAAGATACAACAAGCTTACTCTTCCGAATCTGCTTTATCAAAAACCTGAAATCATACTTAGAGGCAAAAATTACCCCAACCGCAGAGTCCTTAACAAATTTCAAACAACTGTAGATCCCCCCCTCGCCCAAAACCAAGTTCAGAAAGTAAGACTGGCGCTTAACTGGCAAGGTTTCGTAACATAACCCGTCTGTAAAGAATTCGGGGGCTTCCTCAAAATTTAAGGGCCGAACAGGATATATTATTGTTGATTCTAACAAAAGCGAGTAATCTATATTTTATTTGGAATTAATAATAAAAGCTAAGATGATTCTATGGAATTATTCAAGCAGATTTTTATAAATATCACTTTCTATTTCAATATTTCAAAATCAACTTTTTCCTGGCGAAGAAAATTTTTGATATACAAAAGCATTAAATTTATTGCGATAGTAGTTGAAATTAATATACCAATAATTATTAACCCTATACCGATTGTACTTGTCCACCCAAGGATAGCTTCCTGGGAAAAAAATTTTTTATAAATTAACACTACGGCTGTAACCAAAATAAATAAACATACCACAACAAATGATTTGATCAAAAAAATAAGTAGTTCCTCAGAATATTCTATAATTGCCTTGAGCCCATGGATAATGAGTCCGTTGTAGTTCATCTTGGAATTTCCTCCAAAACGCTCCCTGCGATCATATTTGATTTTTTGGATATCGAGCTTCTGTTTTGATAAAAAAGCGGCAAAATGAAAAAAATTTTGGCCTGCTATATTTTTAAGTGCCCTATAACTGAGCAAAGAATAGTTACCAAAAGTAATTTTCCGTCCAGTGATAATTTTGAACAAGACTTTATAAAAAAAATATCCTGCTTTAAAAATAAGCCCCTCCTTGCGTTTAGCGCGTTCAAAAAATACTACATCGAAATTTTTAATGCCAACAGCATCTAAAATAGCAACAGGATCATCTTCGCCATCGCTGTCCATTATAAAAACTCCACTAAGATCACTATAAGTATTTTTAATAAAAATTAATCCCTGTCTTATAGCTTCCTGGTGACCGGCATTATATATTAAACGGATTATTCGAAAATCAAAATTTTCAGTGCTAAATTTGAATGATTGTAAATCATTTATAGTTTCATCAGTTGATGCATCATCAATTATGACAATAATAAACTTTTGACCTGTTTGATATAAAACGGCTTCTAATTCCTCTAAAAACCTGATAATAACAGATTTTTCATTATAGCAAGGTGCAATAATTGCGAAAGGTATGGAGTGCTTCATACTACTTTTTGAGGGTGCCACTGTACTATTCATATTACCTGGCAAGTAATAGTATTGGTGCGACAAATCTTCAAATGGCCAATGATTGAATTTTTACTTTCACATACTGTACCCAATCAAAAATTACAGGTGCTACGAGAAACAAAATTATAGGTCGTGTTGGAAACATATAGCGATGTTCCATATAACTGAAGCTATGAAAAATAGACAGTGCCAGCCATGGTGCCAAAATGAATAGGAGCTCTGGGTTTTTATGAAATAGTCGAAAAAAACCGATAATAGCACCTATAACTAAAATAAAATTTAATAAGTTGACTATAAAATGTACACTAAAAAAAACAATATTGCCCGGTATCGGCCCAATCGCAAAACGGGAAACATCTGCCGAGTTAATCTGTAAATAATGCCCAAAAAGCAAGCGTATAAATGCCTGCTTGAAAAAATTCAAAGGATGTGCCAGAAAATCTTTGATTAGCCACCTGCTATAAACCTGAAATATCGTTTCGTTCCGACCATCCATCTCCGCTTTTAAAGATACTTTTGAAGCTTCCCAATCCTGATAATCCCTGCTATCCGGGCGAATAGAATTTTCCCAAAACCTCCAATCCCAGGGCTCCGTACGAAATTGAAAGCGTCCGTGGTGCATCACGTAAATTAAATAAGATTCCTGCAAAGGCTGTTGCTGGTTTCCTGGAAGGTTCCGTATTCCAAGGCTCATCATCACCAATAATAGGCTACTAATCAAAAATGGGATTTTAATAAACCGAATCAGTGCCGGTTTTATTTTGTATCTGGATTTTTTCCATAAATATCCTGCAATTAACAAAAAACAAGGTAGCAGTAATGCACTATTCGGCCGGGCTGCAATCAAAAATAGTATGCCCGTAATGATGAACACCGAACTGCTCATAGCACTTTTTTCCTGTTCTCTGAAAAACAACACAATTCCGTAAACTAAGAAGGCACAACCACAAAAAGCCATTGTTTCAGCAATTATCCCTATACCATAATAAATATGTATAGGGACTAAGAAAGCTAAAACCGCAACTATCATCGAAAATTTTGAGCTACCATACAAAATAGATGCTGCCCGCCCAATTAACCAAATTGCTAAAATAGACCAAATGGTATTCCACACCACTGCCCATTTCCAATAATACGCGTCATCTTTCCCTGGACCTGCAAAAATATAAGGCACAGCATAAAACAGAGACGGCCCGGGTGCCTTTGTCAATTCAACTGAAGCTAATGGAGTCTTTCCCCATACCCATTCCGTAATCTGCTTTGCCTCTGCATGAAAAGTCCAATCGCCAAATATTTTTGCCCTAAATGGCAAATTCAATAGAATAGCCAACGCAGCAATTGAAAGGAAAATAATTAAAAATTGGGCGCTGAATACTTTAATTTTTTTCATTCGTCAAAGTTGCATCTACGAATTAAATTCCGGTAAGCGTAAAAATTTGCCTTCACTTTGGGATAACCAGACAGTAAACTTGTTGCGATCGGTCAGCTTACCAGGAAAATGAGCTGTTTTCGTTCACATGAAGGCTTTTAAAGAAAAATAGCCGGACTATATGGCCAAAAAAGACACAGTGTGGACGGGAAATAGCCAGTTTAGCCCAGCATAATCCTGACGAAACAAGTCTAAGTTTAGTTTAGCGCTATAAATTCCAACACCCCCCGTCCAAACGCCTCGATCTTAGCATCATAATCATATTGGACTACCGGCTTTGATTCAAGTGCCTCCAGCATCAGCCCGGCAAGTGCCCCGGCATCGTCCGTGCCGAAATACCTGCCTGTTGTGCCCAGTTGTTCGCGGTTTACATCCAGGTCGGAAGCCAGCACCGGCTGATTCATAGCCATAGCATCTTCGATGACCGTGCTCCAGCCTTCAAAACGGGAGGGCTGGATGATGGCACGGGCATGCTGCATCAACTGCAGTTGTTCCCGGCGATCCAGAAAACCCAGGAAACGCACTTCTGAGTGCAGTTGCCTGTCCGCTACATACGCCTTTAGGCCTTCGACGTAACCGGGGTTGCGGTTGTCGTTCTCCTTGCCGGAAAATGCCAGTACAATGGAATGCCCTTGTTCCCGCAACAACTCTACCGCACGGATGGCCAGCATCTGGTTTTTGTGTGCCCAAAACTGGTTGGGCGAAAAAAAATACGTCTCCGGAAGGTCAAATTTCGCACGCAGTGCCCCGATATCGAGCGAGGCGTAAGGAGGGTGGGTACAAGCAAAATGCACTACTTTAACCTGGCAATGATGGTCTGGATAGAACATTTTCCAGTCTTTATAGACGCTTTCGCTGCTCAGTAGCAGTTTCTCTGCATTGGTGGCGATCCACCTGCACCGTTCTTGTTTGGCGCGTAGCCCTTTCTCAGTGAAGAAATGGGGGAGGTGTTTATCCTGAAAATCTGGTATCCAGTATATCCTTTTCCCGACGGGGATCTCTTCGAGGTAATTACTTTTCTGATAGGGGAAAACCGCATCCACCACACCCCTGAATTGCCGTCGGAACACTTTCCTGCCCAGTATTCTGCCGCTGATCCGGTTCATCAGGCGTAGGGCAGGGGAAGCAGGGTTTTCATCCATCCGTTCAAAGGCCATATAAGGATACCGGACTGATCCCTGCAGAAGCGCATAGTCTTTCGGATTGGAGAAAACGAGTATTTCGGGCTTCTCCGGATCGGGTAAGCGGTCCAGGGCGTGGATCAGGTTAATGATATAATACGTACCCCCGATCCATGCTTCATCGTAACTGAAGATCAGCCCCAGTTTTTTTCGCTTTGTACTCATGCCCCGATCAATGTTTTAATGCCCGATTCTATAGAAATAGCCGGTGACCAGCCTGTAAATGCTTTGATTTTGGAGATATCTGCGAGTAAGTGCATGCGGTCGCTTTTGCGGATACGTGCAGGATCCTGGTGGATCCCTATTTTTTCCTCCAGGCAGGCTTCGAAGGCCTGTACGATTTCCAGTACGGAATACTCGACCCCACGCCCAAGATTGAACACCTCCAGGCCTTCTTCAAAGCAATCGAGTAGCGCGATAATTGCCCGGGCCATATCGTGGGTATGAATAAAATCCCGCCTGGGTTCCAGATTGCCCAGAGAAATCTCCCGTTTTCCTGCATTAACCTGCTCCTGGATAACCGGTATCAGGTGAGGGTTTGTCTCATTCGGACCAAAAGCATTAAAAAACCGGCAAATAACCGTTGGGCAGCCGGTCGTATAGTGGAAGGCCTCGCAAACATACTCCCCGCTCAGCTTGCTCAACCCATAGATATCCGTCGGGTGTGGCTGCACACTTTCACTAATCGGACCTTCCATTACCGGATATACCGCTGCCGTGGAAGCGTAGAATAACTTGCGTACGCTGCCCGTGGCCGAACAAGCCTCGAGTAAATTCCGCGTACCCTGAATATTTACCTCCGCAGCCTCGAAGGGGTGCGCATTGCAATACGGGATAAAATGGATTGCCGCGAGGTGAATAACGATTTCCGGGCGGATTTGCTGCACAATTTCCAACACCCGGCTGCGGTCGCGGATATCGGCAACAAAAAAATTTTCATCCGGAATACTGATGAGGGCCCGGTTTCCAAAAGAAAGGTTATCAATGGTATATAGCTCGTGTTCCTGCTGATCGAAGGAATGGTAAAGTGCAGAGCCAATAAATCCGGATAACCCGGTAATTAATATGCGCATGAACGGGATATTGAGAAAATTTATACAAAAATCTTAAGCTTCTCGTAGTTAAAGCATCCTACGGTAAACTGCTGCCCAGTATTTCGCCGCAAAAAAAGCAAAAGCCCGATGAATCAGGCCTGTATGCTTGCCGGGAAGCGTATTATTGGACAAGCTCTTGAAAAACCGATATCGCCCCTCCGCAAAAACGGTACGTAGATTGGGGTCGCCGGAGGCAGGGGTTCCACTACAAAATGTGGGCAACGCATACTCATAAGGAGGAGGCACCCGCTTATCCCCGGTATTCTTCTGATATCCCCTGAGCTGGGACTGGTGTACATGGATGGCCTTAATCGAAAGGGAAGGGTTGTAGAATGTAAGTCTCCGCTTCCGGAATTCATACAGCAATCGGTTATCGCATCCCGGATAACCGATATAAAACCGGCCGGTTTCCACAGGGATTTGCCTCCTGAATATCCAGCAATCCTGGCTTTTGAAGCTATTGTAAAACTCCACGCTGCCTTCGCCCTTTAAATCCCAGCGGGTGAGGGCCAGCACATCGTATTTTGAAAGGCAACTTTCCACCAAAGCAAGCGTACCGTCAAAGAACACATCCGAATTGGCGATGATTTTTATCCCTTCCTCGTCAAGCGCATTCGCATAACTGAACAAATCGGAGAAGAACGGCCGCCTACCGATTGGTACCAGGACTACTTTATCCTGTGACCCAGCGGGGAAATTACTCAAATCCGGACCGTCTGGCTGCTCCAGGAATAAATAAATCCTTTGAATCTGTGGGCTGAGGATGTTTTGTTCAAGGCAAAACGCATTTTCCAGGTTCCTCGCCGACTCGGTGGAGGTGTAGTAGGGGGTGAGCAGGTACACGATTATTGTCTTTTAATTTACTTTTCTAATCAATAAAATCATTTTTTGCATTGAATCGTCTGTAAAAATATTTTTTGCGTTTCAGATACCAAAAAACTGCATAAAGTAATTCGATTTCAAATTTACCCACTGGTTTAACTAGCAAACAGCATCCTTCATATTTTTCCCAGGTTTCATGATAAGCCCTATGTGAAGAGCTATGTTCATGCCATGTTTTTATAAACTTTGATGGGTTAAGAACATAATATCCACAATCATTCATGACAGCAGCTAATCGTTGCTCGCAGTTTGGGATACCTAAATAAAAATCTGCTAATTCCAGAGCTTTTGGTCGGCCTAAAAATATCCAACTATCATGCGAATTACCATTTACATTAAACAAACGACCATTTTTTTCCCTTCTGGTCAATACATACATTAACTTCCTATGCCAACGTAGTTTTTTCAAGCTCTCAAGCGTATGATCAAACCAGATATCAGCATTTGAAATAATATTTATGGCACCTGCCTCCATATATGGAATAAAATCGCGATAAGTGGGACGTTTATTAATAGTTATTTGTTGTATCTTCTGCTCAAATAACATCGGATTTGTGAAACCTTCATTTAAAACAATTATTTTTGAAACATATATATTATCCAAGTTTTTGCGAAGACAAAAAAGAATCTCACTTTCTCTTCTTAAATCACTTAGCTGATATAGCGAAATTAGTAGGTGTATCGGCGTTTTCAAGAAAAATTGTTGTTAAGGAAAATAATTCATACAATCAAACAAAATCTTCGTCAGTACAAAAATATATCAGACTTGTTGCGATAGGTCAGTATGGAGAAAAAATGAGCTATTGCTAATACACACGAAAGTTTTTTGAGTATCTACCTAACCAACTACATCTTGCCTAAGATGATTATGTCACAAAGTTTATTGAAGACCGCCGATATACTCCTTATCGCTACTTCCAGCTATAAGAACTTCTCAAAAAACTATCTTTTTTAACAAAGCATATATCACATTGTCCGAGTGCTCCATCTAAAGGTCTCCTCAAGAAACCTGGAAAATCATAAATCGTATAGTCACGCTCTAACATGAAGTTGATCACATCCGAGATTACCGGCATATCATCTCGTTCTAATGAGGGGAATAAAGATACCTCAACAATATATACCTCGGTATTACCAAAGGTAGTTTGAGCTCCCTTTAGTGCTTCTAGTTCAAATCCCTGAATATCAAGCTTAATTAATTCTGGCATTATTATTTCATTTGAATTAATTAAGTCATCAATTGTAATAATCTCAATCTTCCGCTGTTTGCCATTTGCCAATAATGACTTTTCTTCTTTGGGTAAGAAAGAAGATCCTGCCAAGTCTTCAGATACTGTAAAAGTCAATATTTCATTGCGTGCCCCAACAGCTTTTAAAAAATAAAATGCAGTAGCAGTTTCTTCAGCGAACTTTTTTAGGTGGTACTCCATCTCAGTTTGAGGTTCTACCAAATAGAAATGAGCATTTGGAAAAATGTTCCTTGCCATAATACTCCAATTTGTATTATTGGCACCAATATCAAGAATTGATTTGCAATCAAAGCCACGAGACTTCAAATCTTCTAATAGTGAATCCATACGGCCAATAGGCCTTTTATCTATGCGTATCGAATTTCTAGCATCTTTAAAATTTACAGATTTGACTTTTTTTAATTCATATCCAAGTTTATTTAGGGCTCCTTTCAATAATTGTTTAATCATAGTAGTTAGAATTTATTCATGTTCAAAATAAATTTGTTGGAAATTTTTCCCTATAGTCTGCCTCAAGTTCATCAGAAAGCTTATCTACCATATTTCGGTAATTATATTGCTGCAAAACTATTTTCTGAAGATCAATGGCAGTCTCCTCTCTTTCTTTTTCATTTGAAAGATAGTATAGGATTTTATTTTTACAATCCGTTAAATCGTTGAATGTTGCGATTGAGTGACGAGGAAATTTTTCCCAAAGACTTTCTGAAAACCTTGTAAGCATGAATGTCCCGACACCTAAGACTTCGTAGATACGTTGATTGACCGCTTTATTCCGTGCAATATCTATATAATCATTGAGGACGATTTTACTGTCTTTGTAAATTTGAAACATTTCTTTGCCCGCAGTAATCCCTTGATGCCTGCTCTCCAATCTGTTACTCAAAGTTCCCATTTTATAACCCCACCAGAAAAATCTATCTCCGAAAATTTCTGCTATTTGTTCAAAAAAATGAGTTCGTTCTTTAAATTCATTTCCGCCTAACCCACCCACAAAAGATAAATCAAAGATTTTGGTTTTTATCGTTATTTCATCAAGAATTCGTTCATCAAAGCCATTATTGTTAATATGTAATTTAACATTGTTAAAAGAAAAAAAATCTTGATAAACAGGTATGTCCGTATAAATTACATCAAAATCTAACGGGGACCAATTTGCCGGCAATGGTGCGGACAACCGAGCAACTAATAAAGATGTATCGCGGAATTGACCCCAAAAAGAGCTTGGGATAGAAGTTCTTTCCCTACAGAAAATAATATCTGGTCTATAAAAATTTATATAGCT
>Ga0068872_10004172_pt1 | contig 10980 bp, 9 predicted proteins | sample NOAtaG_7_FD_66441 | JGI IMG/M metagenome (GOLD analysis project Ga0068872, IMG submission 66441) | Freshwater lake microbial communities from Lake Erie, under a cyanobacterial bloom - NOAA_Erie_Diel1S_2200h metaG | ecosystem: Environmental > Aquatic > Freshwater > Lake | place: USA: Ohio, Lake...
GAACTCGAGGTGGCAGCCGGCGAACTCGACCCGGTAGGTGTCGGGACGCCAGGTGCGGCTGGGATCGCCCAGGATGGCGAGGGTGACCAAGGGCACGGGATGCCGCTGGCGGATGCGGTGCTGGTAGTCGTACAGGCGCCTGGGCAGGTCGGCATCGCGCTGCATTTGCACCTCGAAGTGGATGAGCAACCACTGCCCGCTGCCATCAAGCAGGCGGACTTCCACCAGCTTGTCGGTGCGCAGCGGGCCGCTGACGGCGTCGGGGACGAGGGCGCGGAACTCCTGCTCCAGCGAGGTGGGCTGTTCAGTCCAGTCGATGAGCACGGCGATCCCGGGGAAGGTCAGCTCCAGGAACGGTCGCAGGAACTGGTCGAGCGCCTCCTTCCAGGGGCTGTCGTGGTCGATCGGCTCGGTCATCCTGCCAGAGGATTCGCCGTCAGCAGGGTGGTTCTCTCAGGAAATCTTCAAGGAGCCGGGATTCTCAAGGTGGTGGTCCTTCCGGTGCCATCCGAGGGACGATACCCGCCTGATCCGGCCAACGGCGACCGATGGTTTCAGGGATCCAGCATCCGGTCCCGCGCCCCCGAAATTCGAAATCCAAATCCGGAATCCGACCTGGGAACTGCCCGGAAACAAGATCCTCGATGCTCAGGCGCGGCCGCCGGCGGACCGTCAGGCCGGTGTGGCCTCGTCGGAGGCCGCATCGGAATCATCGGCACCGCCGTCGGATCCGCCCGGGGCCACACCGTATTCCCGCAGTTTGTTGCGCATGGTGCGGACGCTGATGCCGAGCAACCGCGCCGCCTGGGTGCGGTTGCCGCCGCAGGCGTCGACGGCCTGGAGGATGGCCTGCTTCTCCATCTGGTCGAGGGGCACGATGGCCGCCAGTCCGATGGGTGCCGAGGACGCAGTCGCCTGGGCGGTTGGCCCGGCCGGCGAAGGCGTCATGGGCGATGACGCCGACACCGGAGCGTCGGACGAAGCCCCGGAGGCCATCGGCCTGACCGACGACGGGGAGCCGACCGGAACGTTGATCTGGCTGGGCTGGAACCCCAGGTGGCTCTCGGAAAGCTCGCCGCCGTCCGGGCACAGGATGACGGCGCGCTCGATGACGTTCTGGAGCTCGCGCACGTTGCCCGGCCAGTCGTGGGAGACGAGGGCGGCCTGGCAGGAGGCCGAGATGCCGTTGACCCGGACGCCGTGCTTGCGCGCCAACCGCTGCATGAACTGCTCGGCCAGGAAGGTGATGTCCTCCCGGCGCTCGCGCAGGGGTGGCACGGCGATGGGCACCACGTTGAGGCGGAAGTAGAGGTCCTGCCGGAACTCCTTGCGGGCCACGCTTTCCTCGAGGTTGCGGTTGGTGGTGGCGATGACCCTCACGTCCACCTTGATGAGCCGGTTGCCGCCCACCCGCTCCAGTTCGCGCTCCTGCAACACCCTGAGGAGCTTGGCCTGCACATGCGGTGCGACCTCGCTGATCTCGTCGAGCAGGATGGTGCCTCCATGGGCCAGTTCGAAGCGTCCCTCGCGCTTGGCCAGGGCCCCGGTGAAGGCACCCTTCTCATGGCCGAAGAATTCGCTCTCGATGAGGTTCTCGGGGATGGCCGCACAGTTGACCTTGATGAATGGGCCGTTGGAACGGGAGCTCTCGCGGTAGATGGCCCGGGAGACCAGCTCCTTGCCCGTGCCGCTCTCCCCCTGCACCAGCACCGTGGCCTGGGTTCGGGCGACCTTTCGGATGAGGTCGCGCAGGGCCTGCATGGCCGGGCTGCGGCCCAGGAGCTCGGAGCCGGTCGCCTCCGAGGGGTCCCCTTGGCTGAGGTAGCGGTTGACCTTGAGGAGCTGGGTGAACTCCTGGGCCTTCTTGAGGGTGATGTCGATCTGGTCGGACGAGAACGGCTTGATGAGGTAGTCGAAGGCCCCGTCGCGCATGCAGGCGACGGCCGACTCGATCGAGGCGTGGCCGGTCATCATCACCACCAGCGGCTTGACCGAGCGGTTCTGCAGGATGCGCAGGATGTCGGTGCCCTCGCCGTCCGGCAGGCGGACGTCCACGAAGACCAGGTCGAAGTTGTCCTTGCTGAGGTGGTCCTGGGCGACGGCCAGGGTGGACACCCCGATGACGTCGAATTGCCGCCGCTGAAGCTGCATCTCCAGCGCCCGGCGGATGACCTCGTTGTCCTCGACGATCAGGATCTTCTCGAGGGACATGTGCTCGTTGCCGTCGGCCACGGTCACCTGTTCCCGCCCGGGGCGGGCGTTGGTCTGGGCATGGGCCCTCGGGTTGTGCTTGGCATCGGTTCCCTCATCCTTGAGACGCGTAGTATTGGTCCACCCGGGCCATCACGTCGCGGTAGGCGATGTCCTGCTCATAGATGAGCTTGAACTGCTCGATGGCCTCTTGGGGACGATTCATTTTTTCGAGGACGATGCCAAGGTGATATGTCAGATCCTTGGCTTCGTCGTCGAAGACCGGTTTCTCCTTGAGGGCCTCCTGCAGCTTGCGGGCGGCCATGTCGTTCATGCCTCGCTGGAGGAAGGCACGGGCCAGGAGCCCCATGGCCGCGATGCGCTTGTTGGGGTTGTTCTGGGCCTTCTGCAACTCGGCGATCGCCTCGCCCATCCGTCCGGCCTTGAAGTGCAGCTCCCCCAACTCGAAGCGGACCAGCAGGTCGGTCGGATTGGACTCGGCCCGGCGCCTGGCGTCCTCGAGGAGGAAGGCCTCGCGCCGCTGACGGATCTCCTCGAGCGATTGACGGCCCGCCTCGGTCGTCGCGTCGAGGGCCTTCTCCGCGGCCGCGAACTGGGCCACCCGGGCGTCCCGGATGCACTGCAGGATCAGCGGGTCGTTGAGGTTGGTGGCCGCCAGCAACTGCTCATAGGACGCGATGGCCCGGGCGTGATCCCCCTGCTTGAGGCAAAGATCTCCGAGGGTGCGCAGGACCCGTGGGTTGGCCGGATCTGCAGCCCGGAGGGCCTCCTGGTCGGCGATGAGGCGCGCCAGCACGTCGACATCCTTCACTTCGCGCTGCTCCTGCTCGAGAGACTTGGCCTGCTCCTTGTCACGGAGGACATCCCGGTAGCTGCCGCCCCCACCGGCCAACTGCTCGTAGCCACCCTCGCGGAGGGTCCGCAGCGCCAGCAGGTTCTTGAGGCGCTCGTTGAGGGCCGGGTTCCCCGGGTCGCCTGCCAGAAGGTCGCGGAGGAGCTTTTCGGCCCGGGCCCGGTTGCCCAGCTGGGTATGCGCCTCCACCAGCTTCTCGGCCAGCTTGCGGTCGGAGGGATTGGCCTTGAAGGCCACCTCGAGCGACAGCAACGCGGTCTTGGGCAATTGGGCCTGCAACGCCGCATCGGCCAGCAGGTCGTGGGCCTGCATGTTCGATGGGTCCTGGTTGAGGGCCTCCTCGGCGATCCGGATGGCCTCCAGGGGGTCGCTCCGCAGGGCGAGGCGGCCGCTGGTCAGGGTGTTGGCCGAGCCCAGAAGCTTCTTGAAGAGACCGCCCCCGCGGTGGCCTGCCCGCTTGTGCTGGGCGGCGCGGAGGGCCTCCCGGCACTCGTAGAATCCGGGCTCGGACTGGAGCACCTGCTGGAAGAGGGTCACGGCATAGTCGAGGTTGTTTTTCTGCAGCGCTGACAACCCCTTGTCGAACAACTCCCGCTGGGCCACGGGGATCTCCACCAACGTCTTCTCGGCCATCGGCGGGCACTATGGCGGATCCGCAGATCGAGGCAACACGTTCGAGATTGCCGGGAATCGGCGGGGTGGGAGGCGAATCGATTGGCGGGCCGGGCCCCAACGCCATCGGGCTCCCATGTAACCTCCCACCCAAGCCCCCCGGCGGCGGTTGGGGCGAGTCAGTCCAATCGAAGCCAGACGGTCTTCAGGTAGGCCGGCTCGTCGCGGGACACCGGGAAGTCGGGCGGTTGGGGGATGTAGCGCTCCGACACGATGCGACGCCCGGCCGCCGCCAAACCCGAGCGGACCTGGGCGAGGAAGGCGCCTGGCTCAAGCCGCGCGGCATTCGTCGAGGCGAACAGGACACCCCCGGGCCTGAGCACCCCGGCGGCCAATCCGGCGAGGGACCCGTAGTCGCGCTCCGCCCGGAAGTCGCCGCGTTCCTTCGACCTGGAGAAGGTCGGCGGGTCGAGGAGCACCGCGTCGAAGCGGCGCCCACGCCGGGCCCAGCGCCTCAGCCAGTCGAAGGTGTCACCGAAGACGAAGTCGTGGGCGGCAGGGTCGAGGGCGTTCAGGGCGAAGTTGCGCCGGCCCCAGTCGAGGTACTTGCGGGAAAGGTCCAGGCTGGTCACCCGCGCCCCGCCGAGGGCCGCACAGACACTGAAGGCACAGGTGTAGGCAAAGCAGTTGAGCACCTCCGGGGCGGAAATGCCCAGCGACAGCGGCGGGAATCCGGCGCCGACATGCCCGGTGAGCAGTCGGCGGCGGTTGTCCCGCTGGTCGAGGAACAATCCGACACTGTAGCCCTGGTCGAAGCGGATCTCGTACACCACCCCATTCTCGCGGACGGTGAAGGCGGGCGGGGCTTCGCGGCCCCAGACCCGGCGGGGGCCGCTCTCGTCGGTGCCGGCGCACCCCACCCTCCGATTGAGCGGTCGGTGGTACAGGTCGGGCACCGCAAGGCCCGCGACCCGGCCCGGTTCCTCGGGGCCGCCCCGCCCCGCGTCGGGGTCGCTGTACAGCAGGTGGAACGGGCCCCAGGCATCGAGGTGCAACCCCTCGCCCCCCCGGTCGGCGGACCCGTGCAGGCGTCGGAACGCATCGGTCTCCCCCGGGGCGATCACGGCGCCGCGCAGCAGCACCCGGGGGTCGGCGGACCAGTCGGGCTCGACCGTCCAGGCCACGGGGCGCCCGGTCCGGGGATGCTCGAAGGCCAACCGGTGCGAGACGAGGTGCAACCGTCGGGCCTCGCCGCCGCCGTAGAGCCGGTCGCCCAGGATGGGCATGCCGCCCTCGGCCGCATGGGCACGGATCTGGTGGGTGCGCCCGGTCTTGGGAATGGCCTCCCAGTCGATGCCCCCGGCCGACTCGGTCAGGTGCCGGAACACCGTCTCGGCGGGCTCCATGCCGGCGGCCCGCGGCCTGGCCACCTGCCGCTCCCCGGCCCGGACGAGGGACCAGTCGGCGGTCCATTCCGAGGCCCGGATCGGACGATCGGTCCGCAGGCGATAGACCTTCTCGACGCGGCGCTCCTCGAACTGCCGGGTCAGCGATCGGTTGGCCAGGGGCGTCTTGCCGAAAACGATCAGGCCGGAGGTCTCCTTGTCGAGGCGATGGAGGATGGAGAGGTCGGCCCATCGAGGCTCCCGGTGGCGCAACCACTCGTGGATCCCCTCCCCCGCGTACGGATCCGGCGCGTGGGTGTTCCATCCGGGAGGTTTGTCGACCACCAGGAGGTCATCATCCTCGAAGACCACGCATGGCGGGACCGCGGTTGTGCGATGCGGTGGGATGGAATCGTCCGTCGGACGCCCCCCGTCGGTTTCTGAACCTCGATCCATGCGGCGGCAGGCCTCGGGCGGCCTCAGGTGAACTGCCAGTTCCCCGTGGCGATCGCGTAGCCGCTGATGATCGCGTTGGTCACGCCATGGGCCAGCATGGCATCCCCCAGCCTGCGGTGCCTCAGCACCAGGCCCTGATAGAGGGCCGCGCAGAGGATGGCGGGCAGCCACTGCCCCGGGTGGCTGAGGCCGAAGAGCAGGCAGGTCACGGCGAAGGCCTTGGGGTGCCAGTGACCCATCGACACCGATTCGAAATCGGGCCGCACGACCATCCGGTACAGGAACGAACGGTAGAAGACCTCCTCGATCATCGGGACGAGGACCGACCGGCCGACCACCCGCACGACGAGGAAGGCCCCACCGAGGGCCGGGGCATCCCGGAAGAATGCCAGCGGGTTCCAGGGCGGTTCCATCGTCTCGGGGGCGGGCGCCTTGCCCGTCCAGAGGGTGGAGAAGCGGTCGTACAGGGCCGACAGGGAGGGAATCCGTCCGTCCAGACCGATCCAGAGGACCGCCACGGCGATGCCGACGCCTATGGCAGGAAGGCTGACGGTCCACCGCATTTCGGGCAGGCGCCCGCGCAGGGCCCACACCAGGCCGGCGACGACGAGGGTCTTCAGCGCGTAGACCCAATACTCGGACCCGGCGAAGAACTTGCCCGAGAGGCTGCCGATGAGCAGGAACACCACGAAGGGAACCACCCGCGGGAATTCCGGGGTGTTCCAGAAGGGCTGGGAACCGGACGGCGATCCGGAAGGCTGCGGGGCGGACATCGGGTCCGATGATCCCCGGTGCCGGAAACCGGGCAAGCGCCAAGGCATCTGCGGCAGCGCCGGCCCACCGGCAAAGCCGGGCTTCCAGATGATTGCTCACCTTGCCCGCTGGCTCCCGGCCCGGGGCGCCGAGCAGCAGGCCGACCCGGGCGAATGTCCAGGGTTCCCGATTGCCGCGCCGGGGCCGGATCGATCACCGTCCCGGCAGGATCGTCACCGATTCCGCCCCGTGAACATCGTCCTGGTCGAGCCCGAGATCCCGCCGAACACCGGCAACATCGCCCGATTGTGCGCCGCGACCGGGGCCACCCTGCACCTCATCGAGCCGCTCGGTTTCGAGATCGACGACCGCCGATTGGCCCGCGCGGGCATGGACTACTGGAGGCTGGTGCAGTGGCGGCGCTGGCCGGACTGGTCCACCTATGAGGCGCACCTCACGTCCCCACCCGAGGTGCTCCCGGATTCCGGCGGGGTGACGGCCGGGAGGCTGTGGTTCATCGAGCAGGGAGCGCCGCGGCGGTACACCGAGGCCCGGTTCCGACCCGGGGATCACCTGGTTTTCGGGCGGGAGACGGCCGGACTGCCGAGGGCCTTGCTGGAACGCCACCGTGAGGGCTGGCTGGACATCCCCATGGCCAGGCCCGAGGCGCGCTCGCTGAACCTTTCGAACTGCGTCGCCATCGTGTTGTTCGAGGCCTTGAGGCAGATCGGCCCGAGCTGAACGAGAACCCGGCCGACCGTGGACCGGACCGGCGCCGGCTCACTTCGCCGAGCCGGCCTTGGTCCAACCCTCGATCTTCTGGACGAAGGCCGATGGCCCGCCCTTGAGGTAGCCCACGTGGCGTCCGAGTTCCTTGCCGTCGCCATCCACCAGCACGAACGTCGGATAGCCCTCGACGTTGTAGCGCTTCTGGAGGTCTTCGTTCTGCTGCTTCACGGCGTCGGACTGCTTCTTCTTGTTCGGGAAGTCCACCTCGACGAGCACGAGCTTCTTGTCGGCGAACTCGAGGAAGGCCTTCTGGTCGAGGGAATCCTTCTTCATCTTGATGCACCACCCACACCAGTCGGAACCGGTGAAATCCAGGAGGATGGCCTTGTTGTCCTTCTTGGCGGCGGTCTTGGCCGCGGCGAAATCGGTCTGCCAATCGGAACCGGCCAGCACCGGCAGGGCGCCCGCGATCAGGGCCAGGCACAAGGCGCGAAGCGGAGGGACGCTGGGGGAGAGGCTGCGGGATCTCATGGGATGCGATGATTCGTGTCGGATGTCGGGGCAACCTCGGAGGCCGACGCCGGATTGTCAACGCCCTCCGGGACAGGGGCGCCCCCGGCCCGGTCAGGTCGCCCGCCACGCCCGCCACCACCGTGGGACCAGCCCCGCCGTCGGGCTGAAGAGCCAGGCCGCGGTGAACCAGGCGGCTCCCGCGACCACCGCGGCCCCGGCCGGGGAGCAGTCCAGGGCCACGGACAGGTGCATGCCCCCGACCGCGCTCAGCGCGGCATGGACCGTGCCCAGGACCAGGCGCGGAACCATCCGCTCGGTCAGGAGGGCCGCCGTGGCGCCGGGCAGGATCAACAGCGCGATGACCAGGATCGCCCCGACCGCCTCGAACGATGCCACCACCGACAAGGCCAGCCACAGCATCAGGCCATGGTGCACCGCGCGCACCGGAAGCCCCAATCCGGCGGCCAGGCCCGGATCGAACGAGGTGAGCATGAGTTCCTTGTAGAAGAGGACCAGCAACAGCACGGAGGCGGCCAGCAGGCCCGCCAACCGGACCAAGGGCGGCGGCCCCAGCGACAGGGAGCCGAGGCGGACCGGGGGCTCGAGGGGGATCATCGGCAAGTCGCCGTTGAGCACGCAGTCCTGGTCGAGGTCGACCCGGTCGGCGAACACCGCCACCAGCACCACGCCGAGGGCGAAGAGCGTCGAGAAGGCGATGCCGATGGCCGCATCCGGCCGGACCCGCGAATGGCGGGTGATGGCCTCGATCAACAGGTGCGTGGCGAAGGCGGCGACGAAGGCGCCCAGGACCATCGCCCCGATGCCCCGCGAACCGGTCCACAGGAAGGCCACGGCGATCCCCGGCAGGACGCTGTGGCTGACGGCATCCCCCATCAGGGCCATCCGCCGGAGGATGAGGAAGTTGCCCACCAGCCCACAGGTCGCCCCGACCAGGAAGGTCACCAGCGCCATCATCCCGTGCGTGCCGATCTCGGTGGTCCAGGGCTCCACGAAGACACGCTGGACGCTGAAGTCGGGCACCAGCGTCACGACCGACCCCCGTATCCCACCGGCCGATCTCCCGCCGTGGCGGACGCCCCGCGCCGGCCCATCGCCGGGTCGGCCGCCGGGACCGAGGGGATCGGCCGGCCATGCGGGTCGACGTCCGCCCTCGGCAGCCGCCGTTCCAGTTCGCGCACGGTCGCCTCGCCCAGCACGTGCTCGATCTTCTCGGCGTCGTCATGCACGTGGTCCGGCGCAATCCGAGCGGCGTGGGTGAGGTAGAGCTCCCAGAGCCGGTGGTTGCGCACGATCGCGCAGGCCCCCTGCCATCCGGACGGCGTCAGGGCCACGGCATCGTCCGACAGGGTAGCGAGCTGGGCGCGGACGAGCGATCCGACCTCTCGGAGGGCGGCCTGCCGATCGACGCGCCGCCGGGAGGCCAGGGCCTCGACCGGGACGACCTCCGACGAGAACCCGCCGGACTCGAGCACCTGGTAGATGGCCTTCAGGGTGTTCTCACGGGCCACGCGATGGCGCTGGGAACGCTGGCGGATCCAGCGCGGCCCGATGCCATGCCTCGGCGAGAGCAGCAGCGCCAACCCGAAGAGCACGCCCGCCGAGAGCACCATGAACGGTCCGGTCGGCAGGCGCGTGCCCAGGAACGAGAGGAAGGCCCCGCTCAGGCCGGAGACGGCCCCGATGGCCGCGCTCCACAGGAGCATCCGGTGGAAGCGGTCGGTCAGCAGGGACGCCGTCGCCGCCGGGATGATGAGCATGGCCGACACCAGCACCACCCCGACCGCCTGCAGGGCCGCCACGACCGCGAAGGCGAGCAGGAGCAGGAGCACCCGCTCGAGCCGGCGGGTCGGCAGGGCCAGGACGCGGGCGAAACCCGGGTCGAAGCTCACCAGGAGGAATTCCTTGTAGCCCAGGGCCAGCATGCCGACGACCAGCGCGGTCACGGCACCCATGAGCTGGAGGTCGCCGGGACCCAGCGCCGCGGCCTGCCCGAAGAGGAAGCTCTCGATGCCGCTTTTGTTTCCGGTTGGCAGGCGTTGGAACATCGACAACAGGCACAAACCCGCGCCGAAGAAGGTGGCCAGGACCATGCCGAGCGCCGTGTCCTCCTTGAGGCGTGTGGTCCGGGTGATCCAGGACACCACGGCCGAGCCGGCCAGGCCGGCGACGAGTGCCCCGACGAAGATGGCCAGCGGGTCCTTCTCCAGGTTCCACAGGAACCCCAGGGCCACCCCGGGCAACACCGCATGCGACAGGGCGTCCCCGAGCAATGCCATCCGCCGGACGACGAGGAAGCCCCCAAGAAGGCCACAGGACACCCCCAGCAGCACCGTGCCAAGGCAGGCGTGGCGGACGGCGGGGTCGGCCATCGACAGGAACCGGGCCGCCTGCTCGGTCCAGCGCACCTCCGTCAGGTCCCCGATCTTGGCGGCATGGAGCACGCCGGCCGAGGCGAGCCAGAGCGCAGCGACCAGCCACCCGGACACCGATCGGCAGACACGGGGGCGCCGCCGGTCGTGCGGACGGCACGGAGCCTGTGGAGTCGCGGGTCCGGTCATGGCATCGGCTCAGCGGGCCTTGGCCTGCACCGCCTCGGCCACCTCGCTGAGCAGGGTGAGCCGCCCGCCGTAGGTCTTCTGGAGCAGTTCGGGGGTGAACACCTCGGCGGTGGGACCGAAGGCCACCACCCGGAGGTTCAGCAGCAGCAGCCAGTCGAAGTAGTCGCGGGCGGTGGGCAGGTCATGGTGCACCACCAGGAGGGTCTTGCCCCGGTCACGAAGCCCCTGGAGGATGGCGATGATCGAGGCCTCGGTGGCCGCGTCCACCCCGGCGAACGGCTCGTCCATGAAGTAGAGGTCGCTCTCCTGGGCCAGGGCCCGCGCGAGGAAGACCCGTTGCTGTTGCCCGCCCGAGAGGTTGGAGATCTGCCGGTCGGCGAAGGGCAGCATCTGCACCTGGTCGAGGCAGTCGCGCGCGATCCGACGATCCTCGGCCGATGGCCTCCGGAACAGCCCGATGCGCCCATACCGGCCCATCAGGACCACATCCATGACGCTCACCGGGAAGTCCCAGTCCACCGACTCGCGCTGCGGCACATACCCGATGCGCCCGAGGGACTCGGGCACGGGACGCCCGAAGGCCTTGACCCAGCCCGAGGCGCACGGCAGCAGGCCCATGCAGGCCTTGATGAGCGTGGACTTGCCGGCGCCGTTGGGCCCGACGATCCCGATGAGCCTCCCCGCCGGGGCGGCCAGGTCGACGCCCCACAGCACCGGCTTGTTCCGGTAGGCGACCGTGAGGTCATGGATCTCCAGCGGCGGGGCGGACCCGGCCGGATCGGACCCTGCACCGGCCTGGGTCACTTCAGGCCCTCCACGATGCGGTCCACGTTGCGCCGGATCATGCCCTCGTAGGTGCCGAGGTCGAATCCGTCGTGCTTCTGGCCGG
>Ga0068872_10004176_pt1 | contig 10977 bp, 10 predicted proteins | sample NOAtaG_7_FD_66441 | JGI IMG/M metagenome (GOLD analysis project Ga0068872, IMG submission 66441) | Freshwater lake microbial communities from Lake Erie, under a cyanobacterial bloom - NOAA_Erie_Diel1S_2200h metaG | ecosystem: Environmental > Aquatic > Freshwater > Lake | place: USA: Ohio, Lake...
GCACCGGAGACGATGAAGCAGACAGCGACTCGCTTGAGAAAGCGGTAGCGGCAGCGAAGTGGTATAACGAAGACGGAACTCCAGACGAAGATGATTGCATCAGCAAGGAGGCAGACTGGGTTGCGGAAGGAATCATCACGAAGATCCTGAGCGAAGACAAGTAACCACAAGGGCCGGGGCCTCCAGCGTTGTTGGCTGTGTCCCAAGGGCCGGGGCCTCCAGTGTTTTGCTGGAGGCCCTTTTTATTTCTACGGCGAGATCATCTGGAACTCTTTCGGCTTGAATTGCTTTCTCGCTCGACGCTGACCAATCGCCAGTGCCTCATGGAGATTGTGAGAGGCAAGCATCGCCGCCGCAATATCGGGACGGCTTGACGCCAGACATTCACTCACCTTCTGGTAGTTCGCATACACTTCTGGATTGCGTAGCTGATTGGGGTCAGTCACCTTCAGGATTCGGTAGCACAATTCAGGTGCAATCATCCTCCTGAAGCCGTTGCCGTGGGCAAACCCTGCGGTTTCTCTATTGCGACTGGCAGGCATCAGGTTGATATGCTTGCTGCATTCTGCATCGATCTCGTGACACGTTCGGTATTCGAGCAGCCACCATTCAGCGAGCTTCTTTGCCGCCTGCCTTGCTGGTTCGTCCCAGTACAAAACGCGACCGCTCTTTTTTCCCTCAACCCTTATGCCGAATGGGCTGTTCTTCCCACGAAACGCACTTGCATATACGCCCATGCGGATTCTTTGCTGGAGTCCCTGCCTCGTGCGCGAAGAGATCATCGACGCCTCAAGCTGCGCGAGAGCAGCCATCATCGACAGCATAAAATCGCCCATCGGAGTACCGACTGACACGCTACAGCCACGCATATCGACGATATGCACGCTGATTTGATTGCTCTTGAACCACGACATCAGGCGAACAAAGTCTTCCATCGATCGCCACATTCGGTCCAGCTTGTCGATAATCAGGTGATCCCCAGGCTTCATGACTGCAATGAGAGCCTTCCCGGCAGGGCGCTCAGCGAATCGAAACTTCGACGCCGAGCATTGCTTGCCGTCCTGGTGAATCCCTCCCCACGCTACGCCACTGGCCTTCAGCATCATGCCGTAGTAGCCCTCGATCCGGTGGGCCTGGGCAGAAATCGATTCCCCCTCCTGGAATCCCTCCAAGTGGCTAATCCTTGCGTACCCGTATGCCGTCGCCATTCCTCACCCCTTTCTCTTTGGTGATGTTTTCCACAAAACTTTCGTACATCTTCAGGCTTGACGCCATTCCGCCAGGAAGGGTCACTGTTTCCAGTTTCACATAAACGTCTGCACCCCTGATCTTCGTCCCCTTTATCGCCCATCGTCGGACGGAAGCATAAGAGTGGGGGTACGGAAGTATCTTTGCTAGATCGCGGAGAAGCAACAATCGATCCTGCTCAGTGCCGCCAGTCGATTCCGCCATTGCGACTCTCCGTCTTGCGAAAACTTGAATTTGCTTCCATATTCTTAAATCAAATGGCGTTTAGTGTCAAGCGATTTCTTTCTCTGGCAAATTATGGCTAGGCTTTCGGCATTGGTGACAACAAAACCACTGGAGAAACCGAATGTCTGGCGAAGAAGAACTCGACGGCGAAGTAGGATCTGCATTCACTGACGCAATGTCAGTCGCTCAAGGCGAACAGCCGCAGGCCACCCCCGATGTTCCGCCAGAGGCACCTCCAGAGGCACCGCAGCAGCCCGACTATTCCGATCTTGTGGGGCTAGCTCAGCAAGTCGGCATGAGGGTTGACGGAAATCTTGACCCAGCCCAGGTGGCAAGGGAAGCACTGGCGGAACTGCAACGCCAACGACCATACGTCGATTACGCAAGGCAGATTGCCCCGCACGCCCAGGAGTTCAACGCCTATCTTCAGCAAAGAACCCAGGCCCAGCAGCCACAACCCACCCAGCAACCACAGCAGAATGAATTTGACCCGGACGAATATCTCAACCAGCAATGGGGCGCTCCAGGGTGGTCCCCAAACTGGGAAGAAGCGGTTCGCCGTGGAGTAGTGCAGCAAGACCCAGACAGCGGACTCTACGTTGCGGCCCAGGGATACGAGGTAGCGACGGCCAGCCTTGTCGCGGAAATGAATCAAGCACGAGCAGCCCAGCTTGCCCAGTGGCAGCAGCTTGGAAAGCAGAATCCATACCAGTCGTTCTACAAGGCGGTTCAAGAACCACTTCGCCGACAGTGGCAGAACGATGTCAAGTCAGAGATCGAGAAGTATTTCTCGCAACAAAGAACCCAGACTGCGATCGAGCAGTTTGAATCCCAGAACGCAGGGTGGCTTTACAGTCAGGATGCGTTCGGGAATGTCTCCGCTTCCCAGGATGGGCAGCGTTTATTTGATGAACTGCGAACCCTTCAGGACGCCGGGGTGCAAGATCCTCAGACGAGGCTCAACATTGCACTCCGATCGACAGGACTCGCAGCCAAGGTATCGGGGTTGCAATCGCCGCAACAGGTTCCCGCACAAGCGGCACCTCAAGCGGCACCAGTGGCAAACCAAGCCGCTACTCCGGGGCAGCAACCCTTTTTGAAATCCGCCCTGGACAGAGCCAGCCATGCTCCCCAGATGCAGTCGGGTGTTGGTCAAACCCCGCCTGCTGAATCTGTACTTGTAACTGAAGGCGAACTGAACAACTTGTTCGCGAATGAGTTCCGCAGAACAAGGGGTAGATGATGGCTGACGAATGGATTGGAATAGTAAAGAGTACGCGACCCAAGTACATGAAAGGTGCTTCGGATTTGACGATCCGCAAGCGACTTTTCCTGGCGATGCTTCAGAAGCGGGGCCGCATCGAGACGAATCATTCCGGTACGGAACTGCGATGGCAGGCTGAATACTCTCAGCCTCCCGTCCAGACGCACGCTGACGGTGGTGTCGTGGATTTCTCCAACCACGATGCCTTTAAGCAGCTTGCGATTGACTGGCGTGGGTACTACGCGACCGACACCATGTCCCGCAAGCAGCAGGAAATGAACAAGGGTGATGAAGCCCTCATCAACCTGTTCCAAACCAAGTCCAACCGACTTCAGAAAGCGATCACCGATACGTTCTCGGCAGAGCTTTACAAGGACGGGGAAGCAGCAGGCCGCGAGTCTGCAATCCACGGCCTCGAAACTTTTCTGGCCGGTTCGGCCACCGCCGCCGATAAGGTCGCCCGACCGAACGATAGCTACGGCTTGACCGCACTATCCACGGTTCCCGGTGCGGCTGGTGGTGCGTGGTCGAGCGGCCTTGCGACTCCCAACAATGCCGCCATCGGGACCGACTGGCCCGATGGGCAGGGAGATTCCGAGTACGATTACCTCTCACCAAAGTTGGTGAACTGGAGTAGCACCAACTGGGGAACAAGCTCGACCGCATGGGAAGACAACGCTTGGCGCGTGGTTTCTCAGACGATCACTTGGCTCACCACGACTGGCGGCGAAGACGGAATGCCTCAGTATTTCGGCTTGGCCTCCAATCTTTTCCAGGGGTACAAGAACGCTCAGGAAGTCAAGACTCGCATCATGGTTCCTCACAAGGAAGCAAGCGATCTCGGCTTCGGTCAGGCTCTCAACCAGGATGGGTGTGCCCTGTACTCGGACTTTGATTGTCCAGTCAATACGGGCTACGCCCTCAACCTTGCACACATCAGCGTGTGCAGCCTGTTCCCCCAACTCCTGTGGATGGAAGGTCCAGACAAAGATCCTCGATCTCTGTGGTCCTACCTCTGGGGCGTCGGGTTCTACGGCAACGTCAAGTACCAGCCAAAGCACGTTGCCAAGCTGTTCAACTACGCCTGATCGATAGCGATCCGGCGAGTTTGGTTACGATTCACAAGAGTTTTCTGGAGACAAGACTATGAGTACGGTAACTGTGCTGCCCAAGCAGGGGCAGACCTTCTTCGGGGGAGAAGTCCCCTCGGCAACCGCCTTCGGGCAGACGGTTGCACTGGAAGGTACGGTCAAAGAATGGCCCGACAACATCACCGTGGCAGGGCAGGGGGCCGATGGCCGTCGATCCGGTCGCACTCGGCACTCGCTTCTGGTTCGCAACACGGCGACCGTCAAGCTCCTGCCAAAGCGGGTGGTCAAGTGGCAGAGCGGGTTTCGCGGACGGCGCGTAGACGGCTACTGCAATGTGTCTGACGAAGCGGTTGCCGGTGTGGTTGACGATGCAGTCGCCAGTGATGGCGTTGCAATCGGCGACCTTTTCTGGCTGTACCGCAGGGGTCCGACGATTGTGCGTACCGCATTGGATACGACCAACTCGCCAGTGGCCCTCGATGATATGCTGCTGGCAATTACCGCCGCAGCGAGTACATCGACCACGGCTGGTCGCGTCTATCCCTGGACGGGACTGACTTCCACTGTCACCCAAACCACGGACGGAACCCAGACTCGGCGCACGATCAACAGGATCGGGCGAGCTATGTCGGCGACCACCAGCGGCAATACCAACAGCGACCTCCTTGTCGATCTGATGCTTGACTGATGATCTAGGGTGTGCTGATAATCGTGAACCCTCCTCGGAAACGGGGAGGGTTTTTTATGAGAGGAATCTATGGCAATCGACGACAACAAACTCGATCATTGGTTCGGGCGAGTGGACCTTTCCGCTCTCACGGAAGATCAAAACAAAAAGATCGAACGCATCCGAGCGTCATGCAAACTTGCAGCCGAATCAATCCTGAGAAACACTGAAGGCTGTGCCGACCAGTCTTCGGCAATCCGCGAAGTGCGGAACGCCATGAGTACGGCAGTCAATCTAGTTATCCGGGGAAAGCAGTGAAGAACCAAACAGTTGATGTTCTGATTGCAGTTCTGACATACGGCGGAAACGGGGGCGTGGCAACATGCCTGCCCTCTCACGCGACTTGGATCGCCAAGAACTACGCCGTGATGAAAGCCGACAACCGAATTGGCAGGGTCAGGGTCAGGCAGTTCGGGGATATTCCCCTGTCGATGGAGAGAAACCGCATCGTCAAGATGGCCAAGCAGGATGGCTTTGACGTAATCCTGATGCTCGACTCTGACAACGTGCCCGATATGTACTTCGGTCACGATCCAAACGCCAAGCCATTTTGGTCAACGTCTTTCGATCTCCTGTACGAGCGACTGACCAAAGGACTTCCGACTGTGGTGTGTGCCCCCTACTGTGGCCCACCTCCCGACCCAGTTCGCGGGGGAGAGGAGAACGTCTACGTTTTCTATTTCTCCAACCCCGAAACCGGAAGCGTCACCCCGCGACTGGCACCGTACACAAGAGAACACGCTTGCCTGATGAAAGGCATTCAGCCCATCGGCGCTGGCCCGACTGGTGTGATTCTCTACTCGACCAGTGCATTTGATCTTATGCCAGTTCGCCAGAAGACTTCACGCCAAATCCTAGAGGACTACCGCAACGGAAGCGTTTCCCTGGAAAGGGCAGAGGAGCTTCTGAATCTGGAGTCGTGGTTCTTCTACGAGTACACCGACGCAGAGCAGACCCAGAAGGCGAGTACCGAGGATGTCACCAACACCCGCGAGATCCAGTTGGCAGGGATCATCAAGCATGGCCAGCCAGTTGTGTTCTGCAACTGGGACGCATGGGCTGGGCACTACAAGCCAAAGCTGGTTGGCCGTCCGTCGATCATCCCCATCGAAGCAATCAGCACCGTGTTTCGTGACGCTGTACGCAACAACATATCGGCTCACGACGAAGTACAGATGCTCGACCTGTACGATCCAGAGATTGACGGCAGGGTTGACCAGGATATGGGCGAGGATATTTCAGATCAGGTTGCGTATCTACCCGAAGATCAGCCTGCATTTTCTGAAACCTACGAACTTCTGGACGAAGTTGTCCTGCAATACAAAAGGAAGTATTGCTCAGAAGACGACCCTTCCAAACTCAGGATGCTTGAAATCGCCTGCGATGACGGGATGCTGGTGAGTACGCTTGCCAAAAACCATGACGACATTGCGGTGTTCTCACTTCGCAACGGCACCACTCCTGCCAAGCTGATCGGCTCGGCGGTCAAGTCAATCGTTGTCAAGCAGGAGGATTTTGGAGCGTATGTCGCAAGCCTTCCTGACAAGGAGGCAGACATTCTCTTGCTCCACTCCCTGAAAGCACCACAAGATGTAACGTGCCACGCACTTTCGCTAATGCTCACGAAGGTTCGGCCCGGAGGGTGCATGATCGTTGACACTTCCATGTCCTCAGCGTTCGACGACTTAGCCGATCGAATCGATAGCGAGGAAGAAGTTGACACCTTTGAGGCGACAATCAATGCCGAAGGTAAAGCTGGGTTCCTTTGTATCGTCAAGCCATAAAGAACGGTGGTGCGCTGCCTGTTGCAAACTGAAGCCCATCGGGGAGTTCGACGACTCCCTGGATGGGCCTTGGGTTCAGTGTGTCGCGTGCAAGGAGACTGCCGCCAAGATGGAAGACGAAGCCAACGCCATCCGTCAAGAGAAGAAAGAGGCCGTCAATCTTTTGATGGATCTCGCCAACGCGAAAACCGCTCCCTCTCTAAATGAAACTCTTGGTGCGATCTGGGATAAGTTTGGCGGGGCCGAAGGGTTCGCCGACAAAATGAATCGGGTGATCGAGGACCAGCTTTCGAGGGACCGCATCCCGTACCAGACGGCGATGATTATGACGAACCTTCTGCGGCTTCAGCTACACGCAGAGCAGCACAAGGAAGCAGTTCGCGTCAACGATATGACGCAAGAGCAGATCGAAGCAGAGATCCAGCGAGAGAAACTGAAGTTCATGATCGAAGCCATGTCCGACCCAGACAAGGCAAAGATCATCCAGGGTATGCTCAAAGACAAGGGGCTGGAAGTATCTATCTCCAACACCTCTGTACCATCGGGAACCGTGATCGTTCACGAAGAAGAGGATATTCCCATCGAGGCCAGGGCATTGCTCTTGAACAAGATTCGCAGGGAGATTGAAGATGGCCAACCGCCTAAACGAACTGACGCTGGCTCTTGAGCAGAGGAAGCGGGAGTTCCTTTCAGTCTATCGGCCAAGTCCTCAGCAAGAAGAAGTTCATCGATCTCCATGCACTGAGCTTATCATCCGTGGTGGTAAGCGTTCAGGAAAGTCGGTCGCGGCGGCAGCGGTATTCGGATCTCGCGTTACCGGAACACCGATCATTGGCATTGACGGCAAGCCAATCGATTCACGCTGGCCGGTCGCATCGCACAAGCACCCTCGGATTTACTGGATCATCGGATGGGAGACTGACCATATCGGGCAAACCATTCACCGGCTTCTCTTTGAGCCAGGAATGGGGGGCCAGTTCCGTTGCATACGGGACGAAGTGACAGGGCAGTGGCGAACATACAATCGAGCAGACCCGAAGGACCAGGACCGATACAAGGAATCCCAGCTTACAGATCCAGTCATCCCGGAACGAATGATCGTCAAAGATTCCTGGGCCTGGGAGGACAAGAGGCAGAACATATTCTCTCAGGTGGAGCTTACCAACGGGGCGAGAATCTGTGCGTATCCTTCGAGCGCTCTGCATCCAAAGCAGGGGGATGCCATCAGCGGGATATGGATCGACGAAGACATCAGATACCCAAAGCACCTCAAGGAATGGCAAGACCGACTCACTGACGAAGAGGGTTGGTTCATTTGGTCGGTGTGGCCGCACAACCAGAACGATGCACTGGTGAAGTTGCTCGATCGTGCCGACGCTGCTGTCGAAGAGGACGAGCCTCAAATCAGATCCTTCCGTTTGGCCATGACCGAGAACCCGTTCATCACAGAGAAAGGGAAGCGGGAATCCCTTGGCCGAATGGATAGCGCCGACGAAATCGCAAGGCGAAACTACGGCGACCTAATGACCGACACCTATGCGATGTACTCGATCCATGTGGACTCGCATTTCATCCAGTCGAAAGACACGAAGACCGACAAGTTCACGCCGACATTCGCGAAGGTTTACGACCTATGGAAGACATCGGGCAAGTTTCCCAGAACGTGGACTAGATACCTTGCGATCGACCCATCGAATACCAGGACGGCGGTTTTAAGTTTCGTGATCCCTCCCCAAGAAGACGCTCGCGTCTACTACGGATCGATGGCCATTGTCGAATGGGAACTTGTAGTCAAGAAGTTCTCTGCCCGAATGCTTGCAGAGGAACTTGCTAGAAAGTGTTCTGGTGAAACATACGAGGCGTTCATCATGGACCAGATGGCGGGAAGAATGACAACAATCGGACGAGATGATACGACTTTTCAAGCGTATGAAAAAGAATTTAAGAAGGTGAAATTATATGCACGATCGTCGGGGCATGGATTTATCCCCGGTTGCAATGTTCCATCGCAACGCTACCGCATCGTTCGTGATATGCTTTCAATTCAACCGGACTCGCAATGCCCCATGCTGATTCTTGTCGAGAGTCAGTGCCCGGAAACTCGGAAAGAATTTACGACGTACCGGAAGAAAGTCATGGAGCAGGCAGACGGAGAGGTTATCCTAGATCAGCCGAGCAATCCCAGGACACATGACTGCATGGCCGCACTAGAATACGGCTGTGCTTACCTGTATCCCCTGATGATGCAAGGCGCAGCGTACATAGATCCGTCACTGAACCGCGCAAACGGAAGCGGTATTTACCAGAAGGCGATGGGACTCCTGAAGAAACTATCGGCAGGAGACTCAGAGTTTGTTCACCTTGGACCCGGAGCATTCGACGATGCCACTCGATGAAAGTCATCTGCAACCCTACCGACTTCAGCTTGAAGGGTACAAGGAGACGGCAAAGAATCCTCTCCCAACCCCTCCAGTCGGATCTTCCGTCGCTTGGTACAGCAACGGCAAGAAGGATGATCCCGAACGAGAACATGCGGCAATCGTCACGAAGATTCAAGACTCAGGTAAGATTTCTCTGATCGTCTTCCGTCCAAACGCGATGCCGATCCACAAGACCGGCGTGTACTTTCACGAACATCAGTCTCACGCAAAGCCAAGCAATGCCGAGACAATGACCAACGGATGCTGGGATTACCCGAAGTTCTCGAAGGTTCCCAAAGAGCATTACGACTACCACCTCAAACAGTTGAGTGCCCGCATGGAGGCTGTCCAGCAACAGATCCAGACGCTCAGTCAAACACTGAAAGAGCCAGCAAAAGCATAGGTAAAGCACGATGGATTACTCGGTTATCGAGTCCGAGTTCTTCCGGCCCATGCACACCGCTTGGCTGGCAAAGCTAGACTGCGCAGAAGCAGCACGCAAAGACTGGAAAGAAGTCTCCGAAGAATGCCTGATGTTCTACGGGAAGTCTGCCGCTGCCATGTGGAGCGACGACTACTCGAAGAAATTCTGGAAAGGTGTCAAGGCTCCCAAGTTTCGCATCACAGTCAACAAGGCGTTTGAACTTGTTGCCATCTTCGGACCCTCTCTGTTGTGGGAGAACCCTTTCCGAAATGTGGTGCCGAGAAAGAAGCAGCGATTCGATCTGGACGATCTCGTCTCTGACCCGAACATGCTTCAGTTCTACCAGCAGCTTCAAGAGCAGCAGGATTCTTTTGAGTCAACCGATCGAGTCACTGCACAACTGATGCAGACATGGCTGAACTACACCGTTCGGGAGATTCCCGGAGGCGGGTTGGTTCGGCAGTGCGAAAAAGCTACTACCAACGCTCTAATCAAAGGGCGTGGAATCATAGTGGCAAGGCCGTACATCACCCCAGGAAGCAACAAGGTTATCACCGGGGGGTTCAATCTAGACCCAGAAGATTTGCTGATCGACCCAGACGCAAAGAGCCTGGACGACGCGAAGTGGATTGCGATCCGCCATGTTGACCCTTACTGGGAAGTCGAGCGACGATTCCAGTTGCCGAAGGATACTCTCAAGGAAAAGGCTACCCTCGAAAGTCTATGGCGATACTCTGAGGCGTTTGCCGTCAGTGGCAGAGGGACCGCCGACCGCAAGGCTGGAAAGGGACGCGACCTAGTTGTCTGGTACGAGATCCTTTCCAAGATGGGTGCGGGTTGCCGAAACTGCGGAATGGTTGACGGAATCCAGCAGCAGCTTGAGGAAACCGTAGGCCAGTACGCCTACATTGCGATCTGCGATAGCGTTCCCTGGCCGCTGAACTGTCCGTCCGATCGACTCCGAGACGGCATGACGAACGAAGAAGTTCAGCAAGCGTTCTCCTGGCCAATCCAGTCATGGAAGGATAGTCGCTGGCCGATGGAAGTTCTGGACTTCTACCCAGACCCAACCTCGCCTTGGCCAATGCCTCCACTCCAGCCTGCAATGGGGGAACTGAAGCTCCTGAACTTCCTGATCCCCTGGCTGTGCAATCGGGTGTGGAGTTCTTCGAGAGACTTCTGGGCAGTTCCACGGCAGTACCTAGACGACTACCGAGAAACGATCCTGAAGGGAGAGGACCAGTCGATACTTGCCGTCCCTCCTGGAGTGGACGATGTTCGCAAGTCCCTTCAGATTCTTCAGCAGCCTGAGACTCGCGGCGACCTACTGAGAATCATTGAGTTCGTGTCGATGCAGTTCGACAAGCGAACCGGCTTGATGGCCACGGCCTACGGTGGCAACGAAGGCGGCACGCAGAACAGGACGGCAGAGGAAACCATCGCCAAGCAGAGAGCGATTGGCATTCGTCCTGAGTACATGCAGAAGCAAGTGGTAAAGTGGCAATCGGACTTTGCCTCCCTCGAAGCATTCATCACCAAGACATTCGTAACCAGCGCCGACGTTGACGAATTGCTTGGCCCCCTTGGCACAAGACTTTGGCAAGACCTCATCGAAGGACAGAGCGACGAGAAGATCACTCGCCAGTACGAGTACACCATCGAAGCCAACTCGATACGCAGGCCGAACCGCGACCGGGATGTAATAAACTTCCAGCAGGCGATGAATATCTGGATGCCGGTTATGCAGCAGTACGGTGCAAGCTCTGGCGACTACGAGCCAATGAATGCACTGAT
>Ga0068872_10004177_pt1 | contig 10977 bp, 9 predicted proteins | sample NOAtaG_7_FD_66441 | JGI IMG/M metagenome (GOLD analysis project Ga0068872, IMG submission 66441) | Freshwater lake microbial communities from Lake Erie, under a cyanobacterial bloom - NOAA_Erie_Diel1S_2200h metaG | ecosystem: Environmental > Aquatic > Freshwater > Lake | place: USA: Ohio, Lake...
GTCCGCCCAACTTCAGGTCAATGGACCTATTATCAAAAACAAAACTTCAGTCGCCGCCTCTGTGCGTTCGACCTATTCTGATTGGTTGCTCAATAGCATTCGGACCAACTATTCTGATCTCACCGATGCCGAGGTATCTTTTTATGATGCCACAGTAAAACTTTCTCATCGGTTTTCAGATAAGGCACGAATTGCAGCTTCCTGGTACGGTAGCAGCGATGGTTTCCGCATCAGTGGCGACTCTACGTACTCCTGGAAGAATCAGGTTTTTTCTTTGCGTTTCGATAAAACCATCACCAACTCCTTGCAAGGATCACTATCTGCCGGAATGGGTAGTTATGAGTACACAGTCACCAACATTGCGCCAGCTTCGGGATTTGATTTATCGTACCGCATTACCTATCCGACTCTTAAGGCTGATTTCACCTGGCAGCCTCTGTCCAGTCAGAAATTTTCATTTGGTTATCAAGGCACCTGGTATGGGTTCGACCCCGGAAGACTTATTCCAACCTCAGAGTCCAATACTTCTCAGATCATCATGCCTGAACAGCAGTCGGCAGAGCATGCTCTTTATCTGAGCGATGCCATTACGGTTGGTGAGAAGTTATTTCTGGAGGCAGGAGTTCGGTATTCCTGGTTCGACGAATTGGGTCCGCGAGATGTAAATCAATATGTGCCGGGTAAGCCATTGGAGATGATCAATTATACTGGTGTAACGTCCTACGGAAAGAAGGAAAAGATCAGCACTTGGAATGGACTGGAGCCCCGCCTTTCAGCAAGACTTTCCTTTAATGAAAATGCCTCTATTAAAGCTGGGTTTAATCGTGCGTACCAATACCTCCATTTGATTACTAATACAACCGCAGTTACCCCTGTGGATATCTGGCTTCCAAGCGGTACTTACTTTAAACCGCAGTATGCCGATCAGATTTCGCTAGGCTACTATCAGCTCAGAAAAGAAAAAAAGTGGGAGGGTTTCATCGAAGGCTTTTACAAGAACATGTACAATGTGTTGGAGTTTAAGGATGGAGCGCAGCTAATCCTTAATGACAAACTTGAAACCGACCTGTTGCAAGGAATCGGAAAAGCGTATGGTGCTGAATTTTCTTTTACCCGCAATGCCGGAAGACTTCAAGGCACCGCCAGCTACACCTGGTCTCGGTCTTTACGCACGGTCGATGGTCCGACGGAGCGTGAAAAAATTAATAAAGGAAAAGAATACGCTTCTAATTTTGACCAGCCTCATACTGTTACTGTACAGTGGCGCTACGGTATTTCACGACGTATATTTTTTACCGGCAATTTTTCCTTCCGAAGCGGCCGGCCAGTTTCGGCGCCATTTGCTGGTTATGTTATTGATAATATTTCTATCGGTAACTTTTCCGAACGTAACCAGTACCGAATTCCCGATTACCACCGCCTGGATTTAGGCGTGGTTCTGGAAGGTGGTCACCGTCGTAACAAACGCATTTCCGGATCATGGTCCTTGTCGGTGATCAATTTGTATGGCCGAAGAAATCCCTACACAGTGTTTTTCAAAGGACAACCCAACGGCATTTTCAATGCTTATACCATTTCGGTAATTGGAACAATGATTCCTTCAGTATCCTATAATTTTAAATTTTAACCATGATGCAGCGCCGCTTTTCTGTATCCATTCTGCGCATCATTCCGGCATTGATGATTCTGGCTGTATCGTGCATCAGTCCGATTGAATTTAAAGTTCCCGGATCGCTGCCGCTGCTGGTAGTGGATGGAATGATCACCAACGATCCGGGGCCTTACACTGTTAAATTGTTCAAGTCTTTTGTTATCGATGATCGTTATGAAAATCCAGTAACTGAATTTGGTGCTGAAGTGATTTTACATGATGACGATGGAAATCAGGAAGCATTTGTGGAGGTGGATCGCGGCGTCTATCAAACGCGTGGTGTTATGCAGGGGCAGGTTGGTAAAAGCTATTACATCACCATTAAAACAGTTGATGGTAAACAATATGAATCCGAACCAGAGACGATTCAACCTGCTGGTCAATTAAACGAGCTGAAGTATTCCTACATTTCAAAAATCGAAGTAATCAACGGACAGGAAGTTCCGCTCCGTGGGTTCCAGATTTATGTTGATGGCGAAGCTGCCGGCGATGCGCGACTGCTCCGGTGGAAGATGACTGGCACGTATAAGATTCTGACCTTTCCTGAATTGAAGACTCGTATAACCGATCGGGGCACCTTCCCGGATCCGCTGCCTTGCAGTGGTTATCGGGTTACGGAGCGTGTTGGCACAAATGGTATTGAACAGATTGGCCCCTGCGTTTGCTGTACCTGCTGGCTGAACACATTTTCTGAAAGACCGGTGTTATCAGACGATCGGTTTACGCAAGGGCAAAATTTTGATGATATTTTGGTTGGTTTTGTTCCGCTCGACCGTCGGTTGTTTTATGAAAAATTTCACGTGGAAGTTGAACAGTTGAGTTTGAATCAAAACACCTATGAATTCTGGCAAGCTGTTCGCGATCAAAAGGACGGGGCTACTAGTCTTTTCCAACCACCAAATGCTTTAGCACGGGGTAATATTAAGGCCTTGACTCCTGATGAAGAAGTGCTTGGTCTTTTCTCTGCCTCCGGAGTGAGCAAAAGAACATTATTTCTGTTTCCGGGATTTGCTCCTGACCTGGTACTGCCAATCGACACCATACGCGGCAGTTGTCTAAAAGTAGATCCTTCCGCTACCACCAACCGACCTGATTTCTGGTAATGCTGCGTCTGCTTATCATAGGTGTAATTGTAATTGCCGCCTGCTCCAGTCAAGCATGGGCACAAAAACGATCAGTGGCCAATGAGGTTACTGCATTTCAAAATAAACACCCGAGAACGCGCCTGGTACTTTTTCTATCTCAGGATAAAGTTACTCCAGGCGATACCATCCGGTTTCATGCAGCTGTTTACGAACCATCTGGTAAAATTTTTGCACAGCGACAGATTCTGAATCTGGAGCTTGCCGATCAGGCGGGCCGTATTATTCATCGCCAGAATGCTTTGTTGGCCACTGGTCAGACCGACTCCTATCTGGTCATCCCTGTAAATATTCCGGAGGGATTTTTTCTGTTACGGGCATTTACGAACTGGATGCGAAATTTTGGGGAAGAAACATTCTTCTTCCATACCCTGGAAGTGGTGCGTGAACGCACACTACAACCGCCACCTGCCGTCCCCTTTATTTCTATCCATCCGGAAGGAGGAAATTTAATTGCAGAGGCTTTGAACCATTTGGTTATTCGCTACCAGGCGCTACCGTTAGGAAGTCCGATAAAAATTATTGGTTCGCGATCAGGTGAACTTGGTATTGTATATGCAGTAGCCTCCGGTATTTCAACACTTTCTATAAAGCCAAAAGAAGGTGAAGATTTAGAGGCTCAAACCAACGCAGGATTAAAAAGTCTGTCACTAGCTGCCAAATCGGATGGTGTTTCAGTTTACCTGCGGGAACGTGAAGGAATGGTTCGGATAGCTTTTCCACCCAAAAGATTTTCCAGTAAAGATCTTCACGCTCTTCTCTTGGGAAAGGGTGAAGCACGGGAGCTTTTTGCTGTTTCCGAATACACCGATTCTATCTATTATCAGCTACCTCAGCGCAGAGACCATGGCTATTATCAGATTCTGATACTTGATGCCGCTCGGAAAATAGTGGCTGCTCGTCAATGGGCTCTATTGGATGAACAACCTGTAGTACGCATTGAATTAAAGAATTCTACACCTGGGTTGCGAACAACAACCGACGCTGAAATAATCCTGAATGATGATAGGGGTCGCCCACTTCGCGGAACATTTCAGGTGTCCGTTACCGATGATCGTGTCCACACTAGTCTTTCATCTGCTGGCCCGCTATCCTTGTTGCAGAAATACCAGGGTAATTCCATTCCTCTTCATTTTAAAAATGCTCTTACTGTTCCTGATGATTTGGTGGCTGCTCAGGAGAATTGGCTGCCGGCCAACTGGAATGACCAGGGTTACCGGCCGCCGTATCCATTTCAGTCTATTCTTAGGTTTTCAGGTTCTGTTCAACGAAGAGATGGAGGATCCTTCCGTGACTCCACCACAGTAATGCTATTCCTTCAAAATAAATTGATGGGTTATGAAGTAGACATTAAGGATGGCTCATTTGATTCACCTGTTTACTTTGATTTTACAGGAGAAGATAAGCTCTTCTATTCCGTGCACCGTAAAGATTCGACGATTGAGGCTGTGCTGCGGCTCGACCGCGACTCCGTATCATCTCAGCGTGCGCCTCAACATAAGGTGCTTTTTTCACGAGATGGATTTGCTGATTTTATGATCCGAAAAAAGGCGACAGATAAGTCTTACCGCTTCTTTAGGTCAGCAACCACGACTCTGCCAGTTGAGCAGCCCGATCCCAACTCCACATTTGAACAAGCTCTTCAGGGTGCTGACGTGTCTGTACAAATTGATGATTACGTTGTATTTCCAACCCTTGAAGATGTGATTCGGGAAATTGTTCCTGCTTTGAAACACCGCAAAAGCAATGGGCGTTCTGCTGTACGTGTGTTCTTGTATAGTCCGGTTCTGACCAATACCCCCATTTTATCAACTGGCGATCCTCTATACATTATTGACGGACAAATGACCAAAGACACCGATTATTTTATGGGCATTGATCCGGCAGAGCTGATCTCCATCCGAATTGTTCGCAATGTTCAAAAGCTTGCCCGATTTGGTTACCTAGGCCGCAATGGAGTCGTCTTAGTCAAAACCCGAAACCCCAAGGCCATCACAGAATTTGAAGCCAACAGTATTCTAACAGTGAATGGATTGAATGCATCCGTCTCCTCTTCCGAAACTGTTTCCAATGACCCACGTGTTCCTGACCTTCGTCTGGTGTTGGATTGGCGCTCGTCACAACAGACCGATAATCAGGGTCGCTATTCCTTCCGGTTTACCACCGGTGATGTCGCTGGCCCTTTTAAGGTACGTATTGAAGGTGTTACCGAAGACGGAAGGCCATTTTTTGCTGAACATTCTTTTGAGGTTCGTGAAAAGTAATCCGTGCCTTTTAACTTCACACAGTGAATTTATCTTCGAAATGGAATGAGGCGCAAGGCTGGTTCGCCCGCCAGTCGATGCAGAAATTAAATAATGCTGCTCAGGTATGGCGTTCCTATCATCAATCCAGAATAACCGGACGCGTAAAACCTTCCCGATATCCACTAAGTCTTTCTATTGAACCTACTACTTCTTGTAATCTACGGTGTCCGGAATGTCCTAGCGGACTACGTTCTTTCACCAGGCCAACGGGAAACTTACAGACTGATTTGTTTCAAAAAATTATAAATGAGTTACATCCCTGGCTTACGAATCTGACATTCTATTTTCAGGGTGAGCCTTTTTTACATCCGCAATTTTTGGATTTGATATCCTACGCCTCTGAACGAGGCATCTATCAGACAACTTCTACGAATGCGCATTTTCTTGATCCGATAACGGCTCACCAGGTTGTGAAGAGCGGACTTGACCGAATCATTATTTCTATCGATGGACTATCACAGGATACCTATGAAAAATACCGAATAGGAGGGAAGCTTTCTAAAGTGATTGAAGGAACTAAGAATTTAATTGAGGCTAAAAGGCAAACACGCTCTACGCATCCCTTTATTGTTTTTCAATTTTTGGTTGTTCGGCACAATGAGCATGAAGTTGAGGCGCTTCAGCGTTTTGCTGAGGAGCTTGGCGTAGACGCCGTAAAGATTAAAACGGCACAGCTTTATGACTTTGAAAACGGATCTCCGCTGATTCCCGAAAACCAACAGTACTCCCGTTACGCACAGCGCGGCGACGGTACGTGGGCCATCCGAAGTTCATGGGACAATAAATGCTGGAAGATGTGGAGTAGCAGTGTGGTTACCTGGGATGGTCGGGTATTACCGTGTTGTTTTGATAAGGATGGCAAGTATGTGATGGGTGATCTTCGCAATCAGTCCTTTCAAGAAATTTGGTCTGGAGAAAGGTATCAACAATTCAGAGCCTCTATACTGAATTCACGTGCAGATATCGATATTTGCCGCAACTGTTCTGAAGGTCTGAAGGTCTGGGCCTGAATGGCGCACATTAATCAATAAAGCTATGAAGTATGACGTGTATGGTGTAGGTAATGCCCTGGTCGATATCGTTACCGAAGTCGATGCATCTTTTTTTTCGCGCAATGGCGTGGAGAAAGGAGTAATGACTTTGGTTGATGAAAAACGTCAGCATGAATTGATGGGCGTTATTGAAATGGGAAGGAGTAAAATGTCCTGTGGCGGATCAGCAGGTAACACCGTTATAGCTGTTAGTCAGTTTGGTGGAAAAAGTTTTTACTCCTGCCTTGTCGCCAAAGATGAATTGGGAAAATTCTTTCTCAAGGACCTTGCCCGAAATGGCGTGGATTCAAATCTTGACTCTGATGGCTGTCCGGAAGGCCACACTGGCCGGTGTTTGGTGATGACTTCGCCTGATGCCGACCGTACCATGAACACATTTTTAGGTATCAGCTCCAATCTGACCCCTGAGCATTTAGATATAGCAGCCTTGAGGCAATCCAAATACGTTTATCTGGAAGGTTACTTGGTAGCTAGTTCCCGAGGACCTGAGACGATGATCGAGGCTAAACGAATTGCCGAAAAAGCCAATGCCAAAGTTTCGCTCACATTAAGTGATCCGAATATGGTTCGATTCTTTGGAAAACAGTTTACTGAAGTAATAGGCGCCAGCGTTGACTTGTTATTCTGTAATGAGGAAGAGGCTATGATGGTTACAGGCACCTCCCATATTGATGATGCAGCTTTAAAAATGAGGGAGCTGTCGAAACAGTTTGCCATTACGCTTGGTGCCAATGGTGCTCTGGTTTACGATGGGGAGTTGCAAATTAAAATTCAACCCTTCAGTACAAAAGCCGTCGATACCAATGGAGCGGGAGATATGTTTGCGGGGGCTTTCCTGTATGCGATAACCCATGGACATAGTTTCGCTGATGCCGGGCGATTGGCCTCATTAGCCTCCTCCAGGGTGGTATCACAATGGGGTCCGCGGCTTGAGCCGGCCCAGGCAAAGGCCGTATTATCTGACCTGATTGGTGGTTAAAAAGCCCTTAAATCAGGCATTTTACCATCTTTTTGATTGAATTTTGCAATTCCGGAAAATCCTCTTCACTTTTGCAGCCCTTAATTTTGAAGAACTATGAAGCGTACCTACCAGCCCTCAAAACGCAAGCGCAAGAATAAGCACGGCTTCCGTGAAAGAATGGCGTCCGCAAACGGCAGGAGGGTATTGGCCAGCCGTCGCAGCAAGGGTCGTAAGAAACTTACTGTTTCCGACGAAAAGACCTTCAAGCGCAAGTAATTCGCCTTCCCTCTTTCCGTGGACTAATGACTAATTTTAGCCATGGAAGATCTTTCGTTTCCAAAAAGTTCCAGACTTTCCGGTAAAAAGGACATTGATCAGCTGTTTAAAGCTGGTAAATCTGTCATGCTCTTTCCTTTTCGAATTCTCAAAATTGAATCCGATTCTACCCGTATTCTTTTCTCTGTTCCCTACCGAACCTTCCGTAAGGCCACCGATCGTAATCGTGTTAAGCGCTTGATGCGAGAAGCCTGGCGTAAAAACCGTCATCTCCTTGGCCCGGCATCGCCTTATATGATTGCCTATATTTACACTGCGAAGGATATACTCCCATACAAAACCATTTCTGAAAAAATGGTTCTATCCTTCCGGCATCTGAAGGATCGAAATGAAAAAACTTAAATTCATTCTGCTGAGCTTGCCAATCCTACTACTGGGATTGGTAGCCTTCAAGGTGCCGGGAGATGATTATTTTCAGATTGCCAGAAGCCTTGACATTTTTGCCACTCTTTTTAAAGAAGTAAATACCTACTACGTCGACGAAGTAAATCCTGAACGCCTGATCCATACGGCTACAGATGGCATTCTGGAATCGCTTGATCCATATACGGTATTTATTCCGGAGGAAGCCGCTGAATCTTTCAGCATCCAAACCACTGGTCAATATGCCGGCATCGGCGCGTTAGTTACCTCGATTGATAAAAAAGTTTTTATCAGTCAACCCTACATCGGGTTTCCTGCGCATAATGCTGGAATTCGTGTTGGTGATCAAATTGTTTCGGTAGGAGGTAAGCCGGTTGTTGGAGGCTCTACTTCAGATGTTACGCTATTATTGAAGGGGCCTCCAAATACTGAGGTGGATCTCGTTATCAGACGATCAGGGGTTAAACAAGATATTTCCTTCCGACTCACGCGCCAGCGCATCAAGGTAACCAGTGTAGCATGGTCTGGGTTGATGGCGCCCGGCATGGGCTACATCCGTATTTCTGAATTTACTTCTGGAACCGGTCGTGAAGTAGAACAAGCCCTCCACGCATTAAAAGCACAAGGCATCACTTCACTTGTACTTGACTTAAGAGATAATCCGGGTGGCTTGTTGTATGAGGCTGTTAATGTAGCCAATCTGTTTTTGCCAAAAGGAAAAGAGGTGGTTAGCACGCGTGGCAAGGTGAACGATTCGAACAAAGTTTACACGACACTCAATGAACCATTGGATATTCAGCTACCGCTGGTGGTGTTGGTTGGCGCCGGAAGTGCTTCTGCTAGTGAAATAGTCGCTGGGGCTCTTCAGGATTATGATCGCGCTGTTTTAATCGGACAAAAAACTTTTGGAAAAGGACTGGTTCAGATAACGCGACCGTTGCCGTACAATGCTCAGATTAAGTTGACCACGGCTCGTTACTACATTCCATCGGGACGTTGTATACAGGCCCTTGATTACTCTAAGCGTAATGCCAATGGAGAAGCTACACGCACCATTGATTCGGTGACCATGACGTACAAAACGGCAGGCGGTCGTGTAGTTTTTGGAAGCGGAGGTCTTGATCCGGATCTCAAGACTTCTATTGATGCCCCGGCTGAACTTGTGAATGCACTTTATGCCGGTGGCCACATGTTTTTATATGCACGTGAGTACTGTGCTGAACATCCCAAGCCTGACGATTGGAGCAAATTTCGGCTTTCTGCTCCGGATGTTGAGGCTTTTCGTTTGTGGCTTGGAAAAAGAAATTTTCACTACGAGACTACTTTAGAACATGGTTTGCGAGGAATGGAAGAGGCCGCAAAAAAGCAGCAAGCCTGGACCGAATTAGCGCCTGCCTTTTCTTCGGTCCGAAATAAAATTGAAGCTGAAAAAAATAGGTCCTTTTCCCAGTACCAGGCGTTTATGATTTCAATTCTGGAACAGGAGATAGCCTTTCATTATCAATTGGAAGAAGGACGTACCAAAGTTTCGTTTCGGAGTGATCCGGATCTGGATGAAGCCAGAAAGATCCTATCCAATGCCGCAGGCTATACGAAAATTCTTACCGCAAACTATGGCACTCCTTCTAAGCCTTGAGGCTTCTGCCGATCTGTGCTCTGCTGCGCTGCATGAGAACGGTCAGTTGATTTCCATTGAACGCATTCATCAGCCGCGCGCGGCGGCAGCTCAGCTGGCACCGGCTATTAAAAAGCTATTCGATGCTGAAAATATTTCCCGCGCCGATTTGAAAGGTGTGGCCATTGCTTCTGGCCCGGGATCGTACACCGGCTTGCGCATTGTCTCTTCTACAGCCAAAGGAATTTGTTCGGCATTGAATGTGCCGTTGGTGGCTGTCGACACACTTCAAGTGCTGGCGGCCGCCGTGGTTCCTGACGACGGTATATCTTTTTATTGTCCGGCACTAGATGCGCGTCGCGATGAAATTTATTTTCAGTTACTCGATCGTTCGCGTCGCCTACTGATTCCCACGACAAATCATGTGGTGGTTATGGATAGTTTCCGGGACTATCTTGAGCAAGGAGCAGTTCTTTTTTTTGGAAATGGGGCTGCCAAGACGGTTAAAATTTTGGAGCATCCAAATGCCAGGTTGCTGGAAGGAGTTGAGCCCGATGCTGATCACGTTGGTTTACTGGCCTTTGAAAAATGGAAAGCGGGTCAATTTGAATCGTTGGAATTATTTGAACCTCATTATCTCAAGGAATTCTTAATCGGTCGAAAACCGGCGATCTCCTAAATTTGCATTAGGATTCAATGAGTGATCAAATTTTAAATCGTGTAGCCGCTTCTTCATTGGTGACCTTCGATCTGGAGGATCATTATCAGGAGGGCATTCGCGAAGTCCTGGACATTAAACCTCTTTTGGAGCAGGAGTTGATTCTTCGTGAGAAACCTTTTCGCGAGTTCATCAAGACTCATGATTGGTCGTTTTATACTGGAAAGCACGTAGCCATTCATTGCTCATCTGATGCCATTGTGCCCGTATGGGCATTCATGTTGGTTGCGACGGCTTTGGAACCATTTGCGCGGACGATAGTTTACGGTGATTTAGAAAAGTTGGAGGAGAAACTGTTTTTTAATTCCCTGGCGAAAGTGGATTGGAGTGCTTTTGCCGGTTCAAAAGTTGTGGTGAAAGGATGTAGCCGGGTTCGGGTTCCGGAAAGTGTATTTGTGGAGGTTACGACTCGGTTGAAGCCTGTCGTTTCCAGTCTTATGTTTGGAGAAGCCTGCAGTGCGGTGCCTGTTTTTAAGAAAAAGTGAGTTTTTTCATCATTTTTCCTGTGATTTAAAACCCCTGTTTTTCACCTAGTTAGGCCCTTTTTAGGCTATTTGAAGCGGTTTCCCCTAAAGAACTTTTAGGAACTTTTTTGCAGTAGTCCGACCGCCTGCTATCTTTGCACTCCCGTTTTTGAGGAGAAGCCCAAAAACAAAGAAATAAAGCGTGAAAACCCAGTTTTGGGGCAATTGTCAGACAGTAGGTTTGGCGATACGTTCTTTGAATAGATGAAATGATAGCGGACCCGAAGTATTTCGATAGAGGGATACTTCGAGTTGATTCCGTGGGGTTTTGATGATCTGCGAGGGTTGTCAGGATTCCACAAAAAAAGG
>Ga0068872_10004185_pt1 | contig 10975 bp, 7 predicted proteins | sample NOAtaG_7_FD_66441 | JGI IMG/M metagenome (GOLD analysis project Ga0068872, IMG submission 66441) | Freshwater lake microbial communities from Lake Erie, under a cyanobacterial bloom - NOAA_Erie_Diel1S_2200h metaG | ecosystem: Environmental > Aquatic > Freshwater > Lake | place: USA: Ohio, Lake...
CACCGTCGTTTCCGGCTTGGTGCCGGAGTCGGTTGAACCGGAGTCGGTGCCTCCCGCATCGGTATCCGTCGACTCCGTACCCTTGCCGTCGTCGACCCTGTCACCGAGGTCGGTATCGAAGCCGGTGAACAATTTCCCGATGGCGGCGCTGACGGAGTCGGCAATCACCGATTCGTCCTTGTACGACGCCATGACTTTGCGCACGAACACCTGACGGGCCGCGGTGTCGTCGGGACGCACGAAGAGCGGACGCACGTAAACGAGACCTTTGCCGACGGGCACGATCTGCAGGTCGCCGTACACGACGCGGGATCCGCGGAGGTCGAGCGGCGTGATGGTTTGCGAAATGATCGGATCGCTGTCGAACTGCGCCGCAACGGTGGCCGGCCCGGGCGGCAGCGGGTCGTTGAACTCGTACAGCGACAACCTGCCGAAAGACCCGGGATCGCTGGATACGACCATCATCGAGCGAAGTTCCTTGCGGGCATCGTCGGAAGAGAACGGCACGAATGGCCGCAACATCGAGAACGTCGGGGTCTTCACCTTGCCCGTGGGGTCGTGGAAGATCGTGTAGTACGGCTCGAATCGCTCGACATTCGCTTCCTGCACGTCGACGGCATCACCCGTTGCGGTGGCGGCACCAGCGAGTCCCCCGGCGAGCGTCGTCGACTGCTCGGGCTCGAGCGGCGGCGCCTGCGCCACGCTCCATGCACCGTCACGGTTGAAGAACAGGTTGGGATCATCGAAGTGGTACTTCGCGTACATGTTCGTCTGCACGCGGAAAAGGTCTTCGGGGTACCTGAAGTGAGCGCTCAGCGACTTCGGCGCCTTGTCACCATCGGTGAAAAGCTTCGGGAACGCATCACGCCACATGCGGATGATCGGATCCTTGTCATCGATGACGTAGAAGGTCACCTCGCCCGTGTAGGCATCGACCACGGCCTTCACGCTGTTGCGCGCGTAGTTGAAGGAATGCGACAACCCACCACCGGGTGTCAACTGGTCAGTGTTCGCGCGTTGCGCGTATGGATACCGGCTCGTCGACGTGAAGGCATCGATCACCCAGTCGACCTTGCCATCGTGCACGACCGGGTATGGATCGGCATCGAAGGTGAGGAATGGAGCCAACTTCTCGACGCGGTCGCGCACGTCGCGCACGAGGAGAATCTGCGAGTCGCTGTCGACGAGGCGCGAGCCGAACAGGTTGTACTCACCGAAGTTGACGGCCATTGCAAGGCGCTTCACCGTCGAGTCCATCTTGATGCCGGCCTTGCCCTTGTAATCGAGGGGCTTTTCGCCCGCACACGGCTGTTCGGGCGTACCGGTGTTCGTGATCGCATACGTCAATGGACCGTTGCCGAAGTACAGCTCGGGACGCGTGACTCCCAAGTCGATGTACACCGGCCGACCGTCGGTCGTCACCGAACTGGCCGGTGCGGCGACAACGTTGCATCCGTGCGTATAGAGGAGGTGGCGCGACACCCAGGTGCCGTTCGGGATACCCGCAGAGTTGAGTTCCCGCGTCGCGAGCATGACCTGCTGCAAACGACCGTCGATCGCGTAGCGGTCGACGTCGAGGTCGCGGATTGCATAGAACGACGTGAGCCCCTGGTCGAGTGAGAATCGGTCGCGCATCTGCGTGGGTTCGAGTTGACGCACGTCGCGCAACGCGGCCACGTTCGCCTCGACGTCGTCGAGGCCGATGTTCTCGACGTCGAAGTCGATCTTCTCGACGGTGTCGAGGCCGAGTGCAGCCTTCGTTGCATCGAGGTTGCGGTCGATGTACGGCAATTCGCGACTGCTCACGTTGGGCTGCACGACGAAACGCTGGATGACGGCGGGGTACGCGGTGCCGGCCACGACGGCCACGACGAGCCACAGTCCGACGGCCAGAACCGGGAGGCGCCAGCCCCGCTGACGCACGTTCCACAGGAACAGAATCGCGACCGCGAACGAGACGAGAATCATGAGGTTGAGGGCGGGAAGTTGTGCCTTTACATCGGTGTAGGTAGCGCCCTGCACGACGCCGCGGGTCGAACGTGTGAGGTCGAATCGCTGCAGCCAGTAGTCGGCTGCGCGCACGAGCGCGAGTCCCGCCAGCAACACCGACACGTGAACCTTTGCCTGCGGCGTGACCCGTTGCTCGGGGTCCTGCACCCGAATCGCACCGTTCACGTAGTGCGAAACACCTGTGATGATGGCGATGAGAACGAGAGCACCGAAAAACCAGGTGACGACGAATTCGGCAAAGGGCAAACGGAACACGTAGAACCCGACGTCGTTCTTGAACAACGGATCATCGACGCCGAACGACTTGTGATTGCGGAACATCATCCAGTTCTGCCACTGGGCCGATGCGGGCAGGCTGATGATGAGGCCGAGCACAACGGCGATGAGGGTGCGCGTCAGGCGACGCCGCTTGCGCAGCAGGATTCGCAACTGCGCGAGGGCCCTTTGTTCCTGTGAATCGGGCACCGACACGGGGGCCATGCGGTCGGCAATCGCCAGATTGACCCACAAGAGCACGGCGAACACGAGCGCGAAAGCGCCGATGAGCATCCACTTGGTACCGAGGACTCCCCAGTACACGTCCGACCGACCGAGCGAACGGTGCCACAGGACGTTGATGTAGAAGGTGGAGAGACTGCGAGCCGACAGAATCAGCAGCAGGAGCACCGCAACCACCGCGATGATGACGATGCGGCCGCGGCCCGGCTTACGAATTTTCAGCTTGGGAATGCGGGGAGAATTACCGGGCAAATCCGAGGGGTTGCGCACGCCCGCAGGCTAGTTCGGGAGAGGTGCCAACAGGCAACGGCAGCCCGCATGTGCAAGCGGCTCGCTGTGTCCCGTGGGGAATTCTTTGCCGAGAACAACACATCCTGCGAGTGAGTTGTCTTCCGCATCGGCGCATGCCGGGCCGTTCGGGTCGACCATCCAACACACCTGTGTGCCGGGAGCGAAAGTGACATACATCCCGCGGCTGTAGGCAAGGCAAGCAACGTCATCGATGTGTTCGTCGATCTGGGTCGACTTCCACTGCCGATAGACACCGCGAATCGCCTTGGCAGCACCTTCCTTGTCGGCAGCGTGCGTCGCAAGCACCTCGCTGATCTTGTCGCGCAGTGGCGTGACGAGCAGACGCTTGACGGTTTCGGTGATCGCAGGATTGACATCGGACTTCGTCGGCATGCGCTTTGCGTTGGCATCGACGAAACTCGCGCCGGCTTTGGCAGCCGCCGTCACTTCGTTCGACATCGCTTCGACGTACTTCGCGGTGTGTTCGGCGGGGGTACCAACCATCGCCTTCAGTTCCATCACGGGCTTGCGCTTGCGCAGATGCTCGAGGATCTCGTTTTCTTCATCGGCGAGGACGCGCTTCAGGTTGCGCGACATCTTGGTGACGAGTGGGGCAAGCGCTTCGGAGCGACGCTCGAACGCGGCGTCGTTGCGCATGGGTTCGATGGCGGGCGAGGTCTTTGCCGTCGCCCCCGTGTCGTCCTTCTTCTTGCGGACTTCCACGACGCTGCCCTCGCTTGGCTTCGAGACCGACGAGGCGCGCAGACGAGCGAAGATGTCGTCGACCTGGTCGCGCGGTGGTGCAGGAACCTCGACTTCGGGTTCGGGCTGTGAATGATCGACGCTCGGGTGTTCCGGGTTGACACGCGTTGCCTCAGGACGCACACGATCCTTCCCGAACAGCGAGACGACGTTCGAGGGCTCGGGAGTCACGCCTTCGACCGGCGCCCCGACGACATCTGCCACTTCCACGACATCGTGTTCGACGACCGGTTCGACGGTCACTTCGACAGCGTCTTCGATCGTCTCGTTGGTGACGACTTCGACGTCGTCGCGCGCGGTTGTCTCGTCCGCGACAACTTCTTCGACTGTCACAACTTCGATCGCGACTTCTTCGATCGCGACTTCTTCGACCGTGACATGATCAATCGCCTCGACGGTCGGCTCTTCAGTCCGACCGGAATCGAGGTCGTGCTTTTCGCGGTCGAACATCTGAACGACGGGGGCGTTGAGCGTGACCGGCGCGACGGGGCCGGTCGTCGGTGCGAGATTCACGAACTCGCGAGGCAGGTCGTCGTCGACGGAGACAAGACCGGTCATCACGTCGTCGGTTGCGAGACGTGCGCGCTCGAACGCGTTCAACAGGCGATCGCGATTGGCCACGAGCTGTTCGATCTGGGCGCGCGCAAGTTCGCGACGGCGAGCCAGTTCCGAGAGCACCTTTTCGCGGTATTCGCGGGCCTCGTTGACCATTTCACGACCCTGCTGTTTGGCAAGTTCGATTTCGGCTTCGGCATCTGCGGCTGCATCGTCGCGACGGCGCACCGCCTCGAGTTCGGCCTCTTCGCGCAGCCGGGCGGCGTCTCCCGCGGCTTCTTTGACCAAGCGGGTGGCGTTTTCCTCGGCCCGCTGGCGGATTTGGGCGCTCGCCTCGCGGGCAGCCCCGAGGACACGGGCGGCCTCTTCGCCGAGCAAGGCGGTCACGACCTCTTCGTCGAGCATTCCGGGGGCGGACATCCCCCGTGTCTGCATCGCCTTCAATTCGCTTTCGAGGAACCTCTCGCGCTCTTGCAAACGGGCGAGCTCGGCCGAGACCATGCGCAGGAAGTCGCGCACCTCGGTTTGGTCATAGCCACGGCGTGCGACGGTGAACGCCGCAGCACTGACGGCTGCGGGCGACGACGGGTCGGGGCGTGAGAATGAAATCGCCATTTGTGAAATGGTACGCCCGGGCCACACCCGAAACGTGGCATTGCCCGTGGTGTCAATCGCCCGAGGGCGATGCGGGCAACTTTCCGCCGCCGTACTCGACCAGCGCATCGAGCGCCTCGTCGAGCGTGCCGACGGGCACGATCTTGAGCTTCGAACCCACCGCGGCACGCGCCGACGCAATCTCGTCGGGAGTCTGCGACTTGGGAACAAGGAACAGGCCCGCGCCGCTGCGTTCGACGGCGACGGCTTTTTGCCGCAGCGCACCGATTGCGCCAACTGTTCCGTCTTCGGCGATGGTTCCCGTCGCCGCAACCGACACTTTGCCCATGAGGTTTCCGGGCGTGAGTTCGTCGAGCAGCGCCAACGCAAAGGCGAGTCCCGCCGAAGGACCACCGATCGAGTCGGTCGAGATGTCGACCTCGAAGGGAACATCGACGGTGCGCGTGTCGGCGGGGACGATTCCGATGATCGTGCGCTGCGGGTCGTCGGGGCTGGCGATGAGACGCACCTTCTCCGTGCGGCGCGTCTCGTTGGGGTTCGAGTTCAACGTGTTGACGACGATTTCCACCACGTCACCCACCTTGCGGCCCTCCATTGTCTTCACCAAAACGTCGAGAGTCGGGGTCGGTGTACCGGCAAGCGACTCAATCACATCGCCCGGGTTCAACCGCTTGCAAGCCGAGTCGATCGCGGGCTTCTCCTCGCAGATCACTTGTTCGACAACGACCGATCCGTAGTTGAGGGCGACGTCGTATCCGAGACGCTTCAACGCCACGTATTCGGCGATCTGCTTGGCGCCGACCATCGCCTGGAAACCCAGTCGGCGCTGTTCGACGGGTGAGCGGTCACCGAATCGCTGGATTCTCGTCTCGACGGCGATGTCGTCGTCGACCCATCCGACTAATCCTTCGAGCGCCGTCAATTGCGAGCCGTACGCGGTGACGAAGCGAATGCTGTTGCCCGTTCGGTAACGCGTGACATCGGTGGCACCCGTGCCGAATCCCAGTCGCGGCGCGACGGCGTCGACCGAACCGGGCGCCGTTTCCCATCGTTCGATCGTTGTGGCACCGGCCACGATGATCGAAACGAGCACCAGCCACGAAAGCGTCAGCATCGGAAGGGCCCACCACAGTCGGCGCACGGATGTCGTCGGCTGTGGCGCGGCGGGAATCACCGGCGGGGGCAGTACGCTCGGCGGCGATTGATCGGGAGACGCATCTGACATGACTGCGCTGATTGTTGCATTGTCGACGGCAGATGTCACCGTGCGCGCCGGTGCCGTCGGTCTCGCTGCCGCCATTGCCGTCGCATTGCTCGGTCTGCGCGTCGACTGGACCCAACTGCGCCGCGGCCAGCGTCGCCCCGCGCCCATCTATCTGCGTGTCAACCAGCGACCCGGACAGGTCTACCGTCCGCCGTCCGCACGGCGCCGCGCCTCGGCAACGGGTGGCCTCCTCGGGTTCGCCATCGCCGCCGGCCTCGTCATTGCCCTCGCCCTTTCCGTCGCGGCCGCCTTGCTGGTCGAGTCGGTCACCAACCTGTTGCGCTGAGCCGTGGAATCCGGCCGGGTCACACTTGCAGCCGTCACGCTTGCCGCGCACAGCCACGACACCGCAACACTCGAAGCGGCATTCGACGGCAACGACCCGCACGTACGCGCCATCGCACTGTCGTCATTGCATAAGTGCGACGCGCTCACTCCGCGACACATCGCAATCGCGCTCACCGATCCCGAACGGCAGGTGCGCCACCGGCTCGCGCGGATAGCTGCGCGCGACAGACGCGTCAATCTCGCGCGACTGCTGGCCGACGAGGACTTTGCCGTGGCGGAAACTGCGGGGTGGGCACTGGGCGAACGCGACTCCGTGTCCGACGCCGAAATGCAGGCGCTCATCATGTCGGCGACGACTCACCCACATCCGCTCGTCCGCGAATCGTGCGTCGCAGCACTCGGTTCAATCGGCGACGAGCGGGGACTTCCCGCCATTCTGAACGCATGCAACGACAAGCCCGCGGTGCGTCGACGGGCGGTCATTTCGCTCGCGCCGTTCGACACCCCCGCCGTCACGTCCGCCCTGCGCGCGGCCCTCGGTGACCGCGACTGGCAGGTGCGCCAGGCTGCCGAAGACCTGCTGGCGGCGGCCGGATTGTCCGACTCCGATGCGGGTGCCGACGAGCCGTAACGTTGAGGGAACGCGCGTTTCGAAGGAGGGGTCCAGTGGACGCAACGTTGATCGAGCGCATCAAGCGAGACATGCACGAACAATTCGAACGCAAGGGCAACCCCGAGGGTTTCCCCGCATTCCACGACGTTCCGATCAGTCGCTACATCTCCGACGAGTTCTGGGAACTCGAGCAAAAACACCTGTGGTCACGCGTGTGGGTGATGGCAGGCCGCGAGGAAGACGTCGCCAACCCCGGCGATTACTTCACCTTCGACCACCTGCGCGTTCCGATCGTCGTCGTGCGTGGCAACGATCGAAAGTTGCGTGCGTTCTACAACACCTGCCAGCACCGCGGGGCGCCGGTGGTGCGCGAGGAAAAGGGTTGTGCCAACCAACTGCGTTGCCAGTATCACGGCTGGGTCTACAGCATCGATTCGGGTGAACTGAAGAGCGTGCCCGACGAGCGTGACTTCATCGGTTTGTGTCGCGAAGAGAAGTTCCTCACGGAGATCAGCTGCGAGTCGTGGCAGGGATGGATCTGGGTGAACCAAGACCCTGACGCCGCCCCACTGCACGAATGGTTCGGCGTTCCGTTCCAACAGATGGAAGAACTCTGCGGTTCGGAACTACGTGCGGTCGGACCACGCGTCATGGACATTCCATGCAACTGGAAAGTCACCGCCGAGGCATTCCTCGAGGTGTACCACTTCCGCTTCATCCACGACCGTGGTGGCTGGAGCGCGCTCGACAACCGCGGCGCATCGATGGGCTTGTTGCCCAATGGTTGCAGCCGCATGGTGACACCGTTTTCGCAGAAGGCATGCGAACTACGAGGCATGAAGGATTGGACCGACTTCCAGAACTTCAAGGATGCGCGCTTCATCGACATTCCGTCGGTCAATGACATGATCCGCTCGACGAGCACCGCGTTCTCGCTGTTTCCGAACCTCATCTCACCCGTCGCGGCATACGGCTTCCCGTTCATCATGTTCTGGCCGATCGACAAGTCGAACACCCGTCTCATGTGGTCGCACTACGCGCCGAAGGACTGGGAGGGCGACGAACTACCTCCGCACTGGCAACAGCGGATGGACGAGTTCGACCTCATCATGGGTGAGGACAAATGGAACATGGCCCCGATGCAGCGCTCACTCGAGTCCCCGGCAATGAAGGGCGTCGTCGTCAACTATCAGGAACGGCGGATCTGGCACTTCCACGAGACGGTCGACCGCACCATTGGTATCGACCGCATTCCCGCCCACATGCGGGTTACCCAGGTCCTCGGCCCCTACATCGAAAAGGACTGACACGATCTCGTTTTTGGCCATCGTCTAGAACAGAAGTTCGTTAGACTCGCCAACGACATGGACGGTCCCGTTGGAATTCCCCAGCCGATTCAGGCTCGCGCAGAGGCGACTGTTTCCGTTGTCATCGAGGCCACGATCAAAGCGATCGAGGCGCACGGCGAGGCGAGCGTTCGCATCGACGACATTCTCCAGGAAACCGGCATCTCGAAGGGTTCCCTCTACCACCACTTCGGCGGTCGTGAAGGCCTGATCGCCGCTGCACGCGTCATGCAGTTCAGCCGCTTCGTGGCCGAAGACGCAAAGAACATTCGCGAGACCCTCACGAAGACCACGACACTCGAAGAGTTCGTCGCGGCAACGTCGGCTCTCGTTCAAACCGGCAACTCTGCCGAACGTGAACGTGCCCGCCACAACCGTCTGTCGGTCATTGCGAGTTCGTACGGCCGACCCGACCTGCGCGAGTCGCTCGCACTTCAACAGCACTCACACACCGAAACGATCGCCGACGCGGTTCGCTACGGACAGAAGATGGGTTGGCTCCGCACCGACATCGACGCGCGTGCAGTCGCGGTGTTCGTGCAGGGCTACAACCTTGCTCGGGTCTTGCTCGACCTCGACACCGAGCCCGTCACGACCGAAGAATGGGAGCAGGTCGTGCGCGTGGCCCTCGGGTCGTTCTTCGTCACGCGCAGGTGAACTGTCCCGCGTGACACCCCCCTCCTACTGTTCACAGCGAGGAGGATCGAGTGACTGCATCACCGGCACTTGCTTCTCGCGACCTCGTGTCGCCCATCGGTGAATCCCACCCGCAATTTCACCTCCAGCATCTGACAGCGGAACACGTAGCAACGCTCGGCCTCGACGGTGTGCGTCGCGCGCTCGAACGCCTCGCTGCGATGCAGCGCGACATCGATGCGGTTCGCATGCTGCTGAATGGTCGGCTGCGGCAATTGTCCGCCGCATCTCCGGCAGTCATGCCCGAGCAAGTCATCATCAAAGCCACCGCGGTCTCACGGCCCGATGCACGTCGCGACATGCAACGCGTCGACACACTCGAGAAGTTTCCGCACATGCGCGAGGCCGTGTTGTCGGGCGACATTTCTGCTCACCACGTCGACGTCATCACGCGGGCGGTGCGCCATCTCGACGTCGAGGCATTTCAGTTGTTCGCCGACGACGAAAGCCGTCTCGTCGGTATCGCACGCCGTACATCACCCGACAACTTCTCACGTTTCGTTCAACAAACCGCACTACGTGCCGAACACGACAGCGGGGTCGACACCACCGAACGACAGCGCCGGCGCACCTGGCTGCGGCACTGGGTCGACAACGACTCGGGCATGGTACGTCTCCATGGCGAACTCGATCCCGAGTCGGGCCTTCGATTGGTCGGGCGGCTACAGAGCGCCGTGCAGACACTCTTCAATGCGGGCGAAGGCCGCGATGCATCCGGCACCTCCTCCGACAAGCCGGCCCATCTCAACGCCCTCGCTCTCGTTGCCCTCGTGTGCGACTCGGCGAACTCGAATGTCGTGTCGATCACCGGCGCAGGTACACGCACCGATGTGAGCGTCGTGGTCGACATCGACACCCTGCGTCGCGGGCTCCATGAGAAGTCGGTCATTTCGACGGGCACCGACATTTCCCTGCCCGTCGAGACGGTTCGGCGTCTCGCCTGTGAGGCCCGCATCATTCCGGTAGTCATGTCGTCGACGGGCGTGGTCCTCGACATGGGCCGCGCAACGCGAATCGCGTCTGCCCATCAACGAAAGGCCCTCGAGGCAATGCACTCGACGTGTGCAATCCCACGGTGTGCCGTGCCGGTCGCGCGCTGCGAACCTCACCACATCAACTACTGGGTCAATGGCGGGCCGACCAGCCTCGACAATCTGGTACCCCTCTGCAACGAACACCACCGCTGCGTGCACGAAGGTGGATGGCGAGTGAATCTCGACGCAGACACACGTCGGGTCACCGTCGCCCTACCGGGTCAGTAGTTTTGGCACATGAGCCCGCGCACCGCCTCTGAACTGTTCGACCTCTCCGGAAAAGTTGCCGTGGTCACCGGCGGCAGCCGTGGCCTCGGCCGCGAAATGGTTCTTGCTTTTGCTGCCCACGGCGCCGACGTCGTCATCGCCAGCCGCAAAGTCGCCAACTGCGAATCGGTCGCCGACGAAGTGCGTGGCCTCGGCCGTCGAGCACTTGCCGTCGGCTACCACGCGGCCAGCTGGTCCGATGCGGACGCACTCGCTGACGTCGCCTACAACGAGTTCGGGCGAGTCGACGTGCTGGTCAACAACGCCGGAATGTCGCCGCTGTATCCCTCGCTCACCGATGTCAGCGAAGAGCTCTTCGACAAGGTCATTGGCGTCAACCTGAAGGGTCCCTTTCGTTTGTCGGCGAACATCGGCACGCGCATGGTCGCCGACGGTGGCGGTTCCATCATCAACGTCTCGTCGGTCGCAAGTCATCGCCCCAGCCCCACCGAGGCCCCGTACGCTGCAGCCAAGGCCGGCATCAACAGCCTCACGAAAAGCCTCGCCGCGGCGTTCGGCCCGAAGGTCCGCGTGAATTGCATCGTCCCCGGCCCATTTCTCACCGACATTTCGAAGGCGTGGGACATGAACACGTTCAGTGAACACGCAAAGATCGCCTACGCGCTCGGTCGCGGAGGTGAACCGGGCGAAATCGTCGGTGCGGCCTTGTACTTCGCTTCCGATGCAAGTTCGTACACCACCGGTGCTCTTCTCGACATCGACGGTTTGCCTCGTT
>Ga0068872_10004188_pt1 | contig 10973 bp, 11 predicted proteins | sample NOAtaG_7_FD_66441 | JGI IMG/M metagenome (GOLD analysis project Ga0068872, IMG submission 66441) | Freshwater lake microbial communities from Lake Erie, under a cyanobacterial bloom - NOAA_Erie_Diel1S_2200h metaG | ecosystem: Environmental > Aquatic > Freshwater > Lake | place: USA: Ohio, Lake...
AAGAAAAGCACTGGAAATTCTCATCAGATGATATTACTGAGCGCGGTTATTGGTTAGATTACCAGTATGCTTACGAAGAGGCGATAAAAAACACCAGTACAAAATGTGCTCCTTGGCACGTAATTCCTGCTGATAATAAATCTTTGGCACGCTTATTCATTACAAAAATAATTCTGGAAAAATTAAAATCCATGAAGCCTGCTTTTCCATTAATTGATAAAAAGGAAAAAGTACTCATGAAACTGGCGGAAGAAAAACTAAGAAGAAAATGATCTACTTAAGGGGGCATTGGACCCTTGTAACTTATGCAAGGTATATCGCCTGATACAAAACAAGGATGATGTATACTCCAGTCAGGTATAGTGATGTTTTCTGTTTTAACTTCTAATAAATAATAAGGCTTAGCCCACCACTCTTTCATACACTTTGCATCCACAACATTATTACCCTTTGACTTAAGATCAACCGACTTTAATGACTTTAATTGTTTTGCTTGAATGATACTGTATGTGCCCGGTGTGATTTGAAATGAAAATTCTCCTTTAGCGTCTACCGTAAAACTTGTGATCACTTCTGCTTTGGTTGAATTTATCTTTCCCTTTCTTACATAAAAAACCTTGCCCGAGTATGGAAATGCCTTTTGATACTGAGCTTCTATTTCAGGTGTTGGAGAGGCGCCTCCACAATAGGATTGCGTTTGCATTAACTTACCCGTTACGGTAACACGCACCGGCTTTACACCACCTGTTTTTGTTTGGGCTAATAGAGAAAGTGTAAAGATTGAAAAAATGAATGCAGTGATTACTCGATTGTTTTTCATGAGCTTTTTAATTGAGATGAGATAAAGATAGATATTCTATATAAAAGAATGTTAATTAAGTGGAAGTAGTTGATAGTGAGATGGGATTAACTCGCTTGCCGAGCGGAGAGAATAACGTTGTTGATCTTTGTTCAGCCGGAGTCAGAATGCAAAAGCACTCGCTTCGTATATGATTATTAAGTTGCTCCTGCATTTAAAGTAATTAAAAACTATATAATCGTTTTATAGAAAACGCTCGTCCGGAACCTGATTTAAGATACCTCTCGAATTCATATGCCTTAAACTTATCATAGAAAATGGATTGGTGAACAACCTTTAATGGAATACGTGAAGAAGTATATTGAACATCTCCACGATTATGACGGGTTAACCTATCACTCATAATACTAGTACATCCAACGTAATAAGTACCATCAGAGCATTTTAGAATATAAACTGTCCACATAAAAACGAAGATAAAAAAAGCCGACTGCTTTAACAGTCGGCTTTTTTCTTTACATTAAGCTCTCCTTCGCGATCTTCTTGCGGTTTTCAACCGCCGAAGCTCGCTGCGGCGAGCGATGGCGGTGAGAGAGAGATTCGAACTCTCGGTACGGTTACCCGTACGCATGTTTAGCAAACATGTCCTTTCGGCCACTCAGGCATCTCACCTTAAAATCGAATGGCAAATGTATATAATTTTTATTAAAAAATGATGATTTTTTAGTGATTTATTGGGCTTTTTAACCCAAATACATTTCTATCAAACCTTCTGGCGCTGTGTAGTTTACCGTTTTTTTGGCTTCATCAATATCCATCACTAGATCTACATTATATGGCAAAATAACCTGCTTTCCTTTATGATCGATATTAAAAACAGGATTGGCAGAAGTATCGTCGATATCAGTTATGATACCAACCTTGCCAAAATTCTTATCAATTAAAGTATACCCTATTAATGCATTTGTTTCTACTTCAAAAACAAATTTTTCATCTACCAACACTTTTTTGCCTACAAACGGCTTTGCTTTATCAATAGAATCAATTTCTTCTAATGAAATATTAAATCCGTTTTTGGTCTCTCGAAATTCAGAAATAAATTGCGGCGAATCTCCACTTGATGTTTTGATGATAATTGCATTACAATTCTCAATATCAAAATCGCAGGTAATGTTTAATTGCAATTCTCCCTTTAAGCCGTGCGTTTTACTAAAATAACCTATCTCTTTAAAGATCATTTTTTTAATGCGGCTGCAACAAAACTAATAAATAGAGGATGCGGATTTTCTACGGTACTTTTATACTCTGGATGGAATTGCACGCCAATAAAAAATGGATGATCTGGCAATTCAACGATCTCGATCAAACCACCTTCGGGATTAACACCTGAAAGAACCATTCCCGCATCGGTGAATTGCTTTTTGTATTCGTTATTGAATTCGTAACGGTGGCGATGACGCTCAGAGATACGATCGGCTTTATAAATGGAATGCGCCAATGTTCCGGCTTCAATTTCGCAAGCATAAGCTCCTAAGCGCATTGTGCCTCCCATGTGCGAAATGCTTTTTTGATTTTCTAAAAGATCAATAACAGGGCTATTGGTTGCGGGATTCATTTCGCGACTGTGCGCGTCTTTTAATCCTAAGACATTACGTGCAAATTCAATGACGGTACACTGCATTCCCAAACAAATACCTAGGAATGGTAATTTATGTTCGCGAGCATATTTAATGGCAGTGATCTTCCCATCAATTCCTCTGTTACCAAAACCCGGTGCAACTAAAATTCCTTTTAAACTCGAAAATTTCTCTTCTATATTTTCTTTCGTTAAACTTTCACTGTGGATCCAATCGACGATAACTTTACAATCGTTAACTGCACCTGCATGAATAAATGCTTCGGAAATAGATTTGTATGAATCTTTTAATTCAACGTATTTTCCAATTAATCCAATGCGCACTTCCGTTTTTGGATTGTGGAATTTCTCCAAAAAGTTTTTCCAATTATCTAACTTTGGCGCTTCGGTTACGTTAATACCTAATTTTTTAAGCACCATTACGTCCAACTTCTCTCGCTCCATTAATAATGGAACTTCGTAAATAGTGCTGGCATCGATGGCTTCAATAACTGATTCTTGCGCAACGTTGCAGAACAATGCTAATTTTTTACGGATGTCTTTATTTACAGGATGCTCAGTTCTACATACCAAAATATCAGGTTGAACACCATATTCTAATAATAATTTTACCGAGTGCTGCGTTGGCTTTGTTTTTAATTCGCCTGTTGTACTTAAATATGGTAAAAGAGTTAAGTGAATTACAACACAATTCCCTTCTAATTCCCAACGTAATTGACGAACCGCTTCAATGTATGGTAATGATTCTATATCACCCACAGTTCCGCCAATTTCAGTGATCACATATTCAAACTGACCGGTTTTACCCAATTGTTTGATACGGCTTTTTATTTCATCGGTAATGTGAGGAATTACTTGAACGGTTTTTCCCAAAAATTCTCCTTTACGTTCTTTCTCAATAACCGATTGGTAAATACGACCTGTAGTAACGTTATTTGCTTTGGAGGTTGGAACATTTAAGAAACGCTCATAATGTCCAAGGTCAAGATCGGTTTCAGCGCCATCATCAGTTACATAACATTCGCCATGTTCGTAAGGATTTAAAGTTCCCGGATCCACATTAATATATGGATCGAGTTTTTGGATGGTAACTGTAAAGCCTCGGGCTTGAAGTAATTTAGCTAAACTAGCAGCTATAATGCCTTTTCCAAGAGAGGAAGTTACACCACCTGTAACAAAAATATATTTAGTTGGATTTGACATACAGCTTTATAAAAAACTGCCTACGAAAGTACTAAATTAAAAAGTACCAAGAAACTTAAATTTGCGAAAACACCCTGTAAATGGTCACAATTTCTAACATTATATTAACCTTGGGCTTATAAGTTGCATAATTATGTGGAACTTTTAGCGTGGAACCCGATTTAAAAGCAAAAAACCCCGTCCAGACATGAATGAACGGGGTTTTGAGGTGGATACCAAAACTAAACCTTTGGTATTAATCGTCGTTATTCTTTTTTGCTTTTTTCTTCAATTTGATCTCGTGGTTATCGCTATTGATATTAACACCCTTTTCATCAATTGTGATATGATTTCCATCCCTATCATTCACTTCGATGCCGTCCTCATTTATTTTTACCTTGTCTTTATGTGAATGCTCAAATTCATCACTATCTGCTTTTTCTAATCCCTCACAGTCCAGGCATTCTAATTCTTTATCATTCATTGTCCATCTGCGACCCAACATATCCAGATCATAGGTGTTAGTTACATTATCCACATCATAGATCACATTCTTTAAAGATTTGTCGAGATAAATAACTTTACCCTTAGGAACTTTTACAATGATCTCAATTTCCTGCATTCTGAATTTTTGATCGCCATCTAAATAGAAGATCTCATCCAACATAACACCTGTGCTATCGAATTTATAATTGTAATTTATTTCCTTTGCGCGATCGTAAGCTAAACGTTTTTCTTTTCCTCTTGCTTTGCGATTGATGATCACCTCAATATTTTCGCCTGTGGTATTGATCACCCTTACTTCAGGAAAACCAACGATCACTTTTTTATTATTGATCTCACCGATAGAATACTCGTCGTGACCAAAATGCGCTTCGCTGTGGTCATCATAGCGCAGTTCTTCGATCTTTAATTCAGATATCAATTTCTCTTCAGAGATTGCAGAGATCGTAAATACTTCTGCACTTGTGATGATCGTTCTACTTTCTTTATATTTACTTGTTTCGCTAAAATCACTAGCAGTTTTTACACCGGCATAAGTTGCCATTATAAAACCTATCAGCCATAATAAACCAGCGCCAATATTTAACCAACGGTTAGAGTATTTTATTTTGAATAGTAATTTTATTCCTCCGTACAGGATCATAAATGCAGGAACTGCAAATACAATGATGCCACCAATAAATGCTAACCAATAGTGTGAGCGATCGATGAAAATGATATTGATCCAATCGTTGAACTCAGCAGATTCTCCGGCGATAGAAAAACCGAACACAGTTGAGATAACGCCAAACATGATCATAAATCCAATGAAGATCAGAAATGCGCCAATTAATCGTCCAATGATCCTAAAGAAGCCTCCTAAGATCATGGCTAATTTATCTATTCCGTTTCGGCTTTGCTGACCTGCATTCTTAAATCCATCGTTCATGCGGTTTTTTACACCCTCCATTTCTTCTTTCAAAGAGCGACTGATATTATCGATGTTAACAGGTTCGCCACGCATGGCTAATCGATCGGCAGTTGTTTTTGCTTCGGGGATCACGATCCATAAAACGATGTAAACCCATAAACTAATACCTCCAAAAAATATCAGCAAGAATGTTGCTAAGCGGATCCAAACTACATCGATATCAAAATAGTGTGCCACGCCAGAGCAAACTCCACCAATCGCTTTTTCATCAGGATCGCGGAACAAGCGTTTTTTAATTGGGTCCGTTGAGGCCGCCGAGTGTGATTGAGTTGATGAAGAATTAGTGTTTGTTGTTTCGCCGTCAACAAATTCCTCCGGTTTTCCTAAGGCATTTATTACTTCGTCAACGTCGGCCATCAAAACCACTTGTTTAAATTGGTTCACTTTGGCTTGCAGTAATTCTGCAATGCGTGCTTCAATGTCGGCGATAATTTCGCTACCGCTTTCATTACTTGTAAAATATCCTTTGATGGTACTTAAGTACTTACTTAACTTGTCGTAAGCATCTTCTTCTATGTGGAAGATTATACCGCTGATATTTATAGTTACCGTTTTATTCATGACTTCTTTTTATTAATGTTTTTTATTTGATAATTGTTTTGTTGACTGCGTTCACCAATTCTTCCCAACTTGTTTGAAGTTCTTTTAAATATTGCTCTCCAATTTCAGTGAGTTTGTAATATTTGCGTGGTGGGCCACTGGTGCTTTCTTCCCATCTGTAGGTTAACAACCCTGTGTTCTTTAACCTGGTAAGCAAAGGATAAAGTGTGCCTTCAACTACTACTAACTTTGTTTCTTTTAGCTTTTCGATGATGTCGGTTGGATAGGCATCTCGTTGCGAAAGGATAGAAAGTATGCAGAGTTCAAGAACACCTTTACGCATTTGCGCTTTTGCATTCTCTGAGTTAACTGACATGTTCTTAGATTTTTTTAATATTAAATATAATGCTGTAGGCTACATTGCTTTTGATCTTTGTTAAGATCATTTCGGCAAATTGTTTTTCGATCTGTTTCTTTAGCAGATCATTTTCAGTTTTTGCAACCACAAAATTCACTTTACCATTTTCGGCTGTTGTAAAAACAACTTCTACTTTTTCGGTTTTATTGAATGGTAAAATAATATTTGGGAAACTGATATGCTGTTTGATAGATCTTTGTGTTTCAATGATCCCTGATTCTCCCGTAGTAAGGTTTTCATTTCCGTTACTATTGTTAGCAAATGCAACGATGCCTAAAAATATAAAACCAAGAACTGTGCTTAATTTTATAATTCTACTTTTTAATTTTTTCATAGTTTCTTTTTTTGTGGTGAAGCTTTCCCTTTTTTGCTTCCCCTGTTTATTTTAATGTTTTAAATAAATTGCAATTATTTGGTGATACAAAGATATGTTGTTTTTTTAGTACTATGCAACACATAGTACTGGAATTTAACATATAAAACTCTTAACTACTTGATTTTCAATAATAATAATTTTATTTTAAATTTAATTATTTCGTATCTTCGCAAAATATTTCAGTATCTATGACCAACGACCCATCCCTTTTTGATGTACTTTTTACCTGGAAGGGTGTGGTTAATTTGATCACTTTATCAATTCTGGAGATCATTTTAGGGATAGATAACATCATTTTTATATCTATTGCCGTAGATAAATTACCAAGAGCCTTACAAAAGCGCGCGCGTTTTATTGGATTAAGTTTGGCATTGCTTGTGCGTTCGGTACTACTTTGTTTAGTTGGCTGGATAGCGCATTTAAAAGATGCGTTATTTACTTTGGGTGATTACGGTATTTCAGGCAAAGCTTTGATCCTATTTGGCGGCGGTGTGTTCTTGATATTTAAGACCTGGAAAGAGATCCTAGAGAAATTACATGAGCATGAAGGCGGACATACCAAAAAACATGATGATAAAGATTCGTTTGGTGCCATCATTGTTCAGATAATCATCATTGATTTTATTTTTAGTTTCGACAGCATCTTAGCAGCAGTGGGTGTAAGTGGAGAAGTAGTGATCATGATAGGTGGTGTGGTGATATCGATGATATTAATGATCTTATTTAGTGGCTACGTTGCTGACTTTATTAATAGAAATCCGGGAATTAAAACCATAGCCTTAGCATTTTTACTAGTGATAGGAGGAATTTTAGTTGGAGAAGCTTTGCTTGACGCGTATAATTTCACAGTTCCTGAAACAGAGCATTTAGAACTGAACAAGAATTACGCATACATTGCTTTAGCCTTTGCTATGTTCATAGAAATGTTGAACATGAGAGAAAAGAAAATAAGAAGAAGGAAGGATACTACTCCAACTGAGGACTCTCAGAAGTAGTAACTGCATTTTTGTTTTGCAGATACTCGTTATACGAGATGGAGTTGTAGATGTACAATAATACAAAGAAAGGGAAGCCATTTAAGAAATAATGTCCTTGCCGGAAAAGATTCAACAAGATCATGATCAAAATTCCATTACTTACCAGCCAATGATAGGTGTCTTCCTCATCGGTTCTTTTTACATAGAATTTAAAAATGATGAAAAGGAAGATGCAAACACCAAACAATCCCGTTTCGGAGATCAAACGCAATAACATGGAATTGGCATCGGCGGAGTTAAGGTTGAAGCCGTATACCTTTATCTTATTAGCAAGAGAGTGTTTTTCAAAAGCAATTGGATGCGAACCTATACCACTACCAAATAAAAAATTTCCTTTAAAATTCTCTTTTGCAACATGATAATTATTGTAGAGGATAAATGAGGATCCATGTGTTTTCCCTAACACAAATTTACCAGTGGTATATAGACCCACGATCCCGTCATATCTTTCTCTGAAATCCTTCACATTATTGTATAAATAATTAAACATCAATAATGATATTGGTATTATTACAAAAATATATCTTACTAATCCAAAATTCAATGCAAACAAAATTACCGAAAGGAAGATCCCAATTTGACCTAAGCCTGAGAATGAAAGCAAATAAACAATTATAATTATGGTGCTCTTGAATTTAGAAAGATAGTAAGGCTCTTTTATAAATAAATTATAAACGGATACAAAAAAAGAAGCCGAGAGCACAGCCCCTAAGTGAGTGGGTTCAGAGAATATTGAATTTACACGTAGCCCAAAATTACCTCCCGGTGCCAAGCCCCATTTGTTCAATATCCACGTAAATTGATACCCTGGCGTAAATCCTATGTGAAAAGAAATAAACTGAAATATGCCAATAAGTGCGGCAATGTAACACCCTAATAAATACCATTTGAATAGCTTTTCAATATTGAAATCGTACTCTTTAATAACGTAATCGTAAAAGAAATAAGAAAGGGATAAACCAGTAAAAACCTTAAAAAATTGCGCTGCGGTATTTTGTTGTATAAAAATATTAAAAATCCCAACTAACAATAAAACAGAAAAAATGATCAATAAGCCTTTATTATAACCAAATCTTCTAATGAATACAGGTAACAATGGAATATAAATAATATATCCGAATTGAAATTCAAAAGGCTCTTTAAAGAATATGAATGAATTAATGAAAATGGATAGGTAAATAAAAAAAGCCAGAATTATATCTGTTCTGCTCATTTCATTTTGCCTGTATAATTCGTTCATTTAAACCTTGGTGATGTAAAAATAAAAACCAACCGATTGACGCAAACATTCCACCTTGTAATATAATTGAGACAAATGCTTTGCCTCAACGTTACTCTTTCTTCTTATCAAAAGTAATGCTAAGTATGCAACTTTAGATTTAAATTTAAATAGACTTCTTATGAAGAACGCATTTACTGAGCGAAAGATCTTTAAAGATAAGGGATAAAACAGCACTGCTTTGTGATAATCGATACCAAACCTATGACCCCCAGATATTCTTTTTAATTTCATTCCGTTTGTATTCGAGAAATTCTCTAATGCCTTAAACGAAAGGTGACAGTATGAAATTTCATGAAAACATTCCATAAAAGCCACGTAACCAATAAAAATACCGCCTTTCTTTAATACTCTGGCAACTTCAACAAATGCCTTTCCCGGATCAGGCACATGTTCTAACACAGCATTCATATATACAATATCATAACTTTCGTTTTCAAATGGCAAATTTTGCGCATCTCCTACTACGGTGTGCCCTCCTCCCTCAAATGGCTCCACTCCGGTCCACTCTCCTCCGGCGTTCATTACGATATCGCGAGTTGCGCCATATCCACACCCCACATCAACAACTTTTTTTCCTTTTGATATTGCCGCTAAGTCGTAAACCGGCCTATTTATCTCGATTTCGCAATCAGGTGCAATATCTAGAAGTCCAAGCTTTCTAACTCCATCCGCATTTTTAATTTTACTTCCCATGATTACTTAATTGATATATTTTGTATCAAACGTTTATACGATGCATCATTCACATCAGACTCCTTTTTAAAATATTTGCAAGCAAGTTCGAAACAATGTTCCTTTTCGTTAACGCTAACTGATCCTAACTTTTTAAAATCTTTGTTATTTAAATTTATCACCGATCCACAGTTATGATGCACAACAAACGCCGAAAAATCTCCAAGATCTTCAGAGATGAGTACCTTTAACCCTGAATATAAATACTCGGCAAATTTAACGGGCGAAGCAACCTTATTGGTATTTGATCGCTCACGTAACAAAATGCCATAATCACAACACCGAAGATAAGAAAGAACGTCTTTATGGTCTAGCCACTTTACCACAATTCTACCTTTGTGTTTTTGTTGCAAGGCTTTTAATTCCTCATTGTCTTTTGATAAGAACAATACTTTAAAATTAGGATCAAGGTCAAACATTTGTGATAAATTATCGCTAAGTAATTTAAATGATTGCCAGGGGGCGTTCGAGCCCGAATATACAGCAACTATATCTGTAACTGAAAAACCCAGATCTTCCCTTAATTGCTTTTGCTCATTCTTTATTAAAAACTTTGTTTCGCTAAAATGTTTTGTATCGAGTGTACATGGAATAACAACATGCTCATTACTTTTATAATCATATTCATCTTTCCAATATGATACTAACTTTTCAGAAACTGAGATCCTGAAATCACTATTGTTGACCGCTAGCTTTTCCCACTTCCTCACATTCTTACGTAAATAGTCAACCGGAAAAACATCATACTCTTCAATTTCAGCGGCCATGGCACTTCTACCATCCATTACTACCTTTTTCAATAAGCCAATTTTTTTAACGCGTAATGCCATTTTTGTACAAAATACATTTCTGCATATTGCTACCTTTTCTCCGGTGAATAGACAAATAAAAAAAAGAAAGATCGCGGTCCATTCGAAATTTTTGAGGCCAGGCATAGATGGAAAAACAATAGCAGAGGGGGCGATCTTTTTTAACTGTTTTTTTGCATCAGTACGTAGCAGTTCTTTAACTGACAAAAATGCTACTACCCTTATTTTTACTTTGTGCTTCTCGTTTAAATAATCGCATACATCTAACACCTGACTAGAATATATTCCAGGGTGAAATTGATCCAATAAAGTGATGTATAGCATTAAAATGATCTACGAAGTATCACAGAGTTCTGTTCAGAAAACCAGATAAAAAATGAATTTGCCGCATGCGCTGTTTTCATATTCAAACAAGAAACGTTGAGAATAAGTTTCATGTGAACTAAAACTTTCATTACGATCTCGAATTAATATTTCTATCGGCGTTAATAATATCTTCTATTTTAAGTATGCCGCCGGGAACATTTATTTTTTCCTTCGCGAATGTATCCGGAACCGACACATCGTTGAGTAACATATCTATCCAATTATGATAATAAACAGGCACATCCTTTGAGGTTTTTAAGTGTCTCAGGAATTCCTTATCGTTAAAGCCCATTCTTTGAATAAATGCAAAAACAGTTTGAAT
>Ga0068872_10004190_pt1 | contig 10970 bp, 30 predicted proteins | sample NOAtaG_7_FD_66441 | JGI IMG/M metagenome (GOLD analysis project Ga0068872, IMG submission 66441) | Freshwater lake microbial communities from Lake Erie, under a cyanobacterial bloom - NOAA_Erie_Diel1S_2200h metaG | ecosystem: Environmental > Aquatic > Freshwater > Lake | place: USA: Ohio, Lake...
TATGTCTTTTTCGATATAACCAAATTCTATGACGAAATAATCATAGTTTTTCCAAATCCGTTGTGTAATCCACAACAACCCGTTGTGTAATACAAACTCACTTTTCATATTTTTCGCACCTTCCAGAGCTTCTCCTTCTTATTATAATAATAGAGAACTCTATTTGCACTACATTATAATGTTCTTATGTCTTTTTCGTCATATAGAAATTCACCCCTAAATCACCCAAATTATTTCCAGCCACAAATCAATCCAAAATCATACTTACGGCTTAACATAAATTAGCCAACATCTTAACCCTAAACAACAACTTATACCCAATTCGACCAATATCTTAACCCTTATCCACATCTCACAAGCAAAAAATGGTGTACGTATGGTACTTGTTTTCTATCTATTTATTCAAATAGCGGTGTCATATACCCATTATGAAACGCCCGCAGGCACAGAAAAAAAATATCCCCCACATGCGATTTTCCACAAAAAACACAAAAAAGATTTTGCATCATGCACGAATCCTGAATCATGAATCCGAAAAACTAAAATTGAAAGTCTTAATGCAGTTTATATGCAATATCCGGATGCAGTCCTACAGATCCAATGCTTTTTTTATTCGTTACTCTTGAGTGACGTATGACGATACAGAATTTCTACAGAAAGTAATTAAATAATAAAAATGCAGATTGATTTTAATGCGTTTTAACGCACGATTTTTACTTCGATGGTATGTGGATATCAACTGATGTATAATAATGCAGTGAAGATGCCTTAAAATGCTTGTATAACACAATGCATTAATTTTATACATACTTCAAATGTTCGTTGTATATTGTACCCATTTGTAGTCGTTTGTTGTCGGCTATCCGTTTGTTGTCGGATAAATGTTTTTTGATCTTAATTACATTTAATACTTTTGTATTTATGTTTAGTCGATCCACTGAAAGTAAAAAGAAGCATATTCATAAGAACGAAATTGAATATGTATTGAAATTACATTACTACATTATAAAAAGTAAACATTTATCAGTAGTAAATTGTTGTCGTTTTATTCGATCCAAAACAAATGGTCGTTTTACGAAATATTTTTTTTATAATATGTTTAGATCTAAATTAATTTACTCAAAATTTAGTACAATCTTATTAATACTTGAATATTGTGGTACAGACTTCACCACTATAGAGAAGATCGAAATCCCTGAAAGTTACCGGAGGAAATACATAAAATAGTGTTAAATTTTATTTTCTTTTTGCGAATAATGAATAAATAATTAAAATTATTCTGTCTCATTTTCAGTTAGTTAAGTATTTTTTACTATTTTTTTATTGTGTAGGTATTGCAATATAAAATAATGTACATACCTTTGTCGAGTCAATCAATCATTACTAACTAAAAAAAATAACATGGAAACGATTAAAGCAAAAAGTAAATTAGAAGCATTAAAAACATTAAACTATGGTTACATATATTGGAAAGGCAATAAACCATATTGTCAAAGATATGGTATATATACATACAATATATTTGCATCCAAAGTAGGCAAAAATGAATACATAATAATTTCAGAAAGAGTAAAATAAAACAATTAACTAACTTTTAAAAACTAAAAAACATGAGCAATTTAAAAACAATTCTAACAGCAATTTTAATTCTAACTTTCCTTACTTCTGAAGCCGGAAAGAAGTATAAAAGAAAAAGAGTAGTAACAAAATGTATCAATGGTACATGTGCAGCATACAAATAAATAATAACTAACTAAAAAACTAACTAACATGCAATTAATAAGCAAAGAATTTAAAAACATCGAACAAGCGGAAGCATATCTAATGAGGCTATACGATCTGTATTCAGAAGTAACTTGTGTACACATACCAACAAACCACAATGGAAAGTATGTATTTAAAGTAAGAATTTAACTAACTAAACTAAACACTAACAATTTAAACTAAGAAAAATGAAAAATCTAACGACAAAAATGAGACAAAAAATTGCTAAGAACACAACAAGAGTACAAGTAACGCATCGTGGAGGAGGTATTGAAATTGATCTATCTGCATGGGGATTCAGGAAGGATGCAAGGATGGCAGCATATCAAAATTACTTAGGAGGAGGGATGTTAGGTTCAATACAAACGAACCACAACATGTTCAGGACATCATTCACCACTACTGAGACAAAGAAATTGGAAAGATTATCAACACAATTAGCAATGTATTTCCACGAATTGAGCAATCATTCTGAGGATGAATGGGAGTCTGCAACATTCGAAGAAACACAAATGAGATCTGCATCAGCATATTAATTAACTAACTAATAACTTAAAACTAAACAACATGGATAATATAACAATAAACAAAATAGAATTAGCTTCAGAATTAGCACACCAAAAATTATTAAATAATTGGGAGCAATCAATACAAATTTATGTAGATGAAACGGATTCAGTAACTACATATACGGAAGAAGCACAAGAAATTTTTGATGAATACTATTGTGAGTATTTAGGATTAATAGAGCAATGTCAAATTTAAAAACTAACTAAAAATGAAAGCTACAATAACATTAAAAAGAAACAGGAAGTATAAAATTGTAAGTAAACAATTTAACGACCAACAGCACATGGATAACTACATAGACTTCATGTGCCGGAAAGGATTCTCTTTTATAGGAGTACATCCGGAGGAGTCAGGATCTGAAGCAGAACAAAAAAGTTTATCAGATTATGTAGAGGCTCAGGAGAATGCATATTTCGATAATTTTTGCAGAAGTAATAACATTTAAAACTAACTAACTATGGAAACTATAACATTAAACGAATTGCTAAGTATAGCAAGATTAAACGCAGAAGGATTCACCATTGACAAGTATGGAAATGCAATAAACAAAGGGATGGCTTGTGCAGTAACCAATGGTAAAGAGGATTTTAATACTGCATCAGTAGGTGAAGTTTACACAATGGTAATGAATTCGGATGAATTGGTATTCGGTGGATGGTACGATACAAAAGAAAATGTTTACTACTTAGATGCAGTAAAGATTCTTCCGGTGAATAATGCAGCCATGAACTTTGCGAGACTTCACAAACAAAGGTCTGTTTTCATCCTTGATAGCAATACATTAATAGAATTATAAACTAAGTATAAACAAATAAACCCAAACAAAAATGAGAAATTTAAGCAAAGCAAAAATCCAACAATTACCTGACCATGTGTTATCTGAAAGATTAGATGCATTATGCTCAATAAAAGTAAGATTATCTGACTACATCCATGTGTTTGAAATGAATGAAACATTATGTGAAATGATTCAGGATGAGATAAACAACATATGTGAGGAGCAGGATAAAAGATTAAACAATAACTACTATGAAATAACTAACGAACTAAATTAAAACTATGAAAACTAAAGAAAAGACAACAGAAGAATTGGCATACTTATGGTCGAACTTAGGTATGACCGGAAGAATGAAAATCATACGCAGATTCAATCTTCCAATTAATTTCATCCGGTATAAATTCGAAGCGATGACATATAGCTATCAGGATCTAATCAAGGATGAATTAATAAAGCGGAGCAAAAAAGATATCAGATCCATCAACATAACGCTCAGCATAATAGCAGCAGTATTTATATTATCAATGTACATTAACACATTCTAAACTAACAAACATGAACTCAAACGCATTAAGCAGAAAATCAAGCATCAGGATTAAGAAAACATATTGTGGAAGAATATCTAATTCGGTAGGATTCAGCAAGACTGATGGAATAACTAAGGACAAGGAAATCTATTTAATATCCCTTATGATTAGAGGATATATCGTAGATAAAACTCCACATGGAATAATAATTACTAACCCTAAAATGTTTAAGAAATAATGGAAGCTAAAGAAACAATTTATAAAGTAAAAAAGTATAGAGAAGAAGTAACCAACATCCCCTCAGAAATATTTTCTGTATGGAAAGATGGAGTAATGGTATATGAAAAAGATTATGCGGTAATAACATTTCACATATCAGAATACATTCAGGAGTACGAACAAACAAAACAAAACTAATTCATATTTCATCATGGAAACATTAATTCATTGCTTAGAATTTACCGAACAAGAACCTACAGAAGAAGGATCTAAATTTGTAAGTTACATTGAAAAGATTGGACACAATTCTTTTTGGGGTAGACGTAGTTACTTCATTGTAAATTCTGATAATTGTATCATTCAATATTTCAGTTACATATTAAAACCTGATGTAAGAGAAGTAGTGGAAGGTTCAGGATATAAATATAATCTTATAGATCAAAATAGCCATGATGAAGAACAGAAATAAATTTAAGTACATCCGGTATGTAGATATTGAACACAATGAAATAAAGCGAACAATATTAGATCGACCTGCATCAGAATTTGAGGACTGCATATTGATAGCAGCAGTTCACTTTAATCTGAAGCCGAATAGAGCTAATGAGTTTAGGTCAATTCGTAACTACATAATATTTGCAAGTTTAAACAATTAAAACAAAAAAAAATGAACACGAAAGAACAAATAATGGAGTATAACTCCCGAAACTTTACGTTAAGATTCAGTAAACGCTATCCTACACTAATGGATGATATAAAAAGATTAGCCGAATTGGAGGAGCGGAGCGTAACGAATGTAATTGAACGGATATTAGCGGACTATATAAAGCGAGAGAAACGGAGGAATAGCGACCTATGAATAGAGTAGTATTATATACGAGAGTAAGCACTAAAAATCAGGCTGATAATGGTTTGAGTTTGGAAGCACAATTAGAATTGCTGAGAGGTCATGCGAAGTATAACGGATATGAAGTAGTAGCAGAACTATGCGATGAAGGTATATCCGGAAGGAAATATGAGAACAGACCTGCACTAAACAAGGTCATGGAGTTATGTGAACGGAACGCAACGGAGCATATTTTAGTTTATTCCCTTAGTAGATGGGCAAGGAGTACGAGTGATACACTTTTCTTAATGAATAAGTTAAGAAAGTATGGAGTATCTTTTCACTCCTATACTGAGAAGATAAGTACAGATACTGCATTCGGACATTTCTTTATGACCTTATTAGCTTCTCTTAGTGAGCTTGAAAGTAACTTGATAAGCGAAAGGGTTTGTGCGGTGAAGAACTACGCTAAAAACAACGGAAAACGATATGTAAAACAAATGTACGGATTCGATTGTAGTCGGAAAGGAGACATGAAAGTTATACCATATCAGATGAAGATAGTTAAGGAGATATTTGAAGCGAGGAATTCAGGAGTAACTATTAATCAGATTGCAGGAATATTAAATGGAGATGGAGTGCCTACAATTAATGGAGGAATGTGGTATGGTTCAACGATTCATGGAATACTAAATAATAAAATTTACGAAAAATATTTGCAGGATGTAGAAAATTAGTATCTTTGTATCGTTTTCATTGACAATCTCCATGATTGTTTAGTTTTAGTTAGAAAGTCCGCACTTGCTCATGGGTGCGGATTTTTTCTTTAATATATATTATCGTTTCAGCACATTGCTTCTGATTGCGTGGAGTATAGATCGGAATAACAGAATTGCTATCGTATAACTTCTTTTTTAGCAGTTTAAGTTTAAGTTTCCAGTCCGGCATGACCATACCTTTCGTATCAACCATAGCTATTATCGTATCATTTCGTATTATAGCGAAGTCGATAATCATAGCCATCTCCCTGATAGCTTCTCCATCGTAACGGAAAGAATTTTGTAACAATATTTTCTCTTGGAACTTAAACTCTATTCCATTATCTTTCAGCAAGTTATAGAAGTGCATTTCGAGTTTAGAATCGAATTTTACACCATCAGCATTAACTTGTTTTTTGTTTTTGTACTTGCTTTTTTGAATAGGATTGAGTAAATTGGTAGGTTTTTTTTCTGCCTTATCTCCGTTCAGATTAAACCCCTTTTGTTGTAGTAATTCTAATGTAAATCGTGCCATATAACAAAGATAATCACTATATTTATGGTATGAAAAACATAGCAATAATTTTATTAGTAGTATTAACTTCTTGTAGTTCACAAAAGCAGATACAAAAGCAATTAAAGAAGCATGGAGCTAAAGAAGTATTAGCAGTAATAGTAAGCGATTACCCCGAATTGTTTACCCATAGTGCAACCGATACAATATATCTTGACAGAGAGGTATTAGTGCCACAGATACAAGTAGATACTATATTTTCAGCACCTAATTGTCCTGAATTAGCATACAGAGATACTAATATAATCTTTGAGGTAAAGAATAACAAAGTAAAGTATATCATAAAGGAACGCAAGGTTACTGCTCACGATACTATACAAGTAAAGTCACCAGTACCTTGCCCTGATATGAAGTTATTACCTAAACCAAAGGAGAGTGAGATAAAAATAGTGTATAAATGGTGGAGTTGGTTCAGTTGGGTATTAATATTTTTATATGTTGCTATTAGGATATTAAAAAAATACTTACATTTGTAGTTCGTTCTTTATAACTTTCGTATTCTTCAATCATGAAACCCTACATTAAAAGTGTGGGGTTTTTTGTTATAACGATTTAATCACTACCTTTGTAATATGAAAGAGAGAGTTAATCATCCATCACATTACGGAGGAGAAGATAATCCGTATGAAGTAATAAAAATTATAGAGCATTACGGATTAGATAAGGATGCCTATTTGTTCAATGTAATTAAATACATATTGAGAGCAGATAAGAAAGATAACTACGAAGAAGATTTAAAGAAAGCATTGTGGTATTTGAACAGAAAAGTAGAAAGAGTATGCAACCAGAAGTAAAAGTATTAGGCAAGAGGCTCACAGAAGCAAGAGAGAGCAAAGGTTATAGCAAGAATCAAGTTGCTAAAATTAGTGGATTGTCTATGCGACAAGTAATAAATATAGAGAGTGGTTTAGGCTACAATATCTGTTCACTATTTAAGTATTTAAAGGCAATTAATTACACTAATTTCGATGTAATTAAAAATTATTCTGCCTGACAATCAGCATTTTATAACTTTTTTAGATAAAATATTAGGTTATGATGATTTCGTCATATACCTTTGTTGCTGTTATCTAAAACTAAAAACTAAAACTATGGGAACATTTGAATTTAAAACTAAGCAAAAAATTTATTTAGAAATTGAGGTAGAAGTAACAGGATGCTATTCATCAGGTTATTATGGCTCTTATGAAACACCATCAGTACCAGAAACATTCGAGATTGAGAAAGTAGTGTGGAATGATACGGACATTACAAAAGCATTAGACAAAGATGACTTCGACTGGATTCAGATGGAGGAAGATGTATTAAAAGAATTAACAGACAATCACACTAATTATTAATAACTAAAACAAAAACAAAAATGAAAGCAACAATCAAAACAACAATCAGCAAAACAATTCAAGAGGAAATTGAAGTTAAACTACCATGCTTCGTAAGAACAGATTATCATTTTTATAAGATATATTCTGAAGAAAAAGCAATAGCAGTTTATCTATCTAAAGAACCATCAATAAGTGTAATGAGTGTAAATGTTCCTTTTGCTATGGACTGGAGATTCTGTGATGCAGAGGACTTTGCTTCGGCATTTGAGAACGCTATTGCAGTAATAGAAAATGGTGCTTATTCAGAAGCAAGACAGGAGGTGGAAGATGATTCAAACTAATATAGTTATATCGGAAACAGATCTCATGGCATTAAGAAGTGCAATAAAAGTATTCAATACTATTTCACCTATACCAATGGAGGTAGTAAAAGAAAGTCGTATCAATGACCATATAATAAACATAGACCTTACTCACTTCAACATGACTGACATATTTAAGTTAGGTCAATTTGCAGAAAGGATGAAGCTATGAGATATGACTTCGATGAACTTAACGATAGAGTTAAGGCAGCCAACACAATAATACTTTGTTTAATAACTATACTATTAACTATACTTATACTGAATTAATATGAATATTTTTGAACCAATAAAGGAAGCTATAATACCAATTATAGAATCTGAAAAAAGAAATAATAACTTAGAAAAAAGTTGTGGAATAATTTCATCTTGTTACCCACCATCTGAGATTTATCCGGATGGTCATAAAGTAGAATATCAATTCCCAATAAAACCAAATGAAGTTAAATTTTATATAAATCAAACATGGCAAAATTAATAAATTTAGAAAATCTAAAGTTCGGATATTCAATAGAACAATACGAACAGATTTATGATATGTATAAAAAAGCTAAACAACTTAATGACATAGCTACTGAATTAGAAATACCATATTCGAGAGTAGCTTCTGTTATTAGTCAAATAAATGCTCATCTAATATCGAGAAGAAAGATTATAGGTAAGATATACGAGAACCCTGTATTAGAAGAATATTCGAGTTATAAGGACTTATTACTTGAAGTTGATGAAGAACCTTCCGTAGGTAGCGTAGTGGTAGTAGATGGTAGAATCATACATAAGGATAGCGACATAACAAATAATTATAGAACCTTAAAACATTATTTCTGATGGCAGATATAACAAAAGTAACCGAAGAAATGGAACTCCGAGTTAAGTTAGAAAACTTCATAGGAGCATTATCAAGACAACCATCCGATAAGGATATAGACAAAACTCCTGATGGAAAAGCATTTACTTTACCCATAGACTTCGTAGAAACCACCTTAGACGAATTATTTTTCGGTATGTGGCAGACACATTCATTTTCTTATAATCGTGAGTTTAACGAGCTTATAGGCAGTATTATCTTAGAAGTTAAACACCCTATCTCTGGGGAGTGGATTAAGCGAACTGGAGCAGGAGGAATAATCATTATGCAAGATAGTGGTGCTACATTGGAACAATTTAATAGCACGAAGAAAAAGAACGCATTAGACCTATCTTTTCCTAAACTTAAAGCAGAATGTTTGAAGAACGCTGCACAATCGTTAGGTAATATATTCGGGAGGAACTTAAATAGGAAGAAGAAAGATAGCTATCAGCCTATCGTGAAACCACAAGTAGAAAGAATTAAACAATTAGCACAATCCAACAATGAAGAAAACAATCAGCCAAAGTGATTTAAAGTCTTGGATTAACTATAAACAAGATAAAGAGTGTGGCATACTAACCCACGCTAAATTGTTCGGTGGACTTAAAACAGAGCCATCTGAATCGCAACAATTAGGGATATGGTTTGAGTATCAATGTACTGGCGCTTTGCCTAAGTCGGGAGATAGACCCGAAACACCGAAGTTGAAATCGGGAGGTATTCCTGTTGCATATCAGCGTATGGAATCGCAAGTGGAAAGGTACAATAAGATAATGAGTAGTTATGGTTTCATTATGCTTGAAGCAGGAAAGTATTTAGAGCATGGAGTATTGCATGGAACAGTTGATATAGTTGCTGAAAAGGATGGAAAGATATGCTTCATAGATCTAAAAACAAGTGGACTATTAAACGATAAGTGGTCGGATTTCGGATGGGCAGAGGAAAGGATAGAAGAAAAGACAGGACACGCTATGCAAGTTATTCACTACAAGGCATTAGGCATACTTGAATATGGCTACGAACCTGACTTTTATTTCTTTGTGTTCAGCAACACTAACGATTATGATAGTACCATATACAAAGCAGAGGTAGATGCTGAAAGGATGGAGAACCATATTATTTTGAGCAAACAGGTTTTAAATGATATGCACTCAGAAAAGGAATGGAAGCCTATCGCATCGGTGGCTAATTGTAACGAATGCCCATTAAAATCAGAATGTAAAAAGTTTACAGATATACCAACAATTAAACCAATTTATTTTAAATAACCATGATTACAGAATCAAAAGTATTAGACGACAATGCCAGTTTAGAAGAATGGCTAACATTAGCTGACTACATAGCTAAGAAGTATTATAGTGGACATTTTACGATATTCGCTTTCACTTTCTCCTATAAGTTCGCTTTCGGAACTTTAACAGAACGAGATGACATTAACGATTTAGAAGGATATGGTAGCCTAAAAGATGCTATTATCAATGCCTATCAGAAGTTCTGCGTAGTAGAAAACAAAGAAGAAAGAGAGTTTATTCCACTTATAAAAACGATTATACCTAACAGATGAAAAGGAAAAAGAAAGAAGAAATTTACACGCTAACTCTGAAAGGACTATTGTCTATAAGCATACACGATGAAGAAGTGTTAAAATCAACATTAGATAGTTTAGAGTTATACCTTCGTAGGCATTATTCAAAAGGAGGTCATCCTGCTATCGTTTACGATTTAGACGAAAATCAATTCAATTTTGTAACCATTCAAAAACAATAAACTATGAAAGCTAAAACCCAAAAAGAAGCTATCTTGTATTACCTACAAAGAGGTTATTCAGTAACACCTATGAACGCACTACAATTATTCGGGTGCTTTAGGCTATCGGCTGTAATATTTGCACTAAAAAAAGATGGTCATAATATAGCGACCAAAAATGTTAAATTCAAAAGTCGTTACGGATTTATTGGTAGATATGCGAGTTATAAGATTGTGAAATAACGGTTGGGTATATGTGTTGTACGCCTGACCACAAATTAAAAAATTAAGTACGACACTCATTGGCGTATAACATATATACCTTGTTATGTGCTGTTAAATTTAAAAATTATGACACAAGAAAAAGCAAACAAAATTTTTGCAACAGAATTAGGACAACAACTGAATGTTATTTATGTAACATCTGATGACCAACCATTTATTCGCCACGAAGAAGCGGTTTTACACACAAACGAGTTGTTGAACGCTGACCCCGAAAATTTTGTGGATACATCAATTACCGAATGGTATCCAGAAGATTAATAGCACATAACTTGCTGATAGAAGCCATAAAATCACTCCAATACAACAAAAAACATGAACTACCAAAATTTATTTAACGCAATAATAAATGTAACAGGATTCATACCATTAGAATCTGATATGTTTGAAAT
>Ga0068872_10004191_pt1 | contig 10969 bp, 6 predicted proteins | sample NOAtaG_7_FD_66441 | JGI IMG/M metagenome (GOLD analysis project Ga0068872, IMG submission 66441) | Freshwater lake microbial communities from Lake Erie, under a cyanobacterial bloom - NOAA_Erie_Diel1S_2200h metaG | ecosystem: Environmental > Aquatic > Freshwater > Lake | place: USA: Ohio, Lake...
TGGGCGGCCTATGGCGAGCCGAAGTACCCGCGCGGATTTGCGCACTTCGACTGGGCCAACCCGGATGCGCCCAAGGGCGGCACGCTGGTGCTGCGCAACCCCGATCGGCGCACCAGCTTCGACAAGTACAACCCCTTCACGCCACGCGGTGCCGCGCCGACTGGCTTGATGCTGTTCGTGTTTGAAACGCTGACGGTGATGTCCGGCGACGAGCCGCAGACCATGTACGGGTTGCTTGCCGAACAGATCCGCGTCGCGCCCGACAAGTCTTCGGTGAGCTTTCGCCTGCACCCATTGGCGCGCTTCAACAACGGCGATGTGGTCACCGCGGCCGACGTCAAGCACAGCTTCGACATGCAGGCCGGCCCAGCTGCGAGCCCGGCGATGCGCGTGCCGTGGCGCGGCATCGAGCGGGTGGTGGTGGTGGACGAGCGCACCGTGCGCTTCGACCTGCGCCAGCGCACCAATGACATGGTGTTGGGCACCGGCAGCCTGCGCGTCTTCTCGCGCCGCTGGGGCGAGAGCAAGCCCTTCGACGATGTGGTGGACGAACCGCCGATCGCCAGCGGTCCCTACCGCATCGGCGAAGTCGACATGGGCCGCCAGCTCGAGCTGGTGCGCAACCCGGCTTACTGGGCGCGTGACCTGGGTGTGCGCCGTGGCCTGTTCAACTTCGACCGCGTGCTCTACCGCTACTACAAGGACAACGCGGTGGCGCGCGAAGCATTCAAGGCCGGCCAAGTGGATCTCTTTCAGGAAGGCGACCCAGGCGCCTGGACCAGACTGCACAGCGGCCGCAAGTGGGACGACGGCCGCATTCGGAAGGAAACCTTCAGCACTGAAATCGGTGTGCACATGGTGTCCTTCGCTTTCAACATGCGCCGCCCGGTGTTCCAGGACCGGCGCTTGCGCCAGGCACTGGACCTGAGTTTCGACTTCGACACGCTGAACCGTCAGCGCATCTTCCTTCGCCCAGAGAGCCTGTTCAACAACAGCGAATTCGCAGCCGAGGGTGCGCCCACGCCAGGCGAGCTGGCGCTGCTGGAACCCCACCGCGCCGTGCTGCCCGAGGCGGTGTTCGGCCCGCCCTACCGAGCACCGCGCACCCAAGCTGACCCGCGCCAGCTGCGCCGCCACCTGCTCCAAGCACGGGCCTTGCTCGAGCAGGCCGGCTGGACGCTCGGTGCCGACGGTGTGTTGCGCAACGCCCAGGGCCAGCCGATGGTGCTGGAGTTCCTCACCACGGGACCCACAGGGCAGCTCACCGAATGGCAGGCCAACCTCGAGAGGCTGGGCATCCGCCTGAATGAACGCGTGGTCGACAGCGCCTTGATGGCCCGGCGCATGGAGCGACAGGACTTCGACCTCTACCTCTCCACCGAAGGGACCTTCACGCTGCCCAACGGCACGCAGCTGGCAGGCGCCTACGGCAGCAGCCCCGATGGCAAGGGCGGCAGCCGCTACCGCGGCATTCAGAACCCGGTGGTAGACGGTCTGCTGCGGGCGATGAACGAAGCCAAGACGCAGCAGGAGCTGCGCGACGCCACGCGTGCGCTGGACCGCGTGGTGATGTGGCACCACTGGGGTGTGCCTTACCGCTACTCGGCCGATTCGCGTGTGTCGTACTGGGCACGCTTCGGCCAGCCCGCACGGCGGCCACGCTTTTACGCCATCGAGAGTGTGTCCAACAGCCTGCCGGCATGGCCGCTGTTGGCCTGGTGGGCGCTTCCCGCCGCACCGCGCTGAACGCCGCACTGACAACCCTATGCTGAGCTACCTTCTTAAGCGGGTGCTGCTGATGCTGCCCACCCTGCTGGGCGCGCTGACGCTGACCTTCATCGTCGTCCAGTTCGTGCCCGGCGGCCCGGTGGAGCAGTTGATGGCCGAAGCCAACGAAGCCGCTGGTGGCAACGCCGAAGGCTTTTACAGTGCCGGCCGCGACAGCGACCCGCGCCAAGTCGAAGAGCTGAAGAAACTCTACGGCTTCGACAAGCCGCCGCTGCAACGCTACGGGGAGATGCTGTGGCAGTTCCTGCGCATGGACCTGGGCCGCAGCTTCCAGCAGAACAAGCGCGTCTCGGAGCTGATCATCGAGAAGCTGCCGGTGTCGATCAGCCTGGGTCTGTGGTCCTTTCTGCTGTCCTACGCCATCTCGGTGCCACTGGGCATTGCCAAGGCCGTGCGCGAGGGGCAGCGCTTTGACGCCATCACCTCGCTGCTGGTGTTGATCGGTTACGCCATTCCCGGCTTTGTGCTCGGTGTGCTGCTGATCGTGCTGTTTGCCGGTGGCAGCTTCTTCGAACTCTTTCCGCTGCGTGGCCTGGCCTCCGACGGCTGGGCGCAGATGACCTGGCCGCAGCGCATCGCCGACTACCTGTGGCACCTGACGCTGCCGCTGGTGTGCATGACGGTGGGGGCGTTTGCGGTGACCACGATGCTGACCAAGAACGCCTTCATCGAGGAAATCCGCAAGCAGTACGTGCTGGTGGCCCAAGCCAAGGGACTTAGCGAGCGCCGCGTGCTGTGGAAACACGTTTTCCGCAATGCGCTCATTCCGCTGGTGACGGGATTCCCCGCTGCCTTCATCGGCGCCTTCTTTGCTGGCTCGGTGTTGATCGAGACCCTGTTCTCGCTCGACGGCCTGGGGCTGCTGGCCTATGAATCCGTGGTGCGGCGCGACTATCCCGTGGTGCTGGGTTCGTTGTACCTGTTCACGCTGATGGGGCTCGTGGTGAAGCTGGTTTCAGATGTGTTGTACGTGGTGGTTGACCCGCGTGTGCAGTTCGGCGCGGTACAGCGTTGACGATGGATCCGCGCGCAATGGAAAGCTCCACCACCGTGGTCGATGAAGCGATGGCTCGCGGAGATCCCGAACAAGCCCTTTCGCCTGGCCAGCGTGCCTGGGCGCGTTTCAAGGGCAACCGCATTGGCTACCTGTCGCTGTGGCTGTTCAGTGCCTTGCTGTTGCTGTGCTCGGTGGCTGAACTTGTCAGCAACGACAGGCCGCTGCTGGCGCGCCACGGCGGCGAGTTCTTCGTTCCGATGCTGAAGAACCCGAGTGAAGTGGCCCTGGGCGGCGACTTCTACACGCCCACGCGCTGGAGCGACCCGCTGATCGAGGAGCAGTTCAGCAAGCCCGGCAACTGGGCGCTGTTCACGTTCAATCGCCACTCGGCGCAATCGACCAACCCATTTGCCGACGCGCCGGTTCCCGGGCCACCGGCGGGCGACCACTGGCTCGGCACTGACAGCCTGGGCCGCGACATGGTGGCACGGCTGCTCTACGGCTTTCGCGTGAGCATCTGGTTTGCCATCGTGCTGACGCTGGTGGGCACGGTGCTGGGTGTGCTGGCCGGTGCAGTACAGGGCTACTTCGGCGGCCGCTTGGACCTCTCGATGCAGCGGTTGATCGAGGTCTGGGGCGCTGTACCTGAGTTGTACCTGCTGATCATCTTCGCTTCGATCTTCGAGCCCTCGCTGCTGCTGCTGCTGGTGCTGCTGTCGCTGTGGGGTTGGATCGGACTGTCGGACTACGTGCGCGCGGAGTTTCTGCGCAACCGCAGCCTGGAATACGTCAAGGCGGCACGTGCGATGGGCCTGCCGCACCCCACCATCATTGCGCGGCATGTGCTGCCAAACTCGCTGGCGCCGGTGATCACCTTCTTGCCGTTTCGCATGAGCGGCGCGATCTTGGCGCTGACCTCGCTGGACTTTCTGGGTCTGGGCGTGCCGGCCTCGACACCTTCGCTGGGCGAACTGCTGCGTCAGGGCAAGGACAACCTGGACGCCTGGTGGATCATCGTTCCGACCTTCCTGCTGCTGGTAGGCACGATGCTGCTGCTGACCTTCATCGGCGACGCGCTGCGCGACGCCTTCGACACACGCAAGACATGAACAGCACAGCACCGCCGCTGTTGCAGGTTCAGGCGCTGGACGTTCGTTTCGGCCGCAACCACGCCGTGCGAGAAGCCAGCTTCCATATCGCCGCGGGCGAAAAGTTTGCGTTGGTGGGCGAATCTGGCTCGGGCAAGTCGGTCACGGCGCTGGCCTTGTTGCGGCTGGTACGCGGCGCCCAACTGAGTGGGAGCGTCGTGTTCGACGGGCATGACCTGATGGCCTTGCCCGAAGAGCAGATGCGCGCCCTGCGCGGTGCGCGCATTGCGATGGTGTTTCAGGAGCCGATGACGGCGCTGAACCCGCTGTTCACCGTGGGCAACCAGATCGCCGAGGTGCTGCAGATGCACGCCGGGCTGGAGGCGCGTGCGGCGCATCGGCGCGCGATTGAACTGCTCACGCGCACGGGCATTGCCGATGCCGCGCGGCGCGCGGATGATTTCCCGCACCAGCTCTCAGGTGGCCAGCGCCAGCGCGTGGTGATCGCGATGGCGCTGGCCTGCAAGCCGCGACTGCTGGTATGTGATGAGCCCACCACGGCGCTGGATGTGACGGTGCAGGCGCAGATCCTCGCGCTGCTCGACGAGTTGCAGGCCGAGATGGGCATGGCGCTGCTCTTCATCACACACGACCTGGGGCTGGTGCGCCGTTTCACCCACCGCGTGGGCGTCATGGAGCGTGGCCGGTTGGTCGAGACCGGCACCACCGAAGCGGTGTTTGCCGACCCGCAGCACGCGTATACGAAAAAGCTGCTCGCCAGCCGCCCGCAGCGCAGCGTGCAGCCGCTGCCTGCGCAGGCCGAGGCTCAGGCGAACCAGCTGCTGCAGGGCCAAGGCCTGCGCGTGGAGTACCAGCGCCGCCGCGGCTGGTGGCAGCGCGATGTGAACGCTGCGGTGGATGGTGTCGATCTCTTCATCCGACGCGGCGAAACGCTGGGTATCGTCGGCGAGTCCGGCTCGGGCAAGACCACACTGGGCATGGCGCTGCTGGCCTTGCAGCCGCTGGCCGGTGGTGATGTGCGCCTCGGGGGCGAGCGCATGGACAACGCCAGCGGCCCGGCGCTGCGCAGGCTGCGGCGGCGCATGCAGGTGGTGTTCCAGGACCCGTTCGCTTCGCTCAGCCCGCGGCGTACGGTGGGCCAGATCGTCGGCGAGGGCCTGGCACTGCACCGCCCCGAGCTCAGCGTGGCCGAGCGTGAAAACGCCGTACTGCAAGTGCTCGATGAAGTGGGCCTGTCGCCGCGCCAGGGCGTGGAGGGCGTGCTGCAGCGCTACCCGCACGAGTTCTCCGGCGGCCAGCGCCAGCGCATCGCGATTGCACGTGCGCTGGTGGTGGCGCCCGATCTCCTGGTACTGGACGAGCCAACCTCGGCGCTGGACGTCTCGGTGCAGAAGCAGGTGCTCGAGCTGCTGGCGGAGCTGCAGCGCCGGCATGGCCTGAGCTACATCTTCATCAGCCACGACCTGGCGGTGATTCGCGCGATGGCGCACCGTGTGATGGTGATGCGACGTGGCCGCGTGGTGGAAGAAGGCGAGGCCGAGGCGCTGTTTGCCGCGCCGCGTGAGGCCTACACCCGCGAGCTGCTGGCAGCGGCCCTGCACGACTGAATATGCCCGCATTCCCCGACCTCGGCGCCTACCCGCCGAGTCCGCGCGACGCGGTGGAGGACGACTTCCACGGCCAGCGCATCGCCGACCCCTACCGCTGGCTGGAAGACCCCGATTCACCGCAGGTGGCGCAGTGGATCGAAGCACAACGCGCGCTGACCGAACGGGCGCTCGCCACAAGCCCCTGGCGACCGGCGCTGCGGGCCCGGCTGATGCAGTTGCACCAGTTCGAACGCCGCACACCAGCGGCATGTGCGCGCGGCCGGCTCTTCTGCTGGCGAAGCACGGGTTCGCAGGCGCAGCCGGTGCTTTGGGCACAGACGCTGGCGGATGGTTCGGCAACTGTGGTGCTCGACGCCAACACACTTTCCACCGACGGCACCGTGGCCGTTGCCGACCTGGCGGTGAGCCCCGATGGCCGTTGGCTGGCCTACGCCGTGGCCGACGGCGGCTCGGATTGGTGGCAGTGGCGTGTGCGCCACCTGCTCACGCTGCAAGACCTGCCCGACCGACTGGACCACGCACGCTTCAGCGGCGCGTCGTGGCTGCGTGACAGCAGCGGTTTTGTCTACGGCCGCTACCCAGATGCGGCACGCGACCGCCACACGGCGTTGGCCGAACATGAACTTCGACTGCATCGCCTGGGCAATCCGCAGCTGGCCGATGTGCTGCTGTACCGGCGCGCCGACCAGCCGCGCTGGGTCTTCAGCCCGCGCGTGAGTGCCGATGGCCGCTGGCTCATCATCGGCATCTGGGACGGCAGCGCCAACCACCGTGTGCACCTGCTCGACCTGCAAGACCTCACGCGGCCGGTGCTGCCGCTGCTGGACGCGGCTGACGCTGCCTACACCGTGCTGGGCAGCACCCAGGCCGGCGAGTTGCTGGTCCTCACCGACGCGCTCGGTGGCAGCGGCGCTGTGGTCGCGGTGGATCCGCAGCGACCACAGCGTGCGCACTGGCGCACTTTGGTTGCGCCGGGCGTGGACCGGCTCGAGTCCGCCGTGCTCATCGGGCAGCAGCTGGTGTGCTGCACGTTGCACGATGGTGCGAGCCGGCTGCACCGCGTGGCACTCGATGGCGGCGTGCCGCAGGCGCTGCCGCTGCCGGCGCTGGGCACGGCCAGTGGCTTTGTCGTCGAAGATCTGGGGTCAGAGCCTTCCGGCGTGGCCAGCCTGCACTTCAGCTTCACCTCCTTCACGGCTGCGCCCATGGTGCTGCGGGTGTCTGGCGAGGACGGCATTCCAGTGCCCTGGTTCGAGGCTGCGGTGCCTTTCGACGCCACGGCCTACGAGACCGTGCTTGCGTTCGGCGTGAGCGCCGACGGCACACGCGTGCCCATGCACATCACGCGCCACCGCTGCTTGGTCCTGGACGGCCGCTCGCCGGCTTTGTTGATCGGCTACGGTGGCTTTGGCTTGTCGCAGCGGCCGGCCTTCGTGCCCTCACGCGTGGCCTGGCTCGAGATGGGCGGCGTGCTGGTGCAGGCCATGCTGCGCGGCGGCGGTGAGTACGGCCGCGCCTGGCATGACGCCGCGCGCCTGGCCAATAAACCGCGCACGTTCGAAGACTTCATTGCGGCGGCCGAGTACCTGGTGGCCAGCGGGCACACCGAGCCACGCCTGCTGGTGGCCCACGGCGGCAGCAACGGCGGCCTCACCGTGACCGCCAGCGTGCTGGCGCGGCCCGATCTCTTCGCGGCCCTGGTGCCGGCGGTGCCGGTGCTGGACATGCTGCGCTACCACCGCTTCGGCATCGGTGCAGCCTGGGCCGGTGACTATGGCCGGGTCGATGTGCCTGAGCAGTTCGCGACCTTGATGCGCTACTCGCCGCTGGAGACCATCGAAGCCGGGCGTGGCGGGCAAGGCTTGCCTCCCACGCTGCTGTTGACGGCTGAACGCGATGACCGCGTGCACCCGGCTCATGCCTTCAAGTTCGCGGCCGCGATGCAGCACCACCAGGGCGGGCAGGCAGACCCGGTCGCCCCAGTGCTGCTGCGCATCGAGCCGCGCTCGGGCCATGGCGCTGGCAAGTCGGCGCTGGCCGATGTGGGTGAAAAAGCCGACCTCTACACCTTCATCGCCCTTGCCCTGGGCCTGCGCCACGCACCAGGGGCCTTTCCATGACGCTGACCGCCGCAGTTGCCCTCATCGCGCTGTTCGCCACCACCATGACCATTTCATCCCGCGCTGCGCCCCCCATCGCCGGCATCGACGTACCGCCCCCGCTGCCCCCGGTCGAGTTGGTCGACCGATATTGGGGCCAAGCCATTCCCGACCCCTGGCAACACCTCGAAAACCTGCGCGACCCCGTGGTGCAGAGCTGGCTGCGTGGCCAGGCCGATGCCACGCAAGAGATCCTCAACCGCATACCCGGCCGCGCCGCGCTGATGAAGCGTGTGCAGGAGATCGACGGCGAGGCCTCGAGCCAAGTGGGGGGCCTCGTGCGCGTGGCCAACGGCGGGCTGTTCTACATGCGCCGCAACCCCGACGAAGAGCAGTTCAAGATCGCGCGCCGCAGCGGCCCCGAGGCCGCCGAGGAGGTGGTGCTGGACCCGCGCAGTGCCGCGCATGGTGGTGGCCCGAAGGCCGCGCTGATGGACTGGCAGCCCTCGCCCGACGGGCGGCGCCTGGCCTATTCATTGCAGGTGGCCGGCGCCGAGCTGGGCACCCTGCATGTCATCGACGTGGCCACCGGCCGTGCGCTCATGGCGCCGACGCAAGGCGTGCGCTACCCAACGGTGAGCTGGCGTGGCGACAGCAGCGGCTTCTTCTACACCCGGCTGCGCGACGGCTACGCCGCGATGCCGCGTGCCGAGCGGCAGCTGCACCTGCAGCGCCATTACCGTGTGCTGGACCGGGCCTTGGATCGCACGCTCGACACCGAACCCGACGACCGCATTGTCCTGAGCGCCAGCCGCGCGCCCGAGCTGCAGATGCCCGAGTACGCGCACCCCGGTGTCTTCGAAGTGCCGGGCACCGAACTCGCCGCGGTGTGGGTCGGCCATGGCGTGGAGCCGTTCGGTGCGCTGGCCCTCGCGCCGATGAAGGACGTGCTGGCTGGCAGCGCACGCTGGCACCGCGTGGTGGGCCGCGCCGACGAGGTGACGGCCGCGGCCATCGCTGGCGACGGCATCTACCTGCTCAGCACCCGCAACGCGCCGCGCGGCCAGGTGCTGCGCCTACCTTTGGACGCGCCCGATCTGGCGTCGGCCACCGTGCTGGTCCCGCAAAGCGAGGGCGTGATCGTCGCCATTGCCGCCGCACGCGATGCGCTGTACCTCACGCGGCGCGAAGGCGTTCAGGCGGCGCTGTACCGGCTGCCGCATGACATTGCTGCAGCGACAACGAGATCGCAGCCGAAGCTGCATGCAGTGGCCTTTCCAGCCCAAGGCCGCGTCATCCTGCGCCACAGCCATGCGCTGCAAGACGGCGTGCTGGTGATGATCAGCGGCTGGACCCTGGCCTCGCGAGGCTATGCCTACGAGCCGGCCCAAGGCGAAGGGCGGGCGCTACGCCTTGGGCGCGAAGGCCGCTTCGATGTGCTTGCGGGCTACGTGGCGCGCGAGGTGATGGTGAGCGGCCACGACGGCGCGAAGATTCCGATGAGCCTGGTGATGCGCGAAGGCCTGCCTCGCGATGGCCGCAACCCAACGATGCTGTTCGGCTACGGCGCCTACGGCATCCCCAACGACCCGATGCTCAACCCCCAGGTGCTGGCCTGGCTCGAGCGCGGCGGCATCTTCGCCGTGGCCCATGTGCGCGGCGGCGGTTCTCTGGGGCGCGAGTGGCACGAGGCGGGCAAAAAGCAGACCAAGCCCAACACCTGGAAAGACGCGATCAGTTTGGCGCAGTGGCTGGTGGATGAGCGCTGGACGCAGCCCGCGCGCTTGGGCATCTGGGGTGGCAGCGCCGGGGGCATCTTGGTCGGCCGCGCCATCATCGAGCGGCCCGATCTCTTTGCCGCCGCAGTGCCGGCGGTGGGCGTGATGGACACATTGCGCGCCGAACGCATGCCTGGTGGAAGCGCCAATGTGCCCGAGTTCGGCACCGTGGCCAACGAGCAGGACTTCCCGGCCCTGCTGGCGATGAGCAGCTACCACCAGCTGCGCGAAGGCCTTCGCCTGCCCGCGGTGATGCTGATCCACGGCGTGAACGACAACCGCGTAGACCTGTGGCAGTCGGCCAAGTTCGCCTCGCGGCTTGCGTCGCTCGCGTCCACCAACCAGCCGGTGCTGCTGAACCTGGACTACGACGCCGGCCACGGCCAGGGCAGCACGCGTGCACAGTCGCGCCAGCAGATGGTGGACATCTGGTCGTTCATGCTCTGGCAATTCGGTGTGATGGAGTTCCAGCCCAAGGCGCCATGATGAAGGATGAAGGGTCGTCATTTGGAGTCTTCGTTTACGGCACCTTGAAGCAGGGCTTGCGCAACCATGGCGTGAACAAAGGCGTGCGTCGCGCGGGTGAGTTCGAGACGCTCGAGGCTCTTCCGCTGTACATCGTCGGCAAGCACTTCCTGCCGTGGCTGCTTGACCTGCCGGGGCAGGGCTTCTGTGTGCGGGGCGAGCTCTACGATTGCACCGCCGCCGAGCTGGCCGCGATGGACAAGCTGGAGCGTATTGGCGAGCCCGGCTGGTACCTGCGGCGCCAGATCGTGTTGCGGCCGGTCTTGGCCGCTCCCGATTCGGCGCCGCTTTCGGTGCAGGCATGGGTCTACTTCGGAAGCCAGAGCGGGTTCACGGGCGCAACATGCCATGCGGGCCCGCTGCGCGAGTACACCGCCGATCTCGCACAGACCTACCGGCCGGCCACAGGACAGTGAACCGTCGCCTGCCGGAAGCACGCACAGCGCATTCATCCCAAGAACATCGACCTCGATTCATGGATCATGGGCGACATGCGCTGCGCTTGCTCTCTCCCACCGAGCAACCGAGCAGCCACCCCGCTGCGCTAACGCGCGCAGCTTTCCTCGCCATTCAAGAAGCCCGGTTGTTCCGCGAAACTGGTTGACCATCGGACTCGGCTGCGACCTGCTTGGGCCATCGTCGTCAACATGCCAGCTCACTACCCCGAGTGGATGGAGAAGTCCGTCGAGCTCAAGTTCTTCAGGGGGGTGGGAGCGGTTCAGAGTGCTTTAGCCTAAGCTGGCACAACGTTGATCTCGCCGGAACGCACCCATTGATTCTCAGCGCGATAGTGCGCGGTTTAGAGAAGCTGCACGCCAAGTTCAACGGCGCGCTTCAGATGACCCTGAACAGACGTGCAGGCGATCCAGCCCGTGGCGCGCCTCGGTTCATCCGCGACCGGCAGCTCCGGGGCGCCGAGTTCAAGGCAGCCTATGTCGCCGATGGGTCGACTTGATCCCGTCGCGGCGCGCGGAAGCAGCCGTTCGCGGCGCAAGCACGGCAACGCCAAAGCCTGCGCGCAGGCCGCATGAGCGCGACCGGGCATGCGTGTCACGGCCTAGGG
>Ga0068872_10004193_pt1 | contig 10965 bp, 8 predicted proteins | sample NOAtaG_7_FD_66441 | JGI IMG/M metagenome (GOLD analysis project Ga0068872, IMG submission 66441) | Freshwater lake microbial communities from Lake Erie, under a cyanobacterial bloom - NOAA_Erie_Diel1S_2200h metaG | ecosystem: Environmental > Aquatic > Freshwater > Lake | place: USA: Ohio, Lake...
GTGGTCAGGATCGTCCCGATGGCACCCACGAGAAGCGAGATCCGTGCTCCGTACATGAGTCGTCCCAGAATGTCGCGGCCAGTTCCCGGCTCGACGCCCAACGGGTGATCCCAGGAAATTCCGCCCATGGGTCCGGCCGGAAGCCCGAAGTCGTTGCTGGCCTCTCGGTCCAAGGCGTACGGGTCGATGTTGAAGATCCGCACGAGGACCGGCGCGAAGATGGCCACGAACACGAAGAACATGACGACCCAGAACGCCACCACCGCCGCGCGGTTCCCACGCACGCGGGCCAAACCCAAGCGAAACGGCGACATGCCCTCGGCCACGACATCGCCGCGGACTGATTCGTTCATCGTGTCGCCACCCGTGCCACTCATCGGCAAGAGCATATGTCGGTCGACGGAGCCGTCGACGCGAGAATCAGGCGGACGGGAACTGGACGATGCGAGCGAATTCGTCGGCGTCGAGGCTGGCGCCACCCACCAAGGCCCCGTCGATGTCTGGTTGAGCCATCAATTCGGCCACGTTGCCGGCCTTCACGGACCCGCCGTATTGGATACGGACCGCGTTGGCGGAATCCGCACCCCACGTCGAGCCCACGAACCGGCGAATGTGGGCGCACACTTCTTGTGCGTCGGCGGCGGTCGCGGTGAGGCCCGTGCCAATGGCCCAGATCGGTTCGTAGGCGATCACCAGATCACCGAACTGCGTGTCGAGGCGACCTTCGAGCGAACCCGCCAGTTGAGCACTCACCACGTCGAGGGTCTGCCCGGCTTCACGTTGCTCACGGGTCTCACCCACGCACACGATCGGAATCATCTTGTGCTTGATCACGGCGGCCACCTTGGCCGACACGAACTGGTCGGTCTCGCCGAAAATCTGACGGCGTTCGCTGTGACCGCAAATGACGTAGCGAACGTTCAACTTGGCCAGGAACGCCGGTGACACCTCTCCGGTGAAGGCACCGGAGTCGTCCGAGTGACAATTCTGCGCCCCGAGAAAGAACGGCAGTCGATCACTCTCGATGGAGGTCTGCACGGTTCGGATGTCGGTGAAAGGTGGGTGCAAGGAAACGTCGACTCGCTCCACGTCGTCCTTGGTGATCAGATAGCTCAACTTCTGCACCAACTGAATCGCGTCGTAGTGATTCAGGTTCATCTTCCAGTTTCCACTGATCAGTGGGCGACGACTAGACGCGGGCATTGGGGGCCTCTCTCAGCGCTTTCAGGCCCGGGAGATCCCCGAGCTCCAACAACTCCAACGACGCGCCACCTCCGGTGGACACGTGATCGACCTCGTCTTCCAGCCCGAACTGAGCCAGCGCGGCCGCCGAGTCACCGCCGCCCACCACCGTGAAGGCCTTCGTGTCGGCCATCGCCTGCGCCACCGTTCGGGTGCCCTTGGCGAATCGTTCGTCCTCGAACATGCCCATCGGTCCGTTCCAGAAGACGGTGCGGGCCTCCATGATGATGTCGCTGAACGCCGCGGCCGAGCCGGGTCCGATGTCGAACCCCTTGGCCCCGGCGGGAAGGCGACGGCCGTAGGTGGCGTAGTTGCCCTCGGCGTCGAGGCCGACGATGTCCTCGGGAAGGTGGATCTCCTTGCCCAGTGCCAAAAGACGACGACAGGTGTCCACCTGATCGGGCTCGAAGAGGGAGTCCCCGATGGGATGACCCTGCGCCGCCAGGAAGGTGAAGCACATCGCTCCACCGATCACCAACGCGTCCACGGTTTCGAGGAGTGCCTCGACGACCCCCAACTTGTCGGAGATCTTGGAACCACCCAACACCGCGACGAATGGATGCCGTGGGTTCTTGCGCAGATTCGACAACACGTCGACCTCGCGCTCGAGTAGCCGGCCCATGGCCGAGGGCAACGTGCGCGGAGGGCCGACGATCGAGGCATGGGACCGATGCGCCGCCCCGAACGCGTCATCGACGTAGATGTCGACTCCATCGATGAGACGAGCCACGAACGCAGGGTCGTTGCCTTCCTCGCCGGCGTCGAAGCGCAGATTCTCCAGAAGTTCCACTCCGGGCGCCAAGGTCGCCAACAAATCGCGAACGGGAGCCATGGAGTACTTGTCCTCCGGCTTGCCCTTGGGGCGACCCAAATGGCTGGCGCACACGACGGTGGCACCCCTGTCGGTGAGCCATTGGATGGTGGGAAGTGCGGCGCGAACCCGGAACTCGTCGGTGATTCGACGGGTTCCGTCGGGGGCCGTCTCCATCGGAACGTTGAAGTCCGTCCGAACGAGCACCTTCTTGCCGGCGACGTCGCCCAGATCCTCGAGCGTGGGAATTCCGTCGATCATCGAATCAGCGACGCTTGGAAGCGGGAACCTTGGAGCCGGCGTACAAGGTGGTGTCGACGAGACGGTTGCTGTAACCCCACTCGTTGTCGTACCACGCCAGAACCTTGACCATCTTGCCCATGCTGGCGGTGAGGCCCGCATCGAAGATGCTGCTGTGGGGATCCCCCACGATGTCACTGGACACGATGGGGTCCTCGGTGTACGCGAGGATTCCCTTCAACGATCCGGACGCCGCCTTCTTGAAGGCCGCGTTGATCTGCTCGACGCTGGCCGACTTCTTCAGGTTCGCGGTGAAGTCCACGATCGAACCGGTCGGGATCGGCACACGCAACGACGTGCCATCGAGCTTGCCCTTCATGCTGGCGAGCACGAGGCTCGTGGCTCGAGCCGCGCCCGTGCTGGTGGGGACGATGTTGATCGCGGCTCCACGCGCGCGACGCAGGTCCTTGTGCGGTCCGTCCACCAACATCTGATCGCCGGTGTAGGCATGCACGGTTTGCATCAAACCCTGCTCCACTCCGAAGGTGTCATCGAGAACCTTCACCAGGGGCACGAAGCAATTGGTGGTGCAACTGGCGTTCGACACCACCTTGTGCTTCTTGAAGTCGAAGTCCTTGTGATTGACGCCGTACACGAAGGTCGCATCGGCGTTGTCGCACGGCGCCGACACGATCACCAACGGCGCTCCACCCTCCAAGTGGTACGCGGCAGTGTCCCGCTTGGTGAAGATTCCGGTGCTCTCGATCACGACGTCGACACCGAGGTCGCCCCACGGCAACGCCTTGGGATCGCGCTCGCTCAGAACGCGCAGGACCTGCCCATCCACCGAGATTCCGTTCTTGACCGCCTTCACGGTTCCGGCCATCTTGCCCATCACCGAGTCGTACTTGAGGAGGTGGGCCATCGTGTCGAGAGATCCGAGGTCGTTCACCGCCACGATTTCGATGTTCGCGCCTCGCTCGCGCACGGCCCGAAAGAAGTTGCGGCCGATGCGACCGAATCCGTTGATTCCGACGCGAACAGTCTTGGAGGGGCTCATGATCATCCTTTCGTGGGTCGCCTCGGGAGCCGGCGAACCGAAGCAAAACTAGTCGGCAACCACTCCACCGGAGGGTTTCACCGCGGGAGCCGACACCGAAAAGGAGCCGTCAACGACCGATGTCACGATGACCGACCCGCACCGGCTGGCCCGAGGCCCGCATCCGATCGGCGATCTCGGTGGCGATGGCGACCGACCGATGGCGACCACCCGTGCACCCGATCGCGATCGTGAGGTAGCTCTTTCCCTCGGCGGCGTAGAGAGGAACGATGGTGGCCAGAAGATCGACCAGCTTGGCCACGAACTCCTCGGCCTGCTCCTGACCCACGACGAAGTCGCGAACCGGCTGGTCCAGCCCGGACAGCGGTCGCAGGTTTTCGTCCCAGTGCGGGTTGGGCAGGAAGCGAGCGTCCATCACGATGTCGGCGTCGAGCGGTAGCCCGTGCTTGAAGCCGAACGATTCCACCGTGATCTGCAGGTGCTCGCGGACGTCGTCGAACAGGCCCAAAAGTTTGGTCTTCAACTGATTCGTGTTCAGCTCCGAGGTGTCGATCACCAGATCGCAATCGGCCTTCATGGGCTCGAGTAGGGACCTCTCCAGTTCGATCGACTCCACGAGCCCGTCGGCCTCGGCGGCCAACGGATGCCGGCGCCTGGACGCCTCGTAGCGCTTCACCAGCTCCCGCGTGGAGGCATCCAGATACACCACGCGAACTCGATGACCCTCCGCGCGCATTCGCGCCACTTTGGGCATCAACTCGAGATGCTGTCGGCCGGCCACCAGCGCGAGCCGTTCGATACCCGAACCCGGCGCGCTGGCCAATTCGACGATCGTGTCGACCAACGACGTCGGAAGATTGTCCACGACGTACCAATCGAGATCCTCGAGAACGGCCGCCGTGGCCGATCGCCCAGCACCCGACAAACCGGTGATCACGAGAATGTCGGCCATGATCAGAAACTAGCGAGCATCCGCCAGAAGGTGCCGTATGGGGGCGAGGTCGAAGTCGCCAAGACCGTCGGGTCGCAGGCTTCTGATGATCCAATCCGTCCCCGCGCTCCGCCACGCGTGAACATCGGCCGGCTCGTCCAGCGGAGTGAGAAGAACGCTGGTCTCCATGGGCCGTCGATCCGCCAGCTCGTCCAACAGAACCTTGCGATCGCGCCAACGCTCCAGCGGGGCGAATCCGCTCCAACCGTCCGCCCAACGCGCCGCCAACGGAACCGTGACCCGTGGTCCGTCTCCCCCCACCCAGACCCGAACCCGAGTTCCGTGCCGACGGTTCTGATCATCGACCGCGTGCCGAAGGGTCTCGACTTCTTTTCGGAAGTTCGCCATTCGTTCCGACGTCGTGCGTCGATCATCGAACAATCGATCATCGTGCACGAATCCCCCCGCGCCGACCCCGAGCACGAAGCCGCCACCCGACAAACGCGCCACGGTGGCCGCGGCTCGCGCCAGCACCTGAGGATGACGAAAGCTCAGCGGTGACACCAGCACGCCCAGAACGACGGGGAAGTCGGAACCAACCGCGGACATCGCGCCGAGCAACGACCACGTCTCCCACGCCGAGTCATCGGGCGAACCCACGAAAGGAACCATGTGATCCCACAAGAAGATGCCATCGACACCCATCTCCGCCGCCGCACGGGCGACCGACACGAAGCGCTTCGCATCGACACCATGGGTCTGGAACTGCACGCCGATCTTCATCGAGGAGAGCTATCGCTCAGGCCTTGACGGTGCGCAAGTACAGCAAACGCGGAATGGTCGAGGCGGCCTCGTACTCGGCTGCCCGAGCGAGGAAACCCGGCGGAGGGGCCGGCTCACAAATGCGATGGAGGTACAGGCCGTTCGCGATCAACGCGTTCAGGTATCGACTGATGGGACGATGAATGAAGGGGATGAAGACGTCCTTCTCCACCTCCTCGTCCGACTCTTCTTCGATCAAATACGGGCCGATTCGCCAGTACTGCTCGGGCGGATCCAGGATTTGGTCGTCGATCCAGCCGCTACCGGGCGTCTGAAGCAGCGGATGGTTCAAGAAGAAACAGAAACGACCACCCGGTCGTAGGACCCTCGCCACTTCCGCGATGGCCGCATCGACCTCGCGAATGTGCTCGAAGACCAGGCAAGCGACGACCACGTCGAACTGTTCATCGGCGAACGGAAGACCATCGGCTCCGGCCCGCGCGACGTGCACTCCGCCACCTCGCTCCGCGGCCACCCGGACCTGATTCCAGGTGGGGTCGACACCCACCACCAACTCGGCACCGATTCGCTTGGCCAAGCGGGACACCTGACCCTCTCCGCAGCCGATGTCGAGTATGCGACGGCCACCGGCCATCTCTTCGGCCGCCAACGGAAGAATCTGTTCCTCGTACTCGGCGTCGACGCCGTCGGTGAAGCCATCGATCCACCATGACGCGTTCGTCTCCCACAGGTCGCGCGGCGCATCGTTCACGAGGCGAGACTACGACCTCGGTACCCTTGCCGGGTGAGCATGTTGCGATTCTCCGTGTGGCCGTCCCCACAACGCGACTGGAGCGAAACCTCCTCGTTGGCAAGGTGGGTCGACGACGGCCCGTGGCACGGTATGTGGTGCGCCGACCACTTCATGCCGAACTCCGAGGACCACACCACCAAAGCTGGAGATGTCGCCGAGTGTTGGTCGACGATCGCCGCCATCGCGGCCATCACCAACCGGATTCGCGTTGGTTCACTCGTGTCTCCCACGACTTTTCGCCATCCCGCGGTGTTGGCGAACACCGCCGCGACGATCGATCGCCAATCGAACGGTCGACTCGTGCTCGGTGTCGGAGCCGGGTGGCAGGTCAATGAGCACGACGCGTACGGTGTCGACCTCATGGATCCGGCCACCAGGGTGGATCGTTTCGAAGAAGCGATCGTGATCATCAACGATCTCCTCGCCAACGAACGAACGAGTTTTGACGGTCGCCATTTCGTCATGCGGGACGCACCGTGCGAACCGAAACCCGTTCAGTCACCGTTGCCGGTGCTCGTGGGCACCGGAGGTCGCCGCATGACCGAGATCACCGCGCGACACGCCCACGAGTGGAACACCTGGGGAACACCGGAGACCGCCGCCGGGCGAATTCGTGCGCTTCGCGAGGCGTGCGAGCGGGTCGGGCGAGACCCCGGGACGATCCGTTGTTCGGTGCAGGCCTTGTTCTTCTTCGTCGACGACGAGAACGTGGCCCGAAAAGTGGCCGAGAAGGCACCGATCGACCGTTCGATCGTGGGCAACGCCGAGGTCATGATCCAAAGCATTGCTCGTTATCGGGACCTTGGTTTCGACGAGATCATCGTTCCCGACTTCGTGCTCGGTGATTCGGCCGAGGTCCGGCGCGAGTCCTACGAACGTTTCGCCCGGGACGTCATTCCCGTATTTTGTTAACCAATTCTGTTAACCGAGTGGGTGAAACTTCTCGAACACGTTTCGGGCCACCGCTTCCGGTAGCCACGAGAGCGCCGTCAACTCCTCGAGCGTGGCCTTCTTCACCGCGTTCACACCACCGAAGGCCTTGATCAACTTCTTCTTGCGGGCCTCCCCGAGGCCGTCGATGTCGTCCAACGCACTGGCCACCATTCGTTTCCCACGGACTTCACGATGGAACGTGTTCGCGAAACGGTGGGCCTCGTCGCGAATGCGCTGCAACATGAACAACGCTTCACTCCCCCGAGGAACGTCGACCGGCTCCGATCGACCCGGCACGAAGACTTCCTCGAATCTCTTGGCCAACGATGCGACCGGGATTTCGCTCTCCAACCCGAGGGAGCGAACAACCCGCTCAGCCACCGCCAACTGGCCCTTGCCACCATCGACCAAAAGCAGTTGCGGGGGGTAGGCGAACTTTCGCGCTCGTGCTCTTTCGTTCGTCGTCTCATCCGCCAATACCCCATCTCTCTCCTCGAGGTAGGCCTTCAAACGTCGAGTCAGGACTTCCTCCATGGCCGCGAAATCGTCGTTTCCGGGAACTTCCTTCACGCGAAAGCGACGGTATTCGCGCTTGGCAGGGAGACCGTCCTCCAGGACCACCATCGATCCGACGTAGTCGGTTCCCTGCAGATGCGCCATGTCGTAACACTCGATGCGAAGGGGAGCCTCCGGAAGACCCAGGAGATCCTGCAGTTCGCTCAAAGCTCGACTACGACTGTTGTGGTCGCTCGATCGCTTGAGACGGTGGCGATGGAAATCCTCCTTGGCGTTGCGGTCGACCATTTCCATGAGTTCGCGCTTGTCGCCCCGAACCGGAACGCGAATCTCCACGCGACTTCCCCGTTCCGCGCTCAACCAGTCTTCGAGCACCTGCGACGACGACGGTTGGACCGGCACGAGGATCATCTTGGGCACTCCGAGGGGTGGCCCTTCACCGTACAAACCCTCCACGAGCCGGTTCATCAACGTCTCGTTCTCCAGCTGCTCCACTTTGTCCATGACGAAGCCCTTGCGACCGACGATGCGGCCCTTGCGAACGAAGAAAACCTGCACCGCGGCCTCCAACTCGTCCTGGGCAACGCCGATGACGTCGATGTCCTCCGAACGCTCCCCCACGATCTGTTGCTTCTCGACGGCCTTCGACACCGCCGCCAACCTGTCGCGCATCCGCGCCGCTCGCTCGAACTCGAGAGCCTTCGACGCCTCTTCCATCTCGACTTTCATTCGCCGCACTATGTCGTCGGTCTCCCCATCGAGAAAGGAACACAGGTCCTCGACCATCGACGCGTACTTCTCGGCGTCGACCTCGCCGACGCAGGGTCCGCTGCACTTCTCGATGTGGAACAAGAGACAGGGCCGGCCGAGTCGTTGGTGTTGATTGAACTTGCCCGCACTGCAGGTTCGAACGGGGAAGGTGCGCAACAGCAGATCGAGGGTTTCGCGAATGGCGTACGCGTGCGGATAAGGACCGAAGTAGCGCACGCCACGCTTCTTCGTGCCCCTCACCACCACCGCTCTCGGCCACTCCTCGTCGAGCGTGATGGCGAGGAACGGGTAGCTCTTGTCATCGCGAAGTCGAACGTTGAAGCGCGGGCGATGCTGCTTGATCAGCGAGTACTCCAGAATGAGGGCCTCGACCTCGTTGCGCACGGTCATCCACTCGACCGAGGTCGCCGTGGCCACCATCTGCGCGGTGCGCGGATGAAGGTGCACCGGATCCTGGAAGTAACTGCTCAACCGTTGTCGCAGGTTCGTGGCTTTGCCCACGTAAATGACACGGCCGAATTCGTCTTTGAACTGGTACGAACCCGGAAGCTCGGGAATCGTTCCGGCTTCCGGTCGAGCCACCACGACGACTCAGCCCTTGGCCAGAAGCGGGGCGAGGAACCGGCCCGTGTGGCTCGTTGCCGCGCGAGCCACCTCCTCGGGAGAACCCTCCGCGATGATCGAACCGCCACCACTGCCGCCCTCGGGACCAAGGTCGATGAGCCAGTCGGCGGTCTTGATGACGTCGAGATTGTGTTCGATCACCAAAACCGTGTTTCCCTGATCCACGAGACGAGACAGCACGGTGAGCAAGCGACGAACATCCTCGAAATGAAGTCCGGTCGTCGGCTCGTCGAGCAGGTAGATGGTGTGTCCGGTGCTTCGTTTGGCGAGTTCGGTCGCCAACTTCACGCGTTGCGCCTCGCCACCCGACAACGTCGGCGCCGATTGTCCGAGGCGAACGTAACCCAATCCGACATCGACGAGGGTCTGCATGTGTCGAGCGATCGCCGGTTGGTTGGAGAAGAATTCGACCGCCTCGGAGATGGGCATGTCCAAGACCTCGGAGATGTTCTTTCCCTTGAACTGAATCTCCAGGGTGTCCCGGTTGTACCGAGCGCCCTTGCACACTTCGCAGGGAACGTACACATCGGGCAGGAAGTGCATTTCGATCTTGATCGTTCCATCGCCGGAACAGGCTTCGCAGCGACCGCCCTGCACGTTGAACGAGAATCGGCCGGGCATATAGCCACGAACCTTCGCTTCGGCCGTGGTGGCGAACAACTTGCGAATGTTGTCGAACACACCGGTGTACGTGGCCGGGTTCGATCGTGGCGTGCGACCGATCGGTGACTGATCCATGTCGATCACCTTGTCGAGGAACTGGATGCCGTTGATGCGCTTGTGACGACCGGCGGGGTCCTTCGACTTGTAGATCTGCTGCATCAGCACCGGCAGAAGAATGTCGCGCACGAGGGTGCTCTTCCCGCTGCCAGACACGCCGGTCACCGCGACGAAACACCCCAACGGAATGCGGGCCGTGACATCGCGCAGATTGTGCTCGCGCGCACCCACGATCTCCAGCCATTCCTTGCCCGGCACCCGACGCTTCTCGGGCACCGGAATGGAACGCTTGCCCGTGATGTACTGGCCGGTGACCGACTCCTTCACTTTGCCGATCCCCTTCACGGGACCGCTATAGACGACCTCGCCGCCGTGTTCGCCGGCTCCGGGCCCGATGTCGACGATCCAGTCGCTTTCCTTGATCGTCTCCTCATCGTGCTCGACCACCAGCACCGTGTTTCCCAGATCTCGGAGACGAATGAGCGTGTCGATCAGACGACGATTGTCGCGCTGATGCAAACCAATTGATGGTTCGTCCAGAACATAGAGAGTTCCCACCAATCCGGATCCGATCTGGCTCGCGAGACGGATGCGTTGCGCCTCTCCTCCGGCCAAAGTGCCCGCCGATCGGGCCAAAGTGAGGTAATCGAGACCCACGTCGAGAAGGAAACCCAGGCGCGCGTTGATCTCCTTCACGACGCGTTCGGCGATGATGCGATCGCGATCCGACAACACCAGTCCGGCCAAGAACGAAGCCGAATCGGCGATGGACATCTCGCAGACCTCGGAGATGTTCTTGTCGTTGATGGTGACCGCCAACGTGCTGGGCTTGAGGCGCATGCCGGAGCAGGCCAGGCACGGCACCAACCGCATGTAGCCCTCGTACTGCTCGCGGCTCCAGTCGCTCTCGGCTCCCTCGTGACGACGTTTGATCCAGGGGATGACACCTTCGAAGGTGGTGTTGAACTGGCGGGCTCGGCCGTAACGATTCTTGAACTTCACCGTGATGTTTCCGGGAAGACCGTTCAGCACGATCTTCTGCGATTTGGCCGGCAACTTGCCCCACGGCTTGTTCAGGTCGATTCCGTGATCGCCGGCGACGGACTCGAGAATTCGCTGAAAGAAACCGGTGGTCGCGCTGCGCCACGGAGCAATGGCACCTTGGCTCAAGGCCAGATCGGGGTCGGGAATCACGAGCTCGGGATCCACCTCGAAGGTGGTGCCGAGCCCATCACACGTTTCGCACGCACCGAACGGCGAGTTGAAAGAAAAGTTGCGGGGCGCGGGTTCCTCGAACGACAAGCCGCACGAAGGACACGCCAGGTGCTGACTGAACGTGAGGCTTTCATCCTCGGCACCCTTGTCGCCGATGATCTCGACCGTCGCCACACCATCGGCCAGGCGCAAAGCCGTCTCGAGGCTGTCGGTCAGGCGGCGTTCGATTCCGTCCTTGCGAACGAGGCGATCGACGACGACGTCGATCGTGTGCTGTTCGTACCGAGCCAACTTCGTGTCCCGCTTCAGGAATTCGACGATGTCCA
>Ga0068872_10004194_pt1 | contig 10961 bp, 7 predicted proteins | sample NOAtaG_7_FD_66441 | JGI IMG/M metagenome (GOLD analysis project Ga0068872, IMG submission 66441) | Freshwater lake microbial communities from Lake Erie, under a cyanobacterial bloom - NOAA_Erie_Diel1S_2200h metaG | ecosystem: Environmental > Aquatic > Freshwater > Lake | place: USA: Ohio, Lake...
CTACTGGTGCGTGCTGATCGGTGTCTTCGTCACGGCGGTGTACTCGTTCCGACTGATCTTCATGACCTTCCACGGCGAGCCGCGGTGGGGGCAGGGCGGGGCACACGATGGCCACGCGCATGGTGACCATGTACATGATGATCACGGACACGGCCACGGCGGTACGCCGCATGAAAGTCCCTGGGTGGTGACGCTACCGCTCGTCCTGCTCGCCGTGCCGGCGGTCGCGATCGGCTACCTCACGGTCCAGCCGCTGCTCTTCGGCGGCTTCTTCGGCGACGCCATCCAGGTGCTGGAGAAGAACGATGTGGTGCGCGAGCTCGCCTCGCACTTCCACGGGCCGGCGTCCTTCGCCCTGGAAGCGCCGCTGCATCCGCCGTTCTGGTTGGCGCTCGCGGGCGTGCTGGTGGCCTGGTTCACGGTGATCAAGCGTCCGCATGCGCTCGACGGGCTTGCTTCGGCGCTCGCGCCGCTGCGTCGCGTGCTCGACAACAAGTACTACTTCGATTGGTTCAACGAGAAAGTGCTCGCCGCCGGCAGCCGAGGTCTCGGTCGCCTCTTCTGGAAGGCGGGCGACCAGACGCTGATCGACGGCGCCTTGGTCAACGGTTCGGCGGGCCTCGTCGGCGCGCTCGCCGGAGTCGTCCGCCGCGTGCAGACGGGATATCTCTACACCTACGCGTTCTGGATGGTGATCGGCCTGGCGCTGCTGCTCGGCTGGTTCCTGCTGCGCGCCTGACGGACACCAGGGACACCGACACAGATGCAGGGAATCGGATTGTTGTCGACGCTGATCTGGCTGCCGATCGTGGGCGGCCTCGTCGTGCTCGCGCTCGGCGATGCGCGCATCGGCATCGCGCGCTGGGTGGCGCTCGGAACCGCGGTGGCGGCGTTCCTGCTCTCCGTGCCGCTCTACACGGGATTCGATCCCTCGACCTCGGCCTACCAGTTCGTCGAGCAGCTGCCGTGGATCCCGGCGTTCAGCGCGACCTATCACCTCGGCGTCGACGGCATCTCATTGCCGCTCATCCTGCTCACCACCTTCACCACCGTGCCGGTGGTCGTGGCCGCATGGACGGTCATCGAGAAGCGGCCGGCGCAGTACTTCGCGGCCTTCCTCGTCATGGAAGGCCTGATGGTGGGCGTGTTCGCCGCGCTCGACGCGCTGCTCTTCTACTTCTTCTGGGAAGCGATGCTGATCCCGATGTTCCTCATCATCGGCATCTGGGGCGGTCCGCGGCGCGTCTACGCGACGATCAAGTTCTTCCTGTACACCTTCCTCGGCTCGGTGTTCATGCTGATCGCGATGATCTACATGTACCTGAAGGCCGGCAGCTACGACATCGCGGCCTTCCACGCGCTGCCGCTGACCTACACCGAGCAGTTCTGGATCTTCCTCGCGTTCTTCGCCGCCTTCGCGGTCAAGATCCCGATGTTCCCGGTGCACACCTGGTTGCCGGACGCGCACGTCGAAGCCCCGACCGGCGGCTCCGTGGTGCTGGCGGCCATCATGCTGAAGATGGGCGGCTACGGCTTCCTGCGGTTCTCTCTGCCCATCACGCCGGACGCCGCCCGCGAGCTCGACATGCTGATGATCGTGTTGTCGCTCATCGCGGTGGTCTACATCGGCTTCGTCGCGCTCGTGCAGACCGACATGAAGAAGCTGATCGCGTACTCCTCCATCGCGCACATGGGCTTCGTGACGCTCGGCTGCTTCCTCGCGTTCGACATCGCGCAGGCGACCGGCGGCCTCAAGGGTGCGGGCATGGGCATCGACGGCGCGATGGTGCAGATGGTGTCGCACGGTCTCGTCTCGGGCGCGATGTTCCTCTGCGTGGGCGTGCTCTATGACCGGCTGCACAGCCGCGAGATCTCGAGCTACGGCGGTGTCGTCAACCGGATGCCGGCCTTCGCCGCGTTCTTCGTGCTGTTCGCGATGGCCAACTCGGGCTTGCCCGGCACCTCGGGCTTCGTCGGCGAGTTCCTCGTGATCATCGCCGCGTTCAAGGCCAACTTCTGGTACGCCTTCCTCGCTGCGACGACGCTTATCCTCGGCGCGGCTTACACGCTCTGGCTCGTCAAGCGGGTGGTGTTCGGGCCGGTGGCCAACGACGGCGTGGCCTCGCTCGAGGACCTCAACGGCCGCGAGTGGTTCGTGCTGGGTCTGCTCGCCGTCGGCGTGCTGGCGCTCGGCGTGTATCCGGCGCCGTTGCTCGAAGTCATGCAGGAATCCGTGCGGCACCTGGTCGACCAGGCCACCGCCAGCAAGTTGCCCTGAGGCCGCCGATCCATGGACCATCACGTCACGCTCGCCTCGCTCGCACCGGCCCTGCCGGAGATCTGGCTCGCCACCGCAGCCTGCGTCGTCCTGCTGGTCGAGGCCTTCGCCGGCGCCGCCGCGCGCCGCATCATCCCGACGCTGACGCTCGCGTTGCTCGGCCTCGGTGCCGCCGCGACGCTCGCCTGGGCGCAGGTCGAAGCGCCGACGGTGCTGTTCTCGGGGATGTACCTCGCCGACCCGCTCGGCACGGTGCTCAAGCTGCTCTCGTTCCTGTTCGTCGCGGTGGCGCTGCTCTACTCGCGGCCGTCGCTGGAGGCGAGGGGACTGCTGAAGGGCGAGTACTATGTGCTCGTGCTGACGGCGCTGCTCGGCATCTGCGTGCTGGTGTCGGCCGGCAGCCTGCTCAGCATCTATATCGGCGTCGAGCTGCTCGCGCTCTCGCTCTATGCCTTGGTCGCGTTCGACCGCGAGTCGGGCGTCGCGGCCGAGTCGGCGATGAAGTACTTCGTGCTGGGCGCCATCGCCTCGGGCTGTCTGCTCTATGGCATGTCGCTGGTGTATGGACTGACTGGCACGCTGCTGCTCAGCGAGATCGCGACCGCCCTGCAGGGCGAACCGTCGCTCGGTGTCATCATGGGCATCGTGTTCCTGGTGGTGGGCATCGCCTTCAAGTTCGGCGCCGTGCCGTTCCACATGTGGGTGCCGGATGTCTATCACGGCGCGCCGTCGCCGGTGACCCTGTTCGTCGCCACCGCACCGAAGATCGCCTCGTTCGCGCTGGCGTATCGCCTGTTGGCGGACGGCCTCGGTGGTGTCACGCCCGCCTGGTCGCAGATGATCGCGATCGTCGCGGTGCTGTCGGCGTTGGTCGGCAACCTGGTCGCCATCGCGCAGACCAACCTCAAGCGCATGCTGGCGTACTCCGCCATCGGCAATGTCGGTTTCATCCTGCTCGGATTCGTCGCCGGCACCGAGCGCGGCTACGAGGCGGCGCTCTACTACACGATCGTCTATGTGCTGATGGCGCTGGGTTCCTTCGGCGTGTTGGTGCTGGCCAGCCGCCGCGGCTTCGAGGCCGACGAGCTCGATCACTACAAGGGACTGCACGCCCGCGACCCGCTGCTCGCCGTGCTGATGATGGTGATGATGTTCTCGACCGCCGGCATCCCGCCGTTCGTCGGCTTCTGGGCGAAGCTGCAGGTGTTCGAGGCGCTGTGGGCGAGCGGTCATCTGCCGCTCGTGGTGTTCGGCGCCGCGGTGTCGGTCATCGGCGTGTTCTATTACCTGCGCGTCGTGAAGCTCATGTACTTCGATGCGCCGGGCGACCTGCCGGTCCCCGAGCGGCACACGGGCGTGCGCCTCACGCTCGCGCTCAACGCGGTGGCGGTGGTCGCGCTCGGGCTCTTCCCGCAGGCGCTGCTGGAACTCTGCCAGCGGGTCATCGGCTAGAGCATCGGCCAGAGCACCGGTCAGAAAGGTTGTAGTCGCGGGCGACGCCCCGTATACTCCGCGTCCCTCCTGGTGCGGGGTGGAGCAGTCTGGCAGCTCGTCGGGCTCATAACCCGAAGGTCGTAGGTTCAAATCCTACCCCCGCTACCAACTTCCCGGTCCTCTACGGCCGGGGCAAAACCTCGTGACAGAAACACCAGACATCACCTTCGCCGACCTCGGCCTGTCCGCCGAGATCGTCGCGGCGCTCGCCGCCGTCGGCTACGAAGCGCCGTCGCCCATCCAGCGCGAGACCATCCCGACGCTGCTCGAGGGTCGCGACCTCATCGGTCAGGCGCAGACCGGCACCGGCAAGACCGCGGCGTTCGCGCTGCCGATCCTCTCCCGCATCGATGTCGCGCGGCGCGAGCCGCAGGCCTTGGTGCTGGTGCCGACGCGCGAACTCGCCATCCAGGTGGCCGAGGCCTTCCAGAAGTACGCGAGCCGGATGCCCGGGCTGCATGTGCTGCCGATCTACGGCGGCCAGAGCTACACCCCGCAGCTGAACGCGCTGCGTCGCGGCGTCCATGTGATCGTGGCGACGCCGGGTCGCGTGATGGACCACCTGCAGCGCGAGACCCTCAGCCTCTCCACGATCCGTTTCGTGGTGCTCGACGAGGCCGACGAGATGCTGCAGATGGGTTTCGTCGACGCGATCGACGAGATCCTGGGCCTCGTGCCGCCCGAGCGGCAGGTCGCGCTGTTCTCGGCGACGCTGCCGACGCAGATCAAGCGCATCGCCCAGAAACATCTGCGGGAGCCGCGCGAGATCACGGTGCGCGCCAAGACCGCGACCGCCGCCAACATCCGCCAGCGCTACTGGCTGGTGTCGGGCATCCACAAGCTGGATGCGCTGACGCGCCTGCTCGAGGTCGAACCCTTCGATGCGATGCTGGTGTTCGCGCGCACCAAGCAGGCGACGGTGGAGCTCGTCGAGAAGCTCGAGGCGCGCGGCTTCGCCGCCGCGGCGCTCAACGGCGATATCGTGCAGGCGCAGCGCGAACGCACGGTCGCCGACCTCAAGAGCGGCCGGATCGACATCGTGGTCGCGACCGATGTCGCAGCGCGCGGGCTGGATGTCGAGCGCATCACCCATGTGGTGAACTTCGATGTGCCGTACGACAGCGAGTCCTATGTGCACCGCATCGGCCGCACCGGGCGGGCAGGGCGCTCGGGCGAGGCGATCCTCTTCATCGCCGCCCGCGAGCGCAACATGCTGCGCATCATCGAGCGCGCCACGCGCCAGCCCATCGAGCCCATGAACCTGCCGACCGTGCAGGAGGTGAACGCGCGGCGCGCCGAGAAGTTCAAGAAGGAGCTGGCCGCGACGCTGGCCTCGCCCGACATCGCGCCGTACCGCGGGGTCATCGAGGAGTTCGTGCGTGAGAGCGGCGCGGACCTGCTCGATGTGGCGGCGGCGCTCGCGTCCGTCGCCAAGACCGGCCGCTCGCTGTTCGTCGCATCGCGCTCGGGCAGCGCCGTCGGCGAGGACCGCTCGGCGGTGCCGAGGGACGACGGTCCCACCGAATCGATCGAGCGCAAGACCGCGCGGCCGCGTCGTCCGGAAGGCCCGCAGGCTGTGTTCCGGCTCGAGGTCGGGCGCCGCCACGGTGTGCAGCCGGGCAACATCGTCGGCGCGCTGGCGCACGAGGGCGACCTGCACGGCAGCGAGATCAACGGCATCGACATCCGCGACGACCACACGCTGGTGCGTCTTCCTGCGGAGATCCCCGAGCATGTGCTGCAGCATCTGTCCGGCATCATCGTGCGCGGTCGTCCGCTCGACATCCGTCGGATCGAGGCCTACAAGGGCCCGGGCAAAGGCCCGGCCAAGGGTTACGGCAAGGGCCCGGGGAAGGGCGCGGGCAAGGGACGCCGTCGCGACGCTTGAGTCCGTCGGGACCCGCTACCCGCACGGCGCGGGGCGCGGTATCGTTGACCCATGAAACACTACCTTCTGATCGCGGCCGTCGCCGCGCTCACCCTCGTCGGCTGTTCCCGTTCGCCCGCGCCGTCCACGGCACCTGCCGCCCCGGCCGCAACGGCCGTCGCGGCCGCACCGGCAGCCGCACCCGCACCTTCGATCGTGGACGCCGAGGCTGCCCGCAAGGCCGCCGTCGCCGTGGTCGCCGCGCTGAAGGCCCGCGACATGGCTACGGTCGCCCGCTACGCGCATCCGACGCTGGGCGTGCGCTTCTCGCCCTACGCCTTCGTCGACCCGGCGAAGGACCAGGTCTGGAAGGCCGAGGAACTCGCGGGCTGGTTCGCCGACACCAAGACCCGCATCTGGGGCACCGAGGACGGCACCGGTTTCGATATCGAGCGCACGCCGACCGCCTACTACGAGCGCTTCGTGTTCCCGAAGGACTTCACGACCGGCGCCACGGTCAATGTGAACGCGGATCAGGCGCGCGGCAATGCCATCAACAACGCCGACAAGGTCTACCCGGACGGCCTGCGCGTGGAGTTCTACCTGCCGCCGACCCAGACGCCCGAGGGTCCGATGCCCGACTGGCGTGCGCTGCGACTGGTGTTCGTGGATGTGGCGGGCGAACCGAAACTCGTCGCCGTGATCCACGATCAGTGGACGATCTGATGCCGGCCTGCTCGCGGCGCGCGGAGCGTCAGCGTCTTCATTCTTCGAGGAGGATCCCATGAACAGGTCTATGGTGTGGGCGGTCACTGCCGCGTTCGTGTTGGTCGCATCCGTCGCAAGCGCGGCGCCTGTGACGCCGGCGTCCGGGTCGTCGGCAGCGGTCTCCGCGCCCCGCACCATCACCCACGAGGACCTCTGGCTGATGCGCCGCGTCGGTGCGCCGGTGCCGAGCCCCGACGGCAAGTGGGTGGTCGCCTCGATCACCGAATCCGCCTACGACCCGAAGGCACAGGTATCGGATCTTTGGCTGATCCCGACGAGCGATTCTGATGGCCGCAAGGCGCGCAGGCTCACCGGCACCGCAGGCGGTGAGGCCGGTGTCGCCTGGAGCCCGGACGGTACGCGGCTCGCGTTCTCGGCCAAGCGCGACGGGGACGACACCGACCAGCTGTACCTGCTCGACCTGCGCGGCGGCGAGGCGCAGCGGCTGACCACGCTCACCAACGGCGCGCGTTCGCCCATTTTCTCGCCGGACGGACGCAGGATCGCCTTCAGCAGCACCGACTATCCGGGTGCGCTGACCGAGTCGGACAACAAGCGCATCGCCGCCGAGCGCAAGGCGCGCAAGTGGAACGCGCGCATCTACGACGGCTTCCCGATCCGCAATTGGGACCGCTGGCTCGAGGATCGGCAGCCGCGGCTGCTGGTGCTCGATCTCGCAGCGGGTGAGCCGCGCAACCTGCTCGCGAACTCCGAGCTCGTGAAGGCGCCGGGTTTCGCCGGGCAGGGCGGGGACGGTGGCGGGGGCCTCACGGCCGAGTGGACGCCCGATGGTCAGGGTCTGGTGTTCGTCGCCAGCACCGACCGCAACAAGGCAGCCTATTCGTTCACCACCTCGCAGCTCTGGTATGTGGGTCTCGACGGTGCCGAGCCGCGTCGGCTCACGGTCGACAAGCATTCCTGGGGTTCGCCGACCTTCACGGCCGACGGTCGTACGCTGCTCGCCACGCGCGATCGCGCCTCGGACAAGGTCTACACCAACACCGAGCTCGCCGCGTTCCCCTGGAACGGTGCGGCGGCGGGCGCGCCGCTCGGCGCACCGCGCATCCTCACCGCGGGTTGGGACCGTGCGGTGACCTCGTTCGCGCCCACGGCCGACTCGCGCCGGGTGTACTTCCTCGCCGAGGATGCGGGCCACGAGAAGCTGTACTCGGCGCCCATCGATGGCAAGGCTCCGGCGGCGGGCAAGAGCGCCGTCTCGCTCGTCTTCGACATGACGCGCGGCGTCTACACCAACCTCGCCATCGCCCAAGGCAGCAGCGCGCCGGTCATCGTCGCGAACTACGAGAGCGCGACGCAGCCGCCTGAGGTGGTGCGCATCGATCCCGCGAAGCGCGGCCACGATGCGCTCACCGCGGTGAACTTGGAGCGCGCGAAGCCGCTCGACCTCGCGCCGGTGAAGCATTTCTGGTTCACGAGCCGGCAAGGGCGACGCATCCACAACATGTTGGTGCTGCCGCCCGGCTTCGACGCGTCCAAGAGATACCCGCTGTTCGTGGTGATCCACGGCGGTCCGCACACCATGTGGCGCGACCAATGGGTGACGCGCTGGAACTACCACCTGCTCGCCGCGCCGGGCTATGTCGTGCTGCTCACCAACTACAGCGGCTCGACGGGCTTCGGCGAGGCGTTCGCGCAGAGCATCCAGGGCGACCCCCTGCGCACGGCGGGCGAGGAGACCAACGAGGCCGCGGATGTCGCGTTGCGCGACAACGCCTTCATCGACGCCTCCCGGCAGTGCGCGGGCGGCGCGAGCTACGGCGGCCACCTCGCCAACTGGCTGCAGGCGACCACGACGCGCTACCGCTGCCTCGTCAGCCATGCGGGCCTCATCAACCTCGAGTCGCAATGGGGCACCAGCGATACGGTCTATGGCCGCGAGATCAACAACGGCGGCCCGGTCTGGGAGCAGGGCCCGGTGTGGCGCGAGCAGAATCCCATCCGCTACGCCGCGCAGTTCAAGACCCCGACGCTGGTGACCATCGGCGAGCAGGACTTCCGCGTGCCGCTCAACAATTCGCTCGAGTATTGGACGGTGCTGCAGCGCCAGCAGATCCCGAGCCGGCTTGTGGTGTTCCCGGACGAGAACCACTGGATCCTGAAAGGCGAGAACAGCCGGCTGTTCTACCAGGAGGTCCACGACTGGCTCGCCCGCTGGCTCGGGCCGCAGCCCACCGCCGGGGCGCCCGCGAAGTAGGGCGACCTCGGGCGACGGGCGGCCGCGGGGCGGGGTTTGTATGCCCCGGGGCTTTCGATTATGATGCGCAGCCTCGCGCGGCTCCTCGGGCTGCGCGGGTCGCGAACCGGCAGGAGCTGGCTCGCGTAAGCGCTTGAAATAAAAGCGCTTTACGGAAAGCCCCCCGAGGGGCTTTTCTTTTTTCCGCCCCTGGCCGGGGCGGTGGATGGAATCAGGGGCCCTTGGGCCCCTTTTTTGTTCGCGCCGTCGCCGCTTGCGGCGGCGCGGCTGGGCGACGGACGAGGACGACGGCAAGGCATGACGACCGCTTCGGCGACACGCGACAGGTTGATCGCCCTGCTGGAGCCGCTCATCGAGCAGCTCGGCTATGAGCTGGTCGACATCGAGTGGGCCTCGGCGCCGCGCTCGGGATTGTTGCGGATCTACCTCGATCTGCCGGCGGGCCGCGAGGGCCACATCGGCATCGAGGACTGCGAGAAGGTCAGCCGCGAGGTGTCGGCGCTGCTCGATGTCGAGGATCCGCTGCCGGGTGCGTACACCCTCGAGGTGTCCTCGCCCGGGTTCGACCGGGTGCTGCGCAAGCCGCAGCACTACGGGCGCTTCGTCGGCGCCCGGGTGTGGGTCGAGTTGAGACTGCCGCGCGACGGGCGGCGACGGTATACGGGGACGCTCGTGCAGGTGACCGGCACGGGCGTCGAGCTTGAGGTCGACGGCGAGCCCGTGCAGCTGCCGTTCGACGAGATCGGCAAGGCACGCCTCGTGGCTTGAGCGCTGCACGGCATCGAGAGGACCTAAGGACGATGAGCAAAGAGATCATGATGGTCGTGGACGCCGTCTCCAACGAGAAGGGCGTCGACAAGGAAGTCATCTTCGAGGCGCTGGAAGCGGCGTTGGCCTCGGCCACGCGCAAGAAGCACGGCGAGGAGTGGGATGTGCGCGTCGCCATCGACCGCAAGACCGGCGAGTACGAGACCTTCCGTCGCTGGAAGGTCCTCGCCGACGACTCCCGCGAGCTCGAGGTGCCCGACCGCGAACTGCGGCTCGAGGACGCGCTCGATGTCGACGCGAAGGCGCAGATCGGCGGCTTCGTCGAGGAGCCCATGGAGTCGGTCGGCTTCGGCCGCATCGCCGCGCAGCAGGCCAAGCAGGTCATCGTGCAGAAGGTGCGCGAGGCGGAGCGTGCGCAGGTCGTCGACGCCTACCAGGACCGCGTCGGCCAGCTCGTGAGCGGCGTCGTCAAGCGCGTCGACCGCAACGGCATCTTCGTCGACCTGGGCGGCAACGCCGAGGGCTTCGTGTCGCGCATCGACATGATCTCCCGCGAGATCGTCAAGCCGCAGGACCGCATCAAGGCCTTCCTCAAGGAGGTCCGCTCGGAGCCGCGCGGCCCGCAGCTGTTCCTGACGCGTTCGGGTCCCGAGTTCCTGATCGAGCTCTTCAAGCTCGAGGTGCCCGAGGTCGGGCAGGGCACGATCGAGATCCTGGGCGCGGCGCGCGACCCCGGCATCCGCGCCAAGATCGCGGTGCGCAGCAAGGACCCGCGCATCGACCCGGTCGGTGCCTGCGTCGGCATGCGCGGTTCGCGCGTGCAGGCGGTCTCGAACGAGATCGCCGGCGAGCGTGTCGACATCATCCCCTGGGACGACAACCCGGCTCAGTTCGTCATCAACGCCATGTCGCCGGCCGAGGTGTCGTCGATCGTGGTCGATGAAGACTCGCACAGCATGGACATCGCGGTGTCCGAGGAGAAGCTCTCGCAGGCCATCGGCCGCGGCGGCCAGAACATCCGGCTCGCGAGCCAGCTCACCGGCTGGGACCTCAATGTTATGAACGAGTCCGAGGCCGAGGCGAAGAGCGAGTCCGAGGCGCGCGCCCTCGTCGAGAACTTCATGAAGCAGCTCGATGTCGATGAAGACGTCGCGGGCATCCTCGTGCAGGAAGGCTTCTCGACCGTCGAAGAGGTCGCCTATGTGCCGCAGTCCGAGCTCAACTCCATCGAGGAGTTCGACGAGGACATCGTCAAGGAACTGCGCAGCCGCGCCCGCGATGTGTTGCTGACGCAGGCGATCGCGAGCGAGGAGAGCCTCGACTCGCAGCTGCCCGCCGACGACCTGCTGCTGCTCGAGGGCATGCAGCCGGACCTCGCCTTGGCGCTCGCGCGCCGCGGCGTGCGCACACGCGAGGACCTCGCGGAGCAGGCGGTCGACGATCTGCTCGATATCCAGGGTTTGTCGGCCGAAGAGGCCGGCAAGCTGATCATGAAGGCCCGCGAGCACTGGTTCGCGCCGGGCCACGGTTGAGGTAACACATGGCTGACGTGACGGTTGCGCAATTCGCCG
>Ga0068872_10004196_pt1 | contig 10960 bp, 10 predicted proteins | sample NOAtaG_7_FD_66441 | JGI IMG/M metagenome (GOLD analysis project Ga0068872, IMG submission 66441) | Freshwater lake microbial communities from Lake Erie, under a cyanobacterial bloom - NOAA_Erie_Diel1S_2200h metaG | ecosystem: Environmental > Aquatic > Freshwater > Lake | place: USA: Ohio, Lake...
CTCGCCCGCCAATGATTTCGCCCTTCTTGATCGCCTCGGCGGCGATGTCGCAGGCGCGCTCCAGCTTCTGCCGCCGGGCGAGCCACCTCCCGCTCTGGCCCTCGACCGGCAGGCGACCCCGCTTGACGATGCCGGCCTGATCCGGGTGCTGGACGCGCTGCCCCTCCGCCCGCTGCTCGCGGGCGAGGAAGGCCTTCGTCTCTCTCTCGCCGGCGCACAAACGAAGGCGCCTGTGGTTCTGGTGGACGGGGCGGTGGCCTTGCCGACGCCGGGCCAGCCGACCACGCATATTCTCAAGCCGCCGATATCGCGTTTGGAGGCGACGACCGAGAACGAGGCCTTTGTCATGCGCCTTGCCGCCGCCATCGGCCTCGACGTCGCCCCGGTCGAGGCGCGTATCGTTCGCGATCGCAGGTTCCTGCTGGTCCAGCGTTATGACCGCGTCATCGGCCACGATGGCTTCGTGCGCCGAAGCCATCAGGAGGACTTCTGCCAGGCGCTCGGCGTGCCGCCGGAGACCAAGTACGCCAGCGAGGGTGGCCCGACTTTCAAGGATTGCTTCGCGCTGCTCCGCCGCATCGCCGCAAGGCCCGCTGTGGATGTCCTGAAGCTTCTCGACGCCGTGATCTTCAACGTGATCGCCGGGAACGCCGACGCCCATGGCAAGAACTTCTCGATCCTCTATGACGCCGAAGGCCCGCGCCTCGCCCCGCTCTATGACCTGCTGGCGACCGTCGCCTATCCTGAACTCTCGCCAAGCTTCGCCATGAGGATCGGGAACCGGGCGACGCTTGCCGAACTGGACGCCGCCGCCTGGGCGGCGTTTGCGGCGGACGCGGGCCTCGGCCTGCCGCTGGTGCGAAGGCGGGTCGCGGAGATCAGCAAAGAGGTGATCGCAAGAACACACGAGGTCGCCGCCGGGTTGGCGCGCCCCGGCTTCGATCAGACGGCCATCGAAAGCCTTGCCGAAAGGGTTCGCGAACGCGCGGAGCGTATCTGTTCTTTGGAAGGACTCAGTCCCAGCCAGGCCGGGAAGCGTAGGCCTTCGGCCTGAAGCTGCAAGGGCCCGGCAACTGCACCCCCACCCGGCGCCCTCACCCCGCCAGGTCGCGGACGCACAGGACGTGGTTGTGGCCGCGGATGTCGTCGCCCTGGGGGCCGAAGCCTTCGGGAAAGGCGTCGGGGCGGGCCGTCTTCGGGTCGCTGCGCAGGGCGCCGGCGCCGTGTACGTCCATCCACTGGCGTCGACCGGAGCCGGGGGGCGCTTCCATATAGCCCCGCGCCGGGCCGATCGCCGCATAGACCGCCAGCTCGCCGGTCCGGGAGAAGGCGCGGCCCGGTTCCGTCGCGGGCGGCGGGCCCTCCAGATGGGTGGTGGAGGACCAGAGGTAGGCCTCCCGGTCGCTCAGGACGAACACCGGGTCGAGGGCCGGGATGCGGGAATAGTCGACGATGGAGTGAAGCTCCTTGGCGTCGGGGAGGCGCCAGTCCCGGTGACCGGCCAGGGAGAGGCCGTCGCAGTAGGCCAGGGCCCTGGCCCAGCTGAGGGCGCCTGCGGCCTCGCGCCGCTGCCAGACGAGACCGCTGGCCCGGTCGGTCACCGTCTCGGCGTCGGGATGGAAGTCGTTGCGCCCGTAGGCGGGCCCGCGGACCAGGCGCACGGCCAGCCGGTGGGGCGTCTGCATGCGGTTGGCCGGGTCCATGACCGGATAGCCCTTGATCCGGCCATCGGCGAAGTTGACGCCAAAGACCGTCTCGTCGCGGCCCATGGTGCGGCCGACATAGGGGGTCGCGCTCCACTCCTGGACGTCGATGGGCCTTCGGCCGTGGGCGGCGTCGCCCAGGCCCGAGCCCGCGGCGTAGGCGAAGTCGAAGACGGCTGCGTCGATGTAGGGGCGCGAGGTCCGCGGATCGCCGGTGTAGCCGCCGCGATAATCGATGAGGGAGAAGAGCTCGCGGATGGTGGGGACGCGCCAGTCGTCATGACCCCCCAGCCGGCTTGCCCGGGCGAAGCCGTCGAGCTCGGCGTAGGCCATCGGCGCGCCTGGCGCCTTGGCCCAGACCAGGCCGGTCACCCGGTCGGTGACCGTGCCGTCGCCATTGTCGCGATAGAGGGGCCGGCGGCCGGGATGCTGGGCGTCCTGGCCCGACAGGAAGGCCCCTTCCGCAGGGCAGGCGATGACCTCGCCGGTCTCGCCGTAGCAGCGGTCCTGCGCCGTCCCGACGACCGGATAGGAGGCCGGGGCCGGCGGCGGGGGGGCCGCTCCCCCGGGCCAGGCCGACGCCAGAAGGATGAAACCGCCCGCGAGGGCGCCCAGAAGGGGACTGAACCGCTGGCCGGTGATCGGGCGCCTTCGGCGGTGGGCGCGGCCCTGTCCGACCATGAGGTCTCCTCCGTCGCCGCCCCCGGCCCGGAAAATGATTGAGCCCCTGGAGGCGGGGTCCGGTCAAGGTCTCGCGGGCGCCGGCTGGTCTCGTCGCCGTCAAGATTCGGAGCCTCTGCGTCCAGCCACAGGTCGCCACCGGCGCCCTGAGCGGCTTCATCTTCCCTTTCGTCCCGCCGGGACTATCTGAGTCTGCATCCTGAACCCCGGAGACCCCGATGCTGACCTCGACCACCCCCTATATCGCCGGCCGCGAGATTGCCGAGACCCTCGGCGTGGTGACGGGCGAGGCCATCATCGGGGCCAACATCTTCCGCGACCTCCTGGCCGGGCTCACCGACATCGTCGGCGGCCGCTCCCGCGCTTACGAGTCGGCCATGCGGGACGCCCGGGAGATCGCGCTGAAGGAGATGGGCGAGGAGGCCCGCCGCCGGGGCGGCGACGCCGTGGTGGGCGTGGACCTGGACTATGAGACCTTGGGGTCCGGCAGCATGCTGATGGTCTCGGCCACCGGCACGGCGGTGCGGCTGAGGTAGGCGCCTCACCCCGTCGTCGCCGCCCGTCCCGGGGGGCGTGACCTCGACATCCGCAGACTCTCCCTGAGGACAGGAGGCGCCGGGCGCGGTCCCGGTGCGTGGTGCGCAGGGTCCGCGCAGGCGGTTCCCTAGGATGCGGCCAGCTCGCGCACGACGTCGATGAAGGCGCGCAGCTTGCGGGCTTCTGCGGCGCGACGGGGGAAATAGAGGAAGAGGCCGGGCTCCTGGATCGCAGCGTCGGGGAGCAGCTCGACAAGGCGGCCGGCGGACAGGTCGTCTGTCACCAGCGGCTCGTAGATGTACGCCACGCCTATCCCGGCGAGCGCAAGGTCGCGGGCATAGCTCGCGTCCGAGACCCGCACCGTGCCGCTGACCGGCGCCGCCACCTCCCGGGCTCCGTCCCTGAACTCCCAGTCATAGATCGCGCCGGAGGTCAGCAGGCGGAAGCCGATACAGTTGTGATCCCCCAGGTCGGCCAAAGATTCGGGCCCCGGGCGTTCCGCCAGATAGCCCGGTGAGGCGACAAGGATTGCACGGAAGGGTGGGGTCATCCGCACCGCCACCATGTCCCGCGCGATCATCTCTCCGAGCCTTACGCCGGCGTCGAATCCCTGCGCGACGACATCGACCAGGGCGTCGTCGCTGATCACCTCGACCACAAGGCGAGGATGACGCCGCGCCATCTCGGCGAGGATCGCAGTCAGGCCCATGCCGAAGGCGATCCGCGGGACATTGAGGCGCAGAACGCCGGTCACGTCCCGCTGCCAGGCCGCCACTCGCTCGGCTGCGGTGTCGATCTCGTCAAGGGCGCGCTGTGCGGCCTCGATGAATACCTCCCCCGCTTCGGTCAGCGCGACACTGCGTGTGGTGCGCGCAAACAGTGGGGCGCCGAGACGCGTCTCGGCAGTGCGCACCGCATGGCTGACGGCCGAGGCGCCCAGATCGAGTTCGGCAGCTGCGCGGACGAAGCTGCGCGTTCGCGCGACGGCGACCACGACGGGCAGGTGTTGCAGCAGGGTACGATCCATTACTGAAACGTATCGCATATCTTATCCAATTTCAGGCCCATTGTTTGATGACCTGTCATGACCGATCTCCGGTGTGTCCCCCCGGCCCAGGAGCCCGCCATGCCCGACAGCGACAACCCGACCCGCACCTGGTTCATCACCGGCGCGACATCCGGCTTCGGCCTCGAGCTCGCCAGGGCCGTGCTGGAGCGCGGCGAGCGGGCGGTGCTGGCCGGCCGACGGGCTGACCGGCTCTCCGCGCTCGCGGACAGACACAGTGGTCGCGTCCTGCCCATCACGGTTGACCTGACCGACGCTGCGGCGCGGGCGACCGCCGTCGCGAAGGGGCTCTCCCGGTTTGGCCGGATCGATGTGCTCGCCAACATCGCCGGCCGCGGCTCCCTGGGCGCCGTCGAGGAGTTCGCGCCCGAGCAGCTGCGCGAGCAGATGGAGCTGAACTTCTTCGCCGCCGCCGAGCTGGCCCGGGCCGTGCTCCCGGCCATGCGCCGGCAGGGCTGCGGCCATATCCTCAACCTCACCAGTATCGGCGGCCTCGTCTCGATGGGTGGCTTCGGCCCCTACTGCGCGTCCAAGTTCGCCCTGGAGGGCTGGAGCGAAGCGCTTCATGAGGAAGTGGCGCCCCTGGGCATACGCGTGACCATCGTCGAGCCGGGCGCCTTCCGCACCGAGTTCGCCGGCGAAGCCAACATGCGACCCGCACACCCGATGGCCATCTACCGCCCGGTCGTCGCACCCTTGGAGGACTATCTCTACGGCGGTGACAGCAAGCAGATGGGCGATCCCGCCAAGGCCGCCGCCCTGATGATCGCGGTGGTCGACAGCGAGGCTCCGCCGCTCCGCCTGATGATGGGCGCGGACGCCTTCGGAATGTGGGACCAGGGTATCGCCGCCCGTCAGGCCGATATCTCCAGCTGGCGCGAGCGCGGCCTCGCGACGGCGTTCGACGAGGTCGGAGGATAGGCCGGGCGCAGGCCTGCGCCCCCGGCCTGCAGATGGTCTCGGCCACCGGCAGGTTGGTGCGGGTCAGGCCTGGGCTCGGGCCTCCCGTTCCGGGAGGCTCCTGGCGAAGTCCATGAAGGCGGCGTCGAAGGCCTCCGGCGTCTCGAGGAAGGCCGCGTGCCCGGCGTCGAACAGGGCGATCCGAGCGCCCGGGGTCCGGCGGGCCAGCCCCCTGACCAGGAACCAGGGCAGGATCCGGTCCCTCAGGCCCCAGGCGAAGAGAATGGGGATCCGCAGACCCCGCAGCACGGGCCGGATGTCCGCATCGGGCTCGGCGAAGCTGCGCCAGGCCTCGGCCAGGACCGGGGCGGCCTTCTCGCAGCCGGCGACGATCTCTTCCCGGCGCCAGGCCGCCTCGGGGCGCGGCAGAACCTGCTGGTAGTATCGCCTGAACCACACCGGGAAGCCGGCGTCCCCTGAAGCCGCCTTTTCGAACCGTCGGGCCATGTGACGGCAGAACATCCTGATGAAGAGGTTGGGCGGGATCAGTCCGCCCGAATTGCACAGGACGAGACCGCGGACCCGGTCGGCGTGGTTCGCAGCGCAGAGGATGGCGGCGGCGCCGCCGATGGAGTTGCCGAGGAGGATCACGTCCCTCAGATCCAGGGCCTCCAGGAGGCCGCCCACCAGCGCGGCGTAGCGCCCTGCGCTCGCGGGCTCGGCTTCGCGGGGGCTGTCGCCCTGGCCCGGCCAGTCGAGGGCGATGAAGGTGAAGGCTCCGCCCCGTCTCTGGGCCAGGCGATCGAAGTCCCGGGCGCCGTGTCCTGTCGCGTGGAGGCAGACGACCGCCGGCCCCGTCCCGCTGCGCCGGACGACCAGGGGAAGGCCGCAGACCTCGAGGGTCTGCACGAGCGCTGGATGGGAGATCGCGGCGTCCATGAAGTGATTTAGATATCACTTAGAGTTTGACGCGGTCAACCGCCCGGGCGAGGAAGGCGCATGGTCCCGCTTCCGACCCGCCGCCGACGCCCCGAGGCGACCCGCGCCGCTCTCCTGGAAGCGGCCCGGCTGGAGTTCGAGGAACCGGGCTACGACGCCACCCACACCAACCGGATCGCCGCGCGGGCCGGTTTTGCGCCGCAGACCTTCTACCGCCACTTCCGGGACAAGCCGGCCATCTTCCTGGCGGTCTACCGGCGCTGGGCCGAATCGGAACTCGACCTTCTGGAGGGGGTGCAGGACGCCGCAGGGGCAGCGGCGGTGCTGATCGCCAGCCACCGCGCGTCGCTGAACTTCCGCCGCGCCCTGAGGGTCCTGTCCCTGACGGACCCGGCCCTGCGCGCCGCCCGGGCGGAGAGCCGGCGTCTCCAGATCGCCCGGCTTACCGAGCGGCTTCCGCACCTCTCCAGCCGCAGCTTCGATCGCCTCGCCGCCGAGCTTCTGGCCCTGGAGCGGCTCGCCGACGCGTGCGCCGAGGGCGAGTTCCAGGACCTGGGGATTGCCGAAGAGGTCGCCGCGGCCCGCCTGGCTGACGCGATCCGCCGGACCTTCGGACCCTGATCGACCCGTCGCCACCGTCCCGCCGGGCGCCTATGCTGGGCCGATGAGTCGGCACTTCCTGGAATTCTTTGCGGGCGGCGGCATGGCGCGGCTGGGGCTGGGGCCGGGATGGTCCTGCCTGTTCGCCAATGACTTCGACCCGGTGAAGGGGGCCGCCTACCGCGCCAACTTCCCAGACGCCAGGGAGCATTTTTCCGACGCCGATGTGTGGAGCCTGACGGCCGCGGACCTGCCGGGGCCGGCGGCCCTGGCCTGGGCCTCCTCGCCCTGCCAGGACTTCAGCCTGGCCGGCGGCCGTGCAGGGCTGTCGGGGGGGCGATCCTCAGCCTTCTTCGGCTTCTGGCGGCTGATGGAGGCCCTGGACGACGCCGGCCGGGCGCCGCGCCTGATCGTGGTGGAGAACGTGGTGGGTCTTCTCACCTCCCGGGACGGGGCGGACTTCGCGGCCCTGTGCGCCGCCCTGGCCGGACGCGGTTACCGGGTGGGGGCCATAGAGGCCGACGCCGCCGACTTCACGCCCCAGTCGCGGCCCCGCCTCTTCGTCATCGCCTTCCGGGGCGAGGCGCCGGCGGAGCTGTCGGGCGGGGGAGCCTTCGTCACCCCGGCGGTGGCCCGGGCCCGGGACCGGCTGGAGGGCGCGGCGCGGGCGGCCTGGACCGACTGGTCGCTCCGGGCGCCGGCCGGGCGCAACACCCGCCTCGCCGACCTGCTGGAGCCGGACGAGGCGGTGGCCTGGAACCCGCCCGACCTGACCCGAAGCCTGGTCGGGATGATGTCGCCTGGGCAGGCGGCGCGGCTGGAGGCCCTGAGGGCGGCGGGCGGCCGTCACGTGGGCGCCCTGTTCCGCCGCACCCGGCGCGAGGAGGGCCGGAGCGTCCAGAGGGCCGAAGCCCGGTTCGACGGCCTGGCCGGATGCCTGCGCACCCCGAGGGGGGGCTCGTCCCGCCAGTCGGTGATCGTCGTCGAGGACGGCGCCGTGCGCACCCGCCTCCTGGCGCCCCGGGAGGCGGCCCGGCTGATGGGCCTGCCGGAGAGCTATGTCCTGCCGCCAAGGGTTTCGGCGGCCCTGCACGTGGCCGGCGACGGGGTCTGCGTTCCCGCCGTCCGCTGGCTGGCCGAGGCCCTGCTGGAGCCCTTGCTGTCGGGCCCGTCCGCCCCCCGGGTTTAGAAATCCTGCACCCCGCCTGCGAAAACCCGCCTTCCCAAAGTCGCGCGGGCGCCTAAGGTCGGTCCTCCACCTTCCGGAGACTTCGCCATGGCTGGATCCCCCTACGACGCCGCCCGCTACCGCCGCGCCGGCCGCGGCAAGGTCTATGAGTCGATCCTCGACACCATCGGCGACACCCCCCTGGTGGCCCTGCCCAATCTGACCCGGGCGCTGAAGCCCAAGGGGCGGGTTCTGGCCAAGCTGGAGTTCTTCAACCCCATCGCCTCGGTGAAGGACCGGATCGGGGTCTCGATGATCGAGAACCTGGAGGCCCAGGGCCTCCTGAAGCCCGGCGCCACCCTGATCGAGCCGACCAGCGGCAATACCGGCATCGCCCTGGCCTTCGTCGCCGCCTCCAAGGGCTACAAGCTGATCCTCTGCATGCCCGAGAGCATGTCCATCGAGCGTCGCAAGATGCTGCTGCTGCTCGGCGCCCAGCTGGAGCTGACCCCCGCCGAGCGCGGCATGGCCGGCGCCGTGGCCCGGGCCAGGGAGCTGGTGGAGGCCACCCCCGGCGCGGTGATGCCGCAGCAGTTCGACACCCCCGCCAACCCCCTGATTCACCGGGTCTCCACCGCCGAGGAGATCTGGAACGACACGGACGGGGCGGTGGACGCCGTCGTCTCCGGCGTCGGCACCGGCGGCACCATCACCGGCGTGGGTCAGGTTCTGAAGGCCCGCAAGCCCGGTCTGAAGATGGTGGCGGTGGAGCCGGCGGCCTCGCCGGTCCTGTCCGGCGGAACCCCGGCGCCGCACAAGATCCAGGGCATCGGCGCGGGCTTCGTCCCCTCCATCCTGGACCGCAGCGTGATCGACGAGATCATCCAGGTCTCCAACGAGGACAGCTTCGCCATGGCCCGGCGCGTCGCCAAGGAAGAGGGCATCCCGGTGGGCATCTCCTCCGGCGCGGCCCTGACGGCGGCCTTCAACCTGGCCGATCGCGACGACTATGCCGGCAAGACGATCGTCGCCATCATCCCCTCCTTCGCCGAGCGCTACCTCTCCACGGCCCTGTTCGACGGCCTCTGAAGGCGTGCCCGACGTCTTCGACCCGCAGGCCCGCTCGGCGGTCATGCGGCGGGTCAAGGGGCGGGATACCGGGCCTGAGCTGAAGGTCCGCCGGTTGCTGACCCGGCTGGGCGCCCGCTACCGCCTGCACCGGGCCGACCTGCCGGGGCGGCCGGACATCATCCTGCCCGGACGACGGCTGGTCATCTTCATCCACGGCTGCTTCTGGCACGGCCATGACTGCGCCCGGGGCAGCCGGGTCCCGCAGGCGCGGCGGGACTACTGGACGGCCAAGGTCGCCGGCAACCGGGCGCGGGACGCGCGCAACCTTTCCGCGCTCGCCGAGGCCGGCTGGCGGGTGGAGACGGTCTGGGAGTGCGAGCTGAAGGCGCGGGACCTGCCGGCTCTTGAGGCGAGGCTCAGCCGGCTGCTGGCGGAGACGGCGCCTCGACCCTGACCTCGCACCGCACAGAGTTGGCGATGAAGCAGGCGGCGTGGCTGGCCTCGTGCAGGGCGTCCAGGGCGGTGTCGTCCGGAACCGGGCCGACCCAGGAGATGTCCGGTCGCAGGACCACCTCGACCAGGCCCTTGCGACCGGGCGCCACCTCGCCCATCCTGCCGCGGGCGGTGTCGGCATAGCGGTCGATGACGAAGCCGGCCCGCCGCGCCACGTCCAGGAAGGTCAGCATGTGACAGCTGGAGAGGGCGGCCACCAGCATCTCCTCGGGGTCGATCCCGCCCGGGTCGGCCCAGCGGCCCACCACCGAGGGGGCGGCGGAGGCGAGGATTTCCGCGCCGCCGTCGAAGGCGATCCGGTGGGCGCGGCTGTAGCGGCCCTTCGGGAAGTCGGCGTCCGGCTGGAGGGTCCAGGTGACGAAGGCGTCGTGGTCGGACACGGGCGCAGGCTCCGCCTCAGAAGGCCTCGGCGGGAAGGGCCATGACGGTCTCGGCGCCGGACTTCAGCCGGGCCAGATGGACCCCGGCCTCGGGCAGGACCCGGGCCAGGAAGAAGCGGCCGACCGCCAGCTTGGTCGTCCAGAAGGGATCGGTGTCGCCGGCGGCGATCCGGCCCTGCGCGACCAGGGCCATGCGCGCCCACATCCAGGCCAGGGCGGTGAGGCCGACGAGGTGCAGGAAGTCGTGGGAGCCGGCGGCGGCGTTGTCGGGGTGGGCGAGGCCGTTCTGCATGAGCCAGCCGACGCCGTCCTGGAGCTGGGCGCGGGCGCCGTCGAGGCCGTCGAGGAAGGGATCGGTGGCCGCATCCCCCCGGGCGCCGGCGGAGAAGGCCTCCAGCTCGGCCAGCCAGGTCAGCATGGCCCGGCCGCCGTTGGCGGGCAGCTTGCGGCCCACCAGGTCGAGGGCCTGGACCCCGTTTGTCCCCTCGTAGATCAGGGCGATGCGCACATCGCGCATGTACTGACTGGCGGGAAAGTGCTCGGTGAAGCCCGAGCCGCCATGCACCTGCAGCGCGTCGGAGCAGACCTTCAGGCCGCGGTCGGTGAGGTAGGCCTTGACCACCGGCGTCATCAGGGCGGCGTAGTCCGCGGCCTTCTGGCGCACCGCCTCGTCCGGATGGCTGTGGGCGAGGTCGCCCTGCAGGGCGGACCAGAAGAGGAAGGCCCGGCCGCCTTCGACAAGAGCCTTGCCCGCCATCAGCTGGCGGCGGACGTCGGGGTGGACGATGATCGGGTCGGCGGGACCGTCGGGGTTCTTCGGGCCGGTCAGGGCCCGACCCTGAAGCCGGTCGCGGGCGAAGTCCGAGGCCGCCTGGAGGGCCGCCTCGGCCTGGGCGATCCCCTGCAGGCCGACGCCGATCCGCGCCTCGTTCATCATCACGAACATCAGGGCCAGGCCCCGGTTCTCCTCGCCCACCAGCCAGCCGACGGCCTCTTCGTGGCGCATGACGCAGGTGGACGAGCCGTGGATGCCCATCTTCTCCTCGAGCCCGTCGCACCAGACGTTGTTGCGCAGGCCGGGCCTGCCGTCGGCGTCAGGGATGAACTTGGGCACGATGAAGAGGGAGATGCCGCGCACGCCCTCCGGCGCGCCCTCGACCCGGGCGAGGACCAGGTGGACGATGTTCTCCGCCATGTCGTGCTCGCCGCCGGAGATCCAGATCTTGGTCCCGGAGATGCGGTAGGACCCGTCGGCCTGGGGGACGGCGCGGGTGCGCAGGAGTCCCAGGTCCGTGCCGCAGTGCGGCTCGGTCAGGTTCATGGTTCCGCACCATTCGCCCGAGGCCATCTTGGGCAGGTAGAGGGCCTTCTGGGCGTCGGAGCCGCCGTTCAGGATGGCCGA